>Ga0316628_100000097_pt1 | contig 50148 bp, 50 predicted proteins | sample OWC_Aug_M2_C1_D5_FD_207648 | JGI IMG/M metagenome (GOLD analysis project Ga0316628, IMG submission 207648) | Wetland soil microbial communities from Old Woman Creek delta, Ohio, United States - OWC_Aug_M2_C1_D5_C | ecosystem: Environmental > Terrestrial > Soil > Wetlands | place: USA: Ohio...
TCTACGTCGAACCCGGCAAGCTCGACCAGGCCGGCTGGGCCATGGACTGCCTGAAGCGCGCCATGACATGGGACGCGCGGCGCTTCGGCCTGGAGCTGGATCTCGACCAGTACAAGATCGTCGCGGTGGGCGACTTCAACTCCGGCGCGATGGAGAACAAGGGCCTCAACATCTTCAACACCAAGTACGTGCTGGCGCGTCCCGACACCGCGACCGACACCGACTACCTGAACATCGACCGTGTGGTGGCGCATGAGTACTTCCACAACTGGACCGGCAACCGCGTCACCTGCCGAGACTGGTTCCAGCTGTCGCTCAAGGAAGGCCTCACCGTGTTCCGCGACCAGGAGTACGGCGCCGATACGTACTCGCGCGCGGTGACGCGCATCGCGGAAGTGCGCATGCTGCGCGCGGCGCAGTTCCCCGAGGACGCGGGGCCGATGGCGCATCCGGTGCGGCCGCAGTCGTACATGGAGATCCGCAACTTCTACACCCTGACGGTGTACGAGAAGGGCGCGGAAGTGGTGCGCATGCAGCACACGCTGCTCGGCGAAGAGCGCTTCCAGAAGGGCATGCAGCTCTACTTCCGGCGCCACGACGGCCAGGCGGTGACCTGCGACGACTTCGTGCAGGCGATGCAGGACGCGAGCGGCGTCGATCTGACGCAGTTCAGGCGCTGGTACGACGTCGCCGGCACGCCGGTGCTCGACTGCCGCGGAAGCTACGACAACGGCACGTTCACGCTCGAAGTGAAGCAATCGATGAACCCGCCGTTCCACATCCCGCTCGCGGTCAAGATCGGGCCACACGAGCAGGTCCTTTCGATTCGCTCTTCCGAAGAGCGATTCGAGTTCGAGAACCTCGCTTCGAAACCCGTTCCATCGCTGTTGCGCCGCTTCTCGGCGCCGGTGATCCTCAACTACCCGTACACCGAGGCCGAGCTGCTGCACCTGATGGCGCACGACGACGATGCGTTCAACCGCTGGGAGTCCGGCCAGCGGCTCGCGGCGACGATCATCCTGGACCAGGCGGGCGAGCCCTCGCGGGCGTTTCTCGACGCCTGCGCGAAGGTGCTGGAGCGCAGCGCCGAGGACGCGGCGTTCGCCGCCGAGGCGCTGGCGCTGCCGGCGGAAAGCTTCCTCGCCGAGCACATGGCGGTGGTCGATCCCGACGCGCTGCACGCGGCGCGCAACCGGCTGCGCCGGCGCATCGCCGAGGCCTTGCAGGAGCCGCTGCTCGCCGCCTATCGCGCCAACACGGTCGCAGGGCCCTACTCGCCCGACGCCGCCGCGGCCGGCAAGCGCGCGCTGAGAAACCTGTGCCTCGGGACGCTGATGGAGCTCGACACGGCGGAGGTCCGCGGGCTGTGCGCCGCGCAGTACGCGCAGTCGGACAACATGACCGAGTCGTTCGCCGCGCTCGGCCTGCTCGCCAATTGCGACTGCGGCGAGCGCGAGACGGCGCTCGCGAGCTTCTACGACCGCTGGAAGGACGAGCCGCTGGTGGTCGACAAGTGGCTCGCGGTGCAGGCCACCTCGCGCCTGCCGGACACCCTTTCCCGCGTGCGCGCGCTGCTCGCGCACCCCGCGTTCGACATCAAGGTGCCGAACAAGGTCTATGCGCTGATCCGCGCCTTCGCCGCCAACCACGTGCGCTTCCACGCCGCGGACGGCGGCGGCTACGCCTTCCTCGCCGACCAGGTGCTGGCGCTCAATGCGCTCAATCCGCAGGTCGCCGCGCGCATGGCGCGCAGCTTCGATCGCTGGCGCAGGTTCGACCCGATGCGCCAGGCGCTGGCCGTCGCGCAGCTCGAGCGCATCCGCGACGCCCAGGGCCTGTCGCGCGACGTCGCCGAGATCGTCACCAAGTCGCTGGCGTGACTACGCTCACGGTCGCGATATTCGCGATCGTCTACCTGGGGATGATCCTCGGCGGGCTGCCGTTCCTGCAGCTCGATCGCACCGGCGTGGCGCTGCTCGGCGCGATCGCGATCGTCGGCCTCGAAATTCTCAGCCCGCAACAGGCGGCGCTCTCGGTGCATCTGCCGACGCTGCTGCTGCTGTTCTCGTTCATGGTGATCTCGGCGCAGATGCGCCTGGGCGGCTTCTACGCCTGGGTGACCGAGCGCATCGCCGCGCTGCCGCTGTCGCCGCCGGCGCTGCTCGCGGCGGTGATCGCGGTCGTGGCCGCGCTGTCGGCGGTGTTCAGCAACGACGTGGTGTGCCTCGCGGTCGCGCCGGTGCTGGCCGACGCCTGCCTGCGGCGGCGGCTCGACCCGGTACCCTTCCTGCTGGCGCTCGCCTGCGCCGCCAACGTCGGCTCGGCGGCGACGCTGATTGGCAATCCGCAGAACATGCTGATCGGCCAGAAGCTCGAGCTGAGCTTCGGCGGCTACTTCATGGAGGCGATCGTCCCCGTGGCGCTCGGCCTCGCCGCCGCCTGGGCGCTGATCGCCTGGCAGGCGCGCGCGCGCTGGCACGCCGCACCTGCCTCCGCGGCGCTCCAGCGCCTTGCGGCACCCGCGCGCCTGGACCCGTGGCAGACCGCCAAGGGGCTCGCGGTGGCGCTCGCGCTGGTGGCGACGTTCCTGTTCACCTCCTGGCCGCGCGAGGTGGCAGCGCTCATCGGCGCCGGGCTGCTGCTGATGAGCCGCAGGCTCCATTCCCACAGGATGCTCGGCCTGGTCGACTGGGAGCTGCTGATCCTGTTCATCGGGCTGTTCGTGGTGAACCACGCGCTCGAGCGGACCGGGCTGACGCAGCAGGCGATCGGCGGCCTCGCGCGCGCCGGGGTGCCGCTGTCGGAGCCCGCGCCGCTGTTCGCCGCGAGCTTCGTGCTGTCGAACGTGGTGTCCAACGTGCCGGCGACCATGCTGCTGCTGCCCGCGGCGACGCGGCCGTTCTCGGGGCCGCTGATGGCCCTGGTGACCACCTTCGCCGGCAACCTGCTGATCGTCGGCTCGATCGCCAACATCATCGTGGTCGACGCCGCGCGGCGCGCCGGCATCGAGATCGACTGGCTGCGCCACCTGCGCATCGGCCTGCCGGTGACGGCCGCGACGCTCGCCATCGCCGCCGGCTGGCTGGTCCTGGTTTATTAGCGCTCGGCGCGGGTGATCGAGCGGCGCACGTAGCGCGCGCCGAGCGCGGCGAGCGCCGCGACCACCGGAATCGCGATCCCCATGGCGAACGCCGGATCGACGCGCAGTCCGGCGGCCTCGAGCGCTTTCGCCGCGTAGCCGACCAGGCCGACCGCGTAATAGGTGATCGCCACCACCGACAGGCCCTCCACCGTCTCCTGCAGCCGCAGCTGTAGGCGCGCGCGGCGGTTCATCGACGCGAGCAGCTCCTGGTTCTGGCGCTCGCGCGCCACCCCGACGCGCGTCGACAGCAGGCTGCTCGCCCGCGCGACGCGCTCCGAGAGCTCGAGCAGCCGGCGCGACGCCGACTCGCAGGTCGCCATCGCCGGCTCGAGGCGGCGCTGCATGAACTCGCGGATCGTCTGCGTGCCCGGCAACCTGCGCTCCCTGAGCTCGCCGATGCGGCTGTTCACCAGCTCGTGGTAGGCGCGCGTGGCGCCGAAGCGGTAGCGCGACTCGCCGACCGCGCTTTCCACGTTGGCCGCCAGCCGGGTAAGCTGGTCGAGCAGCGCCTCGTCGCTCGCCTGGCCCTGCGTCAGCGCGCTCGCGACCTGCGCGAGCTCGCGCTCCATCGCCGCCAGGCGCGGCGCGAGCGCGCGCGCCACCGGGAGCGCGAGCAGCGCCATCATGCGGTAGGTCTCGATCTCGAACAGCCGCTGCAGCGTGCGGCCGGCCTGGTAGCGCGACAGCTCGCGGTCGATGACCAGCAAGCGGCCGTAGCCGTCGGCGTGCACGCGGAAGTCGGTGAACGCCGCGCCCGCGCCGTCGCCCACGTCGGCGCCGACCACGTAGTTGCCGCCGAACGCCGCCGAAATCTCCGAGCCGCCCGGCATCGGCCTCGAGCGCTCGACCAGGACCGCGTGCAGCGCGACGATCGTCCGCCCGGGGATCGCCCGCAGCCACTCGGGCGGCACGGCGCCGGCCGCGGTCTCGGCGAAGTAGTCCGCCGCCGCGCCGCGGCGGAAGAATGCGTAGCTGGAGAACTCGCTGTGGCGCTCCCAGCGCACGCGGAACGCCCCGAGGTCTGCGGCGAAGTGGATCGCGTCGGTGGGCGGCGGGTGCGCGCCGTAGCGCTCGCACAGCGCGGCGACGTGCGCGTGCTCGCCGTCGCGCCCGGCGGGGTCGACGAGCAGCGCCAGGTACGACACGCGCTCGGGCGCCTTGAGCGCCTCGTGCGGGCGCGCGTGCACCTCGTTCGCGAGCTGGAAGCGCTGCGGGTGATTGTCGGGCAACTGCATCGAGCGTTCCGGCTTGTCGGCAGGTGGAAGCATCGCATATCCTCGACGTTTTTTGGGACCGAGCCATGGATCCGATCCTCCACCTGCAGGTCGCCTGCGCGGCGTTCCTGCTGCTGCACGTACTGCCGAGCACGCCGCTGCGCCCGGCGCTGGTGCGCGCGCTGGGCGAAGGTCCCTACCTGGGCGCTTTCTCGCTCGCGACCGTGGCGGCGATCGTCTGGATGGTCGTGGCCTACAAGGCCGCGCCGGCCACGCCGCTGTGGCCGGGCCTGCGCGCGCTGCCCGCGGCGGCGATGCCGTTCGCCTTCATCCTCATCGCCAGCGGCGTGATGACGCCCAATCCGACCGCGGTCGCCCAAGGCCGGCTGCTCGCCAGGCCCGAGCCCGCGCGCGGCATCATCCGTATCACGCGCCACCCGGTGATGTGGGGCATCATGCTGTGGTCGGGCGCGCACATCCTGGCGCGCGGCGAGCTGAAATCGACCGTGTTCTTCGGCAGCTTCCTGGTGCTCGCCGGACTCGGCACCCTGCTGCAGGACGCGCGCAAGGCGAAGGTGCACGGCGAGGACTGGAAGCGCTTCGCCGCGCTCACCTCCAACCTGCCGTTCGCCGCGATCGCGCAGGGCCGCAACCGCCTGGCCCTGGGCGAGATCGGCCTGGTGCAGGCGGTGTTCGGCCTGATCCTCTACGGCGGCTTCTTCGCCGCCCATTCCTGGCTGTTCGGAGCGCGCCCCTACTAGCCCGCCTGCCTGACCTCCAGCCCGAGCGCCAGGCGCGCCGCGAGGTCCTTCTGCGGCACCTGCGCGAGCGGGTGGTAGCGCGCGCCCTGGGCGTCGCGGAACAGGCGCTCCAGGCGCTGCGCGCGGTAGAACCCCGCGCCGCCGGCGGTTTCGAGCGCCGCCGAGACCGTCTGCAGGACGCCTTCGGCGACGAGCGAGCGCGCCGCGAGCACCCGGTTGCTGGTTTCCATTCCCGGCGCGGCGACGAGCGCGCTGCGCAGCATGTCGGCGTGCGCGATGCGCGCCTTGGCGTAGGCGTTCTCCAGCTCGCCCACCTGCTGCAGCAGCGCGTCGACCTGCGGGCGCCTGCGCGCCAGCGCGAGCGCGATGTCGCGCGCGCTCGCAGCCACGCCTGCGTACACCGAGTAGATGAGCGGAAGCGCGATGAGCGTGATGAGGTGGAACAGCGGATGCCACGCCCCCTGAGGACGGCGCAGGCTCACCGCCTGCTCCGGCAAGAACACGTCCTCCAGGACGACGTCGTGCGACCCGGTGGCCCGCATGCCAAGCGTGCGCCAGGTCTGCTCGATGCGGATTCCCTCGCTCTTCACCGGCAGGGCGAAGTGCAGCACCGAGTCCCCTTCGACCGCCGAGGTCATCAGCAGATCACCACTCAGCACGCCGCTGACGAAGCTCTTCCTACCGCGCAGGCGGTAGCCGCCCTCGACCTTGCGCGCCTCGCCGTTGCCGTGCAGCCAGTCGCCGGCGCCGGTGCTGAGGAGGTGCAGCCGCTCGCGCGCCACGCGCTCGAGCAGCGGGCCGACCGGCGCCTTGGCGTGCCGCCAGCGCCAGGCGTTCACCGCCACCTGGTGCGTGTGCATCGAGAACGCGAGCGCGGTGCTCGGGCAGGCGCGCGCGACCTCTTCGAGCAGCGCGCTCAGATCGCCGACTTCCAGACCCAGACCGCCGAGCTCGGCGGGCACGCCGGCCGCGAGCAGGCCGCTCGCTTTCAGCTCCGCCATGTTCTCGGCGACGTAGGCATCGTTCTCGTCGGCCGCGTCGGCGCGCGCGGCGAAGCCCGCGGCGAGCGACGCGACGATTTCCCGCCATCCGACATCCTGTTTCATGTTCGTCCTCCAGCTTGATGACAGGTGCTAGTATCCGAATACGGCTCCCGCCGGAATTGACCGAGCCGCCGCGCTTTTTGCGCGAAACGCCATGGACCCCCTGTCCGACGTGCTCAATACCGTCCGCCTGGACGGCGCGGTGTACCTGAACGCCGAGTTCACCGCGCCGTGGTGCGCGCGCACGCGCTTCGGCATCATGGCGGCCGCCGGACTGCCCGGCGCCGAAGGCCCAGCGGTGTTCTTCCACTTCCTGCTCGAGGGCCGCTGCCGGGTGCGCCTCGAGGGCGAGCGCGAGACGCTCGAAGCGGGGCCCGGCGACATGGTCCTGCTGCCGCACGACGACACGCACGTGCTCGGCAGCGACCTGCAGCTCGCGCCGCTGGACGCCACGGGGATGGTCGCGCTACCGGCGGCCGGCGAGATGATCGAGCTGCGCCACGGCGGCGGCGGCATACCGACGCGCTTCGTGTGCGGCTACCTGCTGTGCGACCGGCGCATGTCGAGACCGCTGTTCGATTCGCTGCCGCGCCTGCTGCGCGTTCCGCTCGGCGATGCCCCGGGCGCGGGCTGGGTCACCGACCTGCTGCGCGTCGGGGTGCGCGAGACCGCGGCCGCCAATCCGGGCAGCGCCTCGATGCTCGCCAAGCTCTCCGAGCTGCTGTTCGTCGAGGCGATGCGCCGCTATGCGGCGTCGCTGCCCGCCGGGCGCACGGGATGGCTCGCCGCGATGCGCGACCCGCAGCTCGGGCGCGCGCTCGCGCTGATGCACGCCGAGCCGGGGCGCGCCTGGACTGTCGAGGACCTCGCGCGCGAGGTGGCGCTGTCGCGCTCCGCGCTCGGCGAGCGCTTCGCCGAGCTGGTCGGCGAGCCGCCGATGCAGTACCTGACGCGCTGGCGCCTGGCGCTCGCCGCGCAGTCGCTGCGCTCAGGCGGCGAGCCGGTCGGGCGCATCGCCGAGCGCATCGGCTACGACTCGGAGGCCGCGTTCAACCGCGCCTTCAAGCGCGAGTTCGGCGCACCGCCGGCCAAGTGGCGGCGCAGCGCCGCCTGACCATTCAGGAAAGCTTGCGCTGCACGCGCTGGTCGAACTTCGCGACGTTCACCACCACGCGCTCGTGGCGGCCGTCGCCGATCGGCTCGCGCTCGTCGCGCGCTTCCAGGCGAAAGCTGATCGTGCGGCCCTCGACCCGCGTCACCTCGGCGCTGGCGCTCACCTTCATGCCGACCGGCGTCGCGGCGACGTGGCGCACCTCGAGCAGCGTGCCGAGGCTCTGATAGCCCGCCGGCAGAAACCGCTCGCAGGCCGCGAGCGCCGCCGCCTCGAACAGGTTGATCATCACCGGGGTGGCGAGCACGTGCACCTTGCCGCTGCCGACGCGCGGCGCGGTGTGCTCCTCGCCGACTGTCAGCTCGGCGTGGCCGACGAGGCCCGGTTTCAGCGCAGCGGGAAGTTCCATACCTGGTTTTCCTCAGAAGTGCGATTTTCGTATGCGCAGCCACCATAGCACCACGCCGGCGGCGATCAGCGCCACGGCGAGCGCCAGCTCGAATTTCTTCAGGTCGCCGAGCCACAGCTCGAGGCCGCGCCCGAACGCGTAGCCGGCCGATGCCACGGCGCTCGCCCACACGAGCGCCGCGACGAGGTCGATGGCGGTGAAGCGCAACCAGGGCACCGCGCTCGCGCCGATCGCCATCGGCCCCACGGTGCGCAGGCCGTACAGGAAGCGCATCGAGACGATCGCCGCCACGTCGTGGCGCTCGAGCAGCCGGTGCACGCGCCGCGCCCTCCGGGCGAGAGGCGGAAAGCGCGCGAGCAGCCGCTCGCCGTAGCGCCGCCCGAGGAAGAAATAGAACTGCTCGCCGAGCACGCTGCCCGCGAGCGCGGCCACGATCACCCAGGGCAGCTGCAGGTAGCCGCTGTGCGCGGCGAAGCCCGCCACCAGCAGCACCGTCTCGCCTTCGAGAAGCGCGCCGACGAGCACGGCCGGATAGCCCCACGCCTGCACCAGCGCTTCGAGATCCATGGCGCCGGCATTCTGACGCAAAATACGCCGATGCAGGACAAGCATCCCCATGTCGTGATCCTCGGCTGCGGTTTCGGCGGGCTGTTCGCCGCGCGCGCGCTGGCGCGCGCCGCCGTGCGCGTGACGGTGGTCGACCGCACCAACCACCACCTGTTCCAGCCGCTCCTGTACCAGGTCGCGACCGCCGGGCTCGCGGCGCCCGCGATCGCCGCGCCGATCCGCCAGATCCTCGCCGCGCAGAAGAACGCCACGGTGCTGTTCGGCGAAGCCGGGCGCGTCGACGCCGCGCGCCGCGCGGTGGTGCTGGAGGACGGCAGCGAGATCGGCTACGACCACCTGATCGTCGCCACCGGCTCGACGCACAGCTACTTCGGCCACGACGACTGGGCGCGCCATGCGCCCGGCCTGAAGACGCTCGAGGACGCGTTCGACATCCGGCGCCGCGTCCTGCTCGCCTTCGAGCACGCCGAGCGCGAGAGCGACGCGCAGCGCCGCGGCGCCTGGCTCACCTTCGTGGTGGTGGGCGCGGGAGCGACCGGCGTCGAGATGGCCGGCACGCTGGCCGAGATCGCGCGCCACACGCTGCGCGGCGAATTCCGCCATTTCGATCCGCACAATGCGCGCGTGGTGCTGGTCGAAGGCGGCGAGCGCGTGCTGCCCTCGTATCCCGCCGACCTCTCGGCCAAGGCGAAGCTGCAGCTCGAGCGCCTCGGCGTCACGGTGTGGGTCGGGCGGCAGGTGAGCGGCATCGACGCCGATGGCGTGCAGCTGGGCGACGAGCGCCTCGCCGCGAAGACCGTCATCTGGGCTGCGGGGGTCGCGGCCTCGCCGCTCGGCGCATCGCTCGGCGTGCCGCTCGACCGCGCGGGACGCGTGATCGTCGGGCCCGATCTTTCGCTTCCCGGGCATCCCGAGATCTCGGTGATCGGCGACCTCGCCGCGCTGCCCTGGCACCAGCCGCCGGTGCCGGGCACAGGGCCCGCCGCCAAGCAGATGGGCCGGCACGCGGCGCGCAACGTCCTGCTGCGGCTCGCGGGCCGGGCGCCGAAGGCGTTCCGCTACCGCGACTACGGCTCGCTCGCGACCATCGGCCGCTCGAGCGCCGTCGCCCTGCTCGGCCGCATGAAGCTTTCGGGCTATCCCGCCTGGCTGATGTGGCTCATCGCGCACATCTTCTTCCTCATCGGCTTTCGCAACCGGATCGCGGTGCTGATCGACTGGGCCTGGGCCTACTGGACCTTCCAGCGCAGCGCGCGCATCGTCACCGGCGGGATCCGGAGCAGGCCGCGGCCTTGAGCGCGCGGGCGAACTCGGCGGGGTCGAACCCGACGAGAAGCCTGGCGCCCGCCTCGACGATCGGCCTGCGGATCGCGCTCGAGTGCGCCTCGAGGAGCGCGAGCATGCGCGCCTCGTTCAGGTTCGAGCGCTCGGCTTCCGGGATCTTGCGCCAGGTCGGGCCGCGCGTATTGGCGAGAGCCTCCCAGCCGGCCTGCTTCGCCCAGGCGGCGAGCCTCTCCGGCGGCGCGCCCGCCTTCTTGTAGTCGTGGAAGTCGTAGGAGACGCCGTTCGCGTCGAGCCACGCGAAGGCCTTTTTCATGGTGTCGCAGTTCTTGATGCCGTAGACCGTGACTTTCATGCGTCCTCCACCGGGCCGGGGCCCCAAAGCCGGGCCGCGCCGCGCACGCCGCTCGAGTCGCCGTGCCGCGGCGGCGCGAGCCGCGTGGCCACGCGGTCCGAGAACACGTAGCGCGTCCAGAGCCGCGGCACGTTATCGTACAGGCGCGCCACGTTCGATACCCCGCCGCCGAGCACGATCACCTCGGGATCGAGGATGTTGATGACGCCGGCGAGGGCGCGGGCGAGGCGCTCGCAGTAGAGATCGAGCGCGGCTTCGCCACCGTCGCGCTCGAGGGCGGGGCCGCAGAGGTAGGTCTCGATGCAGCCTTGGCGGCCGCAGTAGCAGGGGCGCAGCGGCAGGTCCTCGGCGCGCGGCAGCGGCAGCGGGTTGTGGCCCCATTCCCCGGCGATCGAATTCGCGCCTTCGAGCACGCGCCCGCGCACCGCGATGCCGCCGCCCACCCCGGTGCCGAGGATCACGCCGAACACCACTTCGGCGCCCGCTCCCGCGCCGTCGGTCGCTTCCGAGAGGGCGAAGCAGTTGGCGTCGTTGGCGATGCGCACCTCGCGCCCGAGGACGCGCTCGAGGTCCTCTTTCAGCGGCTTGCCGATGAGCCAGGTGGAGTTGGCGTTCTTCACCAGGCCGGTGGCGTGCGAGAGCGCGCCGGGGATGCCCACGCCGACGCTGCCCTCGCCCGCCTCGGCCACGAGCTGGGCGATGGCGCGCAATGTGCCTTGGTAGTCGCCGCGCGGGGTGGGCACGCGCTTGCAAAAGACTTCGCGCCCGTGCGCGTCGAGCGCGATGGCCTCGATCTTGGTACCGCCCAGGTCGATGCCGATCCTCGCCGTCACATCGAGATCGAACCTTCGCGGAAGTCGGTCTTGTCTAGCCACACGTTTACCAGCACGGGGCGGCCGGAAGCCGCGGCCTCGCGCGCGCGGCGCAGCGCCCACTCGACATCGCGCTGCCACTTGACCTCGATGCCCTCGGCGCCGAAGCCGCGGGCGACCTCGTGGTAGGCGGTGCGCGCGAGCACGGTGCCGACGTCGTCGTGCAGCAGCTTTTCCTGCTCGCGCGCGATCTGCGCCCAGCTGGCGTCGTTGCCGACCACCGCGATGACCGGGATCCCGTGGCGCACGAAGCTGTCGAATTCGGACAGGCCGAAGCCGCTCGCGCCGTCGCCCCACACCAGCCAGCGCTCGGCCGACGGCCGCGCGTGCGCCGCGCCGAGCGCGAAGCCCGCGCCGACGCCGAGCGTGCCGAACACGCCGGGGTCGAGCCAGGAGAGCGGGCTGCGCGGGCGCAGGATGTAGGACGCGGTGGCGACGAAGTCGCCGCCGTCGGCGATGAATACGGCGTCGTCCGCCGCGATGCCGTCGATCGCGCGGAACAGCGCCACGGGATTGACGTGCTCGCCCGCGTGCGCCGCGCGCGCGTCGATGTCGGCCTCGCGCGCGTCGTCGCGCGCGCGCAGCTCGGCGGTCCAGTCGGGGCGCCGCGCGCCTTCACCGACGCGCCCCGCGAGCCGCTCGATGAAATCGCCGACGTCGCCGATCGCCGCGAGCGAGGGCACGCGGTTCAGGCGCGCTTCGCGCGCACTGAGGTTCGCGGCGATGAGCGTCGCCGCGCGCCGGATATGGCGGCCGTAGTCGAGGCGGAAGTCGCACGGCACGCCCGCGAGCAGCACGCAGTCGCTGGCGCGCAGCGCGTCGCGGCGCGCGTGGCGCATGTGCAGCGGGTGCTCGCGCCCGAGCAGGCCGCGCGCCGTGCCGGAAAGGTAGACCGGCACGTCGAGCCGCGTCAGCGCCTCGGCCAGGCGCGCCGCATTGGTCGCCCGCGCCAGTGCCTGGCTGCCCACCACCAGCAGCGGCCGCTCCGCCCGCGCGAGCGTCGCCGCGGCGCGCCCGAGAGCGCGCTCGCCGGCGAGCGGCACGCGCACCTCGCGCGCCCGCGCCACCGCGGGAAGCGCGGCGCCGGCGAAAAGCCGATTCGCGTGGCGCCCGAGATACCAGCGCAGCAGCCGGTCGCTGAGGCCCGTGCCGCGCCCGGCCGCCTCGGCGTACCACTGCCGGATGGTCGCCTCGTCGTACAGCAGGTCGACCGGGCATTCGACGAATACCGGTCCGGGCACGCCGTCGCGCGCCGCCGCGAAGGCCTCGGTCAGCGCCGGGCCGAGATCCGCCACGCGGCGCACCCGGCGCACCAGCTTTACGTGCGGCGCCACCAGCGCGCGCTGGTCGATGTCCTGCAGCGCGCCGCGGCCCTGCAGCGCGGTCGGCGCCGCGCCGCCGATCAGCACCAGCGGCGACTGGGCGAGCTGCGCGTTCTTGAGCGCGGTGATGCTGTTGGTGACGCCGGGCCCGGCGGTGACCGCCGCCACGCCCGGGATGCCGGTCAGGCGCGCCATCGCGTCGGCGGCGAACACCGCGGCTGCCTCGTCGCGCACGTCGATCACGCGCATGCCGCGCGCCTTGGCGGCGACCAGCAGCGGCGAGATGTGCCCGCCGCACAGCGTGAACAGAACCTGCACGCCGTGCACCGCCAGCACCGCGGCGAGGCGCTCGCCCCCGTTCATGCCGAACGCTCCCCGGCCAGCGCGCGGTAATCGACCTTGCCGACGCGCGTCTTCGGCAGCTCGCGCCGGAACTCGATCTCGCGCGGGCACGACCACTTGATCAGCTGCTCGCGGCAGTGCGCGATCAGGGATTCCTTCATCGCGTCGCTCTCCTGCGCCGGGTTCTTCAGCACCACGAACGCCTTCACCCGCTCCACCTGCGCCGGGTCGGGGACGCCGACCACGCAGGCCTCGACCACCGCCGGGTGACGGTACAGCACGCCTTCCACCTGCGTCGGATAGACGTTGAAGCCGGAAGACTTGATCATGCGCTTCAGGCGCAGCACGAAATAGAAGAAGCCGTCCGCGTCGCGCCGGGCGAGGTCCCCGGTGTGCAGCCAGGTGCGGCCGTCGGCGTGCACGCGCAGCGCCTGCGCCGTCGCCTCTGGATCGTCCAGGTAGCCGAGCATGACCGCCGGCCCGGAGATGCAGAGCTCGCCCTCCTCGTCTTGCGGCGCCTCCCGCGCGGTTCCGGGCACGCACAGCTTGGCGGCCGTGTCCGGGAACGGGATCCCCATCGAGGCTTCGCGGTATTCCTGCGCCGGCATCGCCATGATCGCCGTCACCGCCTCGGTGAGCCCGTAGCCTTCGAGCAGCCGCACGCGCCCGCCACGCTGGGCGACCAGCTTCTCGAAGCGCTCCTTGACCGGCCGCGGCAGCGTATCAGCGCCGCAGAAGCAGGCTTTGAGGCACGACAGGTCGGCGCGCGCGAGCTTGGGATCGTCGGCGAGCGCGTGAAACAGCGTCGGCACGCCGACCAGCACGCTCGGCCTCTTGGCGCGCAGCAGCCTCGCCGTCGTCTTCGGATCAAACACGGGCACCAGGATCGACTTGCCGCCCGCCATCAGCGCGGCGTTGACGCAAACCCCAAGGCCGAAGCCGTGGAAGATCGGCAGGATGGCGAGGACCGAGTCGCCCTGCTCGAGCCCGCCCCAGGCGGCGGCCTGCATGCCCTCGGCGATGAAATTGCGGTTCGAGAGCACGATGCCCTTGGGCGAGCCGGTCGTGCCGCCGGAGAACAGGATCGCGGCCGGGTCGTGGGTGCCGCCGAGCGCGAGCGCGGCGCTCGCGCGGCTGCCGGCCATCGCCTGCGACCACCACCGCACGCGCGCATCGGCGGGCACCGGCGCGATCTTGCGCCCCTTGGTCAGCCGAAAGCCGAGCTTCTTGAGCGGCGGCAGGTAGTCCGGAATGCGCGCGAGCAGGATCATCTCCAGCGGCCGCTTCGGCTGCGCCGCCGCAAGCGTGCCGTAGAACGCGTCGAGCGCGAGCGCGATGCGCGCGCCGCTCGCGTCCAGGTAGTGCGCGATCTCCGGCGCGGTCGACAGCGGGTGGATCAGCGCCGGCACTGCGCCGAGCCGGTTCGCGGCGTAGAACGCGATCACGCCCTGCGGCGAGGTCGGCATCGAGATCAGCAGGCGCTCGCCGCGGCGGAGACCCAGCGCGGCGAGCGCGCCGGCGCAGCGGTCGACGTCTTCGATCAGCCGGCGGTAGGTCGAGGTCGCGCCGAGGAAGTCCCAGGCCACCGCGTCGGGCACGCGCCGCGCCGTCGCCGCCAGCGCCTCGTAGAGCGTCACTTCCGGGTAGCTGAGCGTCGCCGGCACGTTGCCGTAGAAGCGCAGCCAAGGGTGCGGCGCTGCGGCCATCTCAGTACGCCTCGCGTCCGATGGGTCAGGTCTATGATATCCGACCCGACACGAAAGGCGACCCATGCCAAACATATTGCTGCTCCAGGGACCGAACATGAGCTACCTCGGCAAGCGCCAGCCCGAGCTCTACGGCAAGACGACCGCCGCTCAGCTCGACGCCATGCTGCGCACGCACGCCAAGGCCAACAGGTACCGGCTCGACATCTTCTACACGCACAGCGAGGCGGAGGCCATCGAGCGCCTGTACCGCGGCGTGGACGAGAAGCTCGACGGCGTGGTGATGAACCCGGCGGCGTTCCTGTTCGCCGGCTACCCGCTGCGCGACTGCCTGCGCGCGGTGCCGTTCCCCTACGTCGAGGTGCATATGACGAACATCGAGAAGCGCGGCATCCACTCGATCCTCGCCGAGACGGCGGTCGGCATGGTCGCCGGCTTCGGCGTGCGCTCGTACGTGCTGGGGCTCGACGCGCTGCTCGGGCACCTGCAGGCGGCGCGCAAGGGAACGCGTCGTGGCCGCTGAGCGCGCGGGCGGCGATTCCGGTGTATCTTCTCGTCCGGTTGCCGCCGCAGGAACGGCCAGGGAGATGACGCCGCAGGGATTCGAGCTGACAAAGCTGACGCCGCATTGCGGCGCGGAGGTGCGCGGCGTCGACCTGTCGCAGCCGCTCGGGGAGCGCGCCGCGGCCGAGCTCGAGCGTGCGCTCGCCGAGCATTGCGTGCTGTTCTTCCGCGGCCAGTCGATGACGCCGGTGCAGCACAAGGCGCTCGGCCGGCGCTTCGGCGAGCTGCACCTGCACCCCGCCTGGCCGCGCCTGGTCGAGGGGCATCCCGAGATCATGGAGATCTACGCCGACGAGAATTCCAAGCGCGTCGCCGGCGAGGACTGGCACTCGGACGTTTCCTGCGACCCCGAGCCGCCGCTCGGCACCATCCTCTACATGCTCGAGGTGCCGCCGGTGGGCGGCGACACGCTGTTCGCGAGCATGTACGCGGCCTGGGAGGCGCTGTCGGCGCCGATGCAGCGCATGCTGGAGGGCATGAGCGCGCTGCACGACGGCGAGTATGTGTACCGGGGCCGTTACGAGGGCGCGATCGAGCAAGGCAAGGTCTACCCGCGCTCCGAGCACCCGGTGGTGCGCACGCATCCGGTGAGCGGGCGCAAGGCGCTGTTCGTCAACCGCACCTTCACCACCCGCATCATGCAGCTCGCGAAGCACGAGAGCGACGCGATGCTCGCCATGCTGTTCGAGCACCTGGAGCGGCCGGAATTCCAGTGCCGCTTCCAATGGCAGCCGGGGTCGGTCGCGTTCTGGGACAACCGCTGCGCGCAGCACCACGCGATGTGGGATTACTACCCTCATCGGCGCCGCGGCCTGCGCGTCACCATCAAGGGCGACGCGCCCTACTTTCGGGCATGAACTTCCTGCTCTGGTTGTCGAACCGGATCGACGCGCTCGGCAAGAACAAGCGCCAGATCGCGCTCGGCGCGCTGGGCCTCGCCGCGCTGGCGGCGCTGGTATTTCTCGTGCCCCTGCTGCTCGAGGACAGCTCGAGACTCGGCCCGGTGCGCGTTCCGGCGAACGTCGTCACCAAGCCGCTGGGACCGCCGGCACCCGCGCCGGCACCCGCGCCGGCACCCGCACCGGCACCGGCACCCGCACGGGCATCCGCACCGCAGCCGGTTCAGCCTCAAGCGCCCGTCCCCGCGCCCGCAGCGGTCCCGCAGAATCAGCCCGTCGAGGCACAGGCTCCGGCGACCTACCAGGTGCAGCTCGGCGCGTTTCGCGAGGAGGCGCGCGCCATGCGCCTGGCGAAACGGGTCGAGCGGGCGGGCTTCCGGCCCGTGGTGGTGGAGGTGGACCTGCCTGATCGCGGGCGCTTCCACCGCGTGCGGCTGGAGCCCGAGCTGTCGCACGAGGAGGCGCAGCAGCTGCTCGCCCAGCTGCACCAGAAGATGCCGAAGCTGACGGCGATCCTCGTGCGCAGCGGCAGCTAGGGCGCAGCCCGCGCCGCCGCGCTTCAGGCCTTTTTCAGGAGCTCGTCGAACGCAGGCTGCAGCTCGGCCAGCTCCGCGTCGATGGAATCCGGCAGCGACTGCGCGAACAGGTCGAGCAGGGCCAATGCGTTGACGGTGCCGTCGCTGCCCTGGGCCCGGATGGCGCCGAGCCGCCTGGCCATCTTCGCATTGACCTGCTGGAGCTCGCGGTAGTGCGCTTTCAGCCCCTCGAGCCCCGGATCGGCCGCCTTGCCCTGCTGCCTGAGGAAATACTGGGCGAGCAGGTAGGTCGACACGACCCGGTAGATGGTCTCTTCCTTGCTCGAGAACGGGAGATGGAAATGCGCCATCGGCCGGAGGAATGCGACGCGCGGACAGTCGCTACTCGCCGCGAGCAAACCCATCAGTGAGCGCAGCACCCGCTGCACGCTGGTGCGCCTGGTGACGGTGCGCTCCTGCGAGTCGACCTGCGCCGTGACGTCGTCGTAGGAGCGCACCTTGTCGAACAGCTCGACCAACGGCACCAGGCGCACCGCCATCGGGCAATGCGCCGTGTCCAACTTCGACAGCGGGCAATTGGGGCACTGGTGGAACCCGAGCTTGGTCCACTCCGGCAAGTCGGCCGGCACCTCTCCCGGGGCCGCAGGTCCCACCGGCAGCGATTCCGTCCGGCCGTCGGGAAATCTGAAACGGTAGACCAGCGCCGCCGCCATCGGCTACCTCGGCCCGCCGCCCGCGCCGCAGGACACGAGGATCTTTCCGGAGCGCCCGCCGCGCGCGGCATGCGCGACCGCCTCCTTCAGACGCGCGAGCGGATAGACCTGCTCCACGTCGACGGCCAGCGTGCCGTCGGCGAGCTTGGCGGCGAGCTCGCGGTAAAGCGCGGCGATGCTCTCCGGTGGCGTCTCCACGTACCAGCGCCGCAGCCAGAAGCCTTTCAGGCTCACGCCGCGGAACACCAGCTCGCGCCCGTCCATGGTGCACGGCGCGCCGCTCAGCAGCCCGTAGTTGACCACCGTGCCGCCGTCGTCCACGCAGCGCGCCAGGCGTTGCGTGGCCGACCCGCCGACGGCGTCGATGCCGAGCCCCAGCGTCCCGCCGCCGGTCGCCGCGCGCACCTGCTCGTCCAGGTCGGGCCCGTCGACCAGCACCGCGTCGGCGCCGAACGCACGCAGCGGCTCGACCAGCTCCTTCCTGCGCACCACGTTGACGCTCTTCATGCCCGCCTCGCGCGCGAGCTTGATCAGGCAGTGCCCGACGCCGGAGTTGGCGGCGTTCTGGATCACCCAGTGGCCCGCCCGCGGCGGCACGAAGCGGTGCAGCATCAGGTACGCGGTCGGCGGGTTGACGCGCAGCATGGCGAGCTGCTTCGGGTCGACGCCGCCCGGCAGCGCGAACAGCGCGCCCGCCTTGCCGATGGCCCGCTCGCGCCACGCACCCGGTCCCGGCAGCAGCACCCGGTCGCCGACCTTGAGGTGCGCGACGCCCGCGCCGACCTTGGTCACGCGCCCCACGCCCTCGGCGCCGGGGATCATCGGCAGCTTGGGCGGCGTGGCGCCGTACTTGCCTTCGAGGTTCAGGATATCGGCGGGGTTGATCGGAAAGAGCTCGGTCTCGACGAGCACCTCGCCGGCGCCCGGATCGCCCGGCTCGGGCTGCTCGACGACTTCGATGACCTTGTCGGGTTGACCGAATTGCGAGAAGCGCGCGACCAGCATGGTGATCTCCTTTGTATGGCGACCTTACCACGCCGCCTCGAGCAGCCGCACGACGTCGGCGAGCTCGCGCAGCGGGCGCGGGTTGGTCTTCGCCCACATATTCTCCATCGCGCCGCGCGCGACCGGCTTGCCCCAGACGACGCGGTCCTGGCCGAGAAACTCGTGCATGCCGGCATTCATGTCGCGACCGCCTCGTGCTGCGACTGCCTCAGATCGCGCTGCGCGAGCGCCAGCACGGCGCCGAGCGCGAGCAGCGCGGCGGAAGCCGCGAGCCCGACCTGCAGCGAGCCCGAGCGGTCCGCGAGCCAGCCGATCGCCACGGGCCCCGCGATCTGCCCGGCGGCGAACACCGCGGTGAAGGTGGCGATCGCCGATCCCCACGCCGGGCGGGGCAGCGCGCGCTTGATGAAGCTGCCGACCGACGACGGCGCGCTGAACATCGCCAGGCCGAACAGCGCCGCCGAGAGCAGCATCGCCGCCGGCTGCGCCGAGGCGAGCGGCAGCGCGGCGCCTGCCGTGAGCACCGCCATCACCGCGGCGAGCGGCCGGCCGCCGGGCCAGTGCTCGGCGGGGTTGCGCCATACCAGCGGCGCGAGCAGCGTCGCCAGCCCCAGCACGAACCACACCGCGATCACCGTCGCGGTGCTCGCGCCGTTGACGCGCATCCACGCGATGACGAAGGTCATGTAGCCGATGTAGCCGAGCGCGAACATGGTGTAGGAGGCGAGCTCGGCGGCGAACGGCCGCAGCTTCCAGCGCGCCTCGCCGGCCATCTCCCCCGGCTCGGCGATAGTCCATGCGGCCCAGGCCGCGGCGAGCGTCATCAGCAGGCTCGCGTAGCCCATGCCGCGCCAGGCAAGCGGCCACGCGGCGCTGCCGCGCGCTTCGAGCAGCAACGGCACCGCGACCCCGGAGAGCATCAGGCCGATGCCGCCGCCCGCGAAGTAGATCGCGATCGTGGTGGTGGCGAGCTGCGGGCGGTGCCGGAAGATGTTGCCCGAGAGCGCACCGCCGCAGATGAACACCGCCGCGCCGCCCACCCCCGCCAGCACGCGCACTGCCATCAGTGCCTCGAAGCCGCGCACCAGGCCGGTCGCGGCGATCGCCAACGAGGTGAGCGCCATGCCCCAGCCGAACATCGCGCGGTTGCCGAGGCGCCCCACCGTGGCGCGCACCAGCAGCGCACCGAGCAGGTAGCCGAAGGCGTTGACGGTGTTGATCGACCCGGCCTGCGAGTAGCTCCACTGCAGGTCGCTGCGCATCGCGGGCAGGATGAGCGCGTAGGCGAAGCGCGCGAACGAGTTCGACACCGCCGGCCCGAACGACAGCAGGAACGCGACCAGCAGTCCGCGCGCCAGCGTCACTTCCCGGGGATGGGTGCCCACGCACGCCATCTTAACGGCTAGTATGCAAACCATGAACGACGCCGCGCCGCGTCTCGATATCCTGCTCGCCGCGGCCTGCGCACGCTTCGCCGCGCGCGAAGCGCTCGCCGGCGAGCGCGTGTTGCCGTACCGGGAATTCCTGCATCAGGCGCGCGCCGTCGCCGCATCGCTGGCGGGTGCGGGCCTGGCGCGCGACGAGCCGCTTCACGTGCGCGTCTCGAATCATCCGCTCGACCTGGTCGCCTATTTCGGCGCCTGGCTGGCGGGCGGCGTGGTGGTTCCGGTGCACCGCAGCTCGCCCGTGCTCGCCGCGGCGCAGATCGCCGAGCGCACGCGGGCACGCTTCGAGTGGGACGCGCTCGCGACCGCGCCGCTGCGTCGCATGGCGGGCGACGCCCCGCCGGCGCGGCCGATCCTCGAAGGCGCCGCGCTGGTGGTGTTCACCTCGGGCTCCTCGGGCGCGCCCAAGGGCGCGGTGCTCTCGCATCGCGCCTTCGCCGGCAAGCTCGAGGCGATCCAGGAGATGCTCGGGTTCGCGGCCGACGAGCGCACCCTGCTGGTGCTCAACATCACCTTCAGCTTCGGCATCTGGGTCGCGCTGCTGACGCTGCTGCACGGCGGGCGGCTCGTGCCGGTCGAGAAATTCGTCCCCGCCGCCTTCCTCGGGCAGCTGCGCGCCGCGTCGATCACGCGCGTCGGCGTGGTGCCGACCATGATGCGCGCGCTGATCCTCGACTGCCCCGCCGATTCGCTTGCGCGAGAGGGGCGCGCGCTGGCGGCGGCGGGCGCGCTGCGCAGCGTGATGATCGGCGGCGAATCGCTCGGCAAGGGACTCGGCGAGACGCTGCGCGCGCTGTACGCGCCCGCCGAGCTGATCGACATCTACGGCCTGACGGAGACCTCGACCTGCGATTTCTTCCTCATGCCGCGGGACGCCGCGCGCTTCGCGGGCTGCATCGGCCGGCCTGCGCCGGGCGTGCAGTTTCGCATCCGCGGCGACGACGGCCTGGACGTGGCGCAGGGCGCGGTCGGCGAGCTGTGCGTCGCCAGCCCGTTCCTGATGAACGGCTACCTCGGGCAGCCCGAATTGAACCCGATCGATCCCGAGGGCTGGCTCGCCACGGGGGATCTCGCGCGCGAGCGCGACCCCGGCGTGGTCGAGATCGCCGGCCGCAAGAAGGAGCTCATCGTGCGCGGCGGCAACAAGATCGCGCCGCAGGAGATCGAGTTCGCATGCAGCGCGCACCCCAAGGTCGCGGCCGCGCTCGCGGTGGGCCGGCCCGACGCGCGCCTGGGGCAGCGCATCCACGCGCTGGTGGTGCCGCGCGACCCGAGCCTGACCGCGGAGGAGCTGCGCGAGTTCCTGCGCCAGCGGCTCGACAAGTTTAAGCAGCCCGACGTGTTCTACTTTTCGCGCGAGCTGCCGGCCGGCCGCACCGGCAAGGCCGACCGCGGCCGCTTCGCCGCGATGCTCGAGGCCGGGGAGCTGTCGCCCGCCTAGTCGTCGCACGACGACAGCCAAATATGTCGCAGCGAGGTTCCGGCTGTTCGGTGCGCGATCCGGGATCGGCGTATCGTTGTCGCTACGCGCTCACGCATCGCTGAACCTGGTGGACATGAACGATCACGCCGGATTCGTCGCCGCAGGCACTTCGCCTGCCGATGCGTTGCGCGCGGCCTTCGAAACGTTCGCGCTGCCGGTCGCCGCGTTCGCCGCCTCGGTGCTGTGGATCGGCTTCGGCCCCGAGCTGCCCGGCTTGCTCGCGCCGCTGCGGCCCTACGGGCCGTATCTCACCCTGGGAATCGGGCTGCTCATCAGCCTCGCGTTCAAGCGCGGCCGCGCGCTGTTCGCGATCCTGTCGCTGCTGCTCGCCTACGCGAGCTTCGCGCTGTTCCTCGCGGACCAGCCGGACAGCTTCGCGGCGGAGACGGTCTACGCCGCGCTGTGCGTCTTCGTGCCCCTCAATCTCGCGCTGTTGTGCGTCGCGCGCGAGCGCGGCGCGCTCAACGTCTACGGCGCGCGGCGCCTTACCTTGCTGGTGGTCGAGATCGGCGCGATCGCCGCGATCGTGATCGGCGGCTACCGGGAGGTCACCGATGCCCTGTACCGGCCGCTGCTCGCCGGCCTCGTGCCGCCCGTCTCGCCGATTCCGCAGCTCGGCCTGATGACGATGGCGCTCGCGCTGATCGTGGGGGTGGCAAGCGCGGCAAGCACGGCCGACGTGATCGAAGCCGCCCTCGCCGTCGCCATCGTGACGTTCGCCGCCGCGTGCCACGCCGCGGGCGCGCCGGAGACCTACGCGTGGTTCACGGCCGCGGGCGTGATCATTACGGCCGGCGTGCTGCAGGATTCCTACCGCATGGCGTTCCGCGACGAGCTGACCGGCCTTCCCGGCCGTCGCGCGCTCAACGAGAGGCTGATGGGCCTCGACGGCCACTACACCATCGCCATGCTCGACGTCGACCACTTCAAGCGCTTCAACGACACCTGGGGCCACGACGTCGGCGACCAGGCGCTCAAGCTGGTGGCCTCGCGCCTGCAGCGGGTCAGCGGCGGCGGCACGGCGTACCGCTACGGGGGAGAAGAGTTTCTGGTCGTGTTCCCCGCGACGCGTCTCGCCGCGGCCCTGCCGCACCTCGAGGCGCTGCGCAGCGACATCGACGCCTACGAGTTCGAGATCCGCAGCCGCACGCGCCGCCGGCGCGCGGGCGCCACGGACGCGCAGGGTTCCGGCGACGGCGCCTCGCGCTGGGTGTCGGTCGCCGTGAGCATCGGCGTGGCCGAGAGGAGCGACCGGCTCGCCGTGCCGGCCACGGTCGTGAGCGCGGCGGACCAGGCCCTCTACCGCGCGAAGAAGACGGGCAGGAACCGGGTCTGTCGTTGACGCGGGCGGCTAAACCCGCGATATTTGCGCGCTCCATGGAGTTGCGCATGCACGTGCACCGCGTCGGCAGGCACCTGGGCGCCGAGATCTCGGGCGTCGACCTGGCGCAGCCGCTCGACGACGCGGCGTTCGCGCAGGTCGCGGCCGCGTTCTTCGAGCACCAGGTGGTCGTGCTCCGCGGCCAGACGCTCACGCCCGCGCAGCAGATCGATTTCACGCGCCGCTTCGGGGTGCTCGAGGAGCACGTGCGCAAGGAGCACCGCCTCCCCGGCCACCCGGAAATCCTGATCGTGTCCAACGTGCGCGACGCGCGCGGGCGGGCGATTGGGGTCGAGGACGCCGGACGCTTCTGGCACAGCGACCTGTCCTACAAGCGGGTGCCGAGCCTGCTTTCGGCGCTCTACGCGCTCGAGGTGCCGGTCGGGGACGACGGCGTGGTTCTCGGCCACACCAGCTTCGCCAGCACGACCGCCGCCTACGACGCGCTGCCCGAGGCGCTCAGGCACCGACTGGCGGGCCTGAGCAACGTCCACAGCTACCGCTACTACCGCGCGCGGAACGCCGCGGCGCAGAAGCTCGAGCAGGCGCGCGGCGCGCGCGTGGTGCAGGAGCACGTGCCGAGCGAAGCGCAATGGGCGAGCGTGCCCGACGTCGCGGCGCCGATCGTGCGCAGCCACCCGGTCACCGGGCGCAAGGGGCTGTTCGTCAACGAAGCCCACACCTCGCGCATCGTCGGCCTGCCCGAGGACGAGGGCGCAGCGCTGCTGGCGCAGCTTTGCGCGCACATCGTGCGGCCGGAATTCCGTTACGAGCAGCCGTGGCGCGCCGGCGACCTCCTCATGTGGGACAACGTCGCCGTCCAGCACAAGGCGAACTTCGACTACGACCTGCCGCTGCGCAGGCTGATGCACCGGACCACCGTGCGGGGCGCAGAGGAGATGCAAGACTGTCGATGAGGTACTCGAACCTCGCGGGCAACTCGCACGCGTCGAGCATCGCGAGGATCCTGCGATGGAAGACCGGACTGCACGGCGAGAAGCGGCCGCCCTCGCCGATAACCGGCGTTGCGGTGCCGACGGTGCAGAACGACGGCCGGGCGTTGCGCAAGGCGACCGCTGACGCCCTCACCTGGATCGGGCACGCCACGTTCCTCGTCCAGCTCGGCGGTACGAGCGCGCTGCTCGACCCGGTGATGTCGCCCGTGATCGCCGGCCTCATCCCGCGCAACGTCGCGCCCGGCCTCGCCTGGCCGGCGCTGCCGAGAATCGACCTGGTGCTGGTCACGCACAACCACCGCGACCACATGGACGCGCCATCCCTTAAGAAGCTCGGGCCCGACCCGGTCTACGTGGTGCCGCGCGGGCTGGGCAAGTGGTTCGAGCGCGCGGGCCTGCGGCGCGTGGTCGAGATGGCGTGGTGGCAGCGCGAGGAGATCGCGGGGCTGCGCGTCACGTTCGTTCCGGCCGAGCACTGGAGCCGGCGCGGGCTGTTCGACGTCAACGCCAGCTGGTGGGGCGGCTACGTGCTCGAGCGCGGCGGCCTGCGCGTCTACCACTCCGGGGACACCGCCTGGTTCGACGGCTTCGGGCTGATCGGTGAGAAGTGCGGACCGATCGACGCCGCCATGCTGCCGATCGGCGCCTACGCGCCGCGCTGGTTCATGCAGGCGCAGCACATGGACCCAGCCGACGCGGTGCGCGCCTTCGCCGCGCTCGGCGCGGCGCGCTTCGTCGCCATGCACTGGGGCACCTTCAAGCTGACCGACGAGGACCTGCGCGAGCCGCCGCAGCTGCTGCAGGCCAGCTGGCGGCGCGCGGACCTGCCGCACGACCGATTGACGATTCCGGCGATCGGCGAGACCCTGCTGCTCGACCGCAGCCCGACGAGGAGGCCGTTTCCATGAGCGCATTCCAGAACATCCGCGCCAGCATCGAGGAAGGCGTGGCGCAACTGCAGCTGCACCGGCCCGAGCGGCTCAACGCGCTCAACAAGGCGACGCTGCTCGAGATCCACGCGGCGCTGGACGCCTTCGAGGCCGACCCCGCGGTGCGCGTCATCGTACTCTCGGGCGCGGGGCGCGGCTTCTCCTCGGGCTTCGACCTCAAGGAGCAGATGGAGCGCAAGCCCGAAGGCGCGGCGGTGTGGCGCGAGGTCCTCGAGCTCGATTTCTCCACCACCATGCGCTTCTGGGATTCGCCCAAGCCGACGGTCGCCGCGATCCACGGCGCGTGCATGGCGGGCGCCTTCGAGATGGCGCTCGCCTGCGACATCGCCGTGTGCTCGCGCGATGCGCAGTTCGGCGAGCCGGAGCTGAAATTCGGCGCCGGCATCGTGACCCTGCTCCTGCCCTGGGTGGTGGGGCCCAAGGCGGCCAAGGACATCATCCTCACCGGCGACGACGCGATCGGCGCCGAGCGCGCGCTGGCGCTGGGCATCGTCAGCCGCGTGGTGCCCGAAGGCGAGCACCTGACGGCGGCACTGCGCATCGCGCGCCAGATGGCGGTGATCGACCCGGACCTGGTGCGCGACACCAAGAAGGCCATCAACCGCAGCTACGAGATCCAGGGCCTGCGCGCGGCGCTCGACACCGCGCTCGACATCGACCATGCCATCGAGTCGCACGGCTCCCCCGACAAGCGCCGCTTCATGGACATCGCGCGCGAGCAGGGCCTCAAGGCCGCGCTCGCCTGGCGCGAAGCGCGCTTCAAGGTCTGATATCCCGGCGCGCGGCCGGATTCGGCGTAGCATGGGGCTTTGCCCCCAAGGAGTGCGCAACCCATGAGCTCCAACGAACAGCCGGCGCACCCGGCGAGGGACCTGGCCGCCAGGATCTACGTCGAGCTCATCGGACGCGCGTTCCGCGGCACCGACAGCGCCGAGCAGTTCAAGCCCGACCCGGCGAACATGGCGGCGCTGTGCTTCGGCCTCGCCGAGGCGTTTCTGGTCAAGGCCGAGGAGCTGCGCAAGGCGGGCCCGGCCAAGCTCTCGCACTACCAGGCGCAGGATGCCGACCTGGTCGACTGGCTCAAGTAGTCAGCCGGAGGATCGGGAGTTCAACGTCCAGTCGAACTCGGCGTAGCGCAGCTTCACGCGCCCCTGGCGCCGGTCGATCATGTCGATCGCTTCGTCGTCGTCGATGCGCGCCAGCACAAACTCGAGCACGCCGTTCTCGCCGCCGAAGTCGGCGGCGTACCAGTGCAGCACCGCCGGCACCACCAGGATCGCGCCGCCCTGCTCGACGCGCACCGTCCTGCGCAGGTAGTCGCGGGCCGCGCTCTCCAGCTCGCGCTCGAGCTGCCCGGCGTGGAAGGCGCGCAGCGCGGGCGACGAGCGGCACGCCGAATACAGCGCGAAGTGCATGCGCTCGTCGTAGATCAGCGGCGTGAGCGCAAGCCGCGGGTCGTCTTTCGCCATCGGTCCACGCAGCTTGCCGTGCTTGTGGGCGTTGCCGCGCAGCAGGCCGTGCTCGATGTCGTCGAGCGAGAAGCCGAGGCCCGCGATGCGCAGGCATTCCCCCTCGAAGAAGCCTTGCGTGTCGAGCACGCTCGCGGGCGCGCCCGCCTCGAGCACTCCGGTCAGCACGCACGCGTTGTAGGCGTTGAGCCAGAAGCCGATCGACACGGGAATCGTGGCGCGCCGCGGGTCGAAGGCGGCGAGCGCCTCGAGCGCCGCCTCGAGCCGCGCGCGCTCGGTCGAGCGCGCGAGCGCCGCGTAGTCGCACGCGGCGCTCCCGGCGTCGAAGTGCGCCAGGCGCACGGATTCGAGCGCGTCGGCCAGGTTGCGCACGGCGAATTCGCTTTCAGTGACGGCCCCCACAGGACCGGATTCTAGCGGCTCGCTACAATAGGCGTGAGGTGAACGCGCCATGCCCGGCCACAATTTCGGCAGTTACGACTACGTGATCGTCGGCGCAGGCAGCGCCGGCTGCCTGCTCGCCAACCGCCTGTCGGCCGATCCCGGCGTCTCGGTGCTGCTCGTCGAGGCGGGCGGCGCGGACGACTGGTTCTGGATCGACATCCCCGTCGGCTACCTGTACACCATCGCCAACCCGCGCACCGACTGGTGCTACAAGACCGAGCCCGACGAGCACCTCGCGGGCCGCTCGATCCACTATGCGCGCGGCAAGGTGCTCGGCGGCTGCTCGTCGATCAATGCCATGATCTACATGCGCGGCCAGAAGCAGGACTGGGATGGATGGGCCGCGCTCGGCAACCGCGGCTGGTCGTGGGACGAGGTGCTGCCGCTGTTCCGGCGGCTCGAGGACTATGCGCAGGGCGAGGCGGACGGCTATGGCGCGGGCGGCGAGCTGCGCGTCGAGGACCCGCGCGTGCACTGGGAGATCCTCGACGCCTGGCGCGAGGCGGCCGCCGAGTGCGGCATCCCGCCGATCAAGGTGTTCAATCGCGGCGACAATTTCGGCTGCGCCTACTTCCAGATGAACCAGAAGCGCGGCCGGCGCTGGAGCGCGACGAACGCCTTCCTGCGCCCCGTATTGCGGCGGGCGAATTTGACCGTCATCACCGAAGCATTGGTAAAACAAATTCAAATTGAAAACCGAAGCGCCAAAGGCGTCGAGTTCCGCCACCCGCGGCACGGCGAGTGCTTCGTCGAGGCGCGGCGCGAGACGATCCTCGCGGCGGGCGCGATCGGCTCGCCGCAGCTGCTGCAGCTCTCGGGCGTCGGCCCGGGCGGGCTGCTGCAGCGCCACGGCATCGAGGTGCTGCACGACCTGCCGGGCGTGGGCGGCAACCTGCACGACCACCTGCAGATCCGCATGCAGTACCGGGTGAAGAACGCGCGCACGCTCAACGAGCGCGCCAACAGCCTGTGGGGCAAGGCCGCGATGGGGCTGGAGTACCTGCTGCTGCGCACCGGGCCGCTCACCATGCCGCCGTCGCAGCTCGGCGCGTTCGCCAAGAGCGATCCGTCGCAGCCGACGCCCAACATCGAGTGGCACGTGCAGCCGCTGTCGCTCGACAAGTTCGGCGACCCGCTGCACCCCTTCCCCGCGATCACCCCGAGCGTGTGCAACCTGCGCCCCGAGTCGCGCGGCTGGGTGCGCATCAGGTCGCACGATCCCGCGGTGTACCCGGAAATCAAGCTCAACTACCTTGCGACCGCCGCGGACCGCAAGGTCGCGATCGACGGCATGCGCTTCACCCGGCGCATCATGGGGGCGAAAGCGCTCGCGAAGTACGCGCCGGAGGAATTTCGTCCGGGGATCGAAGTGCAACGGGACGGCGATCTCGAAAAGGCCGCGGGAGAGCTGGGCACCACCATCTTCCACCCGATCGGCAGCTGCAAGATGGGCCACGATCCGCAGGCGGTGGTCGACGACCGGCTGCGGGTGCACGGCATCGCGCGGCTGCGCGTCGTCGACGCCTCGATCATGCCGCGCATCACCTCGGGCAACACCAACGCGCCGACCTACGTGATCGCCGAGAAGGGCGCGGCCATGCTGCGCGAATGAAAACCACCCCGCTCATCGGCGCGCACCGCAGGGCGGGCGCGAAGCTGGTCGATTTCGCGGGCTGGGAAATGCCGCTGCACTACGGCTCGCAGATCGACGAGCACCACGCGGTGCGGCGCGCCGCGGGCATGTTCGACACCTCGCACATGCTGGCGATCGACGTCGCGGGCGCCGGCGCGCGCGCGTTCCTGTCGCGCGCGCTGGCCAACGACGTCGCGCGCCTCGAGCGGCCCGGCAAGGCGCTCTACTCGTGCATGTTGCGCGAGGACGGCGGCATCCTCGACGACCTGATCGCGTATTTCATGCGCGAAGACCTGTTCCGCGTGGTGGTCAACGCCGCCACCGCGGACAAGGACCTGGCGTGGCTCGAGGCGCTCGGCGCCGGCGACGTGGCGCTGCGGCCGCGGCGCGACCTGGCGATGATCGCGGTGCAGGGTCCGCAGGCGCGCAGCCGGACCTGGAGCGCGCTGCCGGTGCTGCGCGCGGCGAGCGAGCCGCTCGAGCCGTTCTTCGGCGCGCCGGCGGGCGACGCGTTCGTCTCGCGCACCGGCTATACCGGCGAGGACGGCTTCGAGCTGCTGCTGCCTGCGGACGAGGCGCTCGCCGCCTGGGGGCGCCTCGCGCAGGCGGGCGTGCGGCCCTGCGGCCTGGGGGCGCGCGATACGCTGCGACTCGAGGCGGGCATGAACCTCTACGGCCAGGACATGGACGAAAGCGTGACGCCGCTCGAGTGCGGGCTCGCCTGGACCGTCGACCTGGCTGCGCAGCGCGACTTCGTCGGCAGGCAGGCGCTCGCCGCGCGCAAGCCCGCGCGCGCGCAGCTCGGGCTGCTGCTCGCCGGGCGCGGCGGCGTGCTGCGCGCGCACCAGGCGGTGCACGGCGCGCACGGCGACGGCGAGATCACGAGCGGCACGTTCTCGCCGACCATGCAGACCTCGATCGCCCTGGCGCGCCTGCCGCTGCAAACCGCGCCGGGCGACGAGGTCGAGGTCGAAGTGCGCGGCAAGCGCCTCGCGGCGCGCGCGGTGCACCCGCCGTTCGTGCGCCACGGACGGATACTGGTTTCGTGATGGGAGGGCAGCGATGAACGTCCCCGAGAGCCTCAAGTACACCGCGTCGCACGAATGGGTGCGCGCCGAGCCCGACGGCACGCTGAGCGTCGGCATCACCGACCACGCGCAGGACGCGCTCGGCGAGCTGGTGTTCGTCGAGCTGCCCGAGGTGGGTCGCAAGCTGAAGGCGGACGAAGCCTGCGCCGTCGTCGAGTCGGTGAAGGCCGCCTCCGACGTCTACGCGCCGCTCGCCGGCGAGGTGGTCGACGCCCACCACGCGCTCGCCGACTCGCCGGGCGCGGTCAACAAGGACCCCTACGGCGCCTGGCTGTTTCGCCTGAAGCCTGCCGACCCGGCCGCGCTCGCGAAGCTGCTCGACGCCGCCGCCTACAAGAAGACCTTCAAGTGAACGGCGGCGAGTTCCTGGAGCGTCACCTCGGCATCGACGCGGCGAGCGAGCGCGCGATGCTCGAGGCGCTCGGCGTGCCCTCGCGCGAGGCGCTGATCGGCGAGGCGCTGCCCGCCTCGATCCGCCAGCGGCAGCCGCTCGAGCTGCCCGGTCCCCTGCCCGAGGCGCAGGCGCTCGAGGCGCTGCGCGCGATCGCCGGCGAGAACCAGGTCTGGCGCAGCTACATCGGCGCCGGCTACCACCATTGCCACACGCCGCAGGTGATCCAGAGGAACGTGCTCGAGAACCCGGGCTGGTACACCGCCTACACTCCCTACCAGCCGGAGATCTCGCAGGGGCGGCTGGAGGCGCTGCTCGCCTTCCAGCAGACGGTGATCGACCTCACCGGCCTGCCGGTGGCCAACGCGTCGCTGCTCGACGAGGCGACCGCCGCGGCCGAGGCGATGGCGCTCATCCGGCGCGCCGCAAAGAGCCCGGCGCAGGCGTTCTTCGCCGACGCGGGCTGCCACCCGCAGGTGCTCGCCGTGCTCGCCACGCGCGCCAAGTGGATGGGCATCCCGCTCGTGGTGGGCGAGCCGTCGCAACTCGATCCCGCCGCCGTGTTCGGCGCCCACCTGCAATATCCGGGCACCTGGGGCGAACTGTCGGACCCTACTGAAACGATCTCACGCATCCACGCCCGCGGCGGGCTGGTCTCGATGGGCACCGATCCGCTCGCGCTCGTGCTGCTCGCGCCGCCCGGCGCGCTCGGTGCCGACGTGGCGCTCGGCTCGGCGCAGCGCTTCGGCGTGCCGCTCGGCTACGGCGGGCCGCACGCCGCATACATGTCGTGCCGCGCCGAGCTAGTGCGCCAGATGCCGGGGCGCATCATCGGCGTGAGCGTCGACGCCGCGGGCCGCACCGCCTACCGCATGGCGCTGCAGACACGCGAGCAGCACATCCGGCGCGAGAAGGCCACCAGCAATATCTGCACCTCGCAGGTGCTGCTCGCCAACATGGCCGGCCTGTACGCGGTGTGGCACGGCCCGGACGGGCTCGCGCGCATCGCGCAGCGCTGCAACCTGCTCGCGCGCCTGCTCGCCGCGAGCGTCGCGCCGCGGCTGAAGCCTGTGCACGAATCGTACTTCGATACCTTGACGTTCGACACCGCAAGCGGCGCGATCAGGCAAAGGGCCGAAGAGCGACGAATCAACCTGCGCTACGACGGGAACCTCGTCGGCGTCGCGCTCGACGAGACCACGACGATGGAGGACGTCGCCGATCTGGCGTGGGCGCTGACCGGCAGCGCAGGCGTGGCGGACACGCCCGCCCCGGAAAGCATCCCCGCCGGGCTGCGACGGGGCGATCCCATACTCGCGCATCCCCTGTACCACCGCTACCGCAGCGAGAGCGAGATGATGCGCTATCTCAAGCGGCTCGAGAACCGCGACTACTCGCTCGTGCACGGCATGATCCCGCTCGGCTCGTGCACCATGAAGCTGAATGCCGCGGCCGAGATGGCGCCGGTGTCGTGGCCGGGCTTCGCGCACCTGCATCCGTTCGCGCCGCGCGAGCAGGCGCGCGGCAGCGCGCGCATGCTGGGCGAGGTCTCTGCGGCGCTGTCGGCGATCACCGGCCTGGCGCGCATGACGATGCAGCCGAACTCGGGCGCCAACGGCGAATACGCCGGGCTGGTGACGATCCGCAACTACCATTCGGCGCGCGGCGAGGCCGGCCGCAACGTCTGCCTCATCCCGTCCTCGGCGCACGGCACCAACCCGGCCTCGGCGCGCATGGCGGGACTCGAGGTGGTGATCGTCGCCTGCGACGCGCACGGCAACGTCGACCTCGCCGACCTCGAGGCGAAGCTCGCGGCGCACGGCAGCAGGCTCGCCGCGCTGATGATCACCTATCCCTCGACGCACGGCGTGTTCGAGGAAGCGGTGACGAGGATCTGCCGCCTGGTGCACGACGCCGGCGGGCAGGTCTACATGGACGGGGCCAACCTCAACGCGCTCGCCGGGCTGGCGCGGCCCGCCGACCTCGGCGCCGACGTCTGCCACATCAACCTGCACAAGACCTTCTGCATTCCGCACGGCGGCGGCGGCCCGGGCATGGGGCCGATCGGGGTCGCGTCGCACCTCGCGCCGTACCTGCCCTCTCATCCGGTGGTGCCGGAGGAAGGCCTGGCGCCGGAGAACGGCACGGTCAGCGCCTCGCCCTTCGGCAGCCCGCTGATCGTCACGATCTCGTGGATGTACCTGCGCATGATGGGCGCCGAAGGCGTGCGCCGCGCCACCGAAACCGCGATCCTCGCCGCCAACTACGTCGCCGCGCGCCTTGCGCCGTATTTCCCGATCCTGTACACCGGGCGCGGCGGCCGCGTGGCGCACGAGTGCATCCTCGACCTGCGCGCGCTCAAGCAGGCGTACGGCGTCAACGCCGAGGACGTGGCCAAGCGCCTGATGGACTACGGCTTCCACGCGCCGACCGTCTCGTTTCCGGTGCCCGACACGCTGATGGTCGAGCCCACCGAGAGCGAATCCAAGGCCGAGCTCGACCGCTTCTGCGAGGCGATGATCGCGATCCACGGCGAGCTGCGGAAGATCGCCTCGGGCGCCTGGGAGCGCGAGGACAACGCGATCCGCAACGCGCCGCACACGGCCGAGGAGCTGGCCGGGGACTGGAAGCACCCCTACTCGCGCCAGGAGGCCGCCTACCCGCTGGCCGCGCTGCGCGGCGCCAAGTACTGGCCGCCGGTGAAGCGCGTCGACGCGGTGTACGGCGACCGGCACTTCTCCTGCGCCCTGCCCCCGGAGTAGCGCCATGGACAAGTCCGTGCTCAAGAGCCTGCGCAAGCTCGTCAAGCCCCATCGCGTCACGCGGGGCAAGGATTTCCGCCTCGAGGATCACGATCCGGGCGACACCCACGACATCGGCTCGGAGAGCAAGGACGAAGCCCGCGAGCTGCTCGCGCGCGGCGTCGAGTGGCTCGCCGACGCGCAGGACAAGCTCTACGCGCAGGACCGCTGGGGCGTGCTGATCGCGTTCCAGGCGATGGACGCCGCCGGCAAGGACGGCGCGATCAAGCACGTCATGTCGGGCGTCAATCCGCAGGGCGTGCAGGTCACCTCGTTCAAGGCGCCCTCGAGCGAGGAGCTGGACCACGACTTCATGTGGCGCTGCATGAAGGCGCTGCCCGAGCGCGGCCGCATCGGGATCTTCAACCGCAGCTACTACGAGGAGGTGCTGGTGGTGCGCGTGCACGAGGCCCTGCTGGCGAAGCAGAAGCTGCCCGCGCAGGTCGTCGGCAAGGACATCTGGGAGGAGCGCTTCGAGGACATCGTCAACTTCGAGCGCTACCTGGCGCGCAACGGCTACCTGATCCTCAAGTTCTTCCTCAACGTTTCCAAGCGCGAGCAGAAAAAGCGCTTCATGGAGCGGCTCGACAACCCGGACAAGAACTGGAAGTACTCGACCGCCGACGCGCGCGAGCGCGGCCACTGGAACGCGTACATGAAGGCTTACGAGGACATGATCCGCCACACCGCGGCGCCGCACGCGCCCTGGTACGTGGTGCCGGCCGACAACAAGTGGTTCACCCGGCTGGCGGTCGCGGCGGCGATCGTCGAGGCGATGGCGGGCCTCGACCTGCACTATCCGAAAGTCGGCCCGAAGGAGAAGCGCGAGCTCGCCGCCGCGCGCCGCCTGCTCGTCGCCGAGAAGGACTGAGGCGCGCGCCCCGCCACTTGACTCGCGCCGGGGGCGCCCCCACATTGCTGCAGTGAAAGGAGACCTTCCCAAATGAAGCGCATCGCTTTGTTCCTCGCCACCAACATCGCCGTCCTGCTGGTGCTGACGGTGGTCATCAACCTGCTGGGCGTCGGGCAGTTCCTGACGCAGCAGGGCATCGACTACCGCTCGCTGCTGGTGTTCTCGGCGGTGATCGGCTTCGGCGGCTCGTTCATCTCGCTGCTCCTGTCGAAGACCATGGCCAAGTGGTCGACCGGCGCGCACGTGATCGACGGCTCCGAGGGCAGCTCCGAATACTGGCTGGTGCAGACGGTCAAGCGGCTCGCCGAGCGCGCCGGCCTCGCCATGCCGGAAGTCGCGGTGTACGAAGGCGCGCCCAACGCCTTCGCCACCGGCGCGTTCCGCAACTCGGCCCTGGTCGCCGTGTCCACCGGGCTGCTGCAGTCGATGAGCCGCGACGAGGTCGAGGCGGTGCTGGGGCACGAGGTCACGCACGTCGCCAACGGCGACATGGTGACGCTGACGCTGATCCAGGGCGTGGTCAACACCTTCGTCGTGTTCCTGTCGCGCATCGTCGGCTACTTCGTCGACCGCGCCGTGTTCCGCACCGAGCGCGGCGTCGGGCCGGGCTTCTACATCACCGTGATCGTGTGCCAGATCGTGTTCGGGGTGCTCGCCTCGATCATCGTCGCCTGGTTCTCGCGCCGGCGCGAGTTCCGCGCCGACGCCGGCTCGGCGAAGCTGCTCGGCACGCCGCAGCCGATGGTCGCGGCGCTGGCGCGGCTCGGCGGGCTGCAGGCCGGCACGCTGCCCGAGAGCATGAAGGCTTTCGGCATCAGCGACCACGCCGGCGTCATGGCGCTGTTCGCCACCCACCCGCCGATCGAGAAGCGCATCGCCGCGCTGCAAGGCCGCTGATCTTGCCTTACGATGTCGGTCATGCGGATCGGCATCGTGGGGATCAGCGGGTACGGCGGCAGCGAGCTGCTGCGGCTGTGCCTCTCGCACCCGGGCTTCGAGCTGGCGTACGCGGCGGGCGAGTCGACCGCCGGCCAGTCGCTCGCGCAGCGCTTTCCGGCGCTCACCGGCCATCCCGCCGGCGCCATCGTCATCCAGCGCTTCGCGCCGGAGAGTATCCGCGGCATCGACCTGCTGTTCGCTTCGCTGCCGACCGGCAAGTCGCGTGAGCCGCTGGCGCGCGTGGCGCGCGAGGTGAAGGTGCTCGACGTCGGGGGCGATCACCGCTTCGCCGAGGGCTGGGTCTACGGCCTCACCGAGCTTCCCGGGCAGCGCGAGAAGATCAAGGGCGCCGCGCGCGTCGCCAACCCGGGCTGCTACCCGGCGGCGGCGCTGCTCGCGCTCGCGCCGCTGGTGCGCGACGGCCTCGTCGAGCCCGAGGGCATCGTGATCGACGCCAAGAGCGGCGTCACCGGCACCGGGCGCGGCGGCGCGAGCGACTTCGGCTACGTCGAGACCAACGAGGACCTGTTCGCCTACGGCCTCGCCAGGCATCCGCACGTTCCCGAGATGACCGAGGCGCTGTCGCGCCTCGCCGGCCGCCGGGCGAGCGTCGCCTTCACGCCGCACCTGGTGCCGATGACGCGAGGGATCCTGGCCACCTGCTACGCGCGCCCGCGCGGCAAGGCGGACGCCGCGCGCCTCGCCGATAGCGCACGAACCTGCTACCGCGGCGAGCCGTTCATCAAGGTGCTCGACGCCACCGAGGGGCGCGGCCCGCATACCAAGTGGGCCACGGGCTCCAACCTCGCCTTTCTCTCCTACGCGGTGAACGCCGAGACCGGGCTGGTGGTCGCGCTGGGCGCCATCGACAACCTCGGCAAGGGCGCGGCCGCCCAGGCGGTGCAGAACGCCAATCTGATGACTGGGCAGCCCGAGACCGCGGGCCTGGCCGCGCTGCCGCTCTGGCCCTGAGCGCCAGGTCCCTTGCCCGCCTCCCCTCCCTCGCGCTGGGGCGACCGCGGGCTTGCGTGGCTGTTCGTCTGGATATGGGGGTCGGGCTACCTCGCCACCAAGACCGGGCTGCACTATGCGGCGCCGTTCACCTTCCTCGCGCTGCGCTTCGCGCTCGCCGCCGCCTGCCTCGTGCCGGTGCTGATCGTGGTGCGCCCGCGCTGGCCGCGCGCGCCGCGCGAATGGGTGCACCTGATCGTCGCCGGACTCCTGATGCACGCGGTGCAGCTCGGCGGCAGCCACTACGGGCAATACTGGGGCATCTCGGCAGGCATCGTCGCGCTGTTGTTCTCGGCGCAGCCGCTGCTGACCGCGATCATCGCGTCGCGCTGGCTCGGCGAGCGCCTCGTGGCGCGCCAGTGGGCGGGCGTGGGGATCGGCCTGGCGGGCGTGGGGCTCGTCGTCTGGCACAAGATCGACGTGCACGCCATGAGCCCGCGCAGTCTCGCCGCGGTGTGCGTGGGACTGGGAGGGATCACCGCCGGTACCCTCTATCAGCGGGTGTTCTGCCGCAATGCCGACCTGTATAGCGGCGCGTTCATCCAGCTCGCCGTGGCCTCGCTCGTGCTCGCGCCGCTCGCCTACGGCATCGACGGCGCGCACATCGACTGGTCCTGGCAGCTCGCCGCGGCGCTCGCCTACCTGGTGATCCTCGGCTCGATCGTCGCGGTGAACACGCTGCACACGCTGATGCGCCGCGGCCAGGCCACCCGGGTCACGAGCCTGCTGTACCTGCCGCCGATCATCGCGGTGGCGCTCGAGTACGCGGTGTTCGACGTCGTGCCGAGCGGGCTGTCGCTGGTCGGCGTGGGCATCACCTGCCTCGGCGTGGCGCTGGTGGCGCTGGCGAGGCCGCACCCATGAACCTGCCGCTCATCGTCCTGCTGACGGTGCTCAACCACCTCGCCTACACCGGCAGCCGGGTGACCGTGTCGCTGTTCGCGATCCACGAGGGCGCCACGCCGCTCACCATCGGCGCGCTGATGTCGCTGTTCGCGCTGCTCTCGATGCTGATCTCGGTGCCGGTCGGCCGCCTGGTCGACCGCATCGGCGTGTTCGCGCCGGTCACCGCGGCCGCCGCGTCCGTGTTCATCGGCCTGCTGCTGCCCTTCGCCTGGCCGGACCTGCACGCCCTGTTCCCCGCGGCGATGGCGATCGGCACCGGCTTCGGCGTGTACCACGTGGTGCTCAACAACATGGTCGGGGCGCTCGGCCGGCCCGAGGACCGCGCGCGCAACTTCAGCTGGCTGGCGCTCGGCTTCTCCACCGGCGGCCTGTTCGGCCCCATCATCGCCGGGTTCGCCATCGACACGATCGGCTACCGCGCGGCCTTCCTCGCGCTGGCGGCCTTCCCCGCGATCGCCCTGGTGCCGCTCGTGATGCGGCGCCATGCCGTGCCGCAGGGGCACGGCGGCCGCGGCGTGGTGTCGGCGGGCGGGGTGCTCGAGCTGCTGCGCGAGCCGCGGCTGCGCGCCGCGTTCCTCGTCAGCGGCGTGCTGGCGATGGGATGGGACCTGTACTCTTTCGCATTGCCGATCTACGGCTCGCACATCGGCCTCAGCGCTTCCACCATCGGCTTGGTGATGGGCAGCTTCGCCGGCGCCACCTTCGCGGTGCGCCTGGTGATGCCGGCGCTGGTGCGCAGGCTGAGGGAGTGGACCGTGATCAGCAGCGCGCTGTTCATCGCCGGCGCCTCGTTCGCGCTGTTTCCCGCAGCGAAGGACGTGGCCGCGCTGATGCCGCTGTCGTTCCTGCTCGGCATCGGCCTGGGCTCTGCGCAGCCGATGATCATGGCGCTGCTCTACGCGGCGTCGCCGCCGGGGCGCCAGGGAGAGGTGGTGGGCGTGCGCACCTCGATGCTCAGCACCAGCTCGACGACGCTGCCGCTGGTGTTCGGCGCGCTCGGCACGGCGCTCGGCATGACGCCGGTGTTCTGGGCGATGGCCGCGTGCATGCTCGCGGGCGGCTGGGTGACGCGCCGCAGGCGCCGCCACGCTTGACCGCGCGCGCCGCGGCACCGAAGATTTTGCCGGGAGGAAAGCCAAGCATGAAGAGAATCACCCTGACGCAGTTCCTGATCGAGCGCCAGCGCGGCAGGAACCTGATCAACGCCGACCTGCGCCTGCTGATCGAGACCGTGGCGCGCGCCTGCAAGGCGATCAGCACGCGGGTCAGTAAAGGCGCGCTGGCCGACGTGCTCGGCGCCGCCGGCACCGACAACGTGCAGGGCGAGGCGCAGAAGAAGCTCGACGTGATCTCCAACGAGATCCTGCTCGAGGCGAACGAATGGGGCGGCAACCTCGCGGCGCTCGCCTCCGAGGAGATGGACCTGCCCTACCGCATTCCGACGCACTACCCGCGCGGCGAGTACCTGCTGCTGTTCGATCCGCTCGACGGGTCGTCGAACATCGACGTCAACATCGCGGTCGGCACCATCTTCTCGGTGCTGCGCTGCCCGGAGGGCGGTGCCGAGGCCGACGAGAAGGCCTTCATGCAACCGGGCACCGCCCAGGTCGCGGCGGGCTTCGCGGTGTACGGGCCGACCACGCAGCTGGTGCTCACGCTGGGCGACGGCACGCACGGCTTCACGCTCGATCGCGAGATCTACACGTTCGTGCTCACCCACCCGGACCTGCGCATCCCCGAGGAGACGCAGGAGTTCGCGATCAACGTGTCGAACATGCGGCGCTGGGAGCCGCCGGTGAAGCGCTACATCGACGAATGCCTCGCCGGCAAGGACGGGCCGCGCGGCAAGGACTTCAACATGCGCTGGGTCGCGTCGATGGTGGCCGACGTCTACCGGATCCTGTCGCGCGGCGGAATCTTCATGTATCCGCGCGATGCGAAGAACAGGGACGGCCGGCTGCGCCTCATGTACGAGGCGAATCCGATGGCGTTGATCGTCGAGCAGGCGGGCGGCGCGGCAACCGACGGCCGGAGCCGCATCCTCGAGCTGCAGCCGCAAAAGCTGCACCAGCGGGTCGCGGTGATCCTGGGATCGAAGAACGAGGTGGAGCGGGTGACTTCCTACCACGCGGCCTGAGGCGCCGCGCGGTGCGGTGGCTGCCGGAGGCCGAAGCCTCCGGCGGCAACCAGAACTGTTGACTTACTTCAGGTGCTTGTTGACCAGCTTGGTCATCTCGAACATCGACACCTGCGCCTTGCCGCCGAACACCGGTTTGAGCTTGTCGTCGGCGTTGATCATGCGGCGGTTCTTCTTGTCCTGCAGGCCGTTTCGCTTGATGTAGGCCCAGATCTTCTTGGTGACTTCCGTGCGCGGCATCGAGCCTGCGCCGATTACCGCCGCGAGCGTGGCGGTCGGGTTCATCGGCTTCATGAATGCTGCATTCGGTTTCCGCTTGGCTGCGGATTTCTTCTTAGCGGACTTCTTCGCGGCCTTCTTCTTTGCCATCGTCATTTCTCCTCTGAGCGATACGTAAATCTTATTCGATCCGGATGATCTTGCCGCTGTCATGCAGCGGTGACGTGAAGATGCCGAATCCCGCGCGGCGTGTCAACGTTTTTCAGAGGGAAATGCGCACTTCCTGCTCGGCGCGTTGTCCGCTATCATCCCGCCGCAGCGTCGAGCCAGGCTTCCAGACCCTGCGCGTTCAGGTCGACGTCAATCGCAAATACCCTCAGCAGCGCCTCGTCCGACAGCGTCCATTCCTGGCGCCGCGACTCGGCCCGCACGATTTCGGCAATTCCCTTCCTGAGCAGCGCGTTGCGCTGCGCTCCTGCGTCGCGGAAGCGCTCGGCGAGCTCGACGTGAGCGTCGATCAGCCTGTGCAGATCGGCCGCCAGCCGGACCGGATCGCGCACCTGCCCGAAATGGGTGACATAGATCGCCTCCGGCTCGAGGGAGAGCAGGCGCTCGATCGAGCGGTGCAGCGCCGGCGGGTCGAACTGCGACGGACTGGTGGTCGGGAACGCAAATTGCCTTCCGTCCCGGTCGAGCTCGCGGTAGGACAGCCCAAAGGTGTCGCCCGAGAAGACGTGCCCCGTGCGACCGTCGCGCACCACCACGTGATGGCGCGCATGGCCCGGCGCATCGAGGAACGCGAGCTCGCGGCCGGCGAGCGAGACGTGCGCGCCCTCCGGCGTCTGCAGCACGCGGTCGGCCGGCACCGGCACGACCTCGCCGTAGACGCGGCGCGTCGCCTGCTCTCCGTATATTTGTACTGTCGCCGCCAGGAGACGCCCCGGGTCGATCATGTGGCGCGCGCCCCGCGGGTGCACCGTGAGCGTGGCCTCCGGGCAGCGCGCCATCAGCTGCCCTGCGCCTCCCGCGTGGTCGAGGTGGACGTGCGTCAGAACGATGTAGTCGACCTGCCGGGGCGTGACGCCCTTGGCGGCAAGCGCCGCGAGCACGCGCGGCACGCCGTGCGCGGTTCCGGTGTCGATGATCGCGGCGCGCCCCTGCTCGACGACGATGTGCGCGGCGTTCAGCCGCTCGCGCTCGTACAGCACGTCCACGGCGCTGATGCCGTGGCCGTAGTCGTACACGCCCTGCATTCAGGACGCGTCGCGCGCCAGCCGGATGCCGCTGAACTGCCAGCGCGCCGCCGCCGGGAAGAAGTTGCGGTAGCTGGCGCGCACGTGCGAGCGCGGCGTAGCGCATGAGCCGCCGCGCAGCACGTACTGATTGACCATGAACTTGCCGTTGTACTCGCCCACCGCCCCTTCGGGCGCGCGAAACCCGGGGTACGGCGCGTACGAGCTGCCGGTCCACTGCCACGCGTCGCCGTAGAACTGCCCGCCCTTCGCCGCGCCCAGAGGCGCAGGATGCAGGCGCCCGCTCTCGAGGAAATTCCCCGCTACCTCGCGCGGCGCGGCGACGATTTCCCATTCCGCTTCGGTCGGCAGGCGCGCCCCGCACCAGCGCGCGTAGGCATCGGCCTCGTAGTAGCTGACGTGCGTCACCGGCTCGTCGGGCCCGAGCGCGCGCAGGCCGTCGAGGGTGAACTGGTTCCAGCCGCCGCCGCTCCTCGCCACCCAGTAAAGCGGCGCCTCCCAGCCCTGCGCGCTACGCAGGTCCCAGCCTTCCGCGAGCCACAGCTCGGAACGGCGGTAGCCGCCGTCGGCGACGAACGCCTGGTACTCGGCGTTGGTCACCAGCCGCTCGCCGATCTCGTAATCGGCGACGAACACACGGTGCCGCGGCCGCTCGTTGTCGAACGAGAACCCGCGGCCGTCGTGGCCGATCTGGCGCACGCCGTCGGGCAGCGACGTCCAGCGCATCGGCGCCGGGCTCGCGCTCGTGCGTGCGCGCGCCTCCTGGTAGGCGGGAAACGTCGGATTACGCGACAGCGCGTGTTTCAGGTCGGTGAGGATCAGCTCCTGGTGCTGCTGCTCGTGGTTCACGCCGAGCTCGATCGTCCCGGCGAGGCGCGCGGCCTGCTCCGCATGGCGGGCGAACAGCGCCTGCATGCGCTCGTCGACGCTCGCGCGGTAGGCCAGCACCTGCTCGAGCGACGGGCGCGACAGCATGCCGCGCTCGGGCCGCGGATGGCGCGCGCCGACCGCGACGTAATAGGAATTGAACAGCACGCGGTATTCTTCGCGGTACGGCGCGAAGCCGGGCAACGCATGCTCGAGGACGAACGTCTCGAAGAACCAGCTGGTGTGGGCGAGGTGCCACTTGACCGGGCTCGCATCGGGCATCGATTGCAGGGCGCAGTCCTCGGCCGACAGCGGCGCGGCCAGGCGCAGGCTTTGCGCGCGCACCTGCCGGTAGGCGAGCGCGAGGTCCTCGAGCCTGGCTGCCGCCTGCGCGGCGACCCGCGGCTTGTGCGCGAAGTGCATGGGCCCTCCTCCAGTAAGCCGTTACGGGGTCTCGGTCTGCGAAGCGGGTTCGCCCATTACACCGCGCATCGGCGCGCAGCGCAACCGCCGTATCGGAATGTAGAATGGCGCGGCATGAAAATCTCGCATCTGCGGCACGAGTACATGCGCGCCGGGCTGTCCGAAGCTGACGCGCACCGCGACCCGCTGGAACAGTTCCGCCGCTGGTTCCAGGAGGCCCTGGATGCGCACCTGCCGCTCGCCAACGCCATGACGCTCGCGACCGTCACGCCCCAGGGCGCCCCCGCGGCGCGCATCGTGCTGCTCAAGGGACTCGAGGACGGCGCCTTCGTCTTCTTCACCAACTACCAGAGCCGCAAGGGCCACGAGCTCGCCGCGCGGCCCGATGCCTGTCTCGTGTTCCTGTGGTCCGAGCTCGAGCGCCAGGTGCGCATCGAGGGCCGCGTGACGCAGGTGCCGGCGCGCGACTCGGACGCGTACTACGACACCCGGCCGCTCGGTGCGCGGCTCTCGGCATGGGCCTCCGAGCAGAGCGCGCCGGTGGCCGATCGCGCGGCGCTCGAGCGCGCGCTCGAGCAGGCCGAGCGGCGCTACGGCGACAAGCCGCCGCGCCCGCCGCACTGGGGCGGATACCGCCTGCTGCCCTCGGCGATCGAGTTCTGGCAAGGGCGCGCCAACCGCTTGCACGACCGCCTGCTGTATCGAGCGCATGGATCGGGCTGGAGCATCGAGCGCCTCGCTCCCTGACGCGGTGCTCGACTTCCTCAGGCGCGCAGGCCTCGCGGCGCCTCGGGAAGCGCCGCGCGCGGTGCCGCTGGCGGGCGGCGTCTCGTCGGACATCTGGCGCGTCGAGCTCGCGCGCGGCACGCTGTGCGTCAAGCGCGCGCTGCCGCGCCTCAAGGTGGCGCAGCTCTGGGAAGCGCCCGTCGAGCGCAACCGCTACGAACGGCGTTGGATGGAGACCGCCAACCGCATCGTTCCGGGCGTCGCGCCGCGCGTGCTCGCCGCCGACGACGCCGGCTGCTTCGCCATGGAGTACCTCGGCGGCCTGCCGCTGTGGAAGGCCGAGCTCGCCGCGGGGCGCGCCGACGCGGGCTTCGCGCGCGCCGTGGGCGAGCGCCTGGCGCGCATCCATGCCGCCACCGCCGGCGACGCGCGCATCGCAGCCGAGTTCGCCACCGACGCGAGCTTCTACGCCATCCGGCTCGAGCCCTACCTGGTCGCGACCGCGCGGGCGCATCCCGACCGCGCGGCGCAGCTGCTGGCGCTCGCCGAGCGCACCGCGCGGCACCACGTCGCGCTGGTGCACGGCGACGTTAGCCCGAAGAACATCCTCGTCGGTCCCGGCGGGCCGGTGCTGCTCGATGCCGAGTGCGCCTGGTACGGCGACCCGGCGTTCGACCTTGCCTTCTGCCTCAACCACCTGCTGCTCAAATGCCTGTGGGTGCCCGCCGCCGCGCAAGCGTTTCTCGGGTGCTTCGATTCTCTTTTTCTCGCCTATATCGAGAAATGCTCCTGGGAAGACGCCTCTCGACTCGAAGCGCGCGCGGCGTCGCTGCTTCCGGGGCTGCTGCTCGCGCGCGTCGACGGCAAGTCGCCGGTCGAATACCTGACCGAAGACGCACAGAAGGAGCGCGTGCGGCGCGCTGCGCGCGCGCTGCTCGCCGGGCCGCCATCCCGCCTGCAGGAGGTGCGCGACGCATGGCAAAGATCCTGAACGTCCGCGGCCGGCGCGTGTGGGACTCGCGCGGCCGCCCCACGGTCGAGGCCGAGGTGGTGGTCGGTCGCGGCACCACGCCGCTCGCCAGCGGGCGCGCGATCGCGCCGTCGGGTGCGTCCACCGGCTCGGGCGAGGCGAAGAGCATCGACGTGGTCGAAGCGGTGCGCCACGTCAACGGCGTCATGCGCCAGGCGCTGCTCACCGCGAAGGTCGAGGATCAGCAGGCGATCGACCGCAGGATGATCGAGCTCGACGGCACGCGCGACCGCAGCCGGCTCGGCGCCAACGCGATCGTCGCGGTGTCGCTCGCCTGCGCGCACGCCGCGGCGGCGGCGGCGAAGAAGCCCTTGTGGCGCTACCTCGCGGGCGACAAGCCGGTCGCCCTGCCGGTGCCGCAGATCCAGATCTACGGCGGCGGCGCGCACGCGCGCGGCCGCGTCGACATCCAGGACTACATGCTGGTGTGCATCGGCGCCGGCAGCTTCGCCGAGGCGCTCGACTGGACCGCCGAGGTGTATCGAGCCGCCGGCGCGCGCCTGGCGAAGCGCGGCGCGCTCTCGGGCGTCGCCGACGAAGGCGGCTACTGGCCGGCCTTCAAGTCGAACGAGGAAGGCCTCGCCGAGCTCGTCGGCGCGATGTCCGACGCCGGGCTCGAGCCCGGGCGCGATTGCGCGATCGCGCTCGACGTCGCGGCGACGCAGCTCTACCGCGGCGGAGCCTACCACCTCGCACTCGAGAACCGGTCGCTGTCGGCCGAGCAGCTGCAGGCCATGCTGCTGCGCTGGCTGGACGCCTACCCGATCGTGTCGATCGAAGACCCGTTCGCCGAGAACGACGTCGCCGCGATGCGCGCCTTCACCAAGGCGGCCGGAGGCCGGGTCCAGGTGGTGGGCGACGACTTCTTCGTCACCAGCGAGCAGAGGCTGCGCGCGGCCGATGGCGCCTGCAACGCGATCCTGCTCAAGCCCAACCAGGTCGGCACCGTCAGCGAGACGCACGCCGCGTGGCTCGCCGCGCGCGAGCTCGGCTACGGCGCGATCGTCTCCGCGCGCTCGGGCGAGTCCGAGGACGTCTCGATCGTCCACCTCGCGGTCGGCTGGGGCGTGCCGCAGCTCAAGGTGGGCAGCTTCTCGCGCTCCGAGCGCATGGCGAAGTGGAACGAGGGCCTGAGGATCGAGGAGTCGCTCGGCAACAAGAAGCTCCTCTACCCCGCGCGGCGCCTGTTCGCGCGCTTCAAACCCTGAAGATCGCGATGCGGACGGCGCCCGATCGCCGCTTCACCGACACCACCAAGCGCAAATTGCTACGGTTGGGGTGGTTGGACTTCCTTGCGTGACGGCTCAGTGCCTTTTAGTGCCGTCGATGACGGACTCCTCGGTCCGGGCGGAGGCCAGCAGCTTGGCGTCCACCGCCTCGAGCATCGACCGGTCGATCGCGAGCGGCGTGCCGAGCCAGAGCGCGCGCGCGGTGTGATCGAGCGTCTGCGACCGCGTGAGCGGATGAATGAGGATGACGAGCCTCTCCGGTCGCGCGAACATGAGCCACGACACGTAGTCCGCGAACACTTCACGCGTGAAGAGCACCTCGAAGCTTCCGCGCGGGTGCGGCCCGGCCGGGGCCGAAATAAACGAGTGCATCTCCACGTGGGTCGTCGCCGCAAACGTCCGCTGGATGAGGTCCCTGAATGCGCGCGCCTCCGCGACGCACTCCGGCGCGGCATGATCGAAGTACGTGTGGGAATGATATAGCCACACGCGACGCGACTCGGGGCCGGCTGCGTGCGCGGCGCGATGTCGCATCAAAGTCTCCATGCTGGTCGGCACCGACACTCTGCGAAGCTCACGCAACGGGTTGACCGTTCCCCACGCGCGGCGCCTGTTTCGGCGCGGCGGGCACCAACCCGTATCGGGTCATGACTTCCACGAGTTTCGCCCGATCGGGCGGTCCGCCCGCACTGACAAGGGCCCCCACGTCGCGAAAATACTGCTCGCCGATATCGGGCGTAAGCATCACGAGCGCGCGAGCGGGTTCGGAAACAGGGTTGCCGAAATGGTGCACGGAACCTCGCGGCGTCGACATCCAGTCACCCGGCTTCAAGTCGCGGGTGACCTCGTCGACCGAATATCTGAGCACGCCCTCCAGCACATAGACGCACTCTTCATTGTCGGTATGGCTGTGTGGCGGGGGCACGTGGGCACCGGCCGGAACCTTCATTTCGAATAGCCCCAACCCGCCCATTTGCGCGCCATCCACGAGATAGCGAATTTCCAATTGCCCGACTTTGACGACCTGACGACTCATGACGATCTCCTCGGTTAGGCGCGGACCGGGCGCTTGCCGCGACCCATTCGTTCCGCGTGCAACGACAATTTAATGAATTGCAGGGATCGGATAAATGGAGTTTACTTCAACCTATTGTTGCAAAACGGCGCCTAATGAAGAACAGGCTGGACGGGATGCGCGTGTTCGCGCGGGTCGTGGAAGCGAAGAGCTTTTCCGCCGCCGCGGACAAACTCGCCATGTCGAAATCACTGGCGAGCCGGCACGTGAGCGCGCTGGAACGCTCGCTGTCGGTGAAGCTGCTGAACCGTTCGACGCGCAAGCTCAGCCTGACCGAAGCCGGCGCCCTTTTCTACGAGCATTGCGCCAGAATCGTGCAGGAAGCGGAGCTGGCCGAGGAGCGCTTGACCCGAACCCAATCCGAACCGGCTGGCCTGGTGAGGGTGACGGCTGTCCAGGCGTTTGCCGCGCGGCATGTGTTGCCCGCGCTCCCCGAGTTCTATCGGAAGTATCCGAAAATCCGGGTCAAGCTCTCTTGCAGCAATCGCGCGCTCGACCTGGGCGATGAGGGATTCGACCTCGGCATCCGCGTGTCCTTCGACCCGGCCCCGAATCTGGTGGCGCGAAAGCTCGCCGTCAACCGGTCCGTGCTATGCGCCACGCCGGCGTATCTAAAGCGGCGCGGGACGCCGCGCCGGATCGAGGACCTGCGCAACCACGACTGCGTGCTGTTTCCGCCGCTCGCGCCGAAAGGGCTCTGGACCCTGCGCCGGGACAGGCGGAAATATTCGGTGCCAGTCGCCGGTGTCTTGGAAACCGATGACATGGACACGGTACGCGCGGCCGTCGCCGCCGGCCTGGGAGTAGGCATCCTGCCGGCCTATATGGCAGGGGACGCCTTGCGGGAGGGGCAACTGGTACCGCTGTTGCGCCAGTTTCAGGTTTTACCGGAGAGCGCCATCTACCTGGTCTATTTGCCGAACCGCACGCTCTCATCGCGCGTGCGCGCGCTGATCGATTTTCTCGCGGAGCGGTTCGAGCCCACCCCTTCGTGGGAAGTGGGTTGGTGAGACATGCGTCGTCGTTCCTCGCCGGAGGGATTGTTTGCTTCTGGCTGTAAGGGTAGATCGCCGCAGGTGGCATTTCGCTCTGACGTGGACTGCAGTTCTCGGCTAAATTACTGTTTTAGGGTCTCATCTCCGGAAGGAACAACGCGACATGCGATCTCTTATCGTTACCGTCTTGACGCTCCTTCTCGCCGCTATGGCAGGGTGTGCTGGTAACCCGAACAGCTCTCAAGCGATGCAGTGCGAGAATGGTCTAAACGTGGCCTACAAAGAACTGGATATGGCCAAGGCCAATGGGTTTGACGCCACGGTGGAATATTCCAAAGCGGCCAGTCTGCTGGGGGCCGCGAAAATCCAGTCGGAATTTGGCAAATATCCCAACTGCATAGACAAGGTTCAGCGAGCCAGGGCTTATATCGTCAAATCCAGGAAATGAGAAGTCTGAAGGGAATACGCCGCTATCCGACGCTCCCTGATCGTCACGAGCGAGCGTAAGCACCGAGATCGGGGGGCGAAGCGCCCGCTCGACCCTAGCCGGAAATCAGTCTATGCCTTGATTACCGCCTAGGGTCGAGAGCAGACAGCGGCGCGTCGCGCGCCCTTTTTACGCCGCATGAACCGTGTCACTTGCTGACGGTCGCAGCGCCGGCCTTGCACACCACTTCGTCCTGCGACCCTGTGCCGCCGGAGCAGCCGATTGCGCCGATCATCTTGCCGCCCTCGACAAGCGGAATTCCGCCGCGCGAGGTGATGATGTCATCCAGCGACATCAGATAGGGAAGATTGCCTTCCTGAACCGCGTTCTCGAAGATCTTGGTTTCGCGCCTATATTTGAGCGCCGCACGCGCCTTGTGCTGAGAAATGCTGATCGAGGCGAGCTGGGCCCCGTCCATCCGCGCGAACGCAATCAGATTTCCGCCTGAATCCACGACGGCGACATTCATCGGCCAGTTGCGCCGCTTCGCCTCGGCCACGGTCGCGGCAATCGCCGCGTCCGCGCGATCGAGCGAGATCGGCGTCCCATAGGGGATATTGGCGGGCAAAGCGTCCGGTACAGTGTCTCGGGCCGTGGGCTGTTGAGCAAGACTGCTGCCGGCGTAGAGCGCGGCGGCACCGAGGGCTGCTGCAGTAATAACGGATTTCAACGACATGGTGATATGCCTCCTCCGTTTGACGGCGTTGACATTGCGCCCGGCTCGGACCCGAACCAGGTGACAAGATTCCAGGCGTTTATTCCGGTACTCAGGCCGACGGCCATCATACTCTCGCGGCCACTAGGCGATAGGCGTCAGTCCCGCCGGTAAGTCCGGGGCCTTTTGCGGCCCAACTGTGCTCGAGAATGCACCAAACAAAAGCCCCACTCTCGTGGGGCTCTGTCTCCTAGACCGGAACCGCGTCGGGTTGCGCCTGCCGGTCCGGCTGGGTCTTCGGCTCCGGCTTCGCGCCTGGCGGCGTCACAAGCCGATCGGCCGACCGCTTCAACTTGTCGGCCTCCTCCTTCGCCAGCTTGATGCGCTCCTGATAAAGCACTTCGTCCCACCATTCATGACACATGGCAAGCCTCCTTTACGGTCAACGACCCGCGACTCTCCTCCCAGCTCGGATGCCTGGCGGGAATCCTACGCCCCGCCCTGGCCGCATACAAGAATCGCGATCGCCCGGAGAATCGCTTAGCATGGTCTCCGCGAATCAGTCGACCGCTTGACCGTGGGGAGTGCCGCAGCATGGAGAAGATCAAGATCCAGTTCACGCTGTTTTCCGCCTTCTACTCGCCGCTCATCTCGACGATGTCGGGCGGATTCCTCAGGGCCGAAGGACTCGATCCGCAGTGGTCGGTCTCGCCGCCCGGCGTTTCGGCGGTCGCGGCGCTGCAGGACGGCTCGGCGCACGCCGTGCAGTCGGCCCTGAGCCACAGCTTCACCGCGCTGAACGAAGGCAAGACGCCGGCTGCGGTTCATTTCGCCCAGGTGAACGAGATGGACGGCTTCTTCCTTACCGGGCGCGAGCCTGACCCCGCCTTCACGTGGAACAAGCTCGAGGGCGCCGAGGTCGTCATGTTCAAGGGCGGCCAGCCGCTCGCCATGTTCAAGTACGCCTGCCACAAGGCGGGCATCGACTTCGGCAAAATCAAGCCCATCTGTCCCGGCGGCGCCGCGGAGATCGACCAGGCCTTCCGCCAGGGACGGGGGCGCTACGTGCAGCAGCAGGGGCCGTTCCCGCAGCAGCTGCAAGCCGACCGCGTCGGTCACATCGTCGCCCAGGTCGGCAAGCAGATCGGCCCGTGCGGTTTTTCCAGCCTGGCGGCGACCCGCGAATGGCTGAAGAGCGACATGGCGAAGGCGTTCATGCGCGCCTACCGCAAGACCCGCATCTACATGAGCGAAACGCCGGCTGCCGAGATCGCCCGGGCCGAGAAGCCGTTCTTTCCCACGATCGGCGAAGCCGTGCTCGCCGAGTGCATCGACACCTATCAGAAGCTCGGCTGCTGGACGCCGCACGTCGAGATCACGCGCGCGGCCTTCGAAAAAACGCTCGACGTATTCGAGTACAACGGCTTGATCAAGCAGCGCTACCGCTACGAGCAGGTCTGCGCCGCGCCGCCGGCGGCCGATTGAACCGACGACGGATTGCCGGGCGAACGATCAGTCGCCTCAATATCCCGCTTTGCGGTCCACCACTTCCTTGAGCGGCTTGCCGTCCAGGAAGCGACCCAGATTATCGACGAACAGGCGCGCGACGAATCGATCGCGCTGCGGGTGCGGGCCGCCGATATGGGGAAGCACGATGATTCCCTCGGTGGTCCAGAAGGGATGGTCGGCGGGCAACGGCTCCTGCCTGAAGACGTCGAGCATGGCGCCGGCGATCTTCTTCGCCTTCACCGCGGCAATCAGGTCGTCGTCCTTGATCAGATGGCCGCGGCCGAAATTGAAGAGCCAGGCGCTGGGCCTCATCATTCCCAGGCGCTCGGCGTTGATGAAGTTGTCGGTCTCCGGCGTCGCCGGCAACAGCAGCAGCAGGAAATCGGATTGGGCCAGCACCTCGGGCGTGCGGCCGGCGGGGAAGACCTCCGCGACATTGGTCATTGGTGCCGGCCGGCGCCTGGTGCCGATCACCCGCATGCCGAGGGCGGCGGCGATGCGGGCGACGTCCTGACCGATGGCGCCGAGGCCAAGGATGCCGAGGGTCTTGCCAGTCAGCGGCTGCGCGACGCTATGGACCCATCTGCGGTGCTTCTGGTTCTCGACCGCGGCGGCGTAGGGCTTGGCTACATACAGCAGCGCGCCGATGATGTTCTCCGGCATCGCCTCCCGGTGCGTGCCCCGGGCGCAGGTGAGCGTCAGACCTTCCGGCAGGTCCGGCAAAGCGAGCCAGCCATCGACGCCGGCCGTCATGGCCTGGGCCCAGCGCAGTTTCGGCATCGCCGGCAGCAGGCCCGGCGGAACGGTGTAGGCCATCAGCGCTTCGGTCCGGGCCATCTGGTCGGCGGAGGGTTTCTCCTTGCGGGGCAAGGTGTCGACCACGACACGGTCGGCAAGGCCGGCCGCCTCGATCGCGTCGAGATAGGCGGCGGTTGAGTCGGTCCAGAGCAGGACATGGGCGCGGCTGGTCACGATGGGGCTCCTCGGTGGGTCGGCGTATTCTAGCGACCCCAGACGGCGAATCGCCTCTCGTGGATGACCGCGTTCGACCTATTCTGTTGAAGAACTCCGTCTTGCGCTGAATTTGCAATGAGGCGAAATGTCGGATCTTGCAGTGCATTGATGGAGCGCTGCGAGATGATGGGACTCGAGGAACATGTTCCTCAAAATCACCTGCTACGAGGTATCCACCGGTTTGTCGATCTGAGCGAACTGCGCCGCTAGCTCGCGCCCTTCTATAGCCACACGGGCCGTCCGTCGATCGATCCGGAGTTGATGGTGCGGATGCTGATCGTGGGCTACTGCCTTGGCATACGCTCCGAGCGCCGGTTGTGCGAGGAAGTGCATCTGAACTTGGCGTATCGCTGGTTCTGCCGCCTGGGGCCGGAGGATGGGCTACCCGATCACTCCACGTTCTCGAAGAACCGGCATGGGCGGTTTCGCGCGAGCGAAGCCTTTCGGTATGTCTTCGAGACGGTTCTGCAGCGCTGCATGGCTGAGGGCTTGGTCGGTGGTGAGGGCTTCGCGGTCGATGCAAGCGTCGTCAAGGCCGATGCGAGCCGAACAAGCGGCGTTCCGGGCGAGCAGTCGATCGACTGGCGTGATCCGAAGCGCGCCACGCGCGCCGTGCGCGAGTACGTGCAGGGGCTGGTCGAAGGCGGTGAAGCGAGCGCACGCAATCTAGAGTGCGCCCGCTGCCCGCTGAAATCCCAGTGCTGCCCCAGCACGCCGAATCGCAAGATTCCACGCAGCGTCCATGAAACCTCGCGTGAAGCGGCTCGCTCGCTCGCAAACACCGAGGCCTATCGAGCCTCGCGCAAGAAACGAAAGAAGGTCGAGATGCTCTTTGCGCACCTCAAACGCATCCTCAAGCTGGATCGATTACGGCTAC
>Ga0316628_100000098_pt1 | contig 49923 bp, 38 predicted proteins | sample OWC_Aug_M2_C1_D5_FD_207648 | JGI IMG/M metagenome (GOLD analysis project Ga0316628, IMG submission 207648) | Wetland soil microbial communities from Old Woman Creek delta, Ohio, United States - OWC_Aug_M2_C1_D5_C | ecosystem: Environmental > Terrestrial > Soil > Wetlands | place: USA: Ohio...
TGAAGGGCCGTCTTTTCATCGCAACCTCCGGAACATCATATTCATTGTCTAAGCAATATTTGCTTAGACAATAATTATAACAGCTCCGGGACGACCTGTCAAACGGCCGCCGAGCCCGGCTCCGCCGTGGGTTTAAATCACTCTTAAATTAAAATTGGAAACCGTACGTCTTCCCGTATTCCAGCAGCTGGGCGACGTAATCCTCGGGCAGCGAAATCTTCACGTCGATGATCTTGCCGCTCTCGTCCGTCACCGGCGTGTAGACCGGATTGATGAAGCCGGCGTAAGGCGCCAGCTATTCAAGTGAAGGTCCTGGTTCACGGATTTGAGGCCCCGCAAGGGCCGTTCGGCTAAGGCCTTGGATGGCGGGATGTTATATTCGCCTTTGGCCGGGGCGGCTCCGCCGACCGGGATTTGGGCTTGAGGCCGAAGAGGCGCCGGACCGGGTTCCAGCGGCGGACGCCGTACTCGTACAGCCCCAGGGTGACGGCGAAAGACGAGGGCCAGATCATCATATATTTCGCCGCGACCGGCAGGTCCATCCGGATGACGAAATAGCCGATAAGAAGGATCACCGGCTGGTGGAGGATATAGAACGGCAGCACGGCTTCGTTGGCGTAGGACAGGAGGGGCCGATTGACATTCCAACCGCGAATGGCAAAGCCGAAGAAGGCAAGGACGCAAGACCAGATGAGCAGTCCACCGGCCGCCATCAGCAGGACATAGGACGGGAAGCCGAGCTTCCAGCCCCAGGCCTTGATTCCCTGGGCCGCAAGCGGCGGCACTGTTGACAGGCCCAGGGCCAGGACGACCGAAGCCCATCTCTGCCGGACGATGGCTCGCTGGACGGCGTCATCGGCGAAGATCAAGAAGCCGAAAACGACGAACGGCGGGAACATGACCAGTCGGACGATGGATTCGGGCGGGGCCTGTCTCAGCAGGCCGAACGGATCGGCCAGGACGGCCGTCAGCGTGAAGGGAATCGCCCAAAGGAAGATGACGCCGGGACGGGCCGAAATTCGCCCGAGGGCCGCAAGCGCCCGACCTCCGGAGGGGCGCTTCAACCAGATGAACAACGGCGTCAGGACGAGCGTGAACAGGAAGAGGTATTCCAAATACCAGAGATGGACGCCCGTCCAGGCCAGATCACGCGTGAAGTAGCGCGGGAGGAATTGAAGGAAGCCGCCGCGAAAATCGCCATGGGTCAAACGTTCCAGGTAGATCTGCGGGGGAGCGAGAACCAGGATTCCGAGAGCCAGCGGCACCAGCAGACGCAATCCTCTCTCGAGAAGGAAACGGCCCGCACCGCCGGGGCGGAGGGCAAAAAATATGCCGGCTCCGGATACGGCGAAAATCAGCGGCATGCCCCACGGTTCGAAGAGGCCGGTGAGGATATCCGCCAAGCCGCTAATCTCGGCGTTTTTGATATGCCAGCCGTTGCTGTTGAAAAACCGGGCGCAATGGTAGAAAAAGACCCCGGTAAAGGCCGCCACGCGCAGCCAGTCCAAGTCGTATCTTCTGGATTTGGCCGTCGACTCCATGCCCATTCTCCTCGTCCTGACGTCTTTCATGAATGTTCCCGGAGGTTTCGGTCGGACAAGGGTCCGAAGATTGCATGCCGTCCCATGATCGCCATCCGCCGCAAGAACTCGTAAGCGAGCCAAGTGGCGGCGAACGAGGCGACCGTGATCGAGATAAATTTCATGGCCGGTCCCGCAGGCCAGGTGACGACGAAATATCCGATCCCGATGACGATGGGGAGGTGGAGGATATAAAGAGAGTATGAAGCCCGGCCGAGGTATCGAAGCGATCGGGCGGGGCGGTTGAGATGAACATGGCTGAAGCCGAGCACGGCCATCACGGTCGTCCAAATGAAGGTGTCTCGAAGCAAGTCGAACGCCGCCGCGCCCAATGTAAATCCCGACTGGCGTTCCCCCCAGGTCCGAAAAACGACAAACAGCAAACCGGTGATGACGCTGATCGCAGCGAGGAGACGTCTCTGTCCATCGACGCTTTCTTGGAACCGCGGATCCGTCATCCACAGGAAACCCGCGATAAGAAGCGACATATAAGCGAAAACGTTGCGTCCGGCGAGATCGGGCAAACCGTCAAGGAGCAGGAGACCGAACGGGGCGATGAGAAAGGCGCCCCTTCGGGATAATAAACCGGCCGCGCGGGACCTGAACACCCGGCTTTTGGAGCCGCTCAGCCAGGCAAACAGCGGGAGGGCGGCCGTCGTCAGGACGAAGAGGAACAGGATGAACCACAAGTGTCCCGGCGAAAGACGGCCGTCGAATCCGGTCACATCTCCCGCGCCGGAAGTGAAAAAGCGCGGATAATATTCCCAGAGCGATTCCCTCGTCCCGGCGTGGAACCGCCGGCCGAAATACCCCATCAAGGGGAGGAGGGTGACGAAAGACGCCAGCAGGGGCAGAAGCAGGCGCGCCGCCCGCGATTTCAGGAAGCGCTTCCACCCGGCCTTGCGGAGGGCGAACCAAGCGGCCGCCCCCGCGACGAAGAAAAGCAGGGGCATGCCCGATATGCCGATAACGTTCGCGGCTTCCGTCAGGAATCGGCTGGGCTCGGCGTTCTTGACGTAGAAATCGGCCCCGTCGTCGAACATGATCGCCGCATGGAAGGGAATCAGCAAGCCGATGACCAGGACCCGGATCCAATCGAGGTCATAGCGCCGAACACCGGCCGTGGGATCGGACCGGTCAGGGGATGATCGTTTGCCGGCTCTCGGCCTCACCGCCCCATTATATCCTATCTCTCTGCCGCCGAACCCTTTGTCCCGACTCTTCCGTTCTTCAACGGCGGCCCGGCCGCGGCGCGGTCTGGACGACCGCCTCCCTCTACGACACCGCCTTGCGGTTGATCGTTTTCAATTATAAATAGCCCGGCTCACAGAAAACCGTACTTCTTCCCGTATTCCAGCATCTGGGCGACGTAATCCTCGGGCAGCGAAATCTTTACGTCGATGATCTTGCCGCTCGCGTCCGTCACCGGCGTGTAGACCGGATTGATGAAGCCGGCGTAAGGCGCCAGGTTCAGCTTGGCGTAGCGGGCCAGGACCTGCTTGTGGAGCTCGGGCTCGATCTTGACGCCGTAGGTTTCGATGAGGTTTTTCGCCGCCTCGTAATCCCCTTCGCTCGTGATCCGCTGGATCTCGGCCAGGAGATTGCCGTACAGCTTCCGCAGCTTCTGGTAATCGTTGATGACGAAGAAGGTCTTGCCGTCCTTCTCGATCCGGCTGATGACATTCTCCGGCAATCCTTTTTCATAAACCCAGTGGGAGACCATCGCTCGGCCCCGCATGTGGGCCTGCTCGATGGTCTGGCCCGGCTGGATCCGGGTGATCTGGGTCAGGAGGCCGTTGCGGATGTTGGTATCGTATTCGGCTTTGGCCGCGTCCTCGTTGGGCAGCAGGCCGAGTTCGATGAGTTTCGGATCCATCATGTAATAAAGGGCGAACAGATCGGCCCGGGACTCTTCGATCGGGGAATGGTAGTTTTTCAGGGCTTCGTTGGTTACCCCGGGGAGGAGCTGGCCCGAACCGTGGCCGACGACCTCGTGGAAGTCCGTGTGGAGGTTTCCGGCCTGCGCGCCATATTTTTTACTCCGCTCCAGTTCCTCGGGCGAAGCGGTGAATTCCGGTCCGAATCCGGAAGTCAGCGAGCTGGCGTTGTAAGACGCGTTGATATTTTCCAGGGTCACCGACTTGCTCCCGTGGTTGACCCGGATCCAGTTGGCGTTCGGCAGGTTGATGCCGATCGGCGTCGAAGGATAGCAGTCGCCGCCGAGCATGGCCGCGGTGATGACCTTCGCCGCCACACCCTTGACCTCTTTTTTCTTGAACTTCGGATCGACCGGCGAGTTGTCCTCGAACCACTGGGCGTTGGCCTGGATGATGTCGGCCCGCTTGGTCGCTTCCATGTCCTTGAAATTAACCAGGGATTCCCAGGTCGCCTTCCGTCCCAGAGGGTCGTTATAGACCTCGATGAACCCGTTGACGAAATCAACCCGGGACTGGAGGTCCTGGACCCAGGCGATGTTATAGACATCAAAATCTTTTAGATTTCCCGTCCGGTAATATTGGATCAGGGCTTCGATGGCCTTCTTCTGCTGCTCGTTCTCGGCCACTCCGGCCGCCTTTTCCAGCCAATAAACGATTTTCGCGATCGCCGGGCCGTACATCTTGTCGATCGCGGCGACCTCCTCGACGATCTTGCCGTTTTTCTTGACGACTTTGGTGTTCAGGCCATAGGAGATCGGCGTTTGATCCTTCTTATCGATGATCTTTTCGTAATATTTCTCGACTTCGGCCTGGGTGACGCCCTCATAGAAATTGACGGCCGATTTGGTCACCAGGTCCTGGGTCGAATCCTGGGAGACCTTCTTCCCGTCCACGGCAGGATCGAAGAGGATCGGCGTGAGGAAGGCGATGAATGCGTCGAGCGACTGGCCGGCGGCCAGTGGGAAGACCGCTCCTTCCGAGCCTTTGACCAGCTCGGCGAAATACGCCGGCTCGACCTCGGGCAGGAATTTATCGGTGGAATAGTGATGATGGATGCCGTTGGAGAACCAGACCCGCTTGACGTAGACCATGAATTTCGCCCAGCGCGGGTCGCTACGGTCGCCCTTGTATTTTTCGACGATGGCGTCCAGCGTTTTCCGGATCGTCAGGTTGTGTTTGTAGTTCTGATCAAAGGTGATATCCCGTCCGCCGAGGGCCGCTTCCGACAGGTAATAGACCAGCTCCTTCTGGGCCGGGGTCAGGGCCTCGAAGCCGGGGACCTGGTAGCGGAGAACCTTCAGGTCGGCGAATTGCTCGATCTGCCAGCGGAATTCCGGGGCGGCCGCGGCCGGCTCGGGCTCCGTCTTTTTACACCCCGCGATTAGGGCGACGGCGGCTATCAACACCAGGGAAACCAGGATTCGTTTATGGGACATGACATCCTCCTTGGGGGGAAAATTTGGGGGAAGAGAATCACCGCCAGAGCATATCAAAATTTATCCTTCAAAAAAAGCGGAGACCTGAACCCCTTGCTTTCGCGGCAAGGCGGTTTTATAGTCGGACCCAAGGAAGATTTCGATGAAAAGAACGTGCGTGGCCTTGATCTTGGGAGCGGTGGTCTTCGCCTTTTCAAGTCCAGCGGCCGCCGCCGCCCCTCCTTTCGCCGACTTATCTGACCTCCCGATGTCCGTCCGAGTTTTTTCGGGCCTATCCCTGGCCAAATTCCGATATTCCGAAATCGACCCGGGTCCCCAAGTCGTCTTTTCCCCGCGAACCGGGATCATCGGAGGCTTCGGGCTCGAAATGGGGGGCCTTGTATCGTTTGAAATCAATATCGTCTACCACCAAAAAGGAAATCGCTCCGATTTCGATTATTACGGCGGCGGACGGGGGAACGAATCCATCCTCTGCCATGAGATGAGCGTCCCGCTGCTTGTGAAATTGAATATCGGGCGGACGATCCATCCGTATCTTCTCGCCGGCGGCGAAGCGGGATACCTTCTCTCGGCGATCACGTCTTCCGAATCCTGGAACGGGAACAATCACGTGAGCGAGCGGATCGATTCCACGGAAGATTTCCACCGGGTCCATTTCGGACTGATCGCCGGCGGAGGAATTAAAATCCCGGCCGGGATGTTCGACGTTTTCCTGGAAGCCCGGTATCACTACGGATTGTCCAAGCGGTTCAAGACCGTCGAAGGCGATCCGACCCAGGCCCGGGCCGATTCCCTCGTCGTCCTTATCGGCATCTCAACGGAAGGGGTCAGGCTTTAATTTATAATACTTTCCTTTTTTTTGGTAATATAGGGGACTCGAACCGACCGAGAAAATAACTCCGCCAGGAGAGGCCATGGATAAGCCGCAGACCGGGTCGCATCCCCACCCCGGCAAAATGTTTTCCCGCAGCAAGCTCTTCCGGACCAAATCCCTCGACCAATGCGTCGAGGATTCCGAACGGCCCGAATATCAGCTCAAACGGACCCTCGGCCCCTTCCACCTGATCCTATTCGGCATCGGGGCCATCATCGGGGCGGGCATCTTCGCCACGATCGGCACGGCCGCCGCCGGCGACATCCACCGCCCGGGCGCCGGACCGGCCTTGATGCTGTCATTTGTCATCACGGCCGTCGTCTGTGGCTTCACCGCCCTGTGCTATGCCGAGTTCACCTCCATCGTCCCCATCTCCGGCTCCGCTTACACCTATTCCTACGCCACCCTCGGCGAGATCATCGCCTGGATCATCGGCTGGGATCTGATCATCGAATACGCGGTCGGGAATATCGCCGTGGCCATTTCCTGGGCGAATTATTTCAAGACCTTCCTCAAGGGATTCGGCATCAACGTCCCCGACTGGCTGTCGATGGACTACCGGACCGCGGCCAAGATCGTCGATGCAGACGGCGTCAAGACCGTCTTCCGGGACGCCCCCCACATCTTCGGCCTGCCGATCATCTTCAACATCCTGGCCGTAGGCATCGTGACCGTCATCACCCTGATCCTCATCTGGGGGATCCGGGAAAGCGCCCGGTTCAACGCGATCATGGTTGGGATCAAGATCGTCGTCCTGACGTTCTTCATTATCATCGGGTTCTTCTGGGTCCAGCCCTCCAACTGGTCGCCCTTCGCCCCCAACGGCTGGGCCGGAATCAGCGCCGGCGCGGCCATCGTCTTCTTCGCGTATATCGGGTTTGACGCCGTCTCCACCGTGGCCGAGGAGACGCGGAATCCCAAGCGCGATCTTCCCATCGGGATCATCGGATCGCTTATCATCTGCACCATTTTTTATATCATCGTCTCGGCGGTCTTCACGGGCCTGATCTCCACCCCGGACCTCCAGGCAAAGCTGGCCACCGAGCAGGCCGAGCCCCTGACCATGGCCCTCCAGCACGCCGCGCCCAACCTCGGCTGGGCCGTGGGCATTGTCGCCTTCGGCTCGGTCATCGCCCACACCGCCGTCCTCCTGATTTTCCAGCTGGGCCAGCCGCGCATCTTCTTCAGCATGTCCCGCGACGGCCTGCTGCCCAAGACGTTCAGCCAAGTCCACAAGAAGTTCCGGACGCCCTACAAGGCCACGATCCTGACCGGCGTCTTCGTCGCCTTCTTCGCGGCCATCGCCAGCATCGACGAGATGGTCGACCTGACCAACATCGGCACGCTGTTCGCCTTCATCCTGGTCTGCAGCGGGATCATCGTCCTTCGGAAGCGCGAGCCGGACCGGCCCCGGCCGTTCCGGGTTCCCAGCGGCTGGCTCTGGAGCGGGATCCTGTTCGCGGTCGTGGCCGCGATCGTGATCCTCTTCGTCCCGGCCCCGGTTCTGACCAAGGTCATCGTCCTGGCTGCGACCGCCGCCGTGTTTGCCCTAGCCCGGAACATCATCTTCCCCTTCCTCGGGGTTATATCCTGCCTTTACCTGATCTTTTACCTTCCACCGACCTCGTGGCTGCGCTTCGCCGCCTGGCTCAATTTCGGATTCGTGATTTATGTGGCTTACGGCGCGATCCACAGCCGGCTGATGTCGACGGACATGAAGAAGCACAGCCCCGAGCACCTTGCTTACACCGCCCGATTGGGCGTCGTCCTCCTGCTCATCGGGGATGCGATGTTGTTCATAACCCGGATGTTCGACCTGTTCAAGCCGGCTTATTCCAAGCTCGCGACGCTTTCGGGCTGGGAGCGTTTTTCCACGGCCTTCCAGCAGACGTTCCAGGCATCCAATTGGACAAAACCGTCGCTTTTCCTGATCCTCCCCCTGGCCATCAATACCTTTATTCTGTGTCCGCTGATCGTCCGGCGGGCGGCCAAGGCCGGCGGTTTCTCCAAAAAGGACAAGGAGTCGAGAGCTTCGGCCAACACGGCGATCATCGTGGCCGTGTTGAGTCTGATTTACCTGGCGGTCGTGATCTTTTAAAACGTTTTTTTTCGGGTAGGAGTCGGGATCATGAGACGACCCGCCGCCCTTTTCCTTGTTCTGGCCGCCGCTCTATCCTTTCCGACGTCCTGCCGGAAACAGGACGATCGGGAGCAAATCCTCGGATTCGTCAGAGACTTGGCCCGTTTCGCGGAAAAGGATGATACGGACTCCATCCTCGCCCGGATGGACGCGGGATACGCCGACTTCGAAGGCCGGAGCAAGGCCGCGACCGGAGACATGCTCGAAAGCTATTTCTCCCGGTACCCGGCGATCGTCGCGAACATCCTGAAGACGGAAATCGAGGAGCAGGGACCGGCCGAAGCCGTCGTCCGGGCGGACATCGCCCTTTCCTGGGGCGCGGCCAAGGTCCTGCGCAAGCTGGCCCAGGTCTCCCTCTCCCATTTCCGCTTCCGAATTAGGCTGCGGAAATCAGGCGGGGACTGGCTCGCAAGCCGCGCCGAATGGCGGCCGATCGAAATCGGAGAGATCCCGACGCATCCCGAGTGAGGACCGCGGCCGGGCTGAAGGGCGGCTATTCTAGTCCAGAATGATTGGTGACACTCATCGCATTTCCTGTTGCTCCCTAAGAAGCCCATGTCGGGAGGCCGCGAAGATTGACAGATCCCGGCGGGCGGCGATATATTTCGTTCCCCCGAGAGAGAATCGTTTTCCAGGAGGTCACAGACATGCGCCATCGAACCCTCGTCCTTCCGATTGTCGTCCTTCTCGCCCTGATCCCGATCCTTCCGCTTCGGGCCGCGGACACTCATCCGTTCTCGATCCACGACATGCTGGCCATGGACCGCATTTCGGACACCCAAGTCTCGCCCGACGGCAAATGGATCGCCTTCAACCTCCGGGAAACCGACGTGGCCGGCAACCGGGGACGGACCGACATTTGGCTGGTCGGGTTCGACGGCCAGGGCCTCCGCCGTTTGACGAGCCATCCGGCCGCCGACTTCAACGCCCGCTGGACGCCTTGCGGCAAGTATCTCTTCTTCCTTTCGACCCGTTCCGGCTCTTCCCAGGTCTGGAAGATCAAGGTCGACGGCGGGGAGGCCGAGCAGGTCACCCGTCTCCCCCTGGATGTTGGAATGCTGGCGATTTCCCCGGCCGGCGGGATGCTGGCCGTGTCGATGGAGGTTTTTCCGGGGACAACCCCTGAAGAGACGGCCAAAAAACTCGACGAGATCGCCGGAAAAAAGGCCAGCGGCCGGCTCTATGACAAGATCTTTGTCCGCCACTGGGACACCTGGACCGACGGCCGCCGCTCCCATGTCTTCACCATCCCCACCAAGGAGGGAAAGGCGGTGGACGTGATGCCGGCGATGGACGCCGACGCCCCGTCCAAGCCCTTCGGCGGCGGCGAGGAGATCGCCTTCACCGCCGACGGCAAAGGCCTGGTTTTCACCGCCCGCGATGTCGGACGGGAGGAGCCATGGTCGACGGACTTGGACCTGTATTATGTCCCGGTGGACGGCTCGGCCGCGCCGAAATGCCTGACCGAAGCCAACAAAGCCCAGGACACCCAGCCCGCGTTTTCGCCGGACGGCAAAACACTCGCTTATCTGGCCATGGCCCGGCCCGGCTATGAGGCCGACCGTCTCCGCCTGGTCCTCAAGGACTGGCCGGAAGGCAAGGATCGCGTCCTGACCGAAGCCTGGGACTTCTCGATCGGCTCATATTGCTGGACCCCTGACGGAAAGATGCTCCTAGCGTCGGCTCCGAACAAAGGCCAGACTTCGCTTTTCGCCATCGACGCCGCGACCGGCAAGGTTGAACCGATCGTCGGGCAAGGCACCGTCGGCGGATTCGCGCCCGCGGGCAACGGCGTCGTTTTCGAACGGAACGACCTGAAATCTCCGACCGAAATCTATTACATCGCCCCCGGCGCCGGGGAAAAAGCGCTGACCTCGATTAACGCAGCCAAGATCGCCGCCGCGCGCATGGGCGACTTCGAGCAGTTTACGTTCAAGGGCTGGAACAACGAAACCGTTTACTGTTACATCGTTAAACCCATCGACTTCGACCCGGCGAAAAAATACCCGGTCGCCTTCCTCATCCACGGCGGGCCCCAGGGATCGTTCGGGAACAACTTCCACTATCGCTGGAACGCCCAGGCTTACGCCGGGGCCGGCTACGCCGCGGTCATGGTCGATTTCCACGGCTCGACCGGCTACGGCCAAGCCTTCTGCGATGCGATCCGGGGCGATTGGGGCGGAAAGCCGCTCGTCGACCTCCAAAAAGGGCTCGAGGCGGCGCTGGCTAAATATTCCTGGATGGACGGTACGCGCGTCGGAGCTCTTGGCGCGTCCTACGGCGGATACATGATCAACTGGATCGCCGGAGCCTGGGCCGACCGCTTCAAATGCCTGATCTGCCATGACGGGAACCTGGACGAGCGGGCCGCCTATTTCGACACCGAGGAGCTCTGGTTCCCGGAGTGGGACCACATGGGCACTCCATGGGACAACCCCCAGAGCTATGAGAAGCACAACCCGGTCAACCTGGTGAAAAACTGGAAGACGCCGATGCTCGTCATCCACGGCGGGATGGATTACAGGGTCGTCGACACCCAGGGGATCTCGACCTTCAACGCTCTTCAGCGGCGGGGCATTCCCAGCCGGTTCCTCTATTTCCCCGACGAGAACCACTGGGTCCTCAAGCCGGCCAATTCCATCCTCTGGCACGACACGGTGATCGCCTGGCTCGACCAGTGGCTGAAGAAGTAAAGGGCTATCGCCGGCTCTTCAAGGCGTTTTCCATAATCCAGAGTTCGCCTTGGATATCGCGATTTTTCCGATAAACAACCCTTTGCCCATCGGTCTTAAAAAAGGCTCCTATGATACCTGAGTCCGTAAGATATGTAATTACTTTTCGCGCTGTCTTTCCTTCGCGGGTAACGATCCAAAAACTGGTCCTATAATAAGGCGGGCCGTTCGGTTGCCGAGACACTTGGGCGGTAATCAGCCCTTTGGAATCGGCCGTCCAAATTGAACTAAGGGAAGAAAGACCGTCGTCGGCGTCAAGAAATGTTTCTCTCGGAACGCCTTCATCAAGATGAATAAAGGTGATTTTTCTAGGTATTTCGATTCTCTTCTCATTTTCCAATTGACCATCGGCAAGTGCGAGAGTTCGCCGGTCGGGAGAAAGATAGATATGCCACCCGCCTGTTCCCGAAAAAGAACAGATTTCCTTTTCTTCCCCTGAGGTTCGATGAATTCGAAGCAACGCGGACCTCGTATCCCTGGATATCCTTTCGGATTGCACGCGGTATTCGAATACCCCATTAGGTGAAAGATAATTTTTCGGCGAGTCCCCCATCGGCGCTTTTTCTGAGGAAGATCCGCGAGTCCATTCTCCCGAATTCAAATCCAGGTTCTTATAAAGAACTTCTCCACTAAAGGCGATGAGCAGTTGGAGGGTGGATTTGTCGAGCCATTTCACGGTCGCGGCTCCGACACGTTCGTTGATATCGAAATCGCGTCGGCGCCCGTCATCGAATGAATAGACGCAAATATAGCCGATGTCCCGTTTTCCCCCCATGGTTGCGCCTCCATTCATAACCATGTAGGCAAGGGAGCGTCCGTCCGGAGATAAATCAAAAAAACCGTCGCATTCTTCAAAAGGCCGCGAGATCATTCGTTCCGGCTCTGACAGCCGGCCGGCGGTGAAATCGACGCAAAATGAATGAAGTCCCATTTTGAGCTCTCGTGTTGCGAAATAGATTTCCTCCTTCAAAGTAAGCCCAAGCGGATCAACATCTCCGATATCCGATCGGATCATTTCCGGTTCGCCGGCCGGCATGCCGTCTTTCATGGGAACGGCCCAAAGACCCAACCCGTTCAGCTTGTCGCTGAGAAAAAGGAACCGGTCGCCCTCCGCCGTCCAGCCGATCGGCCGAATCGTCGAGGATCGAAGCACGGGGGCATCGAGTTTTCCCGAATCAACGGAAATAAAAGACAATGAATATTCGCTCCCGTTTTCATTAATAACGGCCGCCAACCATTCCCCATCGGGAGAGGTTCGGAATCTATATGTCGAGTTCTGCTTAGCGTAGACCGGCGTGAATTTTCCGTCTTTCAAAGAAAAAAAACCGATGAGAGTACGCGGAAATCGATCGATTGCCCTGACGAGGATTTTCGAATCATCCGCTGTCCAATTCATTAAAGACTCGAGATTGAGTTTTTCGTGAAAATGGAGCAATTCGGATGTATTCGAGGAAACATTATAAAGATAAAGCTCCGGAAAAGCCTTTGGTGGAGATGCCGCACGATACCACTCTCCCCATAAATAGGCTAATCGTGTCCCGTCCGAGGACCATGCCATGCTCATGAGCAACTCTCGGCCTTCGTTATCCGGAAGATTTTTCTTCGGGAAGCTTTCCCTGATCATCCGGGTTTTTCCCGTTTGGAGATCACGAAGCGCGAGATTGCCGGTTCCAGCCGGTTGAAAAGCGATGAATCTTCCATCCGGAGAAACCCTGCTGGACCTTATGATTCCCGGGTCCGACCAGATCCGGCGGAGGCTGAAATCAGACGGGATCCCGGGCCGGGCGTTCTCCGCGCCGGCCATGGCGGAAATTTTCTCCCGCGCCTCCCTGACCGTCTCGGTCTGCCTCGGATAGCGGTCCACAACCAGCTGAAACGCCGCCCGGGCTTCGGCCCGGCCGAGCTTTTCCAGGCAGACGCCGAGCCGGAATTGGGCTTGGGCGGCCAAGGCTTCGTCTTCGTTTTTCTCGACGATCTGTTTATAGACGGCGAGGGCGCCCTTCAAGTCACCCTCGCTTCGCTCGAGCCGCAAGGCTTTCTGAAATAGATCCGCGCTGGACTGGAACCCCGCCCCCGCCAGACTGATCATGGCCAACACCAAAATCCATCCGGCTCCCGTACGATGTTTCATCGCGGTCCTCCTTCAGCCGACCTCATGGGCCAAAGGATATCTCGATTCGCCGCGGGAATTGTCATGAAATTGTCGGCCTCGGGCAAAATCATTGTCATGCGGGACGGCAAAATCCCTTCACTTTTTCCGCTTCAAGGCGTTTTCCATGATCCAGAGCTCGCCCTGGGATTGAGCCCCGATATTAAACACGACCCTTCGTCCATCCGTAACATGAGGACCGAAACTATTGGAGGTTTTCGATTCATATCCGATTCGTTTCGCCGGAGAGCCGTCGCGAGGGATAAACCAAAAAGCATAACGGGACCGAGGGCGGTTGACGGTCGGGTCGACTTGACGAATTATTTGCGAAACAACAAGACCTCGAGAATCTGGCGTCCATTCAGCATTTGATAAATGACGATCCGGAATACTGTTAACGAATACTTCTCTCGCCGCTCCCGTATCCATGGAAACCATAACGATTTTTTCGGGATCATATTCCTTTCTTGGCCAACTTTCTCTTGCAATCGAAACGAATTCTTTCTGGTCGGGGGATATAAAGGGATACAAAGAACTCGATCCAATATGAGAGCAAATCTCGGCCTCCTCTTTCGTCTTTCGATCGACGCGAATCACTGAGGTTTTGATTCCACTTCCCCCGGAAGAATCGCTAATAAGGTACAGGTAATCGTATTTTTCGCTTGAAGCGAATAACGATCTCTGCGGATTATTGAACACCGGCATTTTCATCTCTTCGGATTTGGCTTTTTCTTGAAGGGTCCATTGACCCGAGGAGACATCAAGTATCCTCTCGCTTTTTATCTGGTTGGTAACGAGACTTATGCGAAGAGTATGGTCATCAATCCATTTCACCCAGGCGGATTCGGAACGTTCATCGATTCCATAATCTCGATATCGTCCATTCTCAAAAGAATAAATGCACACGTATTCAATATGCCGTAGGGTTCGGGAGGCCGACACTTCCACTCTGCCCGTAATATACGCCAGAGATCGGCCGCCAGGCGACAGATCGAATCCAAAGTCGCAATTTTCATATGACCGAGAGATGACCCGCCCCGGCTCCGTTACCCGGCCCGTTTCCGCATCGAAACAAAAAGACTGAAGCTCGTCATGAATATCACTTTTAATAAAATAGATTTCGTTTTCTCGACTTAATCCCAAAGGTTCGATATCTCCGAGGTCCTGACGGATCAAATCAGTTTCTTCGGCTGGTTGCCCTTGCCTTATCGAAAGAGCGTAGAGGTCCATTTTCCCGGAATTATTTTTAAGAAAGAATATCCGCTTTCCTTCCTCGTCCCAAGCAACCAAGCGGATGGCCCACGAGTCGGCAAGAATTTCTTTTTCGACACGGTTATCGAGAGAAAAAAGCGAAAGCGAATAGGACGGGTTCAAACGTCTGGAAAGCCCGTCTTGCGCCGGTCGTATTCTTTTCGCACACGCGACCCATCTCGCATCCGGCGAAATAAGATACTCATCCATATGAGTATTTGCTTTTTGGATCGGCGCAAATTTCCCATCATCAACGGATATAAATCCAACGAAATAATTGGAACGGATATCGGTAACCCGGACGAAGATTTTTGAACTCTCCGAGGGCCAATTCAATAACTGATGAATTCCCCATTCTTTCCCCATCGGTATTTGCCTCGATGTCTTCGAAGAAAAGTCAAATAAATAAAGTTCCGGAAACATCCAGGAATTCGATTCTTGGGAATAATATGTCCCCCAGAGATACGCCAACCGAGTTCCATCCGAAGACCAGGATATTCCGGTGACATGTTCACGGCCGATATTTTCGGGCGGATTGGCCCTTATCAACCGGATCGTTCCATTGTTCAGATCTCGAACGGCGAGATTTCCCGTCCCTGTTTGTCGATAAGCAAGGTATCTTCCATCAGGCGAAATCCGACTATATAAATCTATCCCCGGGTCCGACCAGATTCGGCGGAGGCTGAAATCGGATGGGATTTCGGGCTTGATCGTCTCCGCCCCGGCCAAAACTGCGATTTTCTCCCGCGCCTCCCGGACCGTCTCCGTCTGCCTCGGATAGCGGTCCACAACCAGCTGAAACGCCGCCCGGGCTTCGGCCCGGCCGAGCTTTTCCAGGCAGACGCCGAGCCGGAATTGGGCTTGGGCGGCCAAGGCTTCGTCGTCGTTTTTTTCAACGATCTGTTTATAGACGGCGAGGGCGCCCTTCAAGTCGCCCTCGCTTCGCTCAAGCCGCAAGGCTTTCTGAAATAGATCCGCACTGGACTGGAACCCCGCCCCCGCCAGACTGATCAAGGCCAATACCAAGACCCATCCGGCTCCCGTACGATGTTTCATCGCGGTCCTCCTTCAGCCGACCTCATGGGCCAAAGGATATCTCGATTCGCGGGAGGAATTGTCATGAAATTGTCGGCCTCGGGCAAAATCATTGTCATGCGGAGTTGACGCCTCCGTTGTCGTCCCGGCGGAGCTTGTATCCGACGCCGTGAACCGTGATTAGGTACCTCGGGCGGGAAGGGTCCTCCTCGATTTTCGACCGAAGGAGGACGATGTGGTTGTCCACAGTCCGGGTCGTCGGAAAACGGTCCTCTCCCCAAACCGCGTTCAACAGCTCGTCCCGGGTCACGACTTCGCCGCTCCGGGCGGCTAAATAACGAAGAATGCCGTACTCCTTCCGCGACATGTCCAGCGCGTTCTCCTGCTTCCGGGCTTCATACCGCTTGAAATCGACAACGACCTGTCCCAGCGTCAAGATATCGGGAAGCGGGACCTCCTGAACCCTTTCGACGCGGCGGAGGAGCGCCCGCACCCGGGCCAGAAGCTCCGGAAGGGAAAACGGCTTGGTCACATAATCGTCCGCGCCCGTGTTCAGGCCTTCAACCCTGTCCGCCTCCTCCCCGCGAGCGGTCAGCATGAGAAGCGGCATCGTCACGCCCTCCCGCCGCAATTTTCGGCAGAGCTCGAGCCCGTCCATTTTCGGCAGCATGATATCCAGGATGACCAGATCCGGATTCCCGGTCCGGATCAGCTGATGGCCTTGCTCTCCATCGGTCGCGATAAGGACTTCATACGACTGCCGGGACAAGGCGTCTTTCAATCCCCTCAGAATGGATCGGTCATCCTCGACAATGAGAATGCGGCTCATGGGGATGTCCTCAAAGGAATATGGAGGGTGAAACGGCTTCCCTCTCCTGGCCGGCTTTCGAGCTCGATCCGGCCGCCATGGGCTTCGGCGATATGCCGGACGATTGTCAGCCCTAGTCCCGCGCCCGGAATACGGACATTTTCGGGAGAATCCGCGCGAAAATATTTCTCAAAAATCCGAGCCTGGTCCTCAGGCTTTATTCCTAAACCTTTATCCTCGACCTCGATCGCCGCCATGTCTCCGCTCCGATACAGCCTCAGGCTGATTTCCCGGCGATCCCCGGAATATTTCATGGCGTTGTGGAGGAGGTTGAGAACGGCTTGCTCCAGCGCATCGGCATCGGCGACGATGTCTGGAATCCCGTCGTCGATATCAAGCCGCGGCTCGAAGCCCTGCTGGCGGAGCGGGAACTCCATGGTTCGGACCGCCCGCCGGACCACCGCGGGCAGGGAAACCGGCTCCATACGATATGTCCGGGTGCCCTGCTCGATCCGGGAAAAATCGAGGACATTGTTGATCAGCCGGCTCAGCCTCTCGCTTTCCCCGACGATGGTCTGGAGATATTCATTCCTTTGGCCGGAATCCGAAACCCAATCCAGGAGAAGCGATTCGGCGAACATTCGGATGGAGGTCAGCGGCGTTTTAAGCTCATGGGAGACGCTCGAGACGAATTGCGACCTCAGGGCGGCCAACCGGCTTTCCCGGCGGACATCCCGCAAAAGCATTGCCATGCTGAACGCGGTTGCTCCGATCACCAGGGCCAGGGCCAGCCAATAAATCAGGGGGCCGGGCGGAGCCGATCCGAGCCATGCCGTCGCGCTCGCGTTCGCAAACTGAAGACGGACGCCCGAAAAATCCTGGCCGAGAGGTTCCCCTTCCCCGGTCTCCGGAACAAGGCCGGCCGGGCCGGGAAAGGCCGTTTCAAGACGTTTTTCCCTGATCGTTTCGTCAAGCAGGGCGGGACCGTCGACAACGAGAAGATAGCTGCCGGATGGCGATCCCGTTTTGATCGAATTAATAAGCCAAGGGGTGTCCCCAAAGGCCTTCCAGCGGGATTCGTCTGATTCGTCAAGACCGGCTTTTTCGGAGTCCAAGGCCCGTGTTTCGACAGGCGCTTTCATCCGGGCGCTTTGTTCGATGACGGCCAGATCCCCTTCGATCCGATCGAGGATCGCCGAAGCCCGATCGGACGCCGCCGCATCCAACCCGCGCTTTTGCAATATGCCGACGACTTCTTTAGCTAAAAACAGGGCGGCCGAAGGAAGCCATTTCCCTCCGCCGGTCAAATTTTCCAACGCGGCCAGAATTCGGCCTGAATCACCGCCAACGGCGGCCGATCTCTCGGCGGCGAAAAGGCGCAAAGGGATTCCATATTCATCCGCCGTCTCGGAAGCCGTTTCGACGACCGATTCATAAAGCTTGACGGCTTCGGCGCCGCGGCCGGATTTGCTCAAAACGCGGGCCAAATGAAACATCGCCGCGAATTTCTGCTCCGCATTTTGACTTTGAGCCACGGCCTGCCGATAAAGTTCCGCCGCAAGGATCGGGTTTTGATCGCGGAATTCCTTTTCCTCGCCCTGCCGGAGGATCCGGCCGAATTCTCCGGATTCGATATTCGTCCGGCCGGACGAGGCTTTCGAATCCGGCTCCCAAGGAAAAGCGAGCCGGCCGTCTTTCCATTTTCCCATGAAGATTACGGCGGGAGAAAGCCATCCGCGACGGCGAAATACGTCGGGGTCGGTCGCAAGCTCGCTTCCCGCCCGGCGCTTGAGGTCTTCCAACCAGCCGAGTAGAGCGGCCCCGATATCCATCGCCGCCCGACGGCGGGCGTCGACCGCGCGTTTCTCGAAAAGCTCCCGCTCCTGCCGGACAACTCTCAGGGTGAAAACCGATAAAAGGAGGGCCGGCAGAAAAACGGCGGCGACAAAAAGTGCGATATACCGCCGCGGGCTCGAGACCTTCATGGCCGGAAGAGATAATTCCCGCCGGCATTATATCATCCCGGGGATTCGGGATGTCACGAAATTGTCACGGCCTACTTTTTTCCTCCGCCGGCGATGAACGCTGCCAGGTCCCGGCCGGCCTGGGCCAAGTCGGCCTTCCGGACGTACATCATGTGGCCGCACTCATAGAAAGCAAATCTGATGCGGTCCTTGAAATCGCCCCTCGGATCGAGATGGGCGAAGGTATAGACCGCCCCAAAGTAATCGCAGGCGCCGTCATAATATCCCTCGAGAACCAACACCCGGAGAAAAGGATTCTGCCCCAGGGCCGTCCGGAGCATTTCCCCGACGGCGGGGGCGGAGCGGGCGCCGGCCATCCCCGAAGGCATTCCCATAAGCCCGGTCATGCCTTTCCAGGGAGACACGTTGCCGAAGACGAAGTACTCGTCGTCCGAAACGTAGTTGAGATCCTGCTTGAGATAACGGTTGATCATGAGCGTGAACGGCCCCGTCCAGGCGTCCATGGCCGGGTCTCCTTCCGGATATTCGCCCGCAGTTTCCTTGTCGATGCCTTTATAGCGACTGTCCAAGCGGCCGACGGTCCGGTTCTCGCTCCGGAGGAGCTCTTTCTGGAAGCGGGTTCGGGAGACGCGGAGATTCACTTCATGAAGGAAGGTCTCCGAAAGCCCGGTGAAGCGGGCGGTATTCCGCAAGGCGGAAGCCCTCTCCGCGGCCGTCATCCGGTTCCCCTTGACCAGGGCATCCAGGTATTCGCCCTGTGCGAACGCTTCGCCGAGGTCGAGGACCTCGCGAAGCGGCTTGGCCTGGAGATCCGCCGGAAGCTTTTTATGATACCAGGCCGTGGCCGTGTAATGGGGAAGGATGGTTACATAGGACAGTTCCTCGCCCTGCTGGACGCCCAGGGTCATGGTCGAAACGAGGATCGTCCCATCGAGATAGACCCCCTGTTCCGCGAGGTATCCCGTCAAACCGGCCGCACGCGTGGTCCCGTAGCTCTCCCCGATGACGTACTTGGGCGAGTTCCAGCGGCCGTTGCGGTGGAGATACATCCGGACGAATTCGCCGATCGATTGGATGTCCTCCATCACTCCGTGGTATTTGTGCACATCCTCGCCGGGCATCATCCGGCTGTATCCGGTCCCCACCGGATCGATGTAGACGATGTCGGCCGCGTCCAGGATCGTGGACTCGTTATCGACCATCCGGACCGGCGGCTTGGGGATCCAGCCCTCGTCTTCGTAGACGACGACCCGGGGGCCGGTAAAGCCCAGGTGCATCCATAATGACGCGGAGCCGGGTCCGCCGTTGAACGAAAACAGGATCGGCCGCGATTCGCGGTCGGCCACGCCTTCTTTGGCATAAGCGATGTAGAAGATATGGGCCATGAGCTTGCCGTTTTCGCGGATCGGCATCATGCCGCAGGACGCCGTGTAATTCAGCGGCTTCCCGCCGATCGTGATCGTGTGCTTGGTCACGACGGGGGTTTCGCTGACAATCCCGGACGAGACAGGACCGGCCGTCGCGGCCGGCTTAGCCGCGGGAGGCGGCGGGATTTGCGGGACGGCGGCGGCCGTCAGCGAAAATGCACAAACAAGGAAAATGCACAGAACATATTTTTTCATGGGATTCAGCCTCCTTATTTCTTATCTGCAAATAACACAGCCGCCGCGGAAATGCAATTCGGCTTTCTGCCCTCTAGCTACTTCAGCAACGCGTCGATCCGGCGGATCTCGGCCCGGATGAGATTCCCCTCGCCCCAATTCCTCGTCTTCCGGAGCAGGGCGATAAAGGCGTTTTTGCGCAGGCCCAGCATCCCGCGGTGGCCAGGCTCGTTTTTCAGGACGATCTCGGACAGATGGATGGCCCCCTCGAGATCACCATTCTCCAAGAGGCGGGTCGCCCGCTCCAGGAGCCGGTCGGCGCCGCAGAGCTCGAGAAGGTCGTCATACACGGCCGCGGAAGCCGGCTGCGAAAGAAGCGATACGGGATTCTCGTCGTACCAGCCGACATAATTCTGATAAAGGCCGCGAACGGCCCAATCGACCTTGCCGAAGGACTGGGAAAAGCCCAAACTCTCCGGAAGCCTGATTTCCCTGACCAGGACATCGACGGATTTTCCGTCATTAATCCCCTTGATCACGGCCTCGTTGACGAAGCGGACGGCGTCCCGGTAACGCGATAAAGCGGTTCGGATGTTGTCCGCGCCATAAAGGGGCGCCCCGTGGCCGGGAATGAGAATCTCAGGGGCCAGAGCGATCGCGGTTTCAAGCGCCGCGATATATTCGTCGGCGAACCGCGGGAGCGAGCCGCGCGGCGTTCCCAGCATCGGAAACGAAGCCGAGAAGGCGTCCCCGATCAGGCAGGCCTTGAATCCCGGAAGCCAGATGAGGGAGGCATCTCCCGTTTCCGACGGCCGGTGAATCATTTGAACTTCAAGGCCGGCGAATTCGCTTTCGAATGCATCGGCAAATGTCTTGGTCGGCTTGGGCCGGACGAGATCCGGCCGGGGAAGCCATGACCCGGCGGTGAAGGCCTGATTCCGCCGGAGGTAAAACGGCGCAAAAAGGTCAAGGTAGCCGACTGTCTTTACCCATTCGCGCTGGGCGACGACCGGAGTTCCTTCCGGAATCGTCCAATTCCCCAGTCCATCCCAATGGTCTTGATGGGTATGGGTGAAAAGAACGGCCCGAGGCGGAACCGAGCCGAACTTGGAAGCCAGCCAGGATCTGGCCTTTCCCGTAGCCGAGGGATCGATCAGGACATAGCCGTTTTTTCCCTCGACCATGACCGAATTGCAGGAGCCCTCCTCGCGGTAGATCCCGGGCTTTTCCTGGAGAAATCCGGCGCAAGCATCCACAATCCAGGACCGATGCGGCTCGTCGATCGGGACCAGGGTCAGTAGGACGGGATCACCGGCATACTGCAGGTCGTATCCGGTCACGGGCGTGTCGTTGAGCCGCGCGACTTTTTTCGCCGCCGGCGTCCGCTCGTGAAGGAGCGCGGAATAGACGTATTTATCGGGAATCCAATACATTTTATCCGGTCCGGTTTTGGCCAGAAGGACCGCGCTGAGAACGGCCTGGTGCAGAAAGATCCGGCGAAGAGGATCGGCGCAGACCTTGCTGACATACTCCGCGTCCTCCGCCTGTTTCCGAAAGAGCTTTTCCCATTCGCGAAATATGCCGAGTTCGGGGCGGACGGCGATGACTTCGCAATTGATGTAAAAACGGATCATCTTCTCGTCGATGTAAGCCTGGATCGCCGGAACGTCGGCGGGGTTCAAGCCTGTTTCCGTGTAAATCGGTTTCCAATAATCGCCGACCGGCTGGTCCGGCGTCTCGCCGACGCGATTGAGAAGCATTACCGGCCTGACCGCGACCAGGCGGCCGGCCGGCGGAAGCAGCTTTTCGAAAGAGGAAAAGCAGATCATCTCCGTGTCAAAATAGAGAATCACGGAGGCTTGATCGGCCAGGAGGCGCTCCGCCGCGCCACAGGCAAAGACCTTCGCGGCAAAAGGAAAATCGCGGAGGGACGCCGGCATCTCAAAGTCGTGGATCGCGACGTCCAAACCCTTCAACGGCTCTAGGGACAACTGAGCCCCCGCGTCGTTCATGACGTGGATGGGGATGTCTTTCATTTCCCCGCCGAAGCGGCGGATACTGCGGATGAACAAGGCCGCGTCCCTCGGCGTCGGCGGCTCGGAAACGAACAGGACCAGAACCGCGGGCTTGCCGGCGGGCGCGGCCGCGGCCGGAGGAACGGCCATGGCCGCCAAGACCATAACAAAGAAAAGAAGAGGGCAGAGGATATATTTCTTCACGGCGGTATATCTCCTTAAAACGCTGAACAATAAGCGATTACCATAGGGCCGGGCAAAATGCAAACCGGCGGCTTAACGTTTCCGTCCAAAGGAGGATATAACTTTCCTAGGCGACAATGGCTTGATGAAGAAGGAGTCCGTCTCATGAAAAAGATATTCTCCTGGAAAGCGATCTGGGGGGTGGCCATCTTGTTGGGAGCGGCCTCCGCGACCCTTTCTTTTGTTGCCCCGGCCGGCCAAAAGCCAAACCCCGTCCCGATCACTCGGAAATACGCCTCGAGGGACGAATGGCAGATGCCGATCCGGGTGATGGACGAAATCGGCGTCAAACCGGGGCAGGCCGTGGCCGACATCGGCGCTGGAAGCGGCTACTTCACGTTCTTTCTGGCCGAACGGGTCGGATCCTCGGGAAAGGTCTACGCCGAGGATATCGACGCCGCGAGTTTACGGACGATCCGCGAAAAGTGCGCGACGGAAAACGTCCGGCACGTGGAGATCATTCAGGGCGGAGAAGACGACCCGATGATTCCGTCGGCGAGCGCGGACATCGCCTTGATGGTGAACGTCCTCCCCAATGTCGAACGGCCGAAAGTCTTCCTGGGTAATCTGGCTAAAGGCTTGAAACCCGGCGGGACGCTGGTGATCATCCATTGGGAACATACGAAGCTGTACCCGACGGAGCCCGAAGCGGTCGGCAAGCCGTCGCTCCGATGGACGCTCCGGCAGATTTATGACGGCGGCTTTGAAGTCGTCAAGTTTCTGACATTCCTTCCGGCGCAGAACATTTGGATCTGCCGGCTCCGGGAAAACAACTGAAGCCTATGCCGCGGCCGGCACGACGAAGGCCGGAGGCGGTATCGATAATCTCGTTTAGGCATCCCAGGGAGAAGTTGATGCAGCTGCAGCCATCTCGACTCGTGCATAATCCAGGTTAAAAAAGTACTTGACAAATCAGTTCTACTGTTACATAATAGTGTTACAGTGGACAAACAAGAGGTCAAATATCTGAATTTCACGGTCGACGCGAAATCGGCCGTGCCTGTCTTTAAACAGGTCAAACAAGCCATCACCCGCTTCATCGCCTCGGGATATCTCGTTCAAGGCGACAAGCTGATGTCAATTCGGGACATGGCGTCCCGGCACAGCATCCATCCCAACACCATCGTTAAAGTGTATTCCCAGCTGGAAATCGAAGGCTACATCGTTTCGCGGCCCGGCGCGGGTTATTACGTCGCGGCCGGGGGCGGCCGGGTGGAAAACGAGAAAGAAATCCTCATCCGGGACGCCGCCCGGGAATTCCTGGGCAAAGCCAGGCAGCTCGGCTACCCGCTCGAAGAGTCCGTCCGGATTCTGAAGGCCATGGAACACGCCTCGTGTTCGGAAGAAGACAAAGGAGACGGAAAATGATCACGATACGGGACATCTCTTTTCGTTACGACAAAACGAAAATCTATGACGGATTCAGCCTCCATATTCCCGAAGGGCAATCCTGTCTCATCTCCGGGATCAACGGCGTGGGGAAAAGCACCCTCCTCCGGCTCATGGCCGGCGTTCTCCATCCGGATCAAGGGACGATCAGCTATCATCCCCGGCTGGGCGCCGTTCCCAAGAAAAAAATCGGCTTCATCTCCGACCGCTTGAGCCTCTACGAGAGCCTGTCCGTGGCCCAAGGCATCGAGCTCCACCAATCCGCCTTCGGCCTCGATGCGTTCGACGACAGCCTGCTCAAGCACGTGAAAATCGACAAATCCAACAGCATCAAATCCCTCTCTATCGGCCAGCGGACCATTCTCCATCTCAGCCTCATTCTCTCCGCCCGCCCCGAGATCCTGCTGATCGACGAAATCATCCATTCGATCGACGCCTATCTCCGGAAGTTCTTCCTGGATCAGCTCATCCGCCTGCTTGCAGAGAGACGGATGACCATCGTCACGGTCAACGTGAATTTCCACGACATCGAGCACATGATCGACCGGGTCATTCTCCTGAAGGGGGGCCGGATCGCCGTGGACGAAGGCATCGACGACCTAAAGGATAAGGTCAAGCGGGTGGTCGCCGCCCGGCCGCCGGAAGGTCTGCCCATCCTGTCCTCCGGTGGAATCCCCGACCAACCGGATTACTTCGTCTACCCTTTCCAAGAGGAATTCCGCGGCCGGATCGACGGCGAGATCATCGACATGAACCTGACCGAAATCGTGGCCGCCTTCATCGGGGGCGAATATGTTTAAAAAAGAGCTCCGCGAAATCTGGAAGCCCGCCCTTCTGCGCCTTGGCGTCGTCCTGGCGATTCCCGTGATTATGACGGTGATGGCCGCCTTATCCCAACCGGACGCCGCTTCGCGCCTGCCGAGTTTCATCTTGAGCACATTTCCGTATGCCCTGATCTGGATATCCAATTACCTCGGCGTCACCGCGTTCAAAGCGGAATTTGAAGACCGGGCTTTGGAATACTGGCTTACGTTCCCCTTGAAGGGAGGGAACCGCCTTATCCGGAAAATCTTTGCCCGGAGCGTTGTGGTTTTGCTGCTGATTCTTCTCTATGGCACCCTTACCGCCCTCTTTGACGTCAGGACTTCTTTGGTCCTCCCCTTCGCGATCGTCGCTCCCGGCTCGCTTCTTTTCTTCATCAACGGATGTTTATGCGGATTCCTCGGCGACCGGAATCTCCGGATGGCGGCCAACGTGGTGACGTTCTTCTCCGTTTTCGCGATATCCATGGGCCTTTCCCCTGTCTTGTATCCGCTATTTCCGGAAAATAACCAAGCCCTTTCCGTGGCTGTCGTCTTTGTTATCTCTCTCTTTCTCGTCATTGGCATCATGGGAGGATTCTGGATTCTTTCCGCCCGGAGACTGGACCTTCGGTCGCCGGATCTCTTCAAAAAACGGGTCCGCGCCTTCGGTCTTCCCCTGATCCTGGCCCTGGATATCGCCGCGTTGATCTTCCGATCCATCAGCGGCCGGGCATGAATTATCCGTCAGGGAGGCGGTCGTGTTGAAAATGGAATGGCGGAACACCCTGAGGGCCGGAATCCTTTGTCTGGCCCTTCTCATCCCCGGTCCCCTCCTCGCCCTCCTTAAAATTCCGGTGGAGGGCGCCTTGAATTTCGTCATCATCCGGGCTTTCCGCATCCTGGAGGGAGGGATCGAGCGCCCCTATCTCTTCCTGATCCTCTTTCTCTTTTCCCTGACGATCCTTGTCGCAGCCAACGTCCTCGGATTCAATGCCTTCCGGAAAGAACACGAGGATCAGGCCTTCGAATACCTCTTGACCTTCCCGGTTTCAAAGGCGCGGATCCTATTCCATAAGCTGATTCCCCGGCTCCTCGTCCTGGGCGGGATGATCTTCGCCTACATCGCGGCCACGCTTGCGGCCGGTTGGGAAGGACGGGCAGTCCCGGGAAAGCTTTTCTTCCTGATCGATCCGGTTTTTTTCCCGTTCGTCGTTCTCACCGTATTTTTCTGCGGATTTCTCATCGGCATTTTCGAACAAAAAGACCTCGTCTCGGTCGTCACCCTTCTTTCGTTTCTTTCCTTGTTTGCCCTTCCGGCTGGAGCCTCGATCTTGCTTGAACCGCTTTATCCCGGCTCCTGGAGCATGCTCTGGAGAAACGGCCTCTCCTTCATCATCGGGGCGACCGCGTTGCTCTTGATTCTTGGAGCGTCCGCGCTCCCGATATTCCTGAAAATGGACGTTCGATCGCTTTCCTTGACCGGACGGAGATTCACCCGAAGAGCGATAGGCCCTCTGGCCGTCCTTTGCCTTGGATCTTTTCTTTTAATCCTAATAAAGAAATAAGGGCCACCCGCCTACCAGCGGTCGACGTGGACGAGAACGCCGGCGGGGCGGCGCTGTTTCTCGGAAATCGCATCGGCCGGATAGCCGATCGGCGTGAAGGCGACGGGAACGACGTTTTCCGGAAGCCCGAGAACGTCACGCGCCGCCTTGGGATCGAAGGCCGCGATCCAGCAAGTGCCCAAGCCTTCGTCCGCCGCGGCCAGGATCAGATGATCCATGGCGATTGTCGCGTCCACCTCGGCCGCATTCCATCCGTCGGTTTTCCGCTTCCAGGCCTCATCCGGGAGGGCGCAGACCGCCACGACGACGGGGGCCTGGACAAACCAAGGCCGGCCGTAGATCCGAAGCATCTCCTTTTCCCGGCCCTTCGTCGCCGCGACGATGATCCGGAACGGTTGGCGGTTGGCCGCCGTCGGAGCAAGCCGGGCCGCCTCGAGGACGCGGGCCATCTTCTCTTCCTCGACCGGCCGCGATTCGTAGGCCCTGACGCTGTAGCGTTTGCGGATGAGATCCTGAAAACTCATGATCGAACCCTCCCCTCTTTATTGAGGCCAGAACCGGACGAACTTATACAGGCGGGAATGGAAGAATATCCTGAGGAACGTTAAAGCAATCAGGGTCAGCGAAAGCACGACCGGCAAGCGCCGCTCCCATTTTTCGAAAAGCTCCCGGATCTTCGGCCGGAGGCCGAAAAAGACGAACAGGCCGGCGAGGGCGGCGAAGAAGTAGGCCGGAAAGATATAGCGGTCGGCTTTACGGTCGGACAGGGAGAAGAAAGCGATGATGACCAGGGCCGCGAGCAGGAAGTATTTGACGAAGGAATCGCCCGAAACGGCCTGCTTCCTCTTTTTCGAAAACATCCGGTCGTAAATGAGGAAGAACGTCCAGGGCGCGGCAAACCACAGGACCCGGGCCGCGTACCAGACGAAATTGTACGCCTTGGTCAGGGGATTGAAGGAGCCGGCCAGGCTTCGGGCGCCTTGGATGGAAAAATAGACCGGCCAGAACGCCTCGCCCGTCACCCGGCGATACCAGAGCTCAAGCAAACCGGCGGCCCCGAGGGCGAGAAGATGGCCGGCGACGATCCAAATGAACGTTTTCCGGTTCCGGGACAGGACCAGCCAAAACAGCACCGCCAGCATCGAGAGGAGGATCGCGCTGACGCCTTTGATCATCACCGCAAAAATCAAAGCCGCGGCAAACAACACCCCGCCCCATTTCGAATCCCGGCATCGGCTCAAGCCGTAGATGCCGGCCAGTATGGCCAGGTTCAACGGGTGCTCCTGGTTGGCCCGGATCAGGTATTGGAGGAAGACCGGCGTGAGGACAATGCCGAATACCATTCCCCAGCCCAGGAGCGAATCTCCCAGGCGCTCGGCCAGCTTGAAAATCAGGAACAAGCTCAGCAACCAATATATGAAATTCGCGCAAAGGGCCGCGACGTTGGGCTTGATGCCGGCCTGAACCAAAAGGGCCGGAAGCCAGAAAATGCCCGGGGGATGCTCGCGGAAAAGCCCTTCGTTTCCCCCGTGACCGCCCCATTGCGGGGCGCACCATTGGCCGTACGGCCTCAAGGCCAGCTTCTGGGAAAGGGCGCTGTAGCAGGACGAATCCGAATCGCGGTATTCGTAAGGGAAAACGCTGACGATGGTAAAAAGCACGGCGATCGTCAGGGCAAGAAGGACAAAGAGGGAAAGCCGGCTTTTCATCATCGGGTTGATCGAAAGGCGCGGCCAGATTAACAAAGAGGACGGGCCGTGTCAAAGCCGCGGCCCGTCCTCTTCGGTGAAGCGGATTATCTTTTGCGGTCGATAAAGATCCAGGACAGGAAATTGCCGAGGCCGAGGGCCAGGATCAGGGAGCCGATGATCCGCATGACCAGGATGCCATCATCGTCGCTCCATCTTGAATGGGCAATGAATATGGTAATGATGATCATGGCCAGGCCCAGGCAGAGCGAAATAATGGCGACCCTCAGGGAAAACGTCTTGGAGCTGGTTTCCAGCTGGATAAGGTCCTTGTTGGGCACGGGCAGACCCTTTTCCAAGGCGGTCTTTTGAAGGTCGATAAGCTCTTTTGTGATCTGCTGTTTCCGGATATGATTGAGGACGAGCCAGATCACGATGAGAATGACGCCGATCGTTATCAGGGGCATGGGCCGCTCCTTTGAGGTTTATTATCGTTCCATCACAGGAGTCGGGCAAGAGGGCGGTTATGTTTCACCGGGACGGATGAAACTTTTCCGCCGCGGCGGCGACTCATCTCCTGAAAGGACGCGCGGCAAGCCCTGACATGCCTCAGATCGATCCGGACCGTCTGGTGGAGGACCATAAAAACCTCGTCTACCACCTGATCGCCCGGCTTATTCCCGAAACGGCCGTCCGGGAGGAAGTTTTCCAGGATGTCTTCCTGAACGTTTTCCGCAGCCTTCCGACCTTCAAAGGCCGGTCCAAGCTGTCCACCTGGATCGCCTCCGTGGCGATGAACACGTGCTATACCCATGTCCGCAAAATCATCCGGGACCGGAAAACCGCGTCCCTCGACCAGTGGCTGGAAGAGGAGGGCGAAGCGGATGTTCCCGATCGTCCCTCCGGCGACGCCCCAGTCCGGGGCGAATCGCGCGGGACCCTGGAAGCCCGGCTCGACCGGCTGCCGCCCAAATACAAAGCCCCGATCCAGCTCTTTTATTTCGAGGGATTTTCTTACGAAGATATCGCCGCGGCCCTGAACATCCCGATCGGAACGGTGAAAGTCCATCTTTTCCGGGGATTGAAGCGCTTGCGGGAAGCCATGGAAGGAGAGTCGTCATGACGCCCTGCCCGACCGAAATCGAAAAATGGGACTTCCTCAACGGGGGCATGGATCCCAAGGAAGCCGCGGCATTCGCCATGCATTTGGAAGAGTGCCCCGCCTGCCGGGCCGAAATCGCCGGCCTGAAGGATATCGCGTCCGGGCTCGAGCGTCTTTCCCTCCCGGACGCCCCCGTCGCCCTCACCGAAACTGTGAAAAAGACCCTGGCCCGCGACGCCGGATCGGCCCCGGGAAAAAAGGTCCGCGATTTCCGTTGGATCAACCTTGCCGCTGGAGGAATTCTGGTTCTGGCGGCCGTCGCCCTGACCCTCATCTTCCCCGTCAAGATCCCGATGGAATCGATTGCTGAATTTTTCAAAACTCCGTCCGAACCCGCTCTTTCCGAATCCGCGCGGGAAATCCTCGGCAAGATCCTGGCCTTTCTTCCTCTGGTTCTCGTCCCTTCGATCATCGAGAACATTCGCTTCCTGGTCCGCCGCAGGCATAAGCGGCCGACGATTCACCTGCGGTTGTTTTCGATCTGAATCCGCGAAAACCGCGAGTGTCCGAAAGCGGACAAGGGATCGTTTCGGACCGGACGCTTTTTCCTCTGCCGGAGTGGGACGTCCCAGGATTCTATCGATTTCCAATGGCATGCATTTTGCTGATATAACACTCCTGAACGGAGGAGCTTGCATGCATTCCAGCGAAATGAAAGTCGCCTGGCGTTCGTTTCGAAAAAACGGATTTCATTCCGCGGTCAGCTTTTTCGGCCTGGCCTTCGGCTTGGCCTGCTGCCTCTTGCTCATTCTCTGGATACGCGATGAGCTCAGCTTTGACCGCTTCCATGCCAAAGCCGACAGGATCATCCGCCTGGAAAGCTCGGAAATCCGGGACGGAAGCGAGGACCGGATGGCCCTAACCCCCGCTCCGCTCGCCCCGGCCCTCCTGGCCGAGTTTCCCGAAGTCGAGAAGGCCGTCCGGATCGGATCCAACGGTTTTCAGGTCGCCTACGGGAACCGCCAGTTTCTGGAAGAAATATTTTTCGCCGACCCCTCGATTTTAGAAGTTTTCGACCTCCCGCTGGTCAAGGGCGATGCCCGGACGGCGCTTTCGGATCGATCGAAAATCCTCCTTTCCGAGGACGCCGCCCGGAAATATTTCGCCGGGGATGATCCGATCGGCAAAATCCTGACCACCAAGGATTACCGGCCATTCACCGTCGCGGGCGTATTCCGGGATATCCCGTCCCAATCCCATATCGATTTCGATTTTTTAGGGCAGTTCGAAGGGTACGCCGGACGGACGCTCAACCAATGGGGCATATACAATTATTACACCTATCTCCTGATGAAGCCCGGCTTCCCGTGGTCCGCGTTCCTGGCCAAACTGCCTTCCTTCGTCAAGACTTACCAGAGCAACATTCCCCCCGCCATAAAATTCCGCTATGAGATCCAGCCGCTGACCCGGATCCATCTCTACGGCCGGTCGCGCGGCGAGATCGAAGTCAACGGCCGGGCCGCGACGATTTTCATCTTCTCGGCCGTCGCCCTCCTGATCCTCTTGATCGCCTGCTTCAACTACATCAATTTCGCCATGGCCCGGTACGCCTCGAGAATGCGGGAAGTGGGGGTGCGGAAAGCCGTCGGGGCCGACCGGCGCGATGTGGCTCTCCAGTTTCTCCGCGAGTCCGTTTTCACGTCCCTCGCCGCTCTCGCGGCCGCGTTCCTCCTGGCCGAGATTCTCCTGCCGGCGTTTTCCGCCCTTACGGCAAAGCCCTTTTCGGCTAATTTCCTCCGCTATCCGGGCCTCCTGGCCGCCGGGCTGGGCCTCGGGATCCTGACCGGGATCGTCGCCGGAAGCTACCCGGCTTTTATACTTTCCGCGGCCCCTCCCGCCCAAGTCCTCAAAGGAACCGCCGGAGGACGGCTTCGCGCCGCGGCCGTACGGAACGGCCTGGTTGTCGTCCAGTTCTCCGCCACGATCGTCTTCCTCATCGGGGCCCTCGTCATCGCCCGCCAGATGCGTTTCGTCCGGACGATGGATCTGGGTTTGGACAAGGAGCGCGTTTTGGCCTTGCCGGTCCAGGACGAAACGGCCTTGGCCCGGTTCGATGTCCTGGAGGATGAGGTCCGCAAGCTTCCGGGCGTCGCCGGGGCGGCCGCCTCCTCGTTCCGGCCCGGCCCGGGCGTCTGGCGGCAGAACTACTGGCGGGAAGGCATGGGGCCGAATGAATACCCGTCCATCGCCTGGTTGGCCGTCGACGCGAGCTTCTGCAGGACGCTCGGTATTTCGCTTGCGGCCGGAAGGGATTTTTCCCCGGAGCGCGGCGCGGATATCGGGACCGCCTACCTCATCAATGAAGCGGCCGTCCGGGCGCTGGGCTGGTCCTCGCCCGAGGAAACGATCGGCCGGCCTTTTAAAATCGTCGACCGCGGAACCATCATCGGCGTCGTGAAGAACTTCCATTTCGACTCCCTTCACAAAGAAGTCGAGCCTCTGGTCCTTTGCATCTTCAAGCCGGGGCTGGAAAACCTCTACGTCCGGCTCAGGCCCGGATCGATCGCGGGGACGCTGGCCGGGATCAAGCGCGTCTTCGCCGAGATGGCGCCCCGGCAGGAATTCGCCTTCGCTTTCCTCGACGAGGAATTCGACAATCTTTACAAGGCCGACGCGAGGCTCGGGCGCGTCTTCGCCGCCGTGGCCGGGGCCGCGATCGTCATCGCCGGCTTGGGCCTTCTCGGACTGGCAGCTTACGCCGCCCGCTGCCGGACCCGGGAAATCGGCGTCCGGAAGATCCTGGGAGCCTCGTCCGGCCGCTTGACGGCCATGATGACCGGCGATTTCCTGCGCTGGATCCTTGCGGCCAATGTCATCGCCTGGCCTCTCGCCTATTTCGCCATGAACCGGTGGCTCCGGAATTTCGCATTTCGCGCGCCATTCGGATTATGGATTCCGCTGGCGGCTGGGGGATTGACTGCCATCCTCGCGGCTCTCGCCGTCGGCGTCCAAGCGCTCCGCGCCGCCCGGGCCAATCCAGCCGACGCTTTGCGCTACGAATAGGCGGCGCGTCGCAAAAGACCCGATTTTTGATAAGATATTTCCGAGACGTGATATAAGGATTTCCCTATGAGTCAATCCACCCTCGCCCGCCGTATCTTCTTCGTTGCGGTTATTTCGATAAGCCTCCTTTCCGCGGCCTCCACCTCCGTTTCGGACCAATCCGACCTGAACATGGTCAACCGGATCCGGTTCGAGGGACTGGAGCATAGCCGGGTCGGGAAAATGGCCGCCTATCTCTCTGATGTTATCGGCCCGCGGCCCACCGGCTCCCCTGAGCTTGACCGGGCCAACCGCTGGGCCGCCGCCCGGATGAAGGAATGGGGGATGGTCAACGTCGCCCTCGAACCCTATGACAATTTCGGTGTCGGATGGGCCCCGCGCTATGTCTCCGCCCATTTGCTCAAGCCCCATTACGCCCCGCTGATCGCCATTTCAGTCGAATGGGGCTCCAGCACCAAGGGAAAGATCAAAGGCCAGCCCGTTTATGTCCAGCTCCAGTCCAAGTCGGATTTCGAGGCCTGGAAGGGGAAGCTGAAAGGCAAAATCGTCCTTTATCAGCCGCCTCGTCCCGTGCCGACACAATTTACGCCGGACGCCCGGCGGCAGGACGAGGAAAGCCTGGCCCGCCTCGCCGAAACACCGGTGACGGCGGTCCGCCCGTCCGATCCCGACTACGTCCGGGGATTTGCCGACGATCTCGAGGACTTCTTACGGAGCGAGGATATCGGCGTCCTGGTCTCTTCGAGCGGCTCCCGCCTCCGGGAATACGGAACCGTCCTGGCCACGGGCGTCCGCCAGGCCCGCGATCCGAAACGCGCCCGTCCCCTGCCGGAAATCATCCTGGCCGCTGAACATTACAACCGGATTCACCGGATCATCGAAGAATTCAAGGAGCCGGCCGAGATGGAGGTCGAAGTCCGAAACGAGTTCTACGACCGGGACCTCCTCGGGTACAACGTCGTCGGCGAGATCCCCGGGACGGACAAGAAGGAGGAGATCGTCATGCTCGGCGGCCACATCGATTCCTGGAGCCCGGGCACCGGCGCGGCCGACGACGCCGCCGGCTGCGCCGTGACCCTGGAAGCGGTCCGCATCCTCCAAGCCCTTAAGGTCAAGCCCCGGCGGACGATCCGGGTCGTTCTCTGGAGCGCCGAGGAAAAAGGCTGGGTCGGCTCAAAAGCCTATGTCGCCGCCCATTTCGGGGACGTCGAAACCATGTCTCTCAAGCCCGAGCACGCCAAGATCTCCGGATATTTCAATTATGATAACGGAAGCGGGCGGATTCGGGGCATCTACTGCCAGTCCAACGCCGCCGTCCAGCCGATCTTCGCCGAATGGCTGAAACCGTTCGCCGACCTGGGGGCAACGCACGCCGTCCTTCGGGACACCGGCGGGTCGGATCACGGAGCGCTGGATTATATCGGGATCCCGGCCTTCCAGTTCATCCAAGATCCTCTCGACTACTCGACCCGCATCCACCACACGAACATGGATGTCTTCGATCACCTGATCGTCGAAGACCTGACGCAATCGGCCGTGATTATGGCCTCGTTCGTCTACAACACGGCCATGCGCGAGGAGATGCTGCCGCGCAAGCCCCTCCCCGACAAATTCCGCTACCCGGTCCGGAGATAATCAAATTCCTTTTTCGAGCCCGGCCAGAAATTCCAGCACGGCTTTATTGAACGCAGCCGGCTGCTCCATGTTGAGGTGATGCCCGGCCTCGGGGATCACGACCTTCCGCGCGCCCTTGATCCGCCGGGCCAGGTCTTCGCCGGCGTCCAGGATCGGCGGGGTGTCCTTGTCGCCGACGATGACAAGGGTCGGCATCGCAATCCGCTCGATTCGCCCATAGGCTAAGGGCTCGGGCCAGATATAGGTTCCGCCCGTCCCGGCCGCCGTCCAGGCCTCGAAATTCCTCCGGAGCATCGGGATCATGCGCCGCCGGATTTCGTCATCCGGTTTGTAGGGGATGAAAAAAGAGAGCTTCAACAAGGCCTCGACAGCCGCGTCCCGGCCTCTTTCCTTATCCGCCTTGAACACCGCTTCATACCCGGCTTCAAGATCGGCCGGAATCTTGAAGGGGAATCCCGAGACGGCCGACGAAACGGGGATCAGGGCTTCGACCATATCCGGATGCTCCAGGGCGAAATCGATGGCGATCTGGCCGCCGAGCGACAGCCCGATGACGACGGCTTTCGGGATGCCCAGGAACTCGAGAAGCCGGCGGAGATCTTCCACGGGAGAGAAAGGCGCGGACGCCTTGTCCGAATCGGCATAGCCGCGGATGTCGTAGCGGACGACGCGATATGTACGGGAAAAAACTTCGAACTGATCATCCCACATCCGCCGATCGACGAGCCCGCCGTGAATGAGGACGATCGTCTTTCCCTCGCCGCGGACCTCATAGGCGAGCCTGGTCCCGTTGACGGGAGCCGTTCCCGAGACGGTTCCCTGGTCTATTCCTTGTGTAGCACCCCGGCTCGCGGCCGCAAGAAAAGCCAGGACGACGGCTCCGGCGATATCGGCGATCATTATATTTCTCCTTGAAAATCCATCTTACCAGACTCCCGGAATCAGACGGTATTTGGTTTTTTCCATGTAGGCCCGGTATCCCTCGAGGTCGCGGATCAGCACTTTCTCTTCGTTCAGGATCCGGATGGGGAGTATGGCCGTCAGGATCGCGAAGGGAATCAAGGCCCAGAAGCTGCCCAGGGCGATCGGCGTGAACAGGTAGATCAACAGGACGCCGGCGTACATCGGATGCCGGACGACGGCATAGGGGCCGGTTGTGATGACCTTTTGTCCCGAATCGACTTCGACGGTCCGGGAGAGATACCGGTTGGCCTTGATCACCTGGACGAACACGGCATATCCCACCAAGACGACAACGTCGGCGGCGACGACCAGGGCGACGGGGACTGTCGTCCAGTTCCAGCGTCGGTCGAAGCCCACCAGGAGAACTCCCGCCGCGAACAAGAGGTCGTTGGCGATGACAAAGATCTTTTGAACCTGCTCTTTTTCCTTCAGCCTCATCCGACGCTCCAGGACCTCGGGATCCCGCTTGAGAAAATACATCACGACGAGCGCCAAGGGGATTAACATGATCCCGAGATAAACCCAGGCCTCCCAGAATCCCAGCGTCCCGGCCGGCAGAAAAAATATGAGGCCGAGGACGAAAAGGGCCAGGACAAACCGGACGGCGATCAGTTTTTTTAAATTTTTAATATCGGCCATGATTGTCCTCTCGTCATTATACGCCGCCGGGCCGGATGAAGCTTCCCGCATTGACAGCTTTTTCCGGCCGGCGCTATATTACGGCCGTCCCCCGAAAGTGACTTCAGGAGAAAACCATGTCCGTCATCCGCCGTCCGGCTTTCATCGTGACGATTCTGATTTTCTGCGGGCTCGGCCTCCCTGCCCAGCAGGCCGATCAGGGGCCCAAGCCGAGCGCCCGGGGAGCGCGGGCCATGGCCTCGTCCTCGCATCCTCTCGTGACGAAGACCATGCTCGAGGTGATGAGAAACGGCGGCAACGCCGTTGACGCGGCCATCACCGCCGTCATCCTCCAGCCCGTTCTCGAACCGCAAATGTCGACGCTGGCCGGAGGGATGTCGATGATGATCTACGAGGCCAAGACGGGCCGCGTTCATTATCTCGACGCCGAGCTGGATCATTCCGCCAAGAACGCCCCGATCGGGTTTACGATGGCCGGGGCGCCGAACGTGCCCGAGACATCCGGACGAAGGATTGGAGTGCCGGGCACGGTGGCCGGCCTCTTCGCGGCTTCGCGGAAGTTCGGCACGAAGGCCTGGGCCGATTATTTTCCCCCGGCGATCCGCCTGGCCGAAGCCGGATTCCCGATGTACTCTTTCCTTTATGCCGAGATGGCCGACGCGGCGCTGGGCCGCCTCTCCTTCCACCCCTCCGGCCGGGAAGAGTATCTTCCCAACGGTTTCGTGCCGCCCGTCGGCGCGATAATCAAGCGGCCGCGATTGGCGCAAACCCTGGGCCGTCTGGCCGCCGAAGGTCCCGATTTCTTTTATAAGGGTGATTGGGCCCGCCGGTTCGTCGAGGCCGTCCAAAAAACGGGAGGCTCCCTGACTCTCGAGGATCTTGCCGGCTATGAAGTCCGCTGGGAGGAACCGGTCCATACGACGTTCAAAGGCGTCGAGGTGTTCGGCTCGCCGCCGCCGGCGACCGCCGGAACGTTGATCGGCCTGATCCTCAATATCCTGGAATCGTATGACCTGAAAAAAATGATCCATTTCCGCGAGTCGCCGCGGACGCTGGCCCTCGTGCGTGAAGCGTTCGGTCTGGCCGAAACATTCAGCGAGACCTACGTCCGCGATCCCCGCGGCTTCGGCGTGCCGCTGGAAGCGCTGCTCTCGAAGCCGTTCGCCGCATCGCTCGTCAAGCTCATCGAGGCGAGCCGGCCTCTTGCAGAGAACGGGAATACGGCCGTTGGGAGGGAGGGCGAGGCCTCTAGCCCCGCGGCCGCTTCGCCGCGCGATTTCGGTTACTGCGACACGAATCATCTGGTCGTCGTGGATCCCCAGGGAAACTGGGTCACGCTGACCCACACGATTTACGGGAGCACGTTCGCCACCGGCCTCGTCGTCGACGGCATCAACGCAAACAGCGGCAACGGATTCCCGGGGAGCGCGGCCGGGCCGGGCCGCCGGGTGATCTCGCCGTTCCCGCCGACGCTGGTGATGAAGGATGGAAAACCGTGGGTGGCCATCGGATCTCCGGGGCTTTCCTCTAAGGCGGTCGCTCTGACCCTGGTCAATTTCCTGGGCTTCGGTTTGAGTCTTGAGGAAGCCGTCGACGCCCCGCGTTTCCAGGGCTCGCGGCACGGGGACGTATGCCTCGTCGAGTCGCGCATAAGCGAGCGGGCAAGAAACGAGCTCGCCTCCCGCTACGGGATCCTCGTTCAGCCGACGGCGCCGTACAATTGGCATTTCGGATCGATTCAAGCGGTGATGCGCGACGGGAAGACGGGCGAGCTTGTCGGGGTCGCGGATCCGCGACGGGGCGGGCACGCCGAGGGTTATTGAGGGAAGAAACAACATGAAATTTTTTACCTTGATCGCCCTGTTTGTCGGATTATTGCCGGCCGGCGGGATCCAGAAAACGCCGATCACCGTGACCTTCATCGCCAACTGCGGGTTTCTGCTGGAAGGAGGCGGACAGAAAATCCTGTTCGACCTCCAGGAACCCGACAAGAAGGCCGGTTCGCCGGAGAAGCCGAGCGCCGGAGAGCTCCTGAAGGCCGATCTGCCGCCGTTCAACGACATCCCGGTGATTCTCATTTCCCATTCCCACGCGGACCACTTGGGCGTCACGGCTGTCCTGCAGTACCTGGGAAGACACCCCAAAACACGGCTTTATTCCACCGACGACACCCGGGCCGAGCTCCAAAAAGCCGACCCGGCCGCTTATGAGCGCGTCCGAGTCCAAATCAACGTCCTCGATCCCCACTCAGGGGGTCCCGTCACCTTGAAACTCGACGGACATACCCTGGAAACCATCGGCACCTGGCATGCCGGTGCGCCGCAGTATCAGTTCAAGACTCTCTGTTTCAACCTGAACTTTCAAGGAAGGGTCATTCTCTATCTCAGCGACATCGATCCGGGGTACGAAAAGAATCTTCCGGTTCTGCGGACCTGGAAAGCCGGGCACGCCGAAATCGACTTATTGTTCGCGCCCGACGCCGCCATCTATGAAAGCCCCTACTCGTCGGAGGCCGGAAGGGAATTCATTCGGTCGCTCAAGGCGCGGCATATCGTGCCCATGCACATCAATCCCAAGGATTTCGAGACGGCCGCAGGCAAAGTCCGGGCCTTCTACCCGGACGCGCTTCTTTTCCGCGAAAGCCTCGAGAAGAAAATAATCGATTGAGCGCAAGGACGGCTATTTGATTCAAGGATTGAGTATTTTTACTCAATCCTTGTCATAAACGTTAATTTCGCTTTAATAATAAGGATATTTTCAAGATTTGATTACATCATTCGGAGTATTACCATCGATCAGCGTCGGATCGATTTTGACATTTCAATAATCAGAGGATAATTTGTCAAGAGGAAGGGGATCGCGGCGGCGCATCCCGAAAGGGAGGGAAATCATGGAAATTCAGAGGGAAAGAACAAGGATATTTTTTCGAGGATTCGGGAGGACGGTCGCCGTTGCGATGAGCCTCGCGTTACTGGGAGCCACGCCCGCCGTTTTGGCCCAGACGGAAGAAAGCAGAGGCCTCGATTGGGAGGGCTCGATCTTGTTCGGATTTCTTGGGGGAAACGAATTTCATTTTGAGAAGAGCGGCTTGGATGTCGGCTTGGGCCGCCTGACGGTTTTTGGATTCGAAGGGGGAGCGAAACTGAACGACTATCTCACGGCGAATTTCATCGTTTTTGTCGGAAAGGCAACATTTTACCGGCTCGAGAATTCCTCCATCACCATGTCGTCGTTTCCCAGCGGCCTATTTATTAACGCGGAGTTCCAGGCCATGAAATTCAACGTCTCCCCCGTTGTTTCGGCCGGCGTTGGATTTCTCGAATTCAAGAACGCCTCAACGGAATATTTCATCAGTATGTTCCAGAACGCGTTCTGTTTAACCTTCCGGTGGGGAATCGGGCTCCGGCTGACTTTACCGAGCCGATTCTTCATCAAAGTCCTTTATGAATCATACCGGACCAAATATCCCGATACTTCCGGCCCATTGGTTATCAACGGAATTATGCTCCGGTTCGGACGAGGCTAAGAACTTCAAATTCTGGAGCAAAATTCGACGGCGATTTCCACGCGTTGTTCTTGAGGGCGGGGTAGGCTCCGTGTTCGATTAGGGAACAACCGCCTATCAATCCTGGTGTCCCCCCATTCGTTCGTTTCTGATACACTCTAGGGTATGAGTCCCACCGCCACTCCTCGCCTAAAGGTTCTCCGCCTCGTCCTTCTCATAGGGATTGCCGCCGTGCTGACGTCCATGAACGGCCCGGCCCAGGTCCCGCCCGCTTCGGGCCAACCGACCGCCGCCGCCCAAGCCGGCCAGAGCCGGCCCGGCCCGCAAGCGCGTCCCAGCCCGGCCATTAAAACGCCCCTCCCGCAAGACTTCTTGACCCTCTTCGCGAACGAGGTCTCCGGCCAGATGGCCTTCAACAACCTGATGCGGCTGGCCGGAGCGCCCTGGGTGCGTAACGTCCAGGAACTCCGCGAGACCATGTCGGAGACCATCGAGCTCGAGCGCCTGGTCCGCTCGTACGGCATTACGACTGTCGAAGCGATCAAGTATCCGCCCGTCTCGCCCTCCGCCACCTTCGATTATCCTTTGGAGGGAGAGCTATGGACGCTCGAGCCCGAGAAGCGGCTCCTGGCTAGGACCGGCGCCGACGCCGCTCTCATCTCGCGCGGCTCCAAGACGGCCGACGTCAGCGGCGAGCTCATTTACGTGCCGGCCCTGACGCCGGAGGAAGCCAAGAAAATGCGCGACGCCGGCCCCGCCGAGTCCACGCGCGGCAAGCTGGCCCTGGTTTGGGGCTTGACCCCCGACATGATGTCGGCCCTCGACGCGGCCGGGATTGTCGCCGTCATTACCTTCAACGCCCAGGACCGCTACCTCGACCCCGACCAAGTCATCTATTCGGGCGTCTCGCTCGACCAAGCCAAGAACCTCAAGCTCGGATTGGCGGTCTCCTGGCGGCAATGGTCGGAGCTGCTGGAGGACGTGGAGCTCAACCGCAAGGTCGTCCTGCGCGCCTCGGCCCGGGTGGAGAAGTTTCCCGACCGCTTCGAGATGATCCACGCCTGGATTCAGGGAACGGAGCCGGACAAGAAAGGGGTGATCTTCACCTCGCACCTTTACGAGGGCTACCTCAAGCGCGGCGCCAACGACTCGATGGGCGGTGTCGCAGTACAGCTCGAGATCCTTCGCGCCCTGCACCGGCTGATCGCGACAGGAGCCCTGCCTCAGCCGCGCCGCACCCTCCACTTCCTCTGGCCCAACGAGATCTCGGGCACCAACGAGTTCATCAAACACAATCCGAGCCTATGCGAGAGGCTGTCCGTCAATATCAACATGGATATGGTCGGCGAAGCCCTGCGCAAGAACAATTCCTGGCTGACGCTCAGCGAATGCCCCGCGCACCTGCCCTCCTTCTACGACGGCTTGGCCGCCGCGGTGATGAACTATGTCTGGCGGACCAACGATATCGTCTATCTCAACGACGGGCCGCGCGGCCGGTACCGCGGCCAGAACTTCCCCGTCCCCATGTGGGAGAAGAACGGCTCGCGCGACGCCTTCCGCTTTTACATCCATAAGGCCACCGGCGGAAGCGACCACGTTTGCTTCAACGTTCCGGCTGTCGCCGTGCCCGCGGTGGAGCTCTTCACCTGGCCCGACCAGTGGTACCACGCCGATGCGGACACTCCGGACAAGGCCGACCCGACCGAAATGAAGCGGGTGGCCTTCATCGGCGCCGCGACGGGCTGGATCGCGGCCGCGCTGGACGACGCCTGGGCGGCCGACCTGGCCGACGCCGCCTCGGCTTACGGCTACCGGCGCGTCGCCGAGCGCGACCTGCCCCGGGCTTTCGCCAAGCTGGACAATGCCGGGGCCGGGAACCTGTCCTCCGAGACGGCCCGGGCCCTGAATCTGGTCCGATTCGCCGCCAAGCGCGAGATGGGAGCCATCGGCTCGATCGATGGAATCTCCACCGGTTCTCCCGCCGCCAGGGCCGCGGTGGCCGCCAGGCTGAAGCAGTGGGAGCTCTATGCGGCCGCGCTGAGAAGCCAGGTCCTCGGCTATGCCGCCGTCAGGGCCAAGGCGCTCGGAAAGCCGGCGCCGTCCGCGCCCAAGGCCGCCGCCGATAAAGACGCTCTCAAGGTTCCGGCGATATCCCCCGCGGTCAGGGGTAAGGAGTTATCGCTGGCCCGATACGAGCCTTACGTGAAGTATATGAAGGACCACCCGGACGCCGCCAAGATCATCCAAGGGATGGGGCCGGCGGCCCCGATGCTGCTCAACTTCGTCAATGGGCGGAATACCGTGGCGGAAGTCGCGGCCGATGCGGCGGCCGAGCTGGACGCCGATGTCGCTTTCGACCGGGCCCTGGCTTACCTCAAGCTCCTGGCCGAGACGGGCTACATTATCTTCGAGAGGTAAAACAGAGAGCCGTCCGGGAGCTATCGCCGAGCGGATATCAAGTCCAGCACGGACTTGTCGCCGAACTCCCGGGCTAAATCCATCGGCGATTTTCCGGCGTTGTTCTTGAGGGCCGGGTCGGCCCCATGTCCGAGAAGGGACGTGATTTTCTCCTTCAATGACGGATACGCCGACTTGAGCTTCAGGGCTTCCATCAGGATCAGGTGAAGAGGGGCGTTCCCGTCGCGGTCACGGGAATTGGCGGCTCCGCCCCTTTCGAGAAACAACTTCAGGTAGAATTCGCGGACATAAAACACCGAGGCGAGGTGGAGGGCGGTTTTCCCCTCCCCGTCGGTCGCCGTCAGGCTTGCGCCCCTGTCCAGGAGATCCCGGGCGATTTCTCCATAATAGGTATTGCCCAGCATCGCCTGCAGCGGTGTCTTTCCGTTTCCGTTTTTAATGTCGATGTCGGTCACCCGTTTCATGATCGCCAGCGCTTTTTCCCGATTCCCGTATGTCGCAGCCAAATGAAGCGGGGTATCCCCGTTTCGGTCTTTTAGGGAGGCGTCCGCCTTATGGGCGAGAAGCCAATCCACCACGGAAGCCGGGCCGTAAACGACAGCCAGGGCCAGGGGGGAGCTCCCTTCATCGTTCAAAGCGTTGATATCGGCCCCGGCGGCCGAGAGCGCTTCGACGACGGATGCGTGTCCGAACATGGAAGATAAATGCAACGGCGTGTTTCCGCTTTCATCGCGGACGTTGACCTTCGCCCCCTGATCGATCAGATATCGGGCCGTTTCCAGGGCGCCGTACCGGGCCGCCGCATGAAGCGGCGTCCTGCGGGTGCGATCGGATCGCTCCAGCCCGTTCCGGTCGGCGGCCAAGAGCCGCCGGACTTCGTTGACGTCGTTTCTTCCGGCCGCCTCGTGCAAGTCCGCCCGGACTTCCGCTCCCAGTCCGGAATCGATCCGGACGAGGAAGCCATCGGTGTCCCCGCCGCCGAATTTTTCAAAGGCCGCGCCGGCGCTTGTCGGAAAATCCTTGGACAAGGTATAGCCGGCGATAAGGAGATTTCCATTTCCATCGGTCGTCGCCTTGTTCCAGCGTTCGTTCCGGCTGCCTCCGATGAACGTCGAGGCCAGGAGCCGGCTCAGCTCTTTGTTCATTTTCAAGGCGTAGGCGTCGTTCCCTCCGTTCGGAGATTCATCAAAGGCGCCCGGGGTTGTCGGAAAGTCCCGAGGCTTCGCCCAGCCGACTGACAGGATATCCCCTTCCGGGCTTTGTTCAAGGTTCAGGCAGGCCACTTCTCCGCCGCCGGACGGGAAGGTGCCCGGAAGAACAGTCAAGGATTCGAGCTTGGACAGATCCGGACTGAAGCGGGAGATGAATCCTTGATCCTCATGCTTATCGAACGTCCGGTAATACGCGCCTGGAGTCGTCGGCAGGGCGCTCCCTCCGTGGCCCCCGACATAGACATCGCCGTTATCATGGATCAACAAGGACATGACAAACGCATCGGACAGGACCGCGGAGGCCGTGAGCCGGGACAAGTCCGGCGACATTTTTACGATGAATCCGCCGAGTTCGCCTTTAAAGGGCGAGGAATTTTTCATCAAAGGAAAGTTTGCCGAAAGGGTTATTCCCGCCAGGCAAATCTCGCGGCTCCGGGGATCGATCCTCAAGCTCCGGCAAATCCCGTCTTCCGCGCTTCCCCCGATGAACGTCGAGGCCTCCAGCGTTTTCAAATCGGCATCCAGGATCGAGACAAAGGCGTCGCTTCCGCCGCCGTTGAATTTTGCGCTAAAGGCCCCGGGGGTGGTCGGGAAATCGGGAGAAGATGTTTTTCCGGCGATAACGAGCCTTCCCTCCCGGTCCAGGACGATTTCCGGGCTCATCCAATCGTTTTCCGTCCCGCTTCCTCCCAGATACGTCGAGGCCGCAAGCGTTTTCAGATCGGGATCCAATTTCAGGATGAAGGCATCTCCCTCTCCACCGGCGTATTTCGGGGCATAGGCGCCCGGCGTCGTCGGGAAGTCCTTCGAGCCGGTGTAGCCCGCGACATAAAGAAAGCCCCGCCGGTCAAAGCAGATGGAATATCCGCATTCCTCCCCCTCGCCGCCGATCGTCGCGGAAGCCAGGAGCTTTTTCAGGTCCGGGGCGAACTTCATGATGAACATGTCCGATTTACCCCGGAGAACCGGATTCGAGAAGGGCGCGGTCTTGGGAAAGTCGGGGGCCGTGGTAGAGCCCGTGACATAGACATTGCCGGCGTCATCCCGGGCGACGGCCGAACAGAATTCCGTCCCGTTCCCGCCGAAGTACGTCGCGGCGAAGGGGCGGGGCGCCGCATGGTTTTTCTCTTGGCCTGCAGCCAAAGATCCCCAGGCCGGGACGATTGAAAATAATATCAAGGATACCAAACAGGTCTCGATCATGGCTTTAAGCGACGGTTTCATTTTGTGTTTTCTCCTATCGGCCCTTCGATTTCGGGCGGAATTCAACCTTCATTTGGAGGTCGTTTTTTTCGGCCGGACCATCCGGTCCGGCGTTTATGGGATTCGGTTTTCGGTTAAAAAATGTACAATTTCTTCATGCATCTCCGGATAGAGGAACTCTGCCATTTCAAAATATTCATGGGCGAGATCCGGCTTGCCCGCCTTTAAAAGTTGTTCACCCACGGTCTTGAACCAGCGCGCCGCATCCGGCTTGATTTTCAGGGCCAATCGCAAAATGGTCCGGGCCTCATCGCGCTTTCCATCGAACCAAAATCGCGCCCCCAGCGAGACCAGCTTTTCGCTCTGGAACTTCACGCCGCCGCCGGCAAGAGACTCGAGAACCCGGGCATAAACCGCCGTCCATCCGCCGCGCGATTCGGCTTGCTCGATCGAAAAGTCCAATACGCCGGGATTCGGGATTCCCGTTTTTTGCCAATACGTTCTGGCTTCGGGACCCATCCGCCCGTCCTCCAGCCAGAAATTGGAAAACGCCGTCGTCCCGGCCAGGACGATCATCGCCAAGGCAAGGTTGATCCCGATCCCCCGGCGGCCTTGTTTTGACGCCCGGCGCGGATCCAGGATCGAGGCCAACCGGCCTTGCAGGCCGCCCCGGCCCGAAAGCGCCAGCTCGGGGTAGGCTTTCCGGTTGAGCGGGGCCGCGGACACGGCCATCTTCAGAAGCTGCGCGGCGTAATCGGACGGTTTTGCGCCGAGATCGAGCACGGCGTCGTCGCACGCCAGTTCCCTTTCCCGACGGAGGTTTTTCAGCGCGGCCCAAGCCGCGGGATGGAACCAGAGCAGCGCGGTCGCCGCCCGGGCCAGGACTTCCGACCGGAAATCCCTTCTTCGGACGTGGGCCAACTCGTGTTCCAGGACCAGTTCCAGCGCCGGCCTGGGCCATTCCTCCGCCCCGCACGGAAGGAATATGACGGGCCGGCGCAATCCCCATGTCCAGGCGAACGGCAAGCCCGGGCTTTGGACAACGCGGACCGGGCGTTTCAAGCCGATGCGATTAAGGGACGCGGTTAAGGCCGCGCGGACCGAAGCCGCCGGCGCCTCGGCCCGAGCGGCCCGGCGGGAGATCTTCCGTTGAGCCGAGGCCCATCGACCCAGGCAAAAAACGACTCCCGCTCCCCAGAGAAGGAGCAGGGCGTTCCCGCCCCGGGTCGCAGACAAGAGCATTCCGACCGCTTTTTCGGAGCCGGCGCTCCCGGCTTCGGACGGGGCGTTTCCCGGAACCTTGACCAAGGTCTCCAAGGGAGCGGTCCGGGGATCCAAGCCAAATCCCGGGCTGTGAGGAAGGAGCGAAACATGGACCGCCGCCGGAAAGAAAGAGAAGACGGTCGCCGCAAGAAATCCAACCAGGGCGACGCCCCAAATCCTGGCCCGCGTCCCGGCGGATTGGCGTTTTGCCAGCGTCGCTAAAAGAGAAGCGGCCAGAAAGACGAACGCGCATTTCAACGAAATATCGAGGAACCGGTTGATGACTTCCAACGACAGGACCGGACCGAGAAGATGAGCGAACATCGGGTCGATCATCGGCCCTCCTCCCGGGCTTTGCGGATCATGCCGACGATCCGGTCAAGGTCTTCCCCGGGGACATTCAATTCGCTTTTTTTGAGAATAGCCAAAACCGCCTGTTCTTCTTCATCGCGGTAAAACGTGTTCAAAAGACGGTCCAGATTCGTCACCCGGGCCTTTTCCTTGGAAAGGGTCGGCGAATAGACAAACTGCCCCTTGACCGCTTCGTGGATCAGGTATCCTTTCGTTTCAAGGATGTTCAGCATTTTTCGAACCGCCGGATTGGAAAGCTCCACATCGAGCTCCTCCATCACCTGGACGGCGGTCGCCCGGCCGAGACGATAGACGATCTCCATGATCTGCCGTTCCCGGGGATGAAGCTCGTCCAACGCGCTGATTTTCGACATTTCAGAGACCCGGCTCGCCCCGATCGACATGTTCACTCGTTAACATGTTAATACCTTAACATATATTCGGGCCGCTGTCAAGTCGAATAAACAATTCTCTGCTCTTGAGCCTCGAGAACTACGATATATAAGATCCGAAGACGGGGTCGAAAGAGGTCACCGCCGGTACAAATCCCCGCCCTTGTCGTCGTAGATGATGAACGCCGGAAGGTCCTTGACGACGATCCGGCGGACGGCTTCCATCCCCAGGTCGGCGAAATCGATCACCTCGCTTGAAGTGATATGCTCCTTGGCGATCAGGGCCGCAGCCCCGCCGATCGTCCCGAGGAAAAATCCCCCGTGGGCCTTGCAGGCCTCGACGACCTTGGGTGAGCGGTTTCCCTTGCCCAACGTGATTTTCGAAGCCCCGGCTTTCATGAATTCGGGAAGGTATCCATCCATCCGCTGGGCCGTCGTCGGGCCGAAGCTCCCCGAGGCCATGACCCGCGGCGTTTTGGCCGGACCGGCGTAATAGATGGGATGGTTTTTAAAATAATCGGGAACGTGCCCCGTTTCCTTGAACATTTTCCAGAGCCGGGCGTGGGCAATGTCCCGGGCGACGACCAAGGGACCGGAGAGCCGCACCATCGTCCCGACCGGCAGGGCGGAAAGGTCCTTGAGTACCGCTTCGATCGGCCGGTCGAGATCGATCGCGATGCCGGCCGGACCTGCGCTTTCGACAATCCCCTTCAGCAGCCGGGCCGGATTTTTTTCCAGAATCTCCAAAAACAATCCATCCTTCGTGATCTTCCCCTTGCAGTTGCGGTCGGCGTTGCAGGACACGCCGATCGCTACGGGGCACGATCCGGCATGGCGGGGCAGGCGGACGAAACGGACCTCGTGGGCCAGGTATCGTCCGCCGAACTGGGCTCCCAGTCCGGAGGCCTCCGCGATTTTCGCCAGCCGGCCTTCCCATTCCTCGTCCCGGAAAGCCGCGCCGGTTCTCCGGCCGCGCTTCGGGAGGGAATCAAGGAACCCGGCCGAGGCCAGTTTGACCGTCTTCAAGGTCATCTCGGGCGATAGACCGCCCAGGACGACCGCGATCCGGTAGGGCGGACAAGCGGCCACGCCCAGGGCCCGGACTTTTTCCTCCAGGAAAGCTTCCAGCGTCTTTTCCTCGAGCAGGGCTTTCGATTCCTGGAACAGGGCCGTTTTATTGGAGGACCCGCCGCCCTTGGCCATGAAATAGAAATGATATTCCTCGCCCTCGACCGCTTGGATGTCGATTTGAGCCGGGAGGTTCGTCCCGGTGTTGACCTCGTCGAAAACCGAAAGCGGAGCCATTTGGGAATACCGAAGGTTCTGGCTCTGGTAAACGTCGCGGATCCCGGACATCAGGGCCGGCTCATCCCGGCCGTCGGTCACGATCCGATGGCCTTTATACCCGACGATTTGGGCCGTGCCGGTGTCCTGGCAAAGGGGCAGGACGCCTTCGGCCGCGATCGCGGCGTTGCGGAGAATCGATTCGGCCACGAATCGGTCGTTATCCGAGGTCCGGGGATCGTCGAGGATCGCCCGGATCCGCCGCAAGAACGCCGGACGCAGGAAAAAAGCCAGGTCATAAAAAGCTTCGGAGGCGAGCATGGCCAGACCCAGCGAATCGACCGCCAGGCTTTCGTGCCCGGCGCACTTGACCCGCCGGACGAACCGATCGGACACCAGCCGGTAGCGCGTTGCGTCGCTCATTCTTCGTACCCCTGGAGGTAATCCTCAATGTCGATCATTTCCTCGAAACCCGCCGCGGACTTCTGGCCGACCAGCCCGACAATGTAGTACTCCTTGGTCCGGGCGTCGAAATGGTACTCATGGAGAAGACGGAAATTCTCGATCTGGCCGGCCGACTTGACGTGGGTCCGGGTCCCGGTGCAGGGCATGGAATTCTTGCCGATGCGGATGCGGCTGTCTCCGCACGGGGCGATCGGGAGATCCTGGGCGATGACCTCCTTGACCTTGCGCTCCAGCTCCTGCAGGTCGACGTTGGGCCGGTGGTTGAAGTTGAGGACGAATCCCTGCCGGACGTCCGAATGGAGCGGGGGGAACGGGAGATGGTATTCGCGTTTGAGGATCGAGCAGGTGATGTCCTCGGCCGAATGGGCCATCAGCCGGAACTTGATCGTCTTGTCGACGATGTCCTTGATGGCCTGGGGGAAGGGGCCGAAAACCGTCGGCCGGGCGACGATGATCTCCTCGCCGATCCCGAAGAGAACCTGGGCGTTGTAGCCCAGGGCCTGGGTGATGAGGTCGAAATGCTCGATGACAACGCGCCGGCCGGCGTTAACGGCCTTTTGAATGAGCTCGGCCAGCTCGTACTTTTGATGAAAAGCCAGCTCGTAACGGACATCGATGTGGAAGGTATGCCCGGAGAAGGCGTCTTCGGGATCGAATCCGAGGAGCGGCGTCGGCCGGACGTTGATCCCCTCGTCGTCGTTGGTCAGCTCAAGGCCCGGGAAAAGGCCCTTGATCAGGGTCGACTTCCCGGATCCCTCGGCTCCCAGGACACCGATGACAAGGTCGGTGGGGGTCAGATATTTCTGGGACAACTCGGCCGCGACCATGTAAAGGCGGTTCCGGCCGCGCGGAGCGTAATACGTCGCGAAGATGAGGGTTTCCCGGTGGACCGTCCGTTGAGGATTGGATTTCATCATCCTCAGCCCTCCTTGAGATCGCTAAAAAGTCAGGCCCAATAACGGCGCGTGCTGCTGGGCGCCGTAAATGTCGGTCTCCCCCGGATGCCCGGACGGAATCGGCCGCTTGATCGTGACCTTCAGGGCCTTGGCCGGCTCGAAGTAGACGATCTTGAGGATGTCTTCAATCGGGCAGCGGTACAGGGAAGCGATTTTTCGTTTGGTTACGATGTTCCGGCGCTTGAACAGTTCGAAGCCTTCCCGGTCTTTAAAGATGATGTCCAGGGTCAGCTCGTAGGGGCCGGAATTTTTCGACCGGATGACTTTGGCGACGGACAAGATGCTGCGTTTCATGATGCGCTCCCCCGCCTCAAACGGCGACGACCTTGACCGGGAACAAATCGCCGCCGGTCACCGGCATCAGGTGGTAAACCGAAAATTCGAAAACCTCCCCCATTCTGACATCGGAGGGGGAAAAAGGAAAGGCCAGGTTGCCGGCCGTGGAGATCCGGCCGGGATAGCCGTAGTGAAGGAGGGTCGAGCGGGTGATGCTGCAGAGGGAATCGGCCGCATCGGGTGTTTTGGCCACGGCCTCGATGACGATCCCAAGCTCGTGGCTGCGGATTTTCCGCTCGGGCTCCAAGGCGCCCATGACGCCGTCCTTGCCGTAGACGTGGAATTGGATCCGGCCGTCGATCTTCTCGGCCTTGAGAATGTCGCGGACCTGGCCGGTGACCGCTTCCAGGATTCCGTCGATCTCCTTGATCATGATCGGATCGCGGGTTCCGGCGACGGATATCGTCCGGAATCCCGTCCTCCGGACGCCTTCGAGCTTGACGTAATATTTCGGGGTCGGGACGTGCCGGCTTCCCCGGACCTCGACCCGGCCGCCGGGAAGGGCGGTGAACGTACACTTGGTCAGGTCCAGCTCGCCGCCCGGCCCGGGCAAGTGATACGGGTCGGTTTTCTCGTAAAGAGTATGGGCGGCCGTGGATTCGGGCGTGAATTGACGGGCCGGATTAAGAGCTTCCAGGATAAAGGAATCCTTCTTTAGTATTCCGAGGGCGCAATCGGCCCCGGACCCCGGCGTGGCGGCGATGGCCGCGCATTCGAGGATCTTACCCATGTGGAGGGCCAGGCCCTCATCGAATCCCCGCATGATCGGAAGGGCGGCAAAGACCGCCGGATCGTAGCACCGGCCGGCCAGGATAACCTGGCAGCCGGCTTGAAGCGCCTTTTGAATCGGTTCGATCCCCATCTGGGCGACGATGTTCACCGATTCGTCCAAGGTCTCTTCGGTCAATGGCGGGACGAAAGCCAGCGGGACGATATCCCCGCGGCGGAGGAATTTCCGGATTTTGGCTTTCGGGATATCGGCGTAGATGATTCCCATCTTGAAGGACAGGCGTTCTTCCCGGGCGATCTCCCGGATGATCTCCTCGCACCAGTCGACGTGGGGTCGGGCTCCGCTGCCGCCGCCCGTGCCGATGACGACGGGAATCCCCCGCCGGATGCCTTCAACCAGCATGAACCGGAGGTCTCGCTTCACGCCCGAGCGGTTGGTGAAAGCCTTCCCCGCCCCGAGATAATACGGGCCGGGATCGGTCGAGCCGGCGTCGACGCCGAGGAGGTGCGGCTTTCGGGCCAGGCCAGCCCGGAACGATTTTTCCGGGAAGCCGTAGCCCAGGATGGCGGTCGTGGACAGGACGCGGAACTCTTTTTCGCGGGTGGACATGATTACTTGACCTCCGGGCGGGCCCGAAGGACCGCCAGAATGCGCTCCATCTCGTTGCGGACGATCATGAAGCCCTCGTCGAATCCCATCCCCGGCTTGGCCAGCAGCCGCTCGGCCCGGGCGGCCACGGCGGCGTGGACGCAGGCCCGGGCGGAGACGTCGGACTCGTTGCACGTGCCGCCCTGGTAGGCTTCCATCCCGTGCGTCCGGCAGTAGAGGACGCTTTCGATCGTGTTCTGGATTCCGCCCAGGTCGGGCGTCTTGATCTGGACCATGTCACAGCAATCGGCGTCGGTGAAGTCCCGGACGTCCTCGAAGGTGTTGCACCATTCGTCGGCGACGATCTTGACCGGGGAGCCGAGGCGGCGGAGGTTCCGCCGGATTTCGCCGAGGAGCTCGATCTGCAGGGGCTTTTCCTCGGCGTCGACCGGCCCTTCGATGTAGAGGGGGAATTCGCCCGAGTCCGCCTCGAGCGAGGCCAGGTAATCGGCCACGCGCCCGATATTCATCCCGAAGATCTGGCCGATCGTGCCGTAGACGTCGATATGGAGGGTCGGGCGGTAGGCC
>Ga0316628_100000099_pt1 | contig 49825 bp, 36 predicted proteins | sample OWC_Aug_M2_C1_D5_FD_207648 | JGI IMG/M metagenome (GOLD analysis project Ga0316628, IMG submission 207648) | Wetland soil microbial communities from Old Woman Creek delta, Ohio, United States - OWC_Aug_M2_C1_D5_C | ecosystem: Environmental > Terrestrial > Soil > Wetlands | place: USA: Ohio...
ACACCTGCCCAGATCGCGCTGGCCTGGCTATCAGCCCAGGAACCCTGGATCGTTCCGATTCCAGGCACGACCAAGATGCCGCATCTTCTCGACAATATCGGCGCGGACGCCGTGCGCTTCACTCCCGGGGAAGTCCGGGAACTCAACGCCGCATTGCTGCGCACTCCGGTTCACGGTGCGCGATTGCCCGCGGGTGTGCTGGCGCTCTCCGGTGTGGAAGCTCCCCAGAGGCAGAGATGACCCGGGCGCCGAGTGCCTCCTGGCCGACAAGGGCGGGATGATCCAGTTGATTCGTACCGCCCGTCGGTCCGGGCGCGGCGAGGCAGTCGCGCCGCTACTCGGCCCGGAGCACCGAGGCTGGGTCCGCGGCCGTGGCTCGGCGCGCCGGCAGGTAGCTGGCCAGCAGGCCGGCCGCGAGCAGGAGGATCGCCACCGCCGCGTAGGTGAGCGGGTCCGCGGGGCTCAGGCCGTACAGCATCCCGCGGACGAGGAACGCTCCGCCGAGCGCGAGCGGGCAGCCGATCATCAGGCCGATCGCGACCAGCCTGACCCCCTGCCGCAGGACCAGCGCGCGGACGTCGCGGGGGCTCGCCCCCAGAGCCATGCGGATGCCCATCTCTCGGCTCCGGGTCGAGACGACGAAGGAGAGCACGCCGAACAGCCCCACTGCGGCCAGCAACAGACCCAGCATCCCCAGCGCCCCCGCCACCGCCGCGGCCACGCGGCCGGGGAGCAGCGAGACGCCGATGACCTGCTCGTAGGGCGCGTTGGTCTCGAGCGGCAGGTCCGGGTCCAATGCCAGTGCCAGGGCTCGCACCTGCCGGTCGACACGCGCGGCGCCCGGCAGGGTACGCACCACCAGAGTGGCGGCCTTGGCGCGCCACTGGAGGAACGAGAGGTAGACCATCGGGCCCACGGCGGTGCCGGGCGACGAGTACTCGCCGTCCCTCACCACTCCCACAACTGTGAGGGCCCGGTCGCCAGCCTCGAGCTGCTGGCCCAGAGCGTCGCGGCCCGGCCAGAACCGCCGCGCGGCGGCCTGGTTGACGACGGCCACGGGCAGAGCACCCTGCCGGTCGCCCGGCTCGAAGCCGCGCCCCTCGAGCAGGCCGATTCGCAGCGTCTCGAAGAAGCCGGGCGAGACGGCGGCGAACCGGATGAGTCTGTGCAGCTCACCGCCCGGAACCTGGAACGAGACGAAGGAGCTGCGGAAGCCCATCGGCGTGCTGGTCCCGACTCCCGCCGTAGCCACACCGGGAAGCGCGGCAGCCCGGCGCTGCAGCTCCAGCCAGAACGTCTCGGCCTCGGCATCGGAGTGGCGCTGTACCGTCAGGTCCGCCGCCATCACGTGCACGTTCCGTGGGTCGAAGCCGAAGTCAGCCGAGTCCGCCCGGGCCAGGGCGCGCAGGAACACTCCACCCGCGATCAGCAGCGCCACTGAGCCCGCCACCTGCGCCACGACGAACGCGCTCCGCATCCGGGCGCCGCGCAACGACCCGCCGCCGCGCTGCAGGACGGCGGCGACGTCCTGCCTCCCGGCCTGGAGCGCCGGCGCGAGGCCGAAGAGCACGCCGGTCGCCAGCGTGACGAGGACCGCGATCGCCAGCACGCGGGCGTCGGGCGCGAAGTCGAAGGTCATGTGCACGGGCAGGGGCAGCTGCACCGCGGCGAGCGCCCGCGTGGCCCAGAATGCCAGCACGGTCCCCGCCACCCCGCCAAGCAGGAAGACGAGAACGCTCTCGGCGAGTAGCTGACGCACCACGTGAACCCTGCCGGCCCCGACGGCGAGCCGGACCGCGATCTCACGGGCGCGCGCCGCGGCGCGCGCCAGGAACACCCCCGCCACGTTCATGCTCGCGATGAACAGCACGAGGCCCGACACCATCAGCAGCATGGCCAGGTACCCCGTCACCGGCCCGCGCCCCTCGTCCGCCAGCACCGAGTACGGGGCCACGTAGACGCCGGTCCTCCCGAGGCCGTGCGCTGCGGAGGAGCCCGGCGCCTCGCCGCCGGTCTCCGGCTCTTCCCGCTGCAATCGCCCCCACACCACGTCCATCGCGGCTCGCGCCTCGCCCAGCGCGACCCCGCTCCCCAGGCGCCCGACCCCGAACAGGCTCGCGGTGTTCCTCGTCAGCTCGGAGCCGGTGAGGGCCTCGTGCATCGTGACCGGTATCCACAGGCCGACGTCCGCCACACTCATGTGCCCCTGGAAACCCTCCTCCGCCACGCCGACCACGGTGTAGCTGCCGCGGTTGATCGTGATCGACCTGCCGACGATGGACGGGTCGGCGCCGAACCGGCGCGTCCACAGCCGGTGGCTCAGAACCACCGCCGGGCTCCCGCTCGGCACGTCGTCCTCGGTGCCCAGGAGCAGACGACCCACAGCCGGGCGCGTGCCCAGGATGCCGAAGTAGTCGGCGGATACCAGCATCCCGGTCACCCCCTCCGGCTCGCCGCCGCCCCGCGCCGAGAGTCCCACCTCCATCACCTGCGTCGCCGCCACGCGATACAGCCCGTTCGATCCCTCGCGCAGCGCCTCGAACTCGGGGTAGGAGATGGTCGCGTACTGGATCACCCCGTCCTCTCGCGCGTAGACGCTGAACAGGGTCCCCGGCTCGCGCACCCCGACCGGAGTCCGCACCAGCAGCCCGTTGGCCACCGAGAAGATGGTCGTGGTCGGCCCGATGCCGAGCGCCATCGTCAGCGCGGCCAGCAGGGTGAATCCGGGCGACCGGCGCAGCAGGCGCGCGGCGTGGCGGAAATCGCGCAGCAGTGCTTCCACTGGAGTGTTCCTCTGTCCGGGCCGTGTCTTGCCGTACGCGACAGGACGGGAGTCGGTTTCCAGAATGCAGCCGTCAGCCATCAGCCGTCAGCCGTCAGACCCCGCCCCGCTCCTGACGGCTCTGTGATGTCCGACGGCTGACGGCTGACGGCTCGCCAATTACCTTCCCGCCCTATGCCCAGCTACCAGTACATCTTCCAGACGCTGCGCCTCGGCAAGGTCGTCCCGCCGAGCCGGTACGTCCTCAAGGACATCTCGCTCTCGTTCTTCCCCGACGCCAAGATCGGCGTGATCGGCCTCAACGGCGCCGGGAAGAGCAGCCTCCTCAGGATCTTCGCCGGGGTCGACCAGGACTTCGTCGGCGAAGCGCGGCCGGCCGTGGGCATCCGCATCGGGTTCCTGGAGCAGGAGCCCAGGCTCGATCCCTCGAAGGACGTCCGCGGCAACGTGGAGGATGGCGTGGCCCCGATCCGCGCGCTCCTCGACGAGTTCAACGCCGTCAGCGCGAGGTTCGCCGAGCCGCTGAGCGACCAGGAGATGAGCGCGCTGCTGGAGCGGCAGGGCGAGGTGCAGAACCGCATCGACGCCGCCGGCGCCTGGGAGCTGGACCACCACATCGACGTCGCGATGGACGCGCTACGCTGCCCGCCCGGCGAGCAGGACGTGGCCACGCTCTCGGGCGGCGAGAAGCGCCGGGTGGCGCTGTGCCGCCTGCTCCTCTCGCAGCCCGACCTGCTGCTCCTCGACGAGCCCACCAACCACCTCGACGCCGAGTCGGTGGCGTGGCTGGAGCGGCACCTCGCCGAGTTCCCGGGCTGCGTGCTCGCCGTCACGCACGACCGGTACTTCCTCGACAACGTGGCGGGCTGGATCCTCGAGCTGGACCGCGGCGAGGGAATCCCGTGGAAGGGGAACTACTCCGGCTGGCTGGACCAGAAGGCGCGCCGGCTCGCGATGGAGGAGAAGGCGGCCTCGGCGCGGCGCAAGACGCTGGAGCGCGAGCTGGAGTGGATCCGCATGGCGCCGCGGGCCCGGCAGGCCAAGGGCAAGGCGCGCATCAACGCCTTCGAGCAGCTCGCGGCGCAGAGCGAGGAGCGGCGGGAGGACACGGCCGAGATACTGATCCCGGTGCCCGCGCGCCTGGGCGACGAGGTCGTCGTGGCCGAGGGTGTGAAGAAGGGCTTCGGCGACCGGCTGCTGTTCGAGAACCTGACGTTCCGCGTGCCGCGCGGCGGCATCGTGGGCGTCATCGGGCCCAACGGCGCGGGAAAGACGACGCTGCTGCGGATGCTGGTCGGGCAGGAGCGGCCGGACGGCGGGACGCTGAAGGTCGGGCAGACGGTGCAGATCTCGTACGTGGACCAGTCGCGCGACGCGCTCGATCCCACCAAGACGGTCTTCCAGGCGATCAGCGGCGGCGAGGAGACGCTCGACTTCGGCAAGCGGCAGGTGAACGCGCGGGCCTACTGCGCGAGCTTCGGGTTCCGCGGCGCCGACCAGCAGAAGCTGGTGGCCAACCTCTCGGGCGGCGAGCGCAACCGGCTGCACCTGGCCACGCTCCTCAAGAGCGGCGGTAACCTGCTGCTGCTCGACGAGCCGACCAACGACCTCGACGTGGACACGCTGCGGGCCCTCGAGGACGCGCTCCTGGCCTTCCCCGGCTGCGTGATGGTGGTGAGCCACGACCGCTGGTTCCTGGACCGCATCGCGACGCACATCCTCGCCTTCGAGGGGAACGGCGAGGCGTACTTCTTCGAGGGGAACTGGCAGGAGTACGCGGCGGACTACCGGAAGCGGAAGGGCGCGGAGGCCGACCAGCCGCACCGGATCAGGTACCGGAAGCTGGTGCGGTAGGAGCCGTCAGCCCTCAGCCGTCGGCCGTCAGAGCGCGCGCGGCTGAGGGCCGAGCAGGTGCCGCGCGTCCCCTGCCCCGCGCCCGACCCGCTCAGCGCGCCGCTGTGGCGATCCGCTCCAGCGTGAGCTCGGCGACGTACTGGCTCTGTGGGATCTGGGACGTGGAAACGGGCGCGGGCCGCAGACCCCTCAGCGTGATCCGGTATCCCCCCTGATCCACCCACCGCGGGAACAAGGTGGTGTGCAGCATGTAGGGCACCGTCGGCCCCGTGCCGAAAGCCACGCCGATCTCCACCGCCGCGTCGCCCGCCCAGACGCACTGCACGTCAGTGGGGCAGCGCGAGTCGCCGCTCACGCCCAGGAACGAGATCCGCATCACCGAGTCGGGCGCTCGCACTTCTTCGCCCACCCGCAGCGCCAACGTGGAATCGGCGCTCGCGACCCGCAGCTCCAAGTTCCCGGTGGACTCCGTGGACCGGCACGCGGCGAGCGACCCCAGGAACAGGACTCCCGACAGGGCGAGCGCGGCGGACGGGACGGTTGTGAAGCGACAGGGAGCGCGCACGGCTTCCTCCGTACGGTTCGGCGTGAGACAGGCACGGCCAGCAGCGGTAGATCCTCTCGTGTTGACCCCTGGGCAGCCCCGGAGGTCACAAGCCGGCGGACCAGGGCCGAGGACCTGGCCGGCGCCGGCGGGTCCCGCGCGAAGCGGCGCGCCCGGGAGGCGCGGCCGGAAGCCCCGCCACGTGACTTGCTCTACTCAAAACTTTGAGTAGAACTACTCAGCACTATGAGCACTGATTCGAGGGCCTCCGCCGCCCGCAGGCCGCCGAGTTGGCCCGGCGGCTGCGTGAGCCGCGGCGCTTCCTCCAGGTGGTGGCCGGGGCCCGCCAGGTCGGCAAGACGACCGTCGTCCGCCAAGTGACCGGGGCGGCGCGCGTCCCCGTGCGCTACGCCAGCGCGGACGAGCCGACGCTGCGCGGTCCCGAGTGGATCGCCCAGCAGTGGGAGGCCGCCCGCCTCGAGACCGGCCGACGCGGCGCCATCCTGGTGCTCGACGAGGTGCAGAAGGCGCCCGGCTGGGCGGAGACCGTGAAGCGGCTCTGGGACGAGGACACCCGCGCCCGCCGCCCGCTCAAGGCGGTGCTCCTCGGCTCGGCGCCGCTCCTCGTCCAGCAGGGCCTGACGGAGAGCCTAGCCGGGCGGTTCGAGGTGCTCCGCCTGCCGCACCGGCGCGAGGGCGACCGCGAGGTGGACTTCGTGGTGCGGTCGGGTCGCAGGCTGGTCGCTATCGAGGTGAAGAGCGGACGCGACCGGCGCGTGCCTCCCGGGATGGCGGGCTTCGCGGCGGCCTTCAGGCCCGCCCGGACACTCCTGGTCGGGGGCGACGGCATCCCGATCGAGCGGTTCCTGCTCGAGCCGGTGGAGCGCTGGCTCCGTTGAGGGAAGGCCGAGTGATGCGGAGATAGGACGAGACCGCTCAGCGCACTACCGATGGACTGAGGGACGCCCGAGGCCCTCGTCGAGGCCCGCCGGTGGCGCGCGGTGCCGAGATCGTGGGGCGCTGGCGGGGCAGCTCCGTGCCGGGTAGCATAGCGGCAAGCCGCCTCTCCCCAATCCACCTGACCGAGGCCGATCCATGCGACGTACCGCCACCTTGACCGCCGCTCACCCACTATGCCGCGGCGCCATCGCCACGGTGAGATCCGTCTGCGCTGCTCTCGCCCTCGCCGCGCCGGCGCTCGCCCCCGCGCCGGTCCGCGCCCAGGTCGAGGACACGTCCCGCTTCCGCCCGCTGACGCTCCCGACGCCGAACCAGTACCGCTCGGCCGGCGGCCAACCGGGCCCGGCGTACTGGCAGAACCGCGCCAGCTACGCCATCGAGGCCACGCTCGACACCGCGCGCAACGAGATCCGCGGCACGGCGCGCATCCTCTACGAGAACCACTCCCCCGACGCGCTCGACTTCCTATGGCTCCAGGTCGAGCAGAACCTCTTCGCCCCCGGCAGCATCAACGCCCTCACCTCGCCGCCGCCACTCATCTTCGGCGAGATCAGCTTCGCCATGGCGAACACCGGCTTCCAAGGCGGCCTGACCATCGACCGCATCCTGGTCGCGGGCCGCGAGGTCCCGCACTACCTCTGGGACACCATGCTCCGCCTCGACCTGCCCTCGCCGCTCCGCACCGGCGAGTCCGTCACGATCGACGTCGCGTGGCACTTCACGGTGCCTGTGAACGGCGCCGGCCGCATGGGGCGGGACGGCCCGCTGTACGAGATCGGCCAGTGGTATCCGCGCCTCGCCGTCTACGACGACGTGCACGGCTGGAACACGATGCCGTACATCGGCGCCGGGGAGTTCTACCTCGAGTACGGCGACTACGACGTGCGGCTCACGGTGCCCGCCGGCTTCGTGGTGGCCTGCACCGGCACCCTGGAGAACCCGGACGTGGTGCTCACCGCGACTCAGCGCGAGCGCCTCGCCCGGGCCCGGAGCGGCGGCGCCCCGGTGGCGGTGATAGCCGCCGGGGAGGCGGGCGACGCCGCGCGGACGCGCCCCACTACGGCCGGCGCCCTCACCTGGCACTTCCGCGCCGACGACGTGCGCGACGTGGCCTGGGCCACCGCCCCCAACTTGCGGTGGGACGCGGTCGCCTGGAACGGCATCCTGATCCAGGCGCTGTACCGGTCCAGCGCGACACTGTGGGCCGCCGAAGCGATCCGCATGGCCGAGCACGCGATCAGGTTCTTCTCGGAGCAGTGGGCGCCGTACCCGTATCCGCAGGCCACCACGGTCGAGGGCCCCATCAGCGGGATGGAGTACCCGATGATCACCTTCGTCCCCGCCGACACCTCCCGTGGCAGCCTCTACTGGGTGCTGATGCACGAGTTCGGGCACGAGTGGTACCCGATGCTCGTGGGAAGCGACGAGCGCCGCCACCCGTGGATGGACGAGGGCTTCAACACGTTCGTCGACCTGTACCCCTTCGCCGACTACTTCCGGGGCACTCGCACCCAGGACTCGCTCGCGACCTCGCTCCTCACCGGGTACGCGCTGAACGCGACGCCGGGCCAGGAGCAGCCCGTGTCCAGCCACCCCTCGGAGGTGCGCTCGCTCTTCTACACGGCGTATCAGAAACCGGCGCTGATGATGAAGCTGCTGCGCGAGGAGGTCCTGGGCCCCGAGGCGTTCGACCGCGCCTTCCGCGAGTACACGCGCCGCTGGTCGTTCCGCCATCCGCAACCCGCCGACTTCTTCCGCACCATGGAGAACCTGAGCGGACGGAACCTGGACTGGTTCTGGCGCGGCTGGATCTACACGACGGCGCGGCTGGATCAGGCGGTGGACTCCGTGCTCGCCGCGGCGCCCGCGCCGGGACGCACGGACGCGCCGGCGCGCGGACGCCCGGAAGCGACCCCGGCCGGGGCTCCCTCGTTGCGGCGCGCCGACGGGTCGCAGCCCGTCGGCGGGCAGGTGCGGATCGTGCTGGCGAACCGGCGCGAGATGGTGATGCCGGCGGAACTGAAGCTCTACTTCGATGACGGCTCGAGCGAGACGCGGAGGCTGCCCGTCGAGATCTGGCTCGTCGGCAGCCGCCACGCGCTGACGGTGGACACGGGACCGAGGAGGCTGGTCGCTCTGGAGCTGGACCCGCGCCACGTCTACCCGGACGTCGACCAGCGCAACAACCGGTGGGGGCGGGTGCCCTAGCGGCGGAGGATCTGCGCGCCCCAGGCGCAGGCGCCCGCGTCGCACCGGAACATGCCCACGTCCAGCCGGTACGTGCCGGTTGCCGGAGCGGTGAACGTGAGCACCGGAGTGTCGTCCGGGTTCTGGTCCTGCGCCACCAGAGTGTCGGACGGGGCGTACAGGGCCAGGTCCATGTCACCGCACTCCTCGTCGCAGGCGGCGACGATCGCGTACTGCGCTCCGCCCTGCAGGGTGACGCTGCGGCTGACCGTGACGCCGGGGCGCGCCGAGTCGCCCAGCGCTTCGCCTTCGGGGCGGTAGTTGCGCAGCAGCACTCCGCCCCTCATCCGGGTGAGCTCGGCCCGGACCACGAGCGGCAGGGACCGCGGCAGCGCCTCCGCCTCTCGAGTCCAGACGTTGTTCTTGCGGGTCACATCCGGGAACCACTGCTCCGCATCCACCTCGACGCGCGTCACCTCACGGCCGCGCGGGACCGAGACGGTCGCGGTGCGCGTTCCGCCGAGCCAGGTGGTCACCGGGATCTCGCGCTGCAGCGTGTCGCCGTTCGCCAACGTCACGGTGACCCGCGCCGGCATGGGCGCATCGCCCAAGTCGTGGATCTGGATCTCCGTGCCGCGCGGGCCCGGAGTGACCACCGCCACCGCCTGGTCCAGCGTCCAGGTCTCCTCGTACCAGGTGCGCCAGAACCAGCCCAGGTCCTGTCCGGTGGACGAGCTGAAGTAGTTGAAGAAGTCCCAGGGCTTGGGATGGCGGAACGCCCAGGTCCTCACGTACCCCTGGTAGGCCCGCGCGAACGCCTCCGCGCCCAGCATGTGCCGCAGCGCGGTTAGCAGCACCGCCGGCTTCTCGTATGCCTGGGTGCCGTACTGACTCGAGTTGTCGAGCAGATATGACCAGCGCATCAGCGGCCCCTCGCTCCCCGTCCGCACCGTGGCCAGATACCGCCCGCGCGGGTTCGCCGTTCCCTCTCCTCCCTCGCCGTCGTAGCCGGGATAGAAGTTCTCCATCGCGCGGCGGTCGTTGTACCGCGTTACGCCCTCGTCCATCCAGCCGTGGCGCCTCTCGTCGCTGTTCACGATCATCGGCATCCAGTTGTGCGCCAGCTCGTGGCTGACGGTCCGGTTCAGAGCGCTGCCGGCGGCCGCCGCATCCCCCTGCCATGGCCCTCCGATTAGGGTGATCATCGGGAACTCCATCCCGCCGCCGATGATCCCGTCGCCCTCGACGGCCGTGCCGTGCGGGTACGGATACGGCAGGCCCGTGTGGCGCGAGTGGAAGGCGAGGGCGCGCTGGGCGTAGAGCGCCCCCTGCCGCCACACCTCAGACCCCGGGCGGTAGATCGCCTCGGCCAGCGCGTAGTCGGGCCGCCCGTCGCCGTCCCGGTCCCCCACGTCGCTGCGGGCCGCGTCCCAGAGCGACGCGCGCGTCACGCTGTAGGCCACGTCGCGCACGGTGTCCGCGGCGAAGTGCCAGCGCAGCCGGCCGTCCTGGCCTTGCCGCGTCGCGCGGCCCGGGCCGAAGTCCTGTCCGGTCAGCACGTGGACCACGGTGTCCCCGGCCTCGGCGAGCCGCAGCCGACGGATGATCTCGTCCGGGAGCACCTCGCGCTCGTTGAGCAGGCGCCCGGTGCCTCGCACCAGCCAGCCCTCCGGCACGTCCAGCGTCACGTCGTAGTCGCCGAAGCCCGCGTAGAACTCCGTGAGCCCCAGGAACGGATCCTGCTGCCAGCCCACGACGTCGTCGTAGACGGCCATCTGCGGATAGAAGTAGCCGAGGTAGAACAGGTCGCTGCCGTTCCAGCCCATGCGCGAGCCGACGCCGCGCTGCGGAATCCGGAAGCTCCACTCCGTCTCGATGACCACCGAGTCGTGAGGCGCCACCGGCGCCGGCGGGACTATGAACATGCCGGTGTTGTTGGTGGTGTAGCTGGGCTCGCGCAGGTATCCCTCGCGACGTTGCAGCGTCTGCCCGCCGGCCGCCACGCGGGTGAAGGCGTAGCCGCCGGTGATCTCCGGCGCAGTGGCGACGAGCCGCACCACGTTGTCCTGGTGGTAGTTCTGGAGGAGCTGGATGACGACGTAGCCCAGCGGACTGGGCGAGTTGTTGAGGTAGACGATGCGCGTCGTGCCATCCAGCCGCTTGGCCTCGACGTCCAGCCGCACGGCGATCGTGTAGCGGGCATGCTGCTGCCAGTAGCTCGGCCCCGGGACCCCCGTCGTGGTGCGCGTGCCGCGGGCGACTGCGCGGCGGAAACCCGCCACCGGGACCACCGGGTTCGGCACCGGCCGAACCAGAGCCGGTGGCCGCGGGGCCGGAGCCGCACCCTGCGCGAACGCCGGGGCGGCGAGGGCCTGGAGAAAGAGGCAGCAGGCCAGAGCGGCCAAGGTCGGAGATACCTGGCGACTCACACGTTCCTCCGCGGTGTTCCGGTTCACTCGTCCCCCTCTGGCAGCGACGGCCCTCGGCCCCGAGTTCGAAGACACCGCATCGAGCCGGATGGTTGCTTCGGCCCCTCCGCGTCAGGCGCTCACCCCGCCGCCTCCCGCTTCGCGGCGCACGCATCACAGGGGCAGAGGGCGAGGAGGCGGTCGAAGGCGTAGATGCCGCTGTCGTGGCCATCGCTCCACGCGAACCGCACCGCGTACTGCCCCACCAGAGCGATCGCCACAGCCCGCACGTCACCAGGCACCGAGTCCGGGTCGAGGAGCGGCCGACCGCTCATCTCCTCCACGCAGCCGGCGCAGGCGCAAGCGAGCCGCAGGTCCCGCGCCGAGTAGACGGCCACGTGGCCCTGCTCCTCCCACTGGACGCGGATGGCCCGCCCGTCCTCCAGCCGCTCGATGACGTACGGAACGGGCATTCTGCGAAAGGTGCTCACTACAGCCTCCTGGGTCAGCGGTCAGCCGTCGGCCGTCAGCCGTCAGCGCTCCTGACCCGCCGCTACTTTCTCCACACTCATCGCTCCCGCCTCATCACTCCCTCGATCACCCGCCACACGTTCGCCGCCACGATCGCGTGCCCCGCGGGCGTGGGGTGGATGCCGTCGGCCTGGTTCAGCGAGTCCACGCCGCCCACGCCGGCCAGGATGAAGGGAATCAGCGGCAGCCGCTCGCGCCGCGCGACCTCGGCGTACATGGCCCGGAACCGGGCGGTGTAGGCGGCGCCGAGGTTGGGCGGCGCCTCCATCCCGGCGAGCACGATGCGGATCCCGGGGTCGAAGGCTCGGGCGCGCCGCACGATCGCCTCGAGGTTCGCGAGCGTGCTGTCGACGTCGAGACCGCGCAGGCCGTCGTTGGCGCCGGTCTCCACCACCAGCGCCCGGACGCCGGGCCGCAGCATCCACTCCAGCCTCCGCAGCGCGCCGGCCGACGTCTCGCCGCTCACGCCGCCGTTCGCGGCGCGCCAGCGCAGCCCGGCGCTGTCGAGCTTCGCCTGGATGAGCGCGGGGTACGCCTCGAAGGGCTCCACGCCGAGCCCGGCGGTGAGGCTGGTGCCGAGGAAGAGCACGACCGGGCAGAGGGCGCCACCGGAGAGGGAGTCCGCGCACGGCGACGGCGACGACGGCGACGACGGCGGGCGAGCTGCGGCCTCGGCTCCCCGCCCCGCCCCCTCGCGCCGCGACTCGCCCCCTCCGCGAGCCTCTCGCGAGGCGTCGTCGCGGCGCCCGCCGCTGCACGCCGCGAGCGCGGCCGCGGCCCCCAGGGCGGCACAGACAAGCAGCGAGCGCATGGCTATCATTGACGCATGCTCACCGCGCGGAAGCTCACCAAGGTGTACCAGAGCGGCGGCCGGCCGCTCACGGTCCTCAAGGAAGTTAGCCTGGAGGTCGAGCCGGGGGGATTTCTCGCCGTCATCGGCCCGTCGGGCTGCGGCAAGACCACCCTGCTCGGCCTGCTGGCGGGCCTGGACGTCCCGACCAGCGGCAGCGTCGAGATCGACGGCCGCGATCTGGGCGTGCTGACCGAGGACGCCCGCGCCCGGCTGCGCGGCGAGAAGGTCGGCTTCGTGTTCCAGACCTTCCAGCTCATCGCCACGCTGACCGCGCAGGAGAACGTGCAGGTGCCTCTGGAGCTGCAGGGGCACGGGGGCACGGGGGCGCGGGGGCACGGAGAAGAGAGTCCGGCGGACAGGGCGCGCGAGCTGCTGGAGCGCGTGGGCCTCCGGGGACGCGAGCACCACTACCCCGCGCAGCTCTCCGGCGGCGAGCAGCAGCGCGTCGCCATAGCCAGGGCCTTCGCGAACCGGCCCCGCATCCTGTTCGCGGACGAGCCCACCGGGAACCTCGACCACGCCAACGGCGGCATGGTCATCTCCCTGCTGGAGGAGCTGAACCGCGAGTCCGGCACCACTCTCGTCCTCGTGACGCACGATCCGGCGCTCGCCTGCCGGGCGAGGCGGACCATCCGCCTGCTGGACGGCGCGGTGGTGGACGACACCGGCCGGGCGGCGTGATTCGCCCTGCCGTCATAGCGCGCCTCGCCTGGCGGGAGAGCCGCGCCTCGCGGCGGCGGCTGATCCTGTTCGCGTCCGCCATCTCGGTGGGCGTCGCCGCGCTGGTCGCGATCGCCTCGTTCACCAAGAACCTCGAGACCAGCGTGCGCCGCCAGGCGCGCGAGCTGCTGGGCGGAGACCTGGTCCTGGGCAGCCAGCGCCCGTTCCCCGCCCCGGTGGCCTCGCTGATCGACTCGCTGGAGCGCTCGGGCCACGCCGTGGCGCGCCAGATGCGCACCCAGTCGATGGCCTACGTGCGGGGCACCGAGGGCATCCGGCTGGTGGAGCTGCGCGCGGTGAACGCGAGGTTCCCGCTCTACGGCAGAGTCCTCACCGCGCCCGCCGGCCAGTGGGCACGTCTCGCGAGTGAGCGGGTCGCCATCGTGGACACCGCGCTCCTGGTGGCGCTCGGCGCGAACATCGGGGACACGCTGGAGATCGGCGGCAGGGGCTTCCCGATCGCCGCCGTCGCGGTCGAGATCCCGGGCCGCGTCTCCGGCATGGAGGGATTCGGCGCGCAGGTCTTCATCCCCCTGCGGGACTTCGGGGGCACGGGGCTCGTCACCTTCGGCAGCCGCGTGCAGCACACGGCCTTCGTCCAGCTGCCGGACGAGCGCACTTCGCGGCGCGTCGTGTACGGTCACCGGGGGATGCTGGAGCGGGAGCGGGTCCACAGCGAGACCGCCGCGGACTTCCAGTCGGAGGTGACCGACGCGCTGCGGAACCTCTCGTCGTTCCTCCAGTTCGTGGGGCTGATCGCGCTCCTCCTGGGCGGCATCGGCGTGGCGAGCGGCGTGGCGGCGTTCGTGGCCGGCAAGCTCGACACCATAGCGGTGCTGCGCTGCCTCGGGGCCACACGCCCCTTCGTGTTCGCCACGTACCTCGCCCAGGCGGGCGCGCTGGGACTGGTCGGCTCGGGCGCCGGCGTCCTGCTCGGCGTGGGAGTGCAGGCCGCGCTGCCGCGCGTCCTGAAGGGCGTGCTGCCGCTGGACGTGCGGGTCGCCATCGAGCCCGCGGCGCTCCTGGAAGGGCTCGGGATCGGGCTGGCCGTGGCGCTGCTGTTCGCGCTCCGTCCCCTGCTCGAGGTGCGCCTGGTGTCGCCGCTCCAGGCGCTGCGGCGAGCCTACGAGGCGGAGGACACCGGCCCGCGCCGCGGCGACCCGTGGCGGGTGGCGGCGTTCGGCGCTCTGGCGATCGGAGTCTTCCTCATCGCGATGGGCAGGGCGCAGGAGCCGCGCGTCGGCGTCGGCTTCGCCGTGGCGATCGCGCTGTCGGTTGGCACACTCACGCTGGCGGCGCGGCTCGCGGTGTGGCTGGCGCGCCGGCTCTCCCGCCCGGGCGGGGTCTCCGCCCGCTGGCCGTACGTGCTGAGACAAGGCCTGGCCAACCTGCACCGGCCCCGGAACCAGACGCGCACGGTCATCACCGCCCTGGGCTTCGGCGTGACGGTGCTCGCCACGCTGTACCTCGTGCAGGCCAACCTGCTGAAGCAGGTGTCCCTCGCCACGCTCAACGCCGGCGGGCGGGCGAATGTCGTGTTCATCGACGTGCAGCCCGACCAGGCCGCGGGCGCCGAGGCGCTGATCCGAGAGGCGGGCCTGCCGGTCATCCAGACGGTGCCCATCGTCCCGATGCGCATCGCGACCGTCCGCGGCGTGAGCGCCGACAGCATCGGCCACATCCCGCTGCCCCAGCGGCCCGCGCCGTGGACCATGCGCCGCGAGTTCCGCTCCACCTACCGGGACTCCGGAACCGCGTCCGAGCGACTGGTCCAGGGCGCGTGGTGGAGCCGGAGGACGTTGCCGTCGGGGCCGCCGTGGCCCGTGGCGCTGGAGAGGGAGGTCGCCGACGAGCTCACGGTCGGCCTCGGCGACTCCATCACGTGGAACGTGCAGGGCGTCATGGTCCCCACGCGCGTCGCCGCCATCCGCGAGGTGGATTGGGCGCGCTTCGAGCCCAACTTCTTCGCGGTGTTCGCGAGCGCCGCGCTGGAGCACGCCCCCCACTCGATGGTGCTGCTCACCCGCGCCGACGACTCCGGGACGCGGGCCCGGCTCCAGCGCGCCGTGTCCCAGCGCTACAGCAACGTCACCAGCTACGACGTCGCGCTGCTGCAGCGCATGGTGGAGCGCATCTTCAGCCGCGTGGCGCTGGCGATCCGCTTCATGGCGGCGCTGAGCTTGGCCACGGGCGCGCTGGTCCTGCTGGGTGCGGTGGCGGCGGGGCGCCTGCAGCGCATCCGCGAGGGCGCCCTCCTCAAGACCCTCGGCGCCACACGGCGGCAGCTGACGCGCATCCTGCTGGCGGAGTACCTGGCCCTCGGCCTGCTGGCCGGACTCGTCGGCACCGGGCTCTCGGTCGCGGGCGGCTGGGCGATGTGCCACTACGTGTTCGAGCTCGAGTACGCGGTGCCGCTGGCGCCGCTGGCCGCAGTGGTGGCGGCCACGTCGGTGCTGGTGGGGCTGGTCGGAATGCTGGCGAGCCGCGAGGTGTTCAGAAGGACGGCGGTGGAGGTGCTCCGGGACGTTTGATGGAGGTGCGTACCGCCGCCGGGCAAGAGCCAGTGCCGGCTCGATCGCGCCAGCCGGCCCGGCCGGCCGCCGGACCTCAGGCGGAGCCCTGCCCTCCGAACCGATAGATCAGCACCCCGGAGTCCTCGTCGTTGTCCACCTCCACGTAGCCGTCGACGACCATCCGGTTCAGCTCCTTCTCGACGTCCTTGAAGCTGCGGCCGGTCGAGGACACGGCCTGCGCGACGGTCAGGCAGCCGCCGTGCTGGTCGGCGGCCTGGGCGAGGGAAACCTGCAGCTCCTCGGTGGTTCGAGGGGCGCGGCGGCCCGGGAGCATGGCAGGGAATTGCCCCCGTTGCAGCGCCTGGGCGCCCCCCATCTCCCGCAACAGGGTGCGGTTGTTCTCGTCCTCGACCATGCGCGGAATGGTGAACAGATCGATGGCCTGACCTACCCCGAACAGGCCCCATGTGAACAGGTACAGGAAGCCCGTGCCGTAGCGGCCCAGGTAGATGCGGTGCAGTCCGCCCAGCCCGATCATCCATCCGGCCCACAGCAGGTAGGCGGGGGTCTTGTCCTTCATGGCTGCAAGTTACGCTCGGAGCGGCGGATTGTCTCCCCCGGGGGACGAAACGGCCGCGGCGCCGTCGCTACCCCTATTGGCGGGTAACGGCCGGCGCCGGGCCGGAGTCCGCAACGTCGGCGGCCAGACTGCACGGAGGTCGCTGGGGCGCAATACCAGCGGACCGCCGTTAGGCCGGACGCACGGCCAGCTGATTACGCTTCCGAGGGCCGTTCCTTGTTGAAGAGGCGCTGGAACAGATGGTAGCCGAAGTAGATGAGCGCGATGATGAGGGCGATCTTGAGCACCCACATCACGAGCCCGAGGAACATGCCGAGCAGCGGCAGCAGCAGGATACCGACGAGCTTGAGCGCCACGAAGCCGGCCACGCCCGTTGCCGCGAGGACACCGATAGAGCGGAGCATTCGCCCTCCCATGGAATACGGCCCACTGACTGATACTACTACGCCGGTGCCGGCGGGATGTTTCAGCCGGGGTCGGACGGGGGCCGTGGCGGGAGTTCATGCGTCAGACCGAGGGGTCGCTCGCCGATCCGCGGGTTCTCCGTGCTGGGATTGACTCCAACGCTCTGAACCAGCGAGTGTTCCCGCCGTTTCGCGGAGACTCGGGCCGAGTCGGATGCCGCTCGAATGCACGAGCCGCGCGGGGAGCGACGATGGGCAGGGCCTGGAACTACATCGCCGGGATCGGCTACGCCTCGATCTTCGGATTCTCGTTCGTCATCACCAAGGACGCCCTCGAGGCCCTCGACCCCTTCGAGCTGGTCTTCCTCCGCTTTTCCATCGCCGCCCTCGTCATGTCCCTGCTCGCCGCCACGGGAGCCATCAAGCTGGACTTCCGGGGGAAGAGACGGGGGCACCTCGCCCTCGCGTGCGCGTTCCAGCCCGTCCTCTACTTCACGTGCGAGACCTTCGGCGTCCGCGAGTCGGCCGCGTCCATGGCGGGAATCGTTCTCGGCACCCTCCCCGCGGTGGTCGCCGTCCTCGGCGCGTTCATGCTCAGGGAGAGGGTCGGCGCCCCGCAGGCGGCCTGCCTCGGCCTCTCGGTGCTCGGCGTGGCGGTGGTCGTCGCGCTGGGCGGGGCCATCGGCGGCGAGTCGGGCACGCCGGCCGGCCTTCTCTTCCTCCTCGGCGCGGTGGCGAGCGCCGCCCTCTACAACGTCTACTCGCGCAAGTCGAGCATCGCGTTCAGCCCCGCCGAGACGACCTTCGCGATGATGTGGACGGGGGCGGTCGTCTTCGGGATGGTCGCCCTCGGCCGCGGGGCCATTCTCGGCAGGCTCCACGGCGCGGAGGGCCTGTTCTCCCGCGCCCTGCCCACCTGGCCTTCCCTGCTCTACCTCGGCGCCCTCTCCTCGGTCCTCGGCTTCTTCCTCGTCAACTTCACGCTGGCGCGTCTCAGGGCCTCGCAGTCCGCTGTCTTCTCGAACCTGACCACGGTGGTCGCGGTGGGAGCCGGAGTCCTCGTGCGCGGAGAGCCGCTCGGAGCCGCCCAGCTCGCCGGCTCGGCGATGATCGTGCTGGGAGTCTGGGGCACGAACGCCTTCGCGAGCACGCCGCGCGGCAACTCCGCTCCGCCCGCCTAGCTCCGGCACGCGATCGGTGAGGGCGCGGCGCGGAGTGCGGAAGATCACCCTGCGCCGGAGAGAATCCCCAGCATGATCCCAGCATTCTCGTGCCCGGGATCCTGCTGGAGGACGGCCTGCAGCGCGGTGACGGCCTCCGCGACCGTGGCTGCCGGCATGATCCTCTTGAACAGCTGCGCGAAGAGCCCCGCCTCCTGAGCGGTCCCCCTGTTGAGAACGTTCTCCCCGACGAGCCACGGGTAGGTCGAGGAGAAGTCGTAGGCGTCGGGACTGCCGCTCCTCAGCGCCTCCCAGCGCGCTACCGCCGCCTCCACCCCGCTCTCGGCCAGCGTGCGGAACGCGGCGACCGCGGCCGGGGGATGCAGCTGGGCGGCAGGACGCCCCAACACAGCGTCGAGCAGCAAGCCCGTCAGATCCTGCAACATGTAGGGCGAGTAGATGTTGCAGAGAATCACGATGGCCGCCGATCCGGCGGGGATCAGGATGAGGTTCGAGACGAAGCCCTCGTCACTGCCGCTGTGTCCGATGACCGTCTCGCCGGCGTACTGCGCAGCGGACCAGCCGATGGCCTGGTAGCCGCCGTTGTGGAACAAGCCCCGCCCTCCGGGAATGGGGAAGTGGTTCCCCCACAGAGTGCCGTACGTGGACGCCTGCAGGATCCTCGCACCCTCGAATGTCCCGTGGTTCAGGTTTGTGATGGCCCAGTTGAGCAGCTCGTTGACGCTCGTGTGCAGCGTGCTGCTCGGGGCGTGGATCCGGTTGTAGGGGTACCCGCTCCAAGCGCGTGGGGTCAGCAGCGCGAAATGGGGTGACGCCCACCCGTCCGGCAGCCCGGCCGGCTTGAGGAAGGTGCTCGCCGTCATGCCGGAGCGCCGCAGCACGTTCTGGGCCTCGTAGTCCTCGAAGGAGACGCCGCTCACCTTCGCGATGACGTCTCCCAGGCAATCGAACGCCAGGTTGCTGTAGGCCCACGCGGCGCCGGGATTCCCGATCAGGCTCCTCGAGCCCAGGCTGAGCACGTAGTTGCCCAGGGCGGCCTCGTCGTACTGCGGCGCCCCCCACTCGTAGTCCTCGACGTCGGCCATCCCCGACGTGTGCGTCAGCATCTGCCGGATGGTGATGCTCCGGTAGCGACTGTCCGCCATGGCGAAGCCGGGGATGTAGTCGGTGAGCGGATGGTCGATGTCGAGCCGCCCCTGCTCCGCCAACTGCATGATCCCGGTGGCCACGAACGTCTTCGAGATCGAAGCCGCGTGGAAGAGCGTGGCCGGCGTGATGGGCGTGGACATCTCAGCGTTCGCGTACCCGAAGCCCTGGGCATAGGCGACCCTGCCGTCGGCGACGATGCCGACGGCCAGCCCGGGCAATCCGTAGGCGGAGACGAAATCCTGGAGCCTCGCCGTGAGGTTCCCGTACGTCTCCGGCTGCGCGGGCCCATCTGCACACGCCCACAGCAAGAGCGAGAGGCACAGCGGAACGGCCTTCCGAAAGGACACTCCAGAGACAGACGCTCTCTTCACCATGGGACGCTTCCTCCCTCCGCGAATTCCCATCGCATCGGCCCTCACCGGGCTGCGAACGGCGCGCGCGACAGCCTGCGGGTCACCCCCGGCGGGCGGTGGTCGCACTGCGGGTTCGCGCCAGACACGGACCGGAGCTTGGTTCCCTACCAAGGCTTCGGGGCCGGCCGGGAGGCCGCTTGCGGCGCCGACCGCCGGGTACTTGACTTGAACACTGTTCGGTATTAGTCTGAACACCGTTCGGAGGAATGCACATGGCCCGGCCGGCCGCGAAGACGCCCGGAATCCGCGCGCAGCGCCGCGCCCGCAAGCAGGCCCGCATCCTGGCCGCCGCCCGCGCGCTGCTGCGCCGCCACGGCCTACGCGCCGGACCCCGTCACGCGCGCCGTCAGGCTGGGGCTCGCCTACATCCGCTTCGCCGAGGAGAATCCCAGGGACTTCATGCTCCTCTTCGGAAGACGCTCGGCGCGTCGCTCGCTGGCCGAGGATGTTCCCGCGGACTCCGAGTACGACCTGATTCGCGGTGCCATCGCGGACCTGGTGGGAGTCGGGAGGCCCGGCGGGGCCGACCCGCGCGTCCTCGAGGCGCTCGCCTACGGCTTCTGGTCGACCATCCACGGGATGGCCGTCCTGCAACTGACGCATCTCGCCGGCTTCGGCGCCGACTTCGCCGCCGCTCACCGACTGCTGCTGGAGGGCACGGCCCGCTCGTGGCAGCGCGCCGACTGGACGAGGGTGGGGCTGCCGGCAGCCGCTAGCGGTGATGAATCAGGAGGCGAATGACGATGGGCTTCATCAACTGGGTACGCGAGGGAATCGCACGCCCTCGGGTCGCCGTCTGCCAGAGAGTCATGGCGGTCTTCTCCCTGTTGGGCGCGTTGTCCCACGCCGCCGGCATCATGGGCCGCGTCGGCGGCCCTTGGGCAGGCAAGCCCTGGTATTTCCGAGCGGGCGATCTGGTGCTACTGCCTGTCAATCTGGCTGTCGCCTGGGGTCTGTGGCGGACGAGGTTCTGGGCCGTGGTCGGGTGGGCGGCGGCGGTGGTCTTCCTTCAGGCCATCCCGTTCCTGCTCCTCATCCGGTTCGCCGCACCCGATCCGCGCATGCGGGCCACGTGGTACTCCATGCTCGCGACCCACGCCCTGCTGCTGGGGATCTTCTTCGTGCTTCTGCCGCGGAGAAAGGCAAGCTGACCTCGGCTGGGCCGGCGGTGCGTCGGTGTGAGGCGCGTCAGCAGTGGCGTCGGCTTGTCGAGGTACTAGAACGGAGAGTCACATGATCATGCTGTCGAGAGTGCTGCTCCCAGTGTTCGTCCTGCTCGGCTCGCCAATCGGCGGCCAGCTGCTTCGTGCCCAGACCGCGCCTGGCGCCCAGGCCGTGGACACCAGCTACTTCGTCACGCTCGGCGGCACCAGGCAATACGTCGAGATCCGGGGCGCTTCCCGCGACCTGCCGGTCCTCCTGTACCTCCACGGCGGGCCCTGCGTGCCGGCCACCCCGCTGCTGCGGTTCCACCAGGCCGCGCTCTCGCAGTCCTTCGTGCTGGTCTCGTGGGATCAGCGGGGCTGCGGCCGCTCGGCCGAGTCCGATCCGAGACCCGCCGACATGACGCTGGAGCGGCACGTCCTGGATGCCCACGAGCTGACGGCTCACCTGAAGAGCGCGTTCGGGAAGCAAAGGCTCTTCCTGGTGGGGCACTCCTGGGGGAGCATCCTCGGCGTGGAGCTGGCGCAGCGATACCCGGACGACTACGCGGCGTACGTCGGGGTCGGACAGGTGGTGAACATGGTGGCGGGAGAGCGCATCGCCAGAGACGAGCTCCTCTCCAGGGCTCGCGCCCGCGGCGACACCGCCACCGTCCAGGCCGTGGAGCGCATCGCCTTCTCGCCCGAACAAGGGTATGCCGAGGGCGTGCAGGGCTTCCTGGCTCAGCGGCGACTTCTGTGGGTCAACCGCATGATGGACTACGACCCCAGCGCCATGCTGCGGGCCGTCGCGGCGGCGGAAGGCTATCCCAGGGACATCACGCAGTTCATGGCGGCGGCCGGTTACGCCCAGGGAGCCCTCTTCCGCGAGATCATGACCGTGGATCTCACCCGGCGCACCGCGTTCCGGATTCCGGTGTTCTTCTTCGCCGGGCGCCACGACTACAACACTCCCAGCGCGCTGGCGGCCCAGTACATGGAGACCATCCAGGCTCCATCCAAGGGGATCTTCTGGTTCGAGGGGTCGGGACACAGCCCGCCGTGGGAGGAGCCCGAGGCGTTCCGCACCCGGCTGCTGGAGGTGCTCGCGACCGCGTCGCGCCAGGGGGAGCGCCCTGCGCGCCCCGACTTCTCCTCCCTGGACAGTCAAGTCGCCGCCCTGATGCGGGAGTGGGGCGCACCGGGACTCGCCGTGGCCATCGTGGTCGACGGCCAGACCAGCGTGCTCAGAGGATACGGGCTCAGGGAGCTGGGAAGGCCCGAGCCGGTGGACGAGAACACGGTCTTCCAGCTGGCCTCCGTCACGAAGGCCTTCACCGCGGCGGCGCTCGGGATCCTCGTGGACGAGGGGAGGCTCTCGTGGGACGACCTCGTGACCACCCGAGTGCCGCCCCGCTTCCGCTTCCGAGATCCCCGCGTCGCGGAGACCCTGACCATCCGTGACCTTCTCAGTCATCGGACCGGCTACGATGGGTACGACATGCTCTGGAGCGCGTTCAGCTACTCCCGAAGCGAGATACTCGAGCGCCTCGTGCGGCTGGAGCCCTCCTCGGGGCTCAGGGAGCGGTACAAGTACAACAACCTCATGTACGTCCTGGCCGGCCAGGTCGTCGAGTCGGTGTCGGGACTGCCCTGGGATCGCTTCGTGGAGGAGCGCATCCTGCGGCCCCTGCGGATGAACGGGAGCGCGGCGAGTGTCCAACGACAGCCGAGCCGCGAGAATGTCGCCACGCCCCACGCGAGGAGCAGGGACGGGGTGGTCAGCGTCATCCCGCGGCGTGACGCCGAGAACATCGGGCCAGCGGGCGGCATGCTCTCCAGCGCCGCCGACATGGCCGAGTGGCTGAAGCTCCTGCTGGCGTCGGGAACGGCCGGCGGCAGGCGGATCCTCTCGGCCGGCACCGTGCGGGAGATGTGGACGCCGCAGATGCAGATCCGGCCCGAGGAGGACGTGAACGCCGGCCTCCTGTCGGTGGGCGGTGAGGGCCCCTTCTCCTACGGCCTGGGGTGGTTCGTCCACGAGTACGGCGGCCACACGGTCGTGGAGCACAACGGCGTTCTGGAGGGGATGTCCCCGGCGGTGGTGCTGGTGCCCGAGTTGAGGGCCGGTTTCGTCATCCTCACCAACATCTCCATGCCGACAGGAGTGCAGTACGCCCTCCGCCTTGAGATCCTGGACGCGCTCCTGGGCATCACGGGATCGGATCGGCCGGCGGCGATCCGCGCGGCCCTGCAGCGGGCGGGTGGGACGTTCGCCAGGGCGGCGGGCGTGAGCGCCGCGGCGGGCGGCGAGCGGGTGCCACCCACGCTGCCGCTGTCGAGCTACGCGGGCTCGTACACTCGCGACGCCTACGGAGACATCCAGGTGCTGAGCGGCGAGCGAGGCCTGGCCGTCCGCTTCGGGCAGCGCGGAGTGGTGAGCCAACTCGTTCCCCTGAGCGGCGACCAGTTCCTTCTGGTCTGGCAGAGCCCCCTGTTCCCCCCGGTGAGGTGCACGTTCGAGATCGACGACGGCGGTCGCGTCCGAGCGGCGGTGTTCGCCGGCCAGGGACCGTTCCAGGGGAGGTTCGACCGGATGGAGGCACGACAGTAGGCTCGATCCCGGTACGGCGCCCGGGCGCCGACACCGGGACGGCTGCCGCCGCGGAGGAGATCGGATTCCTCCGCGGCGGGCTGCGCCTTCACTCTCGCATCAGGCTCTCGCGATCAGGAGCAGCCGGGACCTGATATCCAGACGGGAGTCCTCGGCGTCGTACCAGCGGAGCAGATCCCCCACCAGAGCGTTCAGATCCAGCGGCGTCGACATCATTCGGGCGGCGATCGCACATCCCAGGATCAGGTACTGGACCACCTTCTCCCTGCTCTCGGCGCCGGTGACGGGAATCAGCAGAGCCAGCGACTCCACGACCCGGAAGCCGGTCCCCGGCAACCGCCCCTCGAGCTCGGCCATGCAGTCGCGACTGCCGGTGTGCTCCTTCTGCGCCGCCGCCAGCTTGTCGTAGAAGTCGTCGAAGGCGGCTATGGGCGGGTGCGCGGCGACGAAGTTCTCCTTCGTGGTGTCCAGGAAGAGCACGGCGCCGTTCCCGCTCAGCAGGTCCGGCAGGCGCTCCATCAGCCGGTCGGGGTACTTCAAGTGCTGGAGAACGGCGCGGAGGATGACGAAGTCGTACCGTCCCTCCGCGAACTCGTACAGGTCGGCGTGGACGATGCGGCAGTTGCCCAGGCCCCGAGTCCGGTCTGCGGCGACGGTGACGAATTCCTCGCTCAGATCCACGCCGGTGTACGACTTGGCTGGGAAGCGGCGGCTCAGGTGGGCGATCAGGTCCCCGGGGCCGCAGCCCAGGTCGAGCACGCTTCCCGCCGCCCGCCACTCCGCCCGGCCGCCCAGATAGCGGATCGTGTCGCCGACGAGCAGCTCGTTCTGCACCGCCAGGGCCGCGCCGTACAGATCGTTGGCGTCGCAGCTCTCGAGCCTCTCGATCGCGCCAGTCGAAGACTCCCGCAGATGGCGGATGGTCAGGAACGATTCCAGGTCCACGCGCCCGTCCCCTGGGAAGAGGCGAATCTCAGTCCCTCAGACCGATGACGACGCCCGCGCGAGCGCCGATGAAGGTAGCCGGAGTCGGCGTCGGGTTAAGGTAGGCCCCCGAGATCACGCCGAAGGGCACGTTCTCCTCGCGCACCAGGTCGAGGTCCCCCATCGTCAGCACCCCGACCGAGACGCCCACCCACATCGGCGTGTTCCCGCTCGCCACGCGCCAGAGGGCCTCCGCGATCGCCTCCCCGGCCGGCGCCAGGCCGCTGAACGTCGTGCCCCTGAAGAACCGCGCGGAGTCGGTCGGCAGGTCGAGAGCGGAGCTGGTGACGCGCGATGCGACTCCCAGCGCCGCCGCGAGTGAGACCGACGAGCGCCCTCGCTCCAGCGTCACCTCCGGACCGCCAAGAACGGTGAGGATGTGCGCACCGGTCTGGATGTAGAGCGGGATGGCGCCCGGCCACGGGCGCGCCCGTGTCGCGGGAGCGAACCGACGGTAGGCGAAGTCGAAGCGCAAGCCGACCGCGCCGCGGGACTGACGCCAGTGCAGCTCCGCTGCGGCGCCGTACCCGGGACCGAGGTAGAGCCCCAGATCGCCCGTCGCATCCGCGTACAGCGGGGCCGCGCCCAGACGGACGGCAGGCTGCTGAGCGCGGGCCGTGGCCGCGGCGAGCGCGATCAGCGCCGGAAGGATCAGCCGAAGGTTCCTGGAGACGGTTCGCATGGGCTCTCTGACGGGTTGAAGCTCCGATCGCCGGGTCCGACCTGCGCGGCCTCGAAGCTAGGAAGGGTCGAGGGGGGAGGCAACCGGCGTCGGGGCGGCGGCGGCGCGGGGCTCCGGAGGGCCTCCACCACCCATCCCAGGTCCAGCGCGGACGGGATTGCGGATTCGCCCCGCTATCTGCTAATGTCAGAACGACTTGAGGGGTATCGGTCGAGCCCGGCGGCCATCCCGGCGGGTGCGTGTCCGCGCCTGAGTCCCCCGCACGACCCCGTTCACCCACAGGCTACGACGCTGAGGACGAAGATGACGACGCAGGTCGCGAGGTCGCGGTACCAGATGGTCAACGTTCGGCCGGGCCACGTCATCATGGAACACGACATGCTGAGCCGCGCCGTGCGCTCCTACTTCTCGGACGAGCCGATCCCGCCGGTGGAGGAGTACCGGGAGGGGAAGCACATCTGGCACTACGCGGGGATGGCGCAGTCCTTCCAGTTCGACGTCAAGGACAACCAGACCGGCGAGACCGTCGCCTGCCGCGAGATCCTGGGGCTGCTGTACTACGGCTGCTGCAAGGAGGACAGCGTCATCCGCAGGATCGGCGAGCTGGCGCACGAGAACAGGATCTCGGTCTACATCGCGATCACCTACGAGGGGGCGGACGGTCGCGAGACGGTCCTGGCGCCGGAGAAGCTGCGCGTGCTGAACGCGATGTTCAACGAGAGGCTGCGGACCCCCAGCAAGAAGATCCTGATTCTCCCCGATCTCTTCGACCTGTACAAGACGATGTCGTACGGAGAGATCATGATCGACTTCGGACTGACATCGATGGAAGAGGAACGCTGATTCCTACTCGAGGAGATCGAGACATGAAGCTGGCGGAACTCGCTGAGAAGCTGGAGCTCAAGGGCGTCACCAGGATGTTCGACAGGGAGATCGGCGGCGTCTACAGCTCGGACATGGTGAGCGACGTCATCGCGAACGCCAAGGCCGGCGATCTGCTGGTCACGCTGCAGATCCACAGCAACGTGATCGCCGCAGCCAACCTGGTGGACATCGCCGGGATCATCGTGACGCAGGGGAAGCTGCCCACCGACGATGTGGTCAAGATGGCGGAGAAGGCGGAGATTCCGATCCTGTCCACGGACCTGAGCCGGTGGCAGATCTTCACCAAGCTGTACGAAGCAGGAGTGCGGTGACCGCCTCCCTCGGGGCGCGGAAGCCGGGACTCTGATGCAGCTGCGCGAAGTCATCGTCCTCCTGGGCGGCGAGGTCATCTGGGGGGAGTCGCTCGTTGGCGGAATCTCGATCGATCGGTGCTACGCGGCCGATCTCATGAGCGACGTCCTGGCGTTCTCCCAGCCGGGGGCCCTCCTGATCACGGGACTCGCCAACATCCAGTCCACCCACACCGCGGACGTGGCCGATCTCACGGCCATCCTCTACGTGGCCGGGAAGAGACCGGCGCAGCAGGTGTGCGATTTGGCCAGGGAGAAGGGCATTCCCCTCCTGACCACGGCGCTGTCCATGTTCGACGCGTGCGGGATCCTCCACCGGGCCGGGCTCAGGGGCGCCCACCACCGCTCCGTTCCGAATTGAGACCGGGCGATGGATGAAGTCCTGTACGCCGAGAAGTTCACCATTCTCGGGAACGACTTCGAGCACGGTGGTGACGTCGCCGCCCGGGTGAAGGCCATCCTGAAGCAGCTGGGACTCGGCGGCGACGTGATCCGGCGCCTCTCCATCGCCAATTTCGAAGCGGAAATGAACGTGGTCATGTACGCGGACGAAGGAGAGTTGGAGCTGCAGGTCACGCCCGACGCGGTTCGCATCGTCCTGGCGGACAGAGGCCAGGGCATCCCCGACATCGAGCTGGCCATGCAGGAGGGCTGGTCCACGGCGACGCCGGAGATGAGGCAGCGCGGCTTCGGCGCGGGCCTCGGCCTCCCCAACATCAAGCGCAACACCGACGAGCTGGAGATCACGTCCACTCCGGGGGCGGGAACCACTCTGAAGTATGTCGTCCACTTCAACGGCTGACGCGGCCCGAGAGGGGGCCATGCTGGAAGGCCATCAATCCATCTTCTTCGACCCGGGGCACTGCATCGGCTGCGTGGCCTGCACCCTCGGTTGCCCCACCAAGGCCGTCCGGGTGCGCGGCGGCAGGGCCCACGTCAAGCCGGAGCTGTGTATCGACTGCGGGGCGTGTATCCACGCCTGCCGCTACAACGCGGCCAAGGCGCGCACGTCCTCTCCGGCGGACCTGAAGAAGTTCAAGGTCGCTGTGGCCATCCCCTCGCTGACCATGTACGCCCAGTTCGGCAGGGATGTCCACCCGGCGCAGGTTCTGCGGGCCCTCAAGAGCATCGGCTTCGACAGCGTCTACGACATGTCCTGGATGTGCGAGATGGTCGCCGGCGCGACCGACGCCCACCTCTCCGAGGGCAAGGGCCCGTGGCCCAAGATCTCGGTGACGTGCCCGGCGATCGTCCGGTTCGTCCAGATCCGCTATCCCGACCTGCTGGCCAACCTCATCCCCGTGGAGACGGCGCGAGAGCTGTCCGCCAAGGTGCTGCGCCGCAAGCTGTCGGCCGAGCACAAGTGCGATCCCGGCGAGATCGGGATCTTCTTCATCACGCCCTGCACGGCGATCATGAGCTCCGTCGTCAACCCCGTCGGCCTGGAGCAGTCACATCTGGACGGGGCCTTCTCGATCGCCGAGCTCTACGGCCCTCTGCTGAAGGCGATCAAGCAGGGCGGACCGGCCGAGGGAGATGAGGAGGTGAGCCCCGCCGGGCTTCTCTGGGCAATGTCGGGCGGGGAGATCGCGGGGATGCGCAACACCAATACCATGACCGTGCGCGGCGTCAGCGACGTGCAGTTCGTCCTGGACCGCATCGAGGCGGGCAAGTACTCCGGCGTCGACTTCATCGAGGCCTACATCTGCCCCGACGGGTGCGTCAGCGGCGGGCTGACCGTCGAGGGGCGCTACGCCGCCCAGCGGAGCATTCAGGCCATCGCCAAGCGCCTGGGCGGCCAGGCGCACGTCAAGGAGGAGAAGGTGCGCTCGCTGTTGCGCGAGCACTTCTTCGACATAGAGGAGGAGATCCGGGCGCGAGCGATCAAGCCGATCGCCCAGGACCTCCGCGAGGCCATCGCCCGGAACAGGGAGCGGGCCGCGCTGCTGAAGCAGCTGCCCCGCAAGAACTGCGCGGCCTGCGGCGCCCCCGACTGCGGGACCCTGGCCGACGACGTGCTCCGCGGCGAGGCCTCCCTGGAGGATTGCGTGTTCGTGCGGATCGACCGCCTGGAGAAGGAAGCGATCAGCCGCAAGAAGGAGGTCCCATGAGCAGGCAAATGCTGGTGCTCGACGTCAGCTGCCCGCAGTGTGGCGCGCGGCTCACGGACGGGGCCAGGGTGCCCCTGGATGCCTTCGTCAAGGACACGCGTCAGGAAGGCGAGATGCGCCTGAGCGCGGTCTTCGGGGACTACGCGGTGGAGACGGATCTGAAGATCGAGGAAGGGTACGTCGTGGAGTACAGCTGTCCCAAGTGCGACACCAGCCTCATGCTCCCCCTGGCCTGCAAGATGTGCGGCGCCCCCATGGCCTCGCTCAACCTGACCAGCGGCGGATACGTCGAGTTCTGCTCGCGCTCCGGCTGCAAGGGACACGCGCTCGGGGGCATCGGCGACATCGACCAGATGATGAGCCTGATGAACCGGATGTTCGAAACCCCGTACGACTAGTGCCGAGGGCCCGCACCCGGTTCACCTGCCCGGCGCCGCAGCCGCCGGCCGGCACGGAGTATGCTAGGAGCCCGCACATGAGTGCACACAGGAAGCTCGATCTCAAGACCCTGCAATACGCCGGTCACGAGGGGCTTCTGATCCCTGCCCTGCAGAAGGTGCAGGAAGAGGACGGCTACATCTCCATGGAGAGCATCCGGGAGATCAACCGGGAGTCCGGGGTCCCCCTCGCCCAGATCTACGGCGTGGCCACGTTCTACGCGCAGTTCCGGCTCCACCCCGTGGGCAAGCACCTCATCCGCGTCTGCCACGGGACCGCCTGCCACGTGAGCGGCGCCCAGGGAATGACGGAGGGCCTGGAGAAGGACCTCGGCATCCGCGCCGGAGAGACGACGAAGGACGGGCTCTTCACCCTGGACGTGGTCTCCTGCCTCGGGTGCTGCAGCCTGGCGCCGGTGATCATGATCGACGACACCACGTACGGCAACCTGAAGCCGGGCGACACCAAGAAGCTCGTCAGGCAGTACCGAAGGGCGGCGCAAGAGGTGGCGCAGAAATGAAGATCCTGGTCGGGTTGGGAACCTGCGGCATCGCGGCCGGAGCGGAACGGTCCTACGAAGCCATCAAGGCCAAGGTCTCCTCGCTGGACGGGAAGATCGCCCTGGAGAAGACCGGGTGCATCGGGATGTGCTATCGCGAGCCGGTCGTGGAGGTGCGTGAGGACTCGGGGGCCCGCTGGCACTACGGCGCTCTGACCCACGACAAGGTCGATCGCCTGATCCAGGAGCATGTCGTCGGGGGCAAGCCGATCGGGGACTGGCTCGTCTGGGGGAGCGGCGGCGCGGGCTCGGAAAGGACCTACCTGGACCGGCAGAACCGGATCGTGCTGCGCAACTGCGGCTTCATCAATCCCGAGTCCATCGACGACTACCTCTCCGTCGGCGGCTACCGGGGCCTGGAGAAGGTCCTGAAGGACAAGGACCCCGAGGGACTGGTCAACCTCATCGTCGAGTCCGGCCTGCGCGGCCGGGGCGGCGCCGGATTCCCCACCGGGATGAAGTGGCGCCTGACACGCCTGGCCCCGGGGAATCACAAGTACGTCATCTGCAACGCCGACGAGGGTGATCCCGGCGCTTTCATGGATCGTTCGGTCCTGGAGAGCGACCCTCACTCCGTCCTCGAGGGGATGATCGTAGCCGGCTACGCCATCGGCGCCTGCGACGGCTACATCTACGTCCGGGCCGAGTACCCCAAGGCGATCGAGCGCCTGCTCATCGCCGTCGCCCAGGCGGAGGAGCGCGGCTTCCTGGGGGAGAACATCCGGGGGAGCGGCTTCTCCTTCCGCATCCGCCTGAAGGAGGGCGCCGGCGCCTTCGTCTGCGGCGAGGAGACCGCGCTCATCGCCTCCATCGAGGGGAAGCGGGGCATGCCCGGCGTGCGCCCGCCCTACCCGGCCTCCAAGGGGCTGTGGGCCTGCCCCACGAACATCAACAACGTCGAGACGTTCGCCAACGTGCCCTGGATCATCCTCAACGGGGCCAAGGCATTCAACGCGTGGGGAACGGCGAACAGCAAGGGGACGAAGGTCTTCGCCATGGCCGGCATGGTCAAGCGCGGCGGCCTGGTCGAGGTGCGCATGGGGATCTCGATCCGCGAGATCGTGCACGAGATCTGCGGCGGGATCAAGGGGGACAGGAAGTTCAAGGCCGTGCAGATCGGAGGCCCTTCCGGAGGGTGCATTCCGGCGGAGCTGCAGGACACGGTCATCGACTACGAGTCGATCAACCGGACCGGGGCGATCATGGGCTCGGGCGGCCTGGTGGTCATGGACGAGACCGCCTGCATGGTCGGGATCGCCCGCTTCTTCCTCGACTTCACTCAGCGTGAGTCGTGCGGCAAGTGCACCTTCTGCCGCATCGGCACCAAGAGGATGCTCGAGATCCTGACCCGGATCACCGAGGGCAAGGGCAAGGACGGCGACATCGAGCTGCTGGAACAGCTGGCCGTTCTGGTCAAGAACAACAGCCTGTGCGGGCTCGGACAGGGCGCCCCCAACCCGGTTCTGACCACGCTGAGGTACTTCCGCGCCGAGTACGAAGCCCACATCGCCAACAGGAAGTGCCCGGCGCACGCCTGCCAGGCACTCCTCACCTACACCATCACTGACGCCTGCAACGGCTGCACGGCCTGCGTCCGGGTCTGCACGGCGGGGGCGATAACGGGCAGGAAGAAGGAGCTGCACGCCGTCGATCAGGCCAAGTGCATCCAGTGCGACGAGTGCTTCAAGACCTGCAAGTTCAACGCCATCGTGCGCACATGAAGGGCGTTGAAGGGGAACCATGGATCTGATCAAGCTGGAAATCGACGGCAGGCGAGTCATAGCCGACAACCGGCAGACGATCCTGGAGGTCGCGCGGGAGAACGGGATCGGCAGCATCCCCACGCTGTGTCATGACCGGCAGCTCGAGCCCTTCGCCTCCTGCTTCCTCTGCGTGGTCAAGGTCAAGGGGGCGCGGACCCTCCTGCCGGCCTGCTCGACGCGGATCTCCGCGGGCATGGTAGTGGAAACGAACACCCCCGAAGTGCGCCGTTCCCGCAAGGCCGCTCTCGACCTCATGCTGAGCAACCACTTCGCCGACTGCATCGGACCGTGCCAGCTGGCCTGCCCGGCGGGAGTGGACATCCAGGGCTACATCGCCCTGGCGGCCCTGGGCAAGTACCCGGAAGCGATCCAGCTGATCAAGGAGAGCAACCCTCTGCCCGCGGTCTGCGGGCGCGTCTGCACGCGTCCCTGCGAGATCAAGGGCTGCCGCCGCAACATGCTCGACGAGTCGGTCGGCATCGACTACATCAAGCGCTATCTGGCCGACCTCGATCTGGGCCGGGCCGCGCCGTGGCGCCCCGAGGCGGCCCCGCCCAACGGGCATCGCATCGCCGTAGTCGGCGCCGGTCCGGCCGGCCTCTCCGCGGCCTACTTCCTGGTCACGCGCGGCTACGACGTGCACATCTTCGAGAGCATGCCCGAGGCCGGCGGCATGCTGCGCTACGGCATTCCGGAGTACCGCCTGCCCAAGGAGACCCTCGACCTCGAGATCAGCCAGATCCTGGATCTGGGGGTGAAGCTCTCCACCAACGTCGCCTTGGGGAAGGACCTCACGATCGCCGGGCTCCTGGGGCAGGGGTACAAGGCGGTCTTCGTCGGCATCGGCGCCTGGGATTCCTCCAAGATGCGCGTCCAGGACGAGGACGCCGAGGGCGTGCTTCCCGGGATCGAGTTCCTCCGCGAGTACGGTCTGCACCGCGCGGCCCCGCTCAAGGGCACGGTCCTGGTGGTGGGGGGCGGGAACACGGCCATCGACTGCGCCCGGACCTCGCTCCGGCTCGGGGCCGCTCGGGTCAGGCTCCTGTACCGCCGGACGAGGAAGGAGATGCCGGCGAACGAGATGGAGATTGTCGAGGCGGAGCACGAGGGCGTGGACATGCAGTTCCTGGTCGCTCCCACCCGCGTGATCAAGGAGAACGGCCGGGTCAAGGCGCTGGAGTGCCTGCGCATGGAGCTGGGCGAGCCCGACGCCAGCGGCCGCCGCAGCCCCAAGCCGATCCGCGGCTCGGAATTCGTCGTCGAGTGCGACTACGTCATCGCAGCGATCGGGCAGAGCACCGAGGTCACGAAGCTCCTCCAGGGGAAAGTCTCGGGCTTCCTGCCTTTGGGCGAGGTGCTCAACGTTACCCGCTGGCAGACCATCCAGGTCAACGACAAGACGTTCGAGACCAGCGTCGAAGGCGTCTTCTCCGGAGGGGACGTGGTCACCGGGGCGGCCACGGCCGTCGAGGCCGTCGCCGCCGGGCGCAAGGCGGCCCACGCCATCCACACCTACGTGACCACCGGCAAGGCTCAGCCCGAGCCGGTCCGGTTCAGCAGCCGCCGGGACGCTTTCCGCAACGTGACCAGGGAGGATCTTCCCGAGGGTCCGAGCCGCGCCAGGCGGCCCATGCCAGTGATGCCGGCGGAGGAGCGGACCAGGAGCTTCGCCGAAGTCGAGCAGGGCTACAGCCTGAGCGACCTCAAGCTGGAGAGCGCGCGCTGCCTGGAGTGCGGCTGCGTGGCCCTCTTCGACTGCGATCTGCGCCGCTACGCCACCGAGTACCAGGCGGACATCGGCCCGCTTCTGGGCGAGGCCAAGCAGTACAAGGTGGATCGCCGCCACCCGCTGATCGATCTCGATCCCAACAAGTGCATCCTGTGCGGGCGCTGCGTGCGGATGTGCAGCGACGTCGTCGGGGTCGCGGCCTACGGATTCGTCAACCGCGGCTTCAGCACCGTGGTCAGGCCGGCCCTCGGGGGCGGGCTTCTCGAGACCGACTGCGTCTCCTGCGGGCTGTGCGTCGGCACCTGTCCGACCGGCGCGGTCGCCGAGAAGATCCCGCTGGCCAAGCCCGGGCCCTGGCCGACCCGACCGCAGCCGTCGGTCTGCGGCTTCTGCGGCGTCGGCTGCCGGATCAACTACGACACCTACGGGAGGTCCCTGGTCAAGGTCTCGCGTCGCGAGGACGGCGGCTTGACCTCGGGGAACCACTGCCGCAAGGGACGCTTCGGCTACGAGTACATCCAGGCTCCGGACCGGATGCTGCTCGGCGCCATTCGCACCGGGCGCGAGCTGCAGGAGTCAACGCTGGACGAGGTCATCTCCTACAGCGCCATGCGCCTGAAGGAGCTCAAGAGACGGTACTCGGGCGAGGAGACGGCCGTCTTCGTCTCCCCGCGGCTCAGCAACGAGGAGATCTACCTGGCCCAGAAGCTCGCCCGCGTCGCTCTGGGCACGCACCAGGTGAGCACCCTGTCCCACTTGGTCAACCGGGATCTCTTCTGCCCCGACGTCGTCTCCACCGCCAGCTATGCCGATGTCGAAGACGCGCAGACCGTCGTCGTGGTCAACTCCGAGTGCGACGAAGAGCACTTCGTGGTCGACCTCATGATCAAGAAGGCGGTGCGCAAGGGCGGCCGCCTGATCTACATCGGGCCCAGGGAGAACCGTGTCTCCCGCTTCGCCGACGTCTTCCTGAGATGCCCCGATGGCAGCCAGGCGGAGGTCCTTCTCGGACTAGTGGGGCAGTACGCGGCCCTGGCCAAGGACGCCCTGGAGGAGAACCCGGCGCTCGCCGCCGCAGTGAGGAAGCTGGCGCCGGAGCGGCTTGCGGCCGGGGCCGAGAAGGAGGCTCTGGAGGACGCCGCGCGGATCCTGCGCAAGTCCATCATGAAGGTGCTGGTGACGAACCGTGACTATCGCGGACCGCGCACTCCCGGCGACGACCGTCTCTTCCGCGAAGCCGCCGCGGCTCTGGGCTGCGGCCTCCTGGCCCTGCGCGAGAAGTCGAACATGCAGGGTCTCCTCGACATGGGCGCCAACCCCTCATGGGTCCCGGGCTACCTGCCCGCGACCAGCGGGGCGCATCTCGATTCGCTGGAGAAGGAATGGGGCGCTTCCCTCCGCGGGACTCGCGGGGCCGACGCCGACCTGGCCCTGCGCCTGCGGCAGAAGAAGATCAAGGTCGTTCTCGTCCTGGGCGAGGATCCGGCGGGAAACGAGGCCTTCCCGCGCGATCTCCTGGACGGAATCTGCGCGGCCGACTTCCTGCTGGTGGCCGATCTCTTCCCGACGGCGACGACCCGGCTCGCCAACGTGGTCCTCCCCCTCACCAGTCTCGCCGAGACCGGCGGGACCCTGACCAACCAGGAGCGCCGGGTGCAGTCCTTCCGCCGGGCGATCCCCCCCCTCACGGGCGTGGAAGCGTGGCAGATGCTCTGCCGCATCGCGGCACAGATGGGGTACCGCTTCAAAATGAAGTACTCGTCGGTAGCCGAGGTGCAGGAGGAGATCCGGCGGGTCATCCCCCTCTACGGACGGATCGCGGTGGACAGCCCGGAGGCGGACGGTACCTGGAGTCTCGACGCATTCCACCCGGCCGGGACGGCCTTCGACTACGGCAGGATCGGGACCACCGTGGCGCCGATCCGGACACTGACCCTCGACCACCTCGAAGGACGCTTCGCCCGTTGGTTCGACGAGATCTTCACCCGGGCGCGGAACGCCGAGGAGCCAGCCTCAGCCGGTTCGCAGGCGACCTAGCGCCGAGCCGACGGGGTCCGCGCCCGCCGCGGCCCGAGCGTCACGCCTGCCTGGCGGCGTACTCCGCGGCGGCCTTGTGGAGAGTGTCGCGCGCCAGCTCCACGCAGTCCATCTTGACCTCGGGGAAGGTGCCGCCGAGGTAGGCGACGATCTCCTTGGCGCCGATGTCGCACACGGAGTCGATGCGCCTCCCCGGCACCATGTCCGTGACGGCCGATCCTGCGGCCTGGAGCCCCGCGCATCCGGTGAGGCGGTACCTCGCATCGCGGATGACGCCGCTCTCCGGGTCAACGTCCAGATGGAGAACCATTATGTCGCCGCACTGCCCCTGATGGCGGACGGCTACGGACGGCTCGTCCAGCTCGCCGACGTGGACCTCGCCCATGATGAAGGCGATCGCCTTCTCCGTGTATCCGAGATCCCTGAGGAACTGCTCCCGCGGGTCCGGCATGCGCACCTCTCCTCGTGACGGTACTGCGGCAAGGAAGATAGCAGTGCGGAACGGCGCACGGTCGACTGGGCTGCTCCCGGGGCAGGCTCCCGCGCGGTCATGACACGCAGCCGGCGATGAACTCGGCCACGGCGGAGTAGAAGCGGGCCGGCTCGTCGATCATGGGCGAGTGCCCCGATTCCGCGAAGGCCAGACGCGGCACGTCGTGTCGAACCAGGTAGTCCAGAGATGCCTGCGCGATGCTCCTGCCGCCGTAGACGTAGAGCTTCGGGCAGGTGAGCGCGCGGAAGCTGTCGCCGCCGCGCGTCTGCCCCGTCTCCGCCACCGTCGCCACCGCCCATTCCTTCAGGGCGACCGACGACGCCCGCGCCAGATCCCGGCGGTAGCGCCGGAGCGCTTCGTCCCTCTCGGCCGGGCCGCGGAGATCCTCGAGCACATCGCGCCTCCAGGAGTCGATGTCCTCCGCCTCGGCCGCCTTCCCGGAGATGAAGTTGTCCGCTGCGGTGATGTTCCCCTCCACGCTGATCAGGCAGCGGAGACCCGGCAGGGCGTGCGCCACCCTGGTGCCGATGAGTCCGCCCGCCGAATGCGCGAGCACCGCGCTTCCCTCCCCTCCCCCGTGCGCCTCCACCAGGCCGAGGAGCACGCCCGCGGCTCCCGAGAGCCCCCCGGGAAGCTCGCCCCGCGGGCTTTCCCCGAACCCGGGAAGGTCCGGCACGAAGATCTGATGGTGCCGCAGCTCCGGCGCGTCGAACGCCTCGAGGTAGCTCGCGCCGGACGCGCCGTACCCGTGCACGCAGAACAGCGCAGGAAGGCCCGGCTCGCCTTCCCGGTAGCGGAGGTGGACACCCGACTCCAGAGTCCGAACCTTCACGGCGGAGGCTCCTTGTGAGCCGTCAGCCATCAGCCGTCAGCCGTCAGCGTGCGCTGTTCTGACGGCCGACGGCTGACGGCTCTTCTACAGCTTCTCCAGCACGAACCTCGTCAGCATCTCCCTGAGGTGCCTCGTCGTGTTGCCCCCGAAGATGCCGTGGGTGCGGTTGGGGTAGAGCATCAGCGAGAACTGCCGGTTGGCGGCCACCAGCGCGTTGACCATCGCCTCGGTGTTCTGCACGTGCACGTTGTCGTCTCCGGTCCCGTGGACGATGAGCAGGTTGCCTCGGAGGTTGCGCGCGTACGTGACGGGCGAGCCGCGCTCGTAGGCCTGCGCGTTGTCCTGCGGCAGACCCATGTAGCGCTCGGTATAGATGGTGTCGTAGAAGCGGTGGTCCACCATCGGCGCAACCGCCAGGGCGGTCCGGAAGACGTCCGGGTACTGGAGGATGACGTGGAGGGACATCGTGCCGCCGCCACTCCATCCCCACATCCCGATACGCGTGGAGTCTATGAACGGCCAGCGGCCCATGACCCGCGCCGCCTCCGCCTGGTCGCGGACCTCCACCTGGCCGAGCCGCGCGTAGATCCCCTTGCGCCAGGCGCGTCCCCGGCCGTGCGTGCCGATCCCATCCACCTCGGCGATGACGTAGCCATGCTGCGCCAGCATCTGGTGCCACAGGTAGCCCGCTCCGCCCCACCCGTCCGTCACCGACTGCGAGCCGCCCGGGAGGGGGAGCGGAGCGCCGTACGAGGGAATCAGGAGCGGATACCGCCGCGATGGGTCGAAGTCCGGCGGCCGGATGACGCGCGCGTTGAGTCGGCGCCCGTCGGGGAGCGTGAGCTGGGTGAACTCCGTGCGGCCGAGGCGAAGCCTGGCGAGGCGGCCGCGCAGCGCGGCGTTGTCGTAGAGAGTCCGCAGGCTGGTGTGGTCGCTCAGGCGCACCACGTCCAGCGCCGCCGGAGTGTCGAAGCGGCTCACCCAGTGCAGCGCGAAGCGCCAGTTGGGCGACGTGACGTAGAAGTGCGTGCCCGCGGCCCCGGCCGGGGTGACGGCCTCGACCGTCCCGGATGCGTCGAGTCGGGCCCGATAGAGCCTGCGCTCGGCGATGTTCTGCGGCGAGGCCATGAAGTACAGCCAGCCGCCGGCCTGGTCCACACCCTGATCGCCCAGGACATCGAAGTCGCCCGGAGTCAGGACTCTGGCTTCGCCCGTGGCGCGGGAGACGAGCCAGTAGTGGTACCAGCCGTCCCTCTCGCTCAGGCACACGATGTCGCGGCCGCCGTTGACGAACACCATCGTGTCCGAGGGCTCCACCCACGCGCTGTCGGTTTCGACGAACAGCACGCGCGCCGCGCCGCTGCGCGGATCGGCCAGCCACACGACGACCGAGTCCTGCCGGCGGTTGAGCTGTTGGATGAGCACCTCCAGCGGGGCGGTGCCGACTGGCGGCGCCCACTCCAGCCGCGCCAGGTAGTGCTGCCGCGGGTCCCCGGGAATCAGCATCCAGCGGGTGTTGCCGCCCGTGGCGCTCACCACGCCGATGCGAGCCGCGGAGTTGGTGCCGCCGGCCTTCGGGTACTGCACCGGCACAACGAACGAGTAGATGGAATCGGTGTTGTTGACCAGCACGAAGTCACGCACGCCGGTGGCGTCCAGCTGCCAGTAGGCGATGGACCGCCCGTCCGGGCTCCACCGCCATCCGTCGGCCACTCCGCCACGCACCAGCTCTTCCTCGTACACCCAGTCGAAAGTGCCGTTGATCGTGGTCCGGGAGCCGTCGCGCGTCAGTTGCGCGACGCGCCTGCTGGCCAAGTCCTCGACGTAGAGGTTGAACTCGCGGACGTAGCCCACCCGGCCGCCGTCGGGCGAGAACTTCGCGAACATCATCGTGGACCTTCGCGCCGCCGCGCCGCCCAGCCTGCTCAGGCTCCACGAGTCGAGATCCAGAACCCAGTAGTCCCCGCGGGTATTGAGGCGCCACACCCGCTCGGAGTTGGTGAAGATGAGGAGCTTCCGGCCGTCGGGGGACCAGGTGAAGTCCTCCACGGCGAGCGGCACCGTGTCGCCCGCCGGCTGGAAGCGCCGGGCCGGGACCAGAACCTCCCGGGCCCCGCTCTCGGCGTCGTAGCGCACCAGGTCGCGCCCACCCTCTCCGCGCTCGAAGACCACGTAGCCCGAACCGTCGGGGAGCCACTTCACCGGCCCGATGCCGGTCCCGGCGAACTCCCGGCTCGCGAAGATCCGATCCACGGTCAGCAGGCTCGAATCCACGGGCGCGGGTTGCTGCGCGGCCAGGGAGCCAGCGACCAGCAAGACGAGGGTCGGCAGCACAGCTATCCGTCGCATCGGTACCTCGCGAGATGGAGTTGGAGCGAGAGGGCCGGAGGGCCCTCGCCCACGACTACGAGCGGGCGCAGCCTACAGTTTCTCGGCCACGAACCGCGTCAGCAGCCCGTAGAGGTGCGAGCTCGTCGTCCCGCCGCGGATGCCGTGGTTGCGATTGGGGTAGGTCATCAGCTGGAACGGCCGGTTCGCGGCGACCAGGGCGTTGACCATGGCCTCGGTGTTCTGGTAGTGCACGTTGTCGTCACCCGTGCCGTGCACGATCAGCAGGTTGCCGCGGAGATTCGCGGCGTACGTGAGCGGCGAGCCGCGGTCGTAGCCGGCGGCGTTGTCCTGCGGCAGGCCGTTGAACCGCTCGGTGTAGATGGTGTCGTAGTACTTCCAGTGCGTGACCGGCGCGACGGCGATGGCGGTGCGGTACACGTCGGGGAACTGGAGAATGCAGTTCAGCGCCATGAAGCCGCCATAGCTCCACCCCCAGACTCCGACTCGGGTGGAGTCGACCCAGGGGAAGCGCCGCCAGATGGCCCGCGCCGCCGCGGCCTGGTCGCGGGTCTCGATCACGCCCATCTGCCCGTACACGACCTTCTTGAAGGCCCGCCCCCTCGCCCCGGTGCCGCGGTTATCCACGCTCATCACCACGTAGCCGCGCTGCGCCAGCATCAGATGCCACAGGTAGCCGGTGCCGCCCCAGGCGTCGGTGACGGTCTGGGATCCCGGGCCTCCGTACACGGTGAAGAACACCGGGTAGCGGCGCGAGGGATCGAAGTCCGGGGGCTTGATGGCGTAGGCGTTGAGCAGCACGCCGTCTCCGATGTCGACCTGGAGGAACTCGAGCGGAGAGCGCCGCAGCGCCGCGACCCGGGCGCGGAGCGCGCTGTTGTCCGCCAGCGTCCGGACCACGACGTGGCCGGCGGCGAGGTCTACCAGATCGGTGGCGGGGGGCGTCTCGCTGTTGGAGTAGGTGTGGATGGCGAACCGGAAATCGGGAGAGATGTCGTACCCGTGCGCGCCGCTCTGCCCGGCGGGCGACAGGCGCTGCGGCTCATCGGTCCCGTCCAGACGTGCGCGGTAGAGGTAGCGCCGGGTCGGGTCGCCGGGCGACGCGGCGAAGTACGCGTAGCCGCCGGCCTCGTCCACGCCGAGCAGGCCGATCACGTCCCACTCTCCCCGGGTCACCGGCCTGATGTCGCCGGTCTCGCGCGAGACCAGGTAGATGTGGCGCCAGCCGCTGCGCTCCGAGAGCCACACGAGGTCGCGGCCGCCGTTCAAGAGCCTGAGCCGGTCCACCACTTCCACCCAGGCGCTGTCCCGGTCGACGAACAGCGTGCGCACCGCGCCGGTGCGGACGTCCGCGAGCATGACCTCGTTGGTGTTCTGCAGGCGGTTGAGGTGCTCGAGCACGAGTTCGGTCGCGGCCGCGGCCGCCGCGCCAGCTGCCGCCCCACCTCCCGCCGGCGGCGCCCACTCCATCCTCGCGATGTACGTGTTGCGCGGATCGCCGGGCACCCGCATCCACCGGGTCGGGCCACCCACGGCGCTCACGACCCCGATTCGGCCGGCCGAGTTGGTCTCCCCCGCTTTGGGGTACTGTACCGGGACGACATACGAGTAGAGCGAGTCGGTGTTGTTGAGGAGGCTGAAGTCGCGCACGCCGGAGGCGTCGAGCTGCCAGTAGGCAACGGACCGCCCGTCGGGACTCCAACGCCAGCCGTCGCGGAGACCCAGCTCCTCCTCGTACACCCAGTCGAAGGTCCCGTTGATGACCGTGCGCGACCCGTCGCGCGTGAGCTGGACGATCCGGGCCGTCGTGAGGTCCTCGACGTAGAGGTTGAACTCGCGCACGTAGCCCACCCGCCGGCCGTCCGGCGAGAGCTTCGCGAACATCAGGGTGGAGGGCCGCGCCGCTTGGCCGCCCAGCTTCCGGAGCCGCCCGGTGGTCCGGTCCAGCACCCAGTAGTCGCCGCGCGTGTTCTGCCGCCACACCGGCTGCGAGTTCGTGAAGACCAGGAGCATGTTGAGGTCGGCGGACCACTCGTACCCCTCGATGGCGAGTGGCGCGGTGTCGCCCGGCGGAACCAGGCGCTCCGCCGGCACCAGAACCTCCCGGGCGCCGCTGCGCGAGTCGTAGCGCACGATCTCACGGCCGCGCCGGCCCTGCGGGGCGTCCTCCAGCGTGGTGTACGCCGACCCGTCCCCCAGCCAGCGCGCCGGCCCGAAGGCCGCGCCGCGGAACTCGGTGCCGCCGAAGATGCGCTCCACGGTCAGGAGCGAGGAGTCGGGGCGTGCAGCCTGCTGCGCGCCCGCAGGCGCGGCGGCCAGCCCCGCGATTGCCATCAGCACGACGACGCGTCGCATCACTTGCCGTCCTCCACTTGGTCGTGTCCGCAGCCCGCCCGTCGGAGCGGGAACGTAGCCGCCGTCCGCCGGCCCTCGCGACTTCCCGGATTGGCGCTAATATTGGCGCTATCTCCACGTCTTGCGCCAGAGAAACCACAACCGAGGTGGTCATGGAGCAGCGCGTCTGGCACGCCTTCTACGACGAGGGCACACCCGCCACTTTCCCGTTCGTCGAGCGCACCCTCCCCCAGGCCCTGGACCGCGCCGCCGCCAACCGCGGCGACAGCACGGCCCTGCTGTTCATCAACCGGCGCATGACGTACCGCGAGCTGAAGGACCAGGTGGACCGCCTCGCCACGGCGCTGGCGCGGCTGGGCGTCGTGAAGGGGACGCGGGTCGCCATCCAGCTGCCCAACCTGCCGCAGACCGTGATCGCGTACTACGCGGCGCTGCGCGCCGGGGCGCACGTCGTGATGACGAACCCGCTGTACGTGGGGCGTGAGATCGAGTACCAGTGGTTCGACGCGAACTGCGAGGTGGCGATCCTCGCCGACTTCATCTGGGAGCACCGCGTGAAGCCGATCCGCGACCAGCTCCCGATCAGGCACTACATCGTGGCGTCCATCCCGGAGTACATCGGATTCCCGCTCAACTTGCTCGCACCGCTGAAGCTGAAGAGGATGAAGCCGCCGTCGTACGCCAGGGTGACTCCGGGACCCGGCGTGCACCGCTTCAAGGCGCTGATCGACGGCACTCCCGCCCGGCCTCCCCACGTCGAGATCGGCTTCGACGACGTCGCGGCGCTGCAGTACACCGGCGGAACCACCGGCGTCTCCAAGGCCGCGGTCCTCTCCCACCGCAACCTGTCGGTGAACGCGCAGGGCGTCCTGGCCTGGCTGCACATCCCCGACTTCGCCGACGAGGTGGTGCTCGCCGCGCTGCCGTTCTTCCACGTGTTCGGGATGACGGCCTCGATGAACTTCCCGGTGTACGCGGCGTGCGCGATGGTGCTGCTGCCGAACCCGCGGGACATCCCCGCCATTGTGAAGGCCGTGACGAAGCACCGGGTCTCGCTGTTCATGGGGCTGCCCGCGTTCTTCAACGCCATCAACAACTACCCCGGCATCGACCGCATCGACATCTCGTGCGTGAAGTCGTGCTTCTCCGGCTCCGCGCCGCTGCCCATCGACGTGCTCGAGAAGTTCGAGCGGCTCACCGGCGCGAGGATCGTGGAGGGCTTCGGCCTGACCGAGACCTCGCCGATCACGCACGCCAACCCGATGAGCAGGCGGAAGGTCGGCAGCGTCGGCGTCCCCTTCTTCGAGACCGACAGCAGGATCGTGGACCTCGAGACCGGCACCAGAGAGCTGCCTCCCGGCCAGGAGGGAGAGCTGGTGATCAAGGGGCCGCAGGTGATGAACGAGTACTGGAACAAGCCGGAGGAGACCGCACTGGCGTTGCGCGATGGCTGGCTCTACACCGGCGATATAGCCCGAACGGACGAGGAGGGCTACTTCTACATCGTCGGCCGCAAGAAGGACATGATCATCGTCTCGGGCTACAACGTCTACCCGGACGAGGTGGACGGCGTTCTCGCGGCGCACCCCGCGGTGCTCGAGGCGGCGACCATCGGTGTGCCGGACCAGAAGCGCGGCGAGTCGGTGAAGTCGTTCGTCGTCCTGCGGCCGGGAATGATCGCCACCGTCGAGGAGATCGTCGCCTACTGCCGCGACAGCCTGGCGGCCTACAAGGTGCCGCGGGCACTCGAGTTCCGCACCGAGCTGCCCAAGAGCCCGGTGCTCAAGATCCTGCGCCGGGAGCTGCGCCAGCAGGAGATGGCGAAGCTCAGCCCGGGGCGATGAGGCTGGCCGCCGACTCCCTGATCTGATCGAGAGCCGCCCCGACGCAGGCGCGCGTCTCCGGGGGCACTCCCGCGACGGCCAGCTCCTCGCTCGGCACGAGATCGGGCGGCCCCTCGACGGGAAGTCCCATGCCCGACCCGTGCACCAGCGTCTCGGCCGCGTGGAGGCACTGCGCGCCGCGCCGGTGCTCGTCCGTGACCACCCACAGCCGCCGGCCGCCGCCGCGGAAGCAGTGCGCCGCGTGCAGGCGCAGCACGACCTCCGGGAGCGTCGGGAGGTTCTCCCCGCTCCCCAGCAGGTCGCGCAGGCGCCCGGCGAACGATGCCACTTCGTCTCGAACCTCCGGCCGCTCATGCGCTATCCGAATCGCATTCGCCGCGAAAGCCTCGGCGGCGGCGCGGCGACGGCGTAGCCGGCTCCGCGTTGACACGCCGCCCGCAGCGCACCATCGTAGGCGCCGCGGCCCGGCCGGAGGCGGAGCGCGGGCCGTGGACCCGGACGCACGGTCACCATAGCCGGTGCGAAGAGCCATGCTCGAACGACTGTTCAGGCTGCGCGAGAACGGCACGACCGTCCGGGCGGAAGTCCTGGCCGGCGCGACGACCTTCGCCACCCTCTCGTACATCATCTTCGTCCAGCCGGCCGTGCTGGCCCAGGCGGGGATGGATTTCGGCGCCGTGATGACGGCGACCTGCCTGGCGAGCGCCTTCGCGACGCTCCTGATGGGGGTCCTGGCCAACTACCCCATCGCGGTCGCCCCGGCGATGGGCCACAACTTCTTCTTCGCCTTCACCGTCGTGGCCGGGATGGGCATCCCGTGGGCAATCGCCCTGGGCGCGGACTTCCTCGCGGGAGCGCTGTTCATCGCCCTGGCGGCCTTCAGGTTCCGCGAGGCGATCATGGACGCCGTGCCGGATTGCCTCAAGTCCGCCATACCGGTGGGCATCGGGCTGCTGATCGCGTTCGTGGGGATGCAGTGGGGAGGAATCGTGGTCGCCGACCCCGGGGGCCTGGTGAAGCTCGGTGACCTCGGCGCGCCGCCGACGCTGCTGGCGCTGGGAGGCTTCCTGCTCATCGCGGTGCTGCACCTGCGCAGGGTGCGCGGCGGAATCCTGATCGGCATTCTCGCCACGACGGCGGCCGGCGCCGGCCTCGGCCTCCTGCCCTACCACGGGCTGGTCGGCGCCCCCCCCTCGCTCCGGCCCACCTTCCTCAGCCTCGACGTCGCCGGCGCGCTGCGACCCGGCCTGATCGAGGTCGTGCTCGTCTTCCTGTTCCTGGCCGTGTTCGACACGGTGGGGACGCTCATCGGCGTCAGCACGCAGGCGGGCTTCCTCGTGCAGGGCAAGCTGCCGCGCGCGGGCCGCGCCTTGCTGGCGGACGCGGTCGGCACCACGGCCGGCACGCTCCTGGGGACGTCCACCGTCAGCGCGTACGTGGAGAGCGCCGCCGGCGTCGCGGCCGGGGGCCGCACCGGCCTGGCCAACGTCGCGACCGCGGGCCTGTTCCTCGTCGCGCTCTTCCTCTACCCGCTCGCGCAGCTGATGGGTGGAGCTGTGGAGTACCCCGGCGGCGTGCGCCTGGTCCCCGTGACCGCGGCCGCCGTGATGACCGTCGGCTACCTGATGATGGGGAACGTCGCGCGCATCCGCTGGGACGATCCGGCCGATGCCGTGCCGGCGTTCGTAACCATCATCGCGATGCCGCTGTCCCTCAGCATCGCCGACGGCCTGGCCCTCGGCTTCACGAGCTACGCCCTGCTGAGGCTGCTCGGCGGCCGGGGCCGTGAAGTGAGCGCGCTGGTGTACGTGCTGGCGGCGCTGTTCGTGGTGCGGTTCGCGCTCAGGTAGGGCGGCGCGGCCGCGAGATGCGGCGGTGTGGAGCTTGCCACCGTGCAGGATGCGTAGACGCACACGATCGCCCGTCGGGACGCGCTCGCCCAAGCACGCGGCGTTGACGACGTCTGGGCGGTGAAGGGACGGCCGGTGATACGCGTCGAGAGGAGGAAGGGCCGCCAGTCGGATGCCGAGGTGCTCGCGGCGACTCTCGACTCCGCCGGGAATCTGCGGGCGCCGGCGCCACCGAAGAGACGAAGGCTGGTGATCGGGCCCGACGCCGATACCGAGAGGGAGGTCCTGGTACGACGGTGAGTGCGGGCGTCACGCTCAGCGCGCGGGCCCTCGGCCGGAAGGCGCCGATCGTGCCCGACTGGAGCATTCCCTGGCCGCCGGAGGACGCCGATGGCAGCGAGGGCCTGACGCTGCGCGAGCTGATCGCGCGCATCGTGAGGACGGAGGTCGCCGCCTTCCACGACCGGCAGAACCGGCGCCGATTCGTGCGCGCGCTCACCGAACGGCAGATGGACGAGGCGCTCGCGCGCGGCAAGGTCGAATCCGGCGGCCGCGACCTGGTGCAGAAGGTGGATCCCGACGAGGCCGTCGCGAACGCGCTTCAGGCGTTCGAGGACGGCCTGTATCTCGTGATCATCGACGAGCAGGAACAGCGGGAGCTCGACCGCCAGGTGTTCGTGACGCGGGACAGCCACATCGTGTTCCTGCGGCTGGTGTTCCTGGCAGGCGGCTGATCGCATCCGAGAGGCGAGCCATGATGACTCCCGAGCAGGCCAAGGCGACGCTGCACGGACTCAGGAACACGGGCTGGGTGGAGCAGAGCCTCGGGCGCTCCCAGGGCCTGAAGGGCCGGGCACGAGAGGCGGCGCGCACATTGCTGGAGAACGCGGCGCTCTCCGACGAGTGGCATGGCAGGCTGCGGCTCGCCCTCGGGCAGCTGGAGGCACACGAGCGCGTCGCGATGCTCGAGATGCTGTTCCCGGGCCGCAGCGGCGTTGTCGAGCACGGATGGCGGATGCACGAGCACCTGCCGTACCAGGTCGGGTGGAGCCGGAAGGCGTTCCGCGCCCCGGGGTGCGCGGACGTGCTCGATCCGCGGCGGAGCGAGTGGCTGCTCGACGTCTCGTGGCTGCTTGGGCCCTATGCAGATCAGAAGTTGTCGTGGCTTGCCGCCTGGGGCTCGCACATAACCAGCCACTACTTCGCCCCCGACGAGCTGGGGACGCTGCTGGCCGCGGCCCTGGATGCCGGCGGCCCCGAGGGCGAGGAGGTCTTCGAGGTGCTGCGCGCCTCGGCGCGCGGCGAGCACGAGGTCGGCACGATGGGCCGGCACGTCACCCGGGCGCTGCTCAGCGCCTCTCGGCCCGACGGATGGGAGGTCGTGGAACGGTTGCTGCTCGCGGCGCAGCGCGAGGAGGGTCTGCGCCAGGTCATCCTCGAGACGGCCGACGAAGCGCACCCCGAGGCGTTCCGCCGGATGCTGCGGCTGATCGTCGCGCACGGCCTGGTCCGGTTCAGCTCCGTGGTGCGCGCCTTGAACGTGTGGCTGGGCTACCAGTGGGACTCCGTGAGCGCCGGCGTGGTCAACCGCACGATCGAGAAGCTGCTCCTCTTCCTCGATGACGCGCAGGCACGCGAGGCCGCCCTGGTCGGTGATGACGCGGAGGCCGTCTACCTCGCGCTGTGGGCCACAGCGTACGACGACGCCCCCGCCGCGCTCCAGCCCGCCCGCGCCCTGCTGTCGCATCCTCGGGTGGAGCACCGGTACGTCGGCGCGCACTTCCTGAGCCAGCTGCGCCTGCCGGCGGCCGACGACGCGCTCCGGGACGCCCTCGAGGACGCGGATCTGCGCGTCTCCGCGCGGGCGCTGATGCACTGGCGGCTCAGTGCCGAACAACGGACGTCCGACACGGGCCTGTTGCGAGGGGCCCTCGAGCGCGCCGGGGACACCGACCTCTTCGAGCGCCTCGAGCGGCAGGTGGCGCGCTACCCGGCGAAGCGGACGACGCTGGAGCCGCTGGTCTGGCCCTGGACCGCCACGGCCGTGGACCGCGCGGGTGTCGCCGGCACCCTCGAAGAGGCGCTCGGCGCGCGCTCGCCGGTGCGGCTGGTCCCGCATCTGAAAAGCATGGACGTGTGGGCGCGGGTCCACGCGGTCAGTCTCCTCGGCGCCGCGTGGGAGCGGAAGAACCTCGCGGCGCGCGGTGCGCTTCTCGATCTGGTGGGCGACGGGAGCCAGCACGTCCGGGCGTCCGCGATGGGGGCGCTGGGCGATACCGGCCTCGCGCCCGACGAGGCCCCTCGCCTCGAGGGGCTCCTGGCGCGGAATCCAGGCGACATCCGCAGCGGCGCCCTCACGCTGCTCCTGCGGCAGCCGGACGAGGCGGCGCTCGCCAGCGCCGACCGCCTGCTCTCCTCGAGCCTGGCGCCGCAGCGGATAGGTGGGCTCGATCTGCTGCGGCAGCTGGTCGAAGCCGGGCGGGCCGTGGCCGAGTGTCGCGGCCGAGCGGAGGCATACCAGGCGTCGCGCCCCGTCCACGGGGACGCCGAGCGGCGGTCCCTCGAGATCATCCTCGCTGCGGACGCCGTCGTGCCGAGCCTCGCCGACGCGCTTGGCCTCGCTCCGACCGCGGCACGCACCTGGCCTCCGGCTCCGGTAGCTCGTCAGGTGGCGCTCAGGTCCGAGACGACGCCGCGGCTGATCGCCGCGCTCGAAGAGGTACTGGAGGCACACAGGGAGGACATCGTCACGGTGCAGCGGTGGGACGGCAGCGCGTACACCGGGCCGTTCGGCTCCGTGAGTCTGGCAGCGCCCGACCCCGTGCGGCCGGCGGAGGAGGACCGCGCGCGCTTCACGCTGGGCGAGGTCTGGGAGGCGTGGTGGCAGGGGCGCGGCCCCGAGTTGCGGGACCCCGACGGCATGGAGACGGCCCGCGCGATGGTCGTCGCGTTGGGCGGACGCCAGGTCTCCCTCGGTTCCGAGCGCATGCGCAAGCTGTTTCCGGAGCAATGTCGTGTCGTACTCGGAGACTCCGACTCCCCGGCGGCCCCGACACTCCTGGCGGTACTGCGCTGGATGGTCAAGCTGCATCCGCCGGCCGGCGCCGTGGACTTCATCCTCGACGCCGCCGAAACGGCGCTGACGATGGTGGACCCCGCGTGGTGCGTGGTGACGGAGGCCGACCGCTCACGACAGGAGGAGTACTACCGCAACTTCAGCGTGTTGCCCCCACGGTCTCTGGAGTGGCGCGGGACGTCGCCGTTCACGCTGTGGCTCCATGTCGCGGACACCTTCCACACACACGCGCCCCAGCTCTGGACTCCGGAGCAGCACGCGCGCGCCTGGCGGTTGTGGCGCTGGCTGGACGAGCCTCGCCGGCCGCCGTCCGCGGGCGGCGAGCGGCTTCCCGAGGGTGCCGCGCTCCTGCCCCGCCACGCGCCGCCGCTCTGGCTGATGTGCCGGGCCAGAGAGGCGAACGGCGCGACGGACGCGGACGTCTACGACTTGCTCGTGGGCGAGCGGTCCGAGGACAACGGCCGCTGCCACTTCGGGTCCCTCCGCCAGTTGACGCGCCCCAGGGCGAGGGAGCTGGCCTGCAACCCCTCCCTGCGACCCCTCGTCGAGCGGACCCGCGAGCGGATCCTCGAAGTGGAGCTTTCCCGCGGCGACACGCCGACCGCCGCCTCGGCCGCGGCGCTCGTGGTTCAGTCCCTCTACGGCGCGGAGACGCTGGTCGGGATTCTGCGCGCCTTGGGGAAGCGGCAGTTCCGTCGCGGCTTCCACTACGACAGCCTGAGCGCCGAGACGGTGTTCAGCCACCTCGCGCGTCGCTGCCTGCCGCGGGAGAGCGACACCCCGGCGGGGTTCGCCGGACTGGCCCGGAAGGCGCGGATCCCCGAACGCCGGCTGGTGGAGCTGGCGGTCTACGCGCCGCAGTGGGCGCCGTTCGTCGAGCACGCGCTCGCCTGGAAGGGCCTCGGCGATGGCGCTTGGTGGATCCACGCGCACACGAAGGGCACCGACTGGAACGTGGATGCGGAGATCCGCGAGTTGTGGAAGGCGGACCTGAGCTCGCGCACGCCGCTCGACGGCCAGGACTTGCTCGATGGCGCCGTGGACGTCGCCTGGTTCCACCGGGCCTACGGCGCGCTCAAAGCGAGGCGATGGGGAGAGCTGTACGATGCCGCGAAATACGCGTGCAGCGGCGCCGGACACGCGCGCGCCCGCCTGTTCGCCGACGCGATGCTGTCCGATGTCTCGAGGAAGGAGCTGGTCGCGCTGGTCCGCCAGAAGCGCAACCAGGACGCCGTGCGCTCTGTGGGTCTGCTGCCCCTCGCCAAGGGCGCGAGGCGGCAGGCCGACGTGCTCGAGCGCTACCACGTCATCCAGGAGTTCCTCCGCGGCTGCCGCCAGTTCGGCTCGCAACGCCAGGCCAGCGAGAAGCGCGCCGCCCAAGTCGGTCTGGACAACCTCGCCCGCACGGCCGGCTACGCCGACCCCATCAGACTCCAGTGGGCGATGGAAGCGAAGGCGATCGAGGACCTCGCCGAGGGACCGATCGCCCTCACGGTCGAGGGCGTGGAGTTCTCGCTCGGCATCGATCCCTGGGGCGACGTGGACCTGCGGGTCACGAAGGACGGCAAGACGCTCGCGGACGTGCCGGGGAAGCTGAAGAAGAACGCGGACGTGGCGCGGCTGCGTACGCGCAAGGTCGAGCTCAAGCGGCAGGCCTCCCGCATCCGGCCGTCGCTCGAGCAGCTGATGATCCGTGGCGAAACCCTCAGCGGCGCCGAGCTGCGCGAGCTGCTGGGGCATCCGCTCCTGGGCCCCATGCTGAAGGCGCTGGTCCTCGTGGGGGACGGCCTGGCGGGCTACCCGGTGGAGGGCGGCAAGGCGCTGGAGGACCACGCGGGGAAGCTCCACGGCGTCACGGCGAAGGACGTCCTGCGGATCGCGCATCCCCTCGACCTGCTGCCCGCGGCGTCGTGGAGCCGCTGGCAGAAGGACTGCTTCGCCCGCGAGCGGATCCAACCCTTCAAGCAGGTGTTTCGAGAGTTCTATCCCCTGACCGCCAACGAGAAGCGGGAGGGCGAAGGCACGTCGCGGTACGCGGGGCACCAGGTGCAGCCGCGCCAGGCCATCGCGCTGCTGGGCCAGCGCGGCTGGGTGAGCCATCCCGAGGAGGGGGTGCGCAAGACCTTCCACGATGCCGGCCTGATCGCCTGGCTCGAGTTCGAGGAGGGCTTCTTCACGCCGGCCGAAGTCGAGGGGCTGACGCTCGACGTGGTGCGCTTCACGCGCCGGGCCGACCGCCGAACGGTGCCGCTCGGCGATGTGCCGCCGCGGCTGTTCAGCGAGGCGATGCGCGATCTCGACCTAGTCGTGAGCGTCGCGCATCGCGGCGGCGTGGACCCCGAGGCCAGCGCGAGCACGATGGACATGCGAGCGGCCCTCGTCGAGCAGGCCTCAGGTCTGCTGAAGCTGCGCAACGTCCGGGTGAAGCCGCCCGTGGTGCTGGTGGATGGCGAGCTGGGCCGCTACACCGTGCACCTGGGGAGTGCGGTGACGCGCAAGCTCCCGGGCGAGACGCTGTTCATCGTCGCGGTGCACAGCCAGCACCGCGGGCGGCTGTTCCTGCCGTTCGCCGACGACGATCCCAGGAGCGCCGAAGTGCTCTCGAAGGTGCTGCTGCTCTCGCGCGACGGGGAGATCAAGGACCCCACGATTC
>Ga0316628_100000100_pt1 | contig 49756 bp, 44 predicted proteins | sample OWC_Aug_M2_C1_D5_FD_207648 | JGI IMG/M metagenome (GOLD analysis project Ga0316628, IMG submission 207648) | Wetland soil microbial communities from Old Woman Creek delta, Ohio, United States - OWC_Aug_M2_C1_D5_C | ecosystem: Environmental > Terrestrial > Soil > Wetlands | place: USA: Ohio...
CGCGCGAACATCACGTTGGCTTACAAACGTGCGCAATGTACTGGACCTTTGTGGTGGCTTTGTGGCCGGTGCTTTACGGTGTAGTCTATCTCTTTTAATGGGGTCGGTTGACACTAAAAAATCGTTACGTTAGCGTTTGGCAGGGACACTTTATGAAGAAAGTATTGGCTGGTTTAAGCGCCGCCGGCGCGGCGATCATTCACAACCCCGAGGTGGCTCGCGCCTGTGCGGTCTGTTTGACGGGCGATAGCGGTCCGATGGGAGATGCTTACAATTGGAGTATCCTGTTCTTAATGGCAACTCCATACACCGTGATGGGCTGCGTCGGTGCCTGGTTGGTATACAAATACCGCCGGGGTAAGGCGCAGCAACAGCGCGTCGAACGTGAGCAACCTCTGGCGCAGCTTGCTTTGAACTACAAGGAGAGTGGACGATGAGTGAAGTTGCAGTCATGCACGCGGGAGCGGAAGCTCAGGAATCTCCGCTGACACCGGAGAACTGGGGCAAGCTCGGCATGTGGTTATTTCTCGCCGGCGATGCTATGTCGTTCGGCTGCTTGATTGTGGGTTACGGAATTTTGCGCCATGCGAGCAGCAATTGGCCCGTTCCAAAAGACGTTCTCGGAATCAACCTGACGGCGTTTATGACGTTCTTGCTGATTGTCAGCAGCGTTACGATGGTGCTTTCGTTGTCGGCAATCCAAAACGGCGACCGGGCCAAATTTAAAAAATTCCTCGGGCTGACGATTCTGGGAGGGTTGATTTTCTTGGGATGCCAGGCTTACGAATGGACTCACTTGATCACGGAGCGTTTGCCAGAGGTCGGCCTGTCCTTCTCTAAGCATCTCTTCGCCACTACATTTTTCATACTCACCGGTTTCCACGGCATGCACGTGACCGGCGGCGTCATCTACAACACTTGTGTGTTGGCGGCGGTGTCACGCGGCCGTTATGGGGCAAAACATGTAGAGATCGCGGGCCTCTACTGGCACTTCGTGGATCTGGTCTGGATACTGATTTTTACCTTTGTTTATCTGATCTAGGAGAGAACAGGAGCTTTTCCATGACTGCAATCGCGCATAAAGAACCCAATTACATCGGCGTATTCTGGTGGCTACTGGTCTTGACTGTTATGGAGATCGCTGTGGTCTATATGCCCATGGCGAAAATGACGATTGCCTTTCTGCTGGTCTCGATGGCCATTTCCAAAGCCACGTTGGTGGCGCTCTATTTCATGCACCTCAAGTTCGAAAGGCTAACATTGGCATTGGTCGCTTTAAGTCCATTCGCTCTGTGCCTTTTCCTTATTCTGATGATGACGCCCGATATCTTTCCCCATTGATTTCGACGGCTCACTTACCGACCCTCAACGCGGCATTGAATTCACTCAGTGCCGCGCTGTTGGTGATCGGCTTTCTTTATATCCGGTTTAACAACCGGCAGGCGCATAAGAGCTGCATGCTGGCCGCTTTAGCGTGCTCGACGCTTTTTCTGGTTTCGTATCTGGTCTATCACTATCAAGTGGGGTCAGTCTCTTTCAAAGGCCAAGGCTGGATTCGTCCGCTCTATTTTGCCATTCTGTTAAGCCACACGATCTTGGCAGCCGTTGTCGTACCGTTGGCATTAATCACAGTGACCCGCGGGTTGCGAGGGCGTTTCGACGCCCACCGGCGCATCGCCCGCTGGACTTTTCCGGTATGGCTTTACGTGTCAGTTACGGGCGTAGTGGTTTACTGGATGCTTTATTGGCTTGCCGCGGCAGTATAGCTGGAGAGGGTGCTACCCCGGATTATTCACGCATGAGAGCGATTGAGAGGCGAGCCCTCCAGAGCGAGGCAATCTTCGGCGGCGTTCAATTCGTTCAATATGTTCCAATCGTTTAAACCCCCTCCTTCATCCTCCCCCGCGACACGGGGGAGGACAGTGGTGAGTGCTTGAACGGTTTGAACGACTTGAACCGCACTTGCTAGCCGGCTCACCTCTCGATCGACGCAGTGTCATCGTTTCTCCCGTAACCGTGAATAATGCGGGCTAGGATGCGCGCTCACCGTTCCTCGTTGACATTGCAAACGCCTTTACGGTAACCAAGGAAGAGCGGAACTTAAATATTTGTAAGATGAAATCCATCGGAATTGTCGGTTGCGGGGCCATCGGACGCGCCTTGATTACCGCGGTTGCAAGCGGTGAACTTGCGGTGCGCATCAGCGGCGTGACCAGCCGCACGGAGAAAAGCGCCCGAGACTTTCTTGGGACATTCGCGAGCCCGCCGCCGTATGTGCCTCTAAGCGAGTTGATTGCAGCTGCGGACCTGATCGTCGAGGCGGCTGGCGGCTCGGTAGTGCAGGCGCTGGCGGAGCAAGTCTTCGCGGCGGGAAAGGATCTGATGGTCATAAGCGTCGGCGCGTTGCTCGATCATCCGGAAATTTTAAAAAAATCGCGCCAGAGCGGTTGCCGGCTTTATGTTCCTTCGGGAGCAATCGCCGGATTGGATGGAATCAAGTCCGCCTGCGTGGGCGCGGTTTCCCATGTTACGATGACCACACGCAAGCCTCCCAACGGGCTGGAAGGCGCGCCTTATTTAGTCCAAAACAGCATTTCGCTGGTCGGGCTGCAAAAAGAAATGGAAGTATTTTCCGGAACGGCGCGGGAAGCATGCAAGGGCTTTCCCGCCAATGTCAACGTCTCTGCGGCCGTCAGCCTGGCCGGGATCGGGGCCGACCGGACCCGGATTCGCATTATCGCCGTCCCCGGACTGCAGCGAAATTGCCACGATATCGAAGTTGAAGGTGAGTTTGGCCGGCTGCATGTCCACATCGAAAACGTGCCGAGTGAAAATCCCAAGACGGGCAAGTTAACCGCGCTTTCAATCATTCGTTCCGTGCAGGACGTGGTCGATCCGGTACGCATCGGAACGTAGATAGCGGGAAGTGGTGGATTCCGGTTCGCATCGCAAATCTAAGCAGGACGTGGTCGACCCGGTCTGCATCGGAACGTAGGCCTCACGTGGCAGAACTGGTTTCGCTTCGCATCGCACCCTACGCAGGACCTGGTCAATCCGGTTCGCATCGACACGTGGAGCGCGCATGAACAACAGCGATGTGCTGGCGCGCATGCTGGAGCGAGCCGGCGTGCGCTGGGTTTTCGGTATTCCCAGCGGCCCGGTTTTGCCGTTGATAGAGTCGCTGCGTCAAACTTCGGTTCGTTTTATTCTCACCGCCAGTGAGACTTCCGCCGGATTTATGGCAGCGACCGTCGGTTACTTGAGCGGTGTGCCTGGAGTTTGTGTAGCCACTGTCGGACCAGGGGCGACCAATCTTGCGACCGGAGTCGGTTGCGGCTGGCTCGACCGCTGCCCGCTGATCGCGATCACCTGTAACGTTGGATCATCGTGGCTCAAACGGCGGGTTCAGATGGGCATCGATCATCACGCGTTGTTCAAGCCGCTCAGTAAGGCCAGTTTCCCTCTGCGCGACGGCGACGTGGGTAAGACCCTGGCGACGGCGCTGGGACTGGCGACCAATGAGCCGCCAGGCCCCGTACATCTCGATTTGCCTGAGGACATCGCCGCAGCGGATGCAGTCATGTATGATGACCGCCCACGCGATCCGGCGCCGCTGGCGGATTTATCCGCGCACCTTTCCGCCGTCGCTGCCGAGGCGCTGCGCAAAGCGCGCCGCCCGTTGCTTGTTACCGGTCTCACGTTCACCCGGGCCAACGGGAGCCACAAGCTGCTCAAATTCATTGAGCGGCAGAAGCTGCCATTTGTGACCACCCTCCACGCCAAAGGTTTTCTGCCGGAGAGCCATTCCCATTGGGCCGGCGTGATCGGCCGGGCGCGGCGCACGGATGTGAAAAAGTTCACCGATAAAGCGGATCTCGTTGTCGCCGTGGGGTATGATCCCATTGAAATGAACTACGAGGAATGGGTCGGAAGTACTCCCGTGATCCATGTCAGCACGGAAGCGGCGGAAGACGGAGACCGATTGACGCTGCTTTGGAATCATCCGTGCGATCTTGATCGCGCGATCGCGGCTTTGAGCGATCTTCCGCCATCGGCCCATGACTGGTCAGCAGAAGAATTTGAGTCGCATCGGCGAGCCTTGGAACGAGCGCTCCGTCCCACCGTCGGTGGTTTCGCCGCGCAACAACTTTTCGATATCGTACGCGCAAAACTGCCGCGAAACGGCATATTGGCTTACGACGTCGGCGCGCATACCCATCAGATCGCAACGCAGTGGCGCACCGACGAACCGAGGACGGCTCTGGCGACCAATGGCTGGTCGTCCATGGGCTACGGCATGCCGGCGGCTTACGCGGCCAAGCTTGTTGATTCCGAGCGTCCGGTTGTGTGCATCGTTGGCGACGGCGGCTTTCAAATGACCGTGGGAGAGCTGGCGTTGGCGCGCCGGCTCAATTCGGCCGTGCCTGTGATTGTGCTTAATGACGGCTGGCTCGGCTTGATGAAGGTTAAACAGGAACGCAAGCAATACCCGCTTTCCGGTGTCTATCTGGGCACTCCTGCCGACCCGCCCGCGCACTATTTCGGCGTGCCGTGCCGCGCCGCAAAAGGCGCGGAGGAGTTCCACAATGCGCTGGATTGGGCGTTGACCCTCAACGGGCCCAGCGTCATCGAAGCTTTCATCGACCCGGAGTCCTATTCTGCCACCGTGTTTGACTGAACGATTGCCTCTGCCATGTCCGACAGCACAGTCACTCGGGATAACTTTCGCTGGACCATTCTGGCGCTGATCAGCGTGTCTCACGTAGTGGGCGGAACGGCTCAATACGGGATCAACACGCTGGCGCCTTTTTATAAGGATGAGCTGGGACTTTCCCACGCCCAGGTCGGGCTTTTTTTTTCCGCTTTCTACCTGGCGATGGCGGGATTTTCCTTTGGCGCCGGCTGGCTCGCTGATCGTCTGGGCGTGCGCCAGACAACCTTACGAGGTCATCTGTCGTTGGGTGTTTGTACCGTGCTGGCCGCCTTGGCGCCGTCGTTTTCATGGGCTTTCGCCTGTTTCTTTCTTGCCGGACTGGGCTACAGCTTTCTCAATCCAGCCTCGAGCAAAGGGGTGATGGCGTGGTTTCACCGCGACGAGCGCGCCACGGCCATGGGCATCAAGCAAACCGGAGTTCCAGCCGGCGGGGTTCTTACCGCCATGCTGGCGCCCCAGTTGGTTTTGATTGTCGGATGGCGCGGAGCTCTCGCCGCGCTGGGGGTGATTAATTTCTTTTTCGGGTTTTTTTTCTCATTGTTTTGGCGGGACCCGCCGGAGGAACGCGCGGTGGCGCTGGCACAACCTACGCTCGCTTCAGAGAGCTCACGGCAACTAAATTTTTGGAGTTTTATCCCCCTCAATTGCGGCACGGCCCTTTACCTTGTCGGCCAGATGGCGTTGATCACGTATGTGCCGCTGTATTTGAAGGACGCTATGGGCTTCTCTCCTTACTGGGCGAGTCAGGCGCTCGCGCTCACGCAGGGAGGAGCGATGATCGGTCGCGTCGGCTGGGGAGTTGCAAGCGACCGGTTATTCGGTGGCAGGCGCAAGATCGTTTTGATTTTGATCGGGTTGTTGTCGGCCGTGCTGATCGCGCTTTTGAGTCTCATGACCAAAGACTCGTCCTTGTATCTGCTTTTGGGGATTCTTTTTCTCGCCGGTATTTGCTTGGTCGGATATCAGGGGGTTTCGTACGCACTGATCGGGGAAATCGCCGGTAAAGCGAAAACCGGAACAGCGCTGGGCATGATGATCACGATCAATGCGGTGGCGGCTACGCTCGGCACGCCACTGTTCGGTTATATGGTTGATCGCGCCGGTTCCTATCCGGTCGCATGGCAGACTCTGGCCGGCGTCCTCGGCCTGGGAATTATCGGGCTTGCCACTTTGCTGCGCGAGCCCCAGCGAGGCGCATAAACCCGGATTCCGCAGTTAGCTCCAACCGCCGGATCCGGGCTGGAACAGCGCGAAAATCTTGAGAGGAATTTACTGAATGAGCGGCAGCGCCCCCGATGGCTGTCGAGGTTTACGCGAAGCTATCCGTTTTGAGTTTTCAATTGCGTCGGCGGCTTCCCGGGTCATGCCGTTTCTCTGATAGGCTGTAGCCAGGCTTCGCCAAAGCTCTCCATCGTCGTCGATGCGCTCGACTGCCAGCTCATAGGTATGGATCGCCTCGACCACTCGATCTTGCTCCATCAGCAGAGTGCCTAAGCAGTCATAGCCTCTGCGATCCTCGCCATCGATATCGAGAAGTCTTGCGCAGGCTTGGGTCGCCGCAGCAAGGTTGTTTTTATCTAGATACGCCATGGCGGCGCCAAGATAGGCATCGGCGTAGTAAGGCATATAGCGCAGAGCCGCGGCATAATCCGCTAAAGCGTCATCGGGCTGGCCCAGTTTCCGGTAGAGTTCGCCGCGATAAAAAAAACCGTAGGGAGAACGCCTGTCGAGTTTGATGGCCATCGAGTAATCCGATAGAGCCAGGTCATTGCGGTCCAGGCGGGAGTTTAGATAACCGCGCAGTATATATGTGTGGGATTCGTTGGGGGCAAGCTGAACGGCCCGGTCGAAAAAGTGCCGCGCTTGTTCGTAATCCGCGCGAATGAGCGCTTCTAAGCCGAGAGCCCGGTAGGCGCGGACGTTCGACGGATCCTTGCTCAAAACATCCGCCCAGAGGGTTTTTTCATCGCGCCAGTCCCGATTCCGTGCGACGGTTGCCACGGTAAGCGCGATGAGAACCAGCCCCAGCAGGAATCCGTAGCCAAACCCAAAGCCCGAAAACCTTTGTGTGATCGGGGTTGCGAACATGCGACGCAAGATGCTCGCGCCATGAAGACTCAGCATTACGCTGACGACCGCGAGAGCCACATACGCGGGATAAGCGCGATAACCAACGACGGCATCGCCCAGTGGAATAACGCTCGCCTCGGGGAGCAGGGCTATGAAATACCAAAAAGTAAAAAGCGCAAGGAGCGGGTGGCGCTGCCGCAGCATCCAAGCACTGATCAGAATGACTGCTATAAGTGCCAGAGAAGCCAGAACTCTAAAGTCTGCCAGCGAATGAGACCAGCCAAATCCAGAGAAATCTATCATCAATGGATGAGGCCATAAAAAAAGCCGTATGTAATAGAGCCATGCGCGGAACTGCGTAAGCAAATAGGAATAGGATGAAACCTCCCTCACCGCGCCCACCGCGGCGAGGTTCGTGAACATCTTCGGCAAAAGTAGCATGCGAATGGTCATGTAAGCCGACACGACAATGGCCAAGGACGGGTACTTTTTCAGCCGTCGGGGTTCGCAAAGGAAAAGTTTGAAAGGATTGACGGATTCGGGATTTAGAAAAATCCATTCATAGCAAAGCAACAAAGCGGGCAAGACAATCGCGTCAGCCTTTGTCCCCACCCCTAGAGCAAAAGCGATAAAACCCGCCAGTGGCCATGAACGGGATTGATTTTGGCAACCAAAAGGGCCGCGCAGGTAGCAGTAGAAAGCCAGCACGTAAAAAAAAGTCGCCAATTGCGAGCTGCGGGCCCAGATGTAGTCGACGGCTTCGCTATTGGCTGTGTGGACAACAAACAAGAGAGCGCAGCCCAAGGCGAGCATACCAGGGCGCACAGGCTCGCGGAACCCAAGCGCGCGCGGCCACAGCGTGCCGATGTGGCGCACAATGAGGAATATGAAGAACGCTATTCCGATATGAAACAATAAATTGAAACTGCGGAACGCCATGGGGTTGAGTCCGGCGATGGCGTAATTGAGCGCATAAGTGATCTGCAAGACCGGGCGCCATTCGCGGGTGCGGCCTAAACCGAAAGTGGCGGGATCGGTAAAATAGGACGGTATATTTCTCAAATCGCGAAGCACGGGATTGCGCACGATGCCGACGATATCGTCAAAATGAAAACTGTTGGGCAGTGCGTTGCCGTAAGCGATCAGAGCGGCCGCGGCCAGGAGGAACAAAGCGGCAAACTCGGGGTGATTGCGAATCGTTTGCGATTGCCGGAGGTTCAACAGCGACATGGTCAATCTGCCGTACTCGCAGCACGTGTTTCTTTAGCGGAGCGGAGCTTCTCAACTAGAGTCAAGTAATTTGCCAGATGAACGTCCGGGAGCCATTTTCGCCGGTAAGCTTGATAGCCGCGCTCCGCCCACTCCTCCCGGAGCGCCGAATTCGACGTTAAGGCATCCATGGCCGCAAGCAGCTCTGCGTTCGTGTTGTAGGTCAGGCCACCGCCGCTCTCGTCCATAATCTCGGCCAGCGCGCCCAAATTTCTCACCAGGGCGGGTGTGTGCTGGCTGAACGCTTCAACGACCACTTGGCCGAACGTTTCATAGCAAAGCGAGGGCACTATAACCGCCAGCGCGTCCCGGTAAATTGATTGCAATTCAACCTCGGTGAGCTTTCCGAGAAAGCGGACGCGGTTGCTGTTTCCCGCTAGACGGCGGAGCTCGGATTCGTAGCTGCCGGAACCAGCGATCCATAATTCCGCTCGGTCGTAGCTGCGAAACGTAGGAATGAGCGTTTGCACTCCCTTGAGTTTTTCCAGGCGGCCGACGAAAAGAAAATAAGGAATTGATCGGCTTTTGTTTGAGGGGTGCGCGCCGGCTCCAGAAGACTGCGTACTCCAAGGAGCAAAGGGCGGCAGGTGAACGATGGGAAAATTGAATCCCATTTGCCTATGTTTTTCCCCGCTGAAGCGACTCGGGGCAATGAAAGTATCGATATGTTTCGCCGCTCTCCCTAACAATCCGCCGCAACGCCACCATTGCGGCGGCCGCTTATAGGTCAAGGTGCACCAGAAACAATTGCGTTCGCGGCAAGCCGTGCGATTAAATTTAAACAATGTGTGCATGGGGCATATCAACCAATATTCGTGCATGGTGTAAAGCTTGGTTGCCTGCCCGTAGGCCAAGATACCGGCCCCGAGAAGTGAGATGTTGTGATAATGAATAACGTCAAAACCTTTTTTTAAGACGCGACGTATGCCGACCGCTTTAAAGAGTGGAAGACCGGTTTGCTGAGTCGCTAGCGGCGAGACCCAACCGAAAGGACTTTTCAAGGTGTGCACGGTCACAGCGGGTTCGTCGGAGTGCTCTTCATCAGGTTTCCGTCCTCCCGTAGCGACGTAGGCATCCCGGCAGTGGATAACTTCGACGTGATGACCGCGGCGAGCGAGCTCATGGGATAGGCGGTGAACAAAAATACCATCCCCGCCAAAGTTGTAGGGGGGATAGAAGGTGGTGAGCATGCAAAAGCGCAGGGGGTTGTCTATCACTTTTAAATTGGCGAATTCAGGGTTTGTTGCGGAAACGCTATTCGCGAAAATATCTCAGGACTGTGAGCCGGTCAAATCCCGGGCTAGGCTTATAGGAAATCCGGATCGTTGGCGCCGCGTTTCAAATCATACGTTGGATTGGCTTACGTGGGACCGGCCACCTGCCGAACCCGTCCTATAGATCTGCTCTGCCCAATTGCAAATCACTTGCAAGAGTTTTTCCTGGCTCCACAATAGGGCGAAGGTGTGATTTGCGCCCTGAATGATCTCAAGCCGAAACTCTTTGGAGTCATTCCATCTTTTCGCGTCGTCGCCGAGAACCATTTGCACGTAATCCAATCCCTCGTCGCCTTCGGCATGGATGAACAGCACCGGCACGCCGCGATCAATGAGAGAGCGCAGGTCTGTTTTGAAGGGATGCTCGTCGCCAGGGGTGCTGGGAATCTTGTGAGGCGATAAAAGACCCAGCAACCCAGAGCCTAGCGCGCCAACGAAACTGCGATAATTCACTTTCCCGGTTATCGCTTTGAGCCAGTTTTTGACCCGAAACGAGCTAGAGAAGGCGATTCTCCAATAGTGACGCAAGAGTGCGCGATTTCTAATGTGAGAATTACCCCCCCCGTTGGGACCGCTCAGATATCCCCGGCAATTGATCGCAACCACTCCCGCGACACGCGGGTCAATGCAGGCGGTTTGGAGCGCGATCCCCGCTCCCGAGCAGAGACCGACCAGGACAAACCGGTCAATGCCTCGGGTCTGACCGAGGCGATTCATCGCCTCTTGAGTTTCATGTAAAGTGCTCTCTCGGAACGGGACGTTGTCTTCTCGAGCAGGGCTGTCCCCGATCCCGGAAAAATCAAATCTCATCCCGACAAATCCTGTCGCAGCCAAGATCCTTGCCAGCTTTACATGGAGTCGGTTGAGACCGACCCGATGGACAATCCCCGAATTCAAAAGAACGATGGCGGGAAGGCGGCTTGACCTTTCCGGTACCGCAGGGTCGGTGATCACGCCCACTAGGGAACGTGCATCGCCGAAAATACAAACATCTTCTCTCATGCGTACACTTCAGACATCCAACTCATAACGGCCTGCAGGATTTGATGTGGCACCAGAATGTGACTGAAGTCCTCGATCCAGGTCCAGAATTGAGGGTTGGGCAGATCAATGTGCATGACGTTGGCATTTAAACCCTCGAGATGTTTGGTCAGATCCGTTTGCATAAGGTTCTTGCGGCTTTCAACGACGAGTATGCGGTTCGCAGGCTTGCGCTCGATTCTCAAGAGATCCAGGTCGTTGAGATCTGAAATCATTTCATCAGTGAGCACGAAGCCGGCTATTTCGGTCCTGCTTTCGCCATCGCTGGGTCTCAGGTGGGCGCGTTGAAGCATCTGCCGATGCAAATGTTTCAACTCTTCAAGGTAAAGCTTCCCCGCGATAACCGGATCCCAAAGCACCATCCCATCAATATCCGCCCGCCCCGCTGCGGCCATAGCGGCTAAACTTCCTCCCAACCGCAGCCCGACCAGACAAATTTTCGCGGCGGCACTGCGGTGGTGTGTTTCACTGATTGCCGAAGCGATGTCCTCCAGCCACCGATCGATCCGTCCGTCCTCGCAGTCGCCGCTCGAATCGCCGCAGCCGTAGAAATCAAACCGCAATACCGGAAACCCGCCACGCGCTAACAGCGCCGCCAGTTGCCGGCAGGCGCGGTGAAATTGAACGTACTCGTGCCCCATGGGATAGCAGAGAACCACCGCGCAATTGCGACTGGCTTTGGTTTCCGGAGCATGATAGCAACCCAACAGTTGCGTTTCGCTTGCGCCGAAATAAAAGGGCTCTATCGATTTCATGGAGCATCGTTGCGCTTCTGGAAAAGCGCGTTTTTGAGGGAGTTCCACAGTTTTCGTGTAAGACTCGCTGGTCCCGCCTCTCCGCGGAGCTGCATTCGTTTTTCGTAGGCCGATGCAATCTGCGCCAGAGTTTGCGTGACAAATGACTTCGGATGGATCTTGACGCCGGTTTTCTTCTCCAATAAGGCAACGGCTTGAACCGACAATAGCGAGTGGCCACCCAAGTCAAAGAAATTGTCGTACACACCTACCCGGTCTACGCCCAAGACCTCCTTCCACACTTCGGCAATGTGGGCTTCCAAAGGAGTACGCGGGGGAAGAAAAGTCCCATGTAAGGCGGATGGGGCTTGCTCGGGGGCAGGCAACGCGCGGCGGTCGGCCTTTCCGGTGGGCGTCAGAGGAATGGCCTCCAGATACACCAAAGCGACCGGAACCATGTAATCGGGCAAGCGCTGCCTCAGATAGCGACGCAGTTCACCCGGTGTGGGAGCCGGTTTGTGTTTCGACACGACGTAGGCCACCAATCGACTCTCATTGGAATCATCATCGCGTGCCGCGATGATCGCCTCACGCACCGCTGGATGTTGGCCCAACACGGATTCAATCTCTCCAAGGTCAATGCGAAAACCACGGATGCTGACTTGATCCCCTTGGCGCGAGGCAAATTCCACGCTGCCGTCCGGCAAAAAGCGACCGAACTCGCCCGTTCGGTATAGGCGATCGCCATCTAGGCCGGTAAACGGGTTGGTTATGAATCGTTCTTTCGTGAGCTTGTCGTCCCCAAGGTATCCTCTAGCCATGTGCGGGCTGCGCACATAGATCTCACCCAGTTCACTCACGCCGGCCAGTTGTCCCGCGCCGTTCAGCACCAACAATTGAACGTCTTTCACGCCGCGGCCAAGGGGAGGAGTTTCCTTGACTTCATTCAGAGCTTGCCGTGAAAAAACAAAGTAGCTTCCGCCCCTCTGTGTTTCCGAAGAATTGTAGAAATTGGCGATCTCGGCGTTGGGCATGAGGCGCCGCGCGCGATCCACATCCCGCAATCTCAGTAGATCGCCGCCAAAGAACACGCGGCGTACCGCCGGCAGAGGCAGAGTTGCCGTTTCCTCCAGTAATTGCGCCATGGCCGGAGTTAAATGCACAACGCTGACCGCCTCTTTTCGTAGCCAGGCGTCGAGTTTGCCCAATGCACCGATATCTTCCGGATCGGGTATGCAGAGCGTCGCGCCCAAGCACAGGGCGGTGAATACCTCTCGTTGCAGCTTGTTTGTGGCAAGCCCGGAAAGGAAACTGAAGCGGTCGTTCTGTGATAAGCGAAATGTTTCCTTTACCCACGGCAGGAAATGGGTTAAGGGGCCATGCCTGCCCATCACGCCTTTGGGTTTGCCCGTTGAGCCGGAGGTAAAAATCACATAGGCGAGATGATCCGGACCGATTTCTACGGCGGGACCATCCTGAGAATATTGTGCCAGCAACGGCGTGGCGTCGGAAATCGCCGCACCGGGCAAAGTGATTTTGCAACCCACAGGAAAATGGCTCAGGACTTGGGCTATCTCTTGGCCGGGTTTCCCTGTGCCGCCGATCACGATCAGCGCCTTGGGATTCGTGGCGCTCAAATATTCGTTGACTCTAGCCGCCGGGTGGCTCGGATCCATTATGCAAAATGCCGCCCCCGCCTTGAGAACACCCAAGAGCGCCCACACCAGGGCGGCGCACCGATGGCCATAAATCGCCACGATGTCCTCTCGGCCGATCTCCTGGGCCAGAAGATAATGGGCCAGTCGGTTGCTTTGCTCATTCAATTCTTTGTAGGTCCATGCCTCGCGGGGATCTTGCACGGCCAACTTGTCGGGATACCTCTCAGCCTCGGCTGCGAAAAGCTCATGCACCGCGCCTTGCCAGCTCTCACTCAAGGGTGCGGTTGGATCCGGCAGCCGTTTCTTGGCCCAAGGAGTCACCAGTGCATAGTCGGTGATTTTCCGATCGGGATTCTCCGCGACCTGTTCCAGCAGAACCTTGTATTGCTCAAGCATCTCCGCTACGCGCTCCTGGCGAAACAGTTCAGCGCTGAAAGCGAACTCGAGCTGAGTTTGTGGGTCCCTTTCTATGACAAAAAGTATGAGATCGTATTTTGCCATTTCGCGCGGGCGCGGCATATTTTCAATTTTCAGGCCGTGAAGTTCGGTCCTAGCGACCGGCAAATTGAGCATGTCAAAAAGCACCTGAAAGAGCGGAGCACGGCTCGAATCTCTCGCCGGCTGTAACTCTTCCACCAGTCTTTCAAAGGGTAAATCCTGATGAGAATAGGCGCCCACGCAGGACTCGCGTACTTGGCCGAGCCATTCTCGAAAGGTCGGCTCTCCCGCAATCTTTGTGCGCAGCACCAAGGCATTGATGAAAAGCCCGATCAAACCCTCGAGTTCCACCCGGCCGCGACCCGTTACCGGAGTGCCCACGACAATGTCTTGCTGCCCCGACCAGCGGTGAAGTAAGATCTTGAATGCCGCCAAAAACACCATGAACAGGGTGACCCCGTCACGGCGGCTCAACGTCTTGAGCGCCTCCGTTAGCGCCTCCGAGAGCAACAGGCGTTGCCGGCCGCCACGATAGCTCAATATCTCTGGCCGCGGCCAATCGGTAGGCAATTCCAGCAGAGGCGGAGCGTCCTTAAGTTGTTCTCTCCAGTAGGCCAGATGGCCTTCCAGAACCTCTCCTTGTAACCGCTGACGTTGCCAGGCGGCAAAATCGGCATACTGAACAGGCAGCTCCGGGAGTGAGGGGAGCGTGCCTAGAAGGAACGCTTCGTAAAGCGCGCCCAACTCCCGCAAGAGCACGCGCATCGACCAGGCATCGGACGCGATATGGTGGATCACCAAAACCAGCACGTGTTGCTCGGCTGCGAGTTTAAACAAGGTCGCTCGCATCATCAGATCGTTGGATAAGTCGAAGGCTCGACCGTTTTCCTCAATGATCAGCCGGTCCAGTTCTTGATCCTGGACCTCGACTGGTACGTGGCTCAGATCAACCAGTCGCAAATCCGCTTGGCGATTCTGCCTAATGTGCTGGAGCGGGAGGCCGTTTTCAGCGCTAAACGTTGTCCGCAGGACCTCGTGCCGAGACACGATGATATTCAAAGCCTTCGACAGGGCCTCGACATCGAGAGCGCCGCGCAAGCGGAACGCGCGACAGACATTGTAAAGGCTGTTGGGCTCCAGTTGATCCAAATACCAAAGCCGCTGCTGGGCAAAAGACAAAGGCGCCGCAGCTCCAATAGCGCGCCGAGGAATTTCCTCGCGCTCGGAGGCGGCCAATCCTTGCTCCTGCAAGAGCAGATCGAGGAGCTCACGCTGTTTCGCGGACAGATCTAAAATGTTTCCGGTGGAACGGCTCACGGTTGTTTACCTGCGCCGGCGGTCGACCTCTTTTCTCGCAGCAGCCTGTCCAGTTGCTGCTCTGATTGCTGCCCTATCTCCAAAAGCAATAAGGCGGTCTTTTCGATTCGCTGCGGGTCAAGCGACGCTCGGAGAAGCGCGGCGGCGAGGCCTGCGACGGTGGGTGTTTGGTAGATACAGCTCAGGGGCAGGATGACATTAAAGACGGCGCGTATGCGGGCGATGACTTGCATCGCGAGCAGCGAGTGTCCGCCAAGCTCGAAAAAGTTGTCATCGATCCCGACCCTCTCCATATCGAGAAGCGCAGACCAGCTAAGTGTCAAGACTTTTTCCAAGGCGCTCGATGGGGGGACGAAAGGCGAAGTGTCTGCGGCGCTTATTCCGTTAAAAACAGGCAAGGCTTCGCGGGCGATCTTGCCATTGGCGGAAAGCGGAAGCTCTGCGAGGAAAATAAAGCTTGTCGGAATCATGTGATCGGGAAGTGTTCGTTTGAGATAACCCCTCAGCTCAGTCGGAGTCGGAGCCGCGCCCGGCTGCGTCGCCACATAGGCGGTCATTCGCGCGTCGCCGCCGGCTTGCTCTCGCGCCGTTACCGCCGCCTGACGGATCGCCGGATGGGCGACCAGGGCGGTTTCGATTTCTCCGAGCGCAACGCGGAAACCCCGGATGCTGACGTGATCGTCTGCGCGCGCGACGAATTCGACATCGCCGTTCGGCCCGTAGCGCCCCTGCTCACCGGTACAATAAATACGGTCATCGGCCAACCCCGTAAACGGGTTGGTGATAAAACGCTCTTGGGTTAGCCGATCATCGTTCAGATAGCCTTGCGCCAGATGGGGACTGCGCACGCAGATTTCTCCGAGTTCCCCCACCCCGGCCATTTGCTTGCGTGAGTTGATAACCAACAATTGCACGTCCTGCATGCCATGGCCGAGAGGGGGGACCTCTTTGTAACCACTAATGGCCTCCCCGCGCGGGAATACCACGTAGCCTCCGGCCCTTTGGGTCTCGGAAGAATTATAAAAACTAACGATGTCGGCGCCGGGCATCCACGCGCGCGCCTTCTGAAGATCATGCATGCGGAGCAAATCGCCGGCGAAAAAAACCCGGCGAACAGCGGGAAGCGGCTTGTGTAAGTTAGCATCGAGCAATTGGGTCATCGCCGGAGTCAAATGAACAACGCTGACCGATTGCACTCTCATCCATGTGTCGAACCCGGTGAACGCCTCGACGCCGTCGCCGTCCGGGATGCACAGGGCCGCGCCGAGCGAAAGCGCGGTGAAGCTTTCGCGCTGCAAAATATTGCTTGAGAGCCCGGCCAGCAAGCTAAAACGGTCGTTTTCCCCGAGGGCAAAAGTTTCTTTCAGCCACGGTAAAAAATGCGTCAAGGGTCCATGCCGCCCCAGGACCCCCTTCGGTTTGCCGGTCGAACCGGAAGTGAAGACGACATAAGCTAGGTCGTCCGGGCCGATCGCAACAGCCGGATTGTCGATCGGGCAGGATGAAAACGCGGCGTTTTCCTCGGGCGCCGCACGCTGGGCTAAGGTGATGCGGCAACGAAGCGTAAGCGAAGCGAAAAGCTGTTGCAGCTGCGGGGGCGCGGCGTCAATTTCGATCATGCCCTGCGCCTCGGTGGCGCTTAAGTACTCTTTAAGACGCCTGGGCGGATGGCTCGGATCGAGAACGCAAAAAGCTGCGCCCGCCTTAAGCACGCCCAATAGGGCCGAAATCAAAGCCTTGCCACGGTGCCCGTAAATAGCAACGATTGCCGATTTACCGATTCCACGTTCTCTCAAATAATGAGCGAGTTGATTGCTGCGCTCATTCAATTCGCGGTAACTCCACCGCCCGTGCGCGTCCTCTAACGCGGTTTTTTCCGGCTGCTGCTTCGCCCAGTGAGCGAACATCTCATGCACCGCGCCGTTCCAGCTCCGGTCCAAGAGCCGCGTCGGATCGGGCAACCGTTTCTGCGCCGAGGAAGTCATCAGTGAATAGTCGGCGATCTTGCGGTCAGGATCCTCTACGATCTGTTCCAACAGAACCTTGTATTGTTCGAGCATCTCCGCAATGCGCTCGCCGGCAAAGATCTCGGTGTTGTACGCAGCGATCACTTCCAGCTCGCCAGACGTTTCCGGCGCAAACAGCGTGAGGTCGAACTTTGCCGTGTCTTCCGCCTGCGCTGCTTGCTCGAGAATTAATCCATCGACCTGGCGCGGCATAGACGGGAGATTCGCCACGTTGAAGAGAACTTGAAAAAGCGAGTGTCGGCTCGGATCTCGCGCCGGCCTGATGGCTTGCACCAGTTTCTCGAACGGGTAGTCTTGGTGTTGATAGGCTTCCAGGCAAGCTTCTCTCACCCGCTTCAAGGCTTCACGAAAACTTGGCCCGCCGGAGAAGTCGCTGCGTAAAGGCAGTATATTGATCAACATCCCGATCAAATGCTCCAACTCTGAGCGGCTCCGGCCGGTTAGGGTTGAGCCGACAACCAGGTCGGTTTCCCCGGAATACCGGTGTAGCACGAGCTTAAAAGCTGCCAGTAGAATCATGAACAGCGTCGCTCGTTCCGCTTTGCAGAGGTCTCTCAAAGAGCGATAAAGATTGGCCGAGAGTCTCACCCGTTCAGTGGCGCCGCGGAAAGTTCGCCCGCCAGATCTCTGTCGGTCGAAAGGGATCTCAACGACACGAACGCCATTGAGCTGGCGCTTCCAGTATGAAAAATGAGATTCCAACTCGCTGACCTTATGACGGCGCAGCCAATCGGCATAATCCGCATACTGGAAGGGAAGCTCCGTGAGCCCGGGCATCGAATCTGTCGCGAAGGCCCGGTAAAAAGCAAATAGCTCCTGCAAAAACAACCTGCCCGACCAGGCGTCGGTGATGAGGTGATGCTTGGTGAGTATGAGAATGTGCTCCGTCTCACCTGAGCGCAAAAGCTTAGCGCGAAATAACGGAACCTTTGAGAGCTCAAAAGGAGTCTTGATCTCCTCATCGGCGATTCTCCGGATCGCTTCATCCGTGCTACTTGATCCATGGAGATTGAGAACGGGCAGCACGATGCGCAACTCGGGTGCGATGACCCTTGAGGGGTTTTGATCACGAAGTTCAAAAGCCGTTCGCAGGATTTCCTGGCGCTGAACCAAGCTGTTGAGACTCTTCTCTAGAAGGGAAACCTCGAGCGCCCCCGATATGCGCAGCGTCGACTGCATATTCCACGCGGTCGATCCGGGATTAAGTTGCTCAAGCAGCCAGAGGCCCTCCTCCGTAAACGAAAGCGGCAAGTCATGGCTGCGTTCTGCCCGGGAGATTGGAGAAAAGTCGGCCGCCGCCGAAAGATTTCCCGATTTCAAATAACTTAACAGCTCGGCTTTGCGTTCGACCAATTGAGATTTCAATTCAGCCGTGAGCGCGCCATGAGGAGCGCGGTACATAAGTTTTTCCCCTTCGACCCACAGGCGGATGCCTTGCGAGCGAAGCGCCGAGAGCATTTCAACGATGGTCATAACTCGCCGATGTCTTCCCCGGTTGCAGGATCAGTCAATGCCGGTTCGGAAAATTGCTTTGAGCCGAGTGCTGTCTCGATGACGGCAGCCAGCCCCGCCACGGTGGGAGCGTCAAGAAAGCTTCGCATCGAGACCGCCGTGCCGAAATCGTCATGAATCTTGGAGATGATGCGCATTGCGAGTAGTGAGTGGCCACCCAGATCAAAAAAGTTGTCGTGAATGCCAATGCGGTTCACGGACAAAACTTCGGCCCAGATCTCCGCCACTCGTTCTTGAACATGGAACGTGGGTGCTTCGTAGCGGTCTGCCAATGAAAGCGTGAATTGATCCGGATCCGGAAGCGCTTGGCGGTCTATTTTGCCGGTGGCCGTCGTCGGTATCCGATCGAGAACAATCAATCTTGAAGGCACCATAGGTTCCGGCAGTTTCCGCTTGAGATCGCGCCTTAGGGCGGCTTCCGAAATCGGCGATTTCCCGTCGCCGACCACATAGCCGATTAAACGCTCTTCCTTTCCCTGAGCGCTACTAAGAACGACAGCCGCCGCCTGCACTCCGTCGCAGCTCCGTAAGGTTTCCTCGACCTCGCTTAACTCGACTCGGTGTCCCCTAATCTTAACCAGAAAATCCTTGCGCCCAAGATATTCAAGGCAGCCATCCGGCCGCAATCGACCCAAGTCTCCGGTCATGAAAACGCGGGCATCGCTTCCTGAGGGGTCACCCAGAAACTTGGCCGCGGTCTCTTCGGGCCGGCGCCAATAGCCAATCGAGCAACAGGGGCTTTTGATGGCAATTTCACCGCTGACACCGGCGCCAACCGTTTCCCATGCATCGTTCACAATGAGCAACTCCATCCGATCTTGGGGATACCCCAGGGGAACCGTGTCGCCTGCAATCATGCTCTGCTTATCGATGAAATATTGGCAGAACGTTCCCGTTTCACTCGCTGCAAACGATACTTCTAAGATGCAGTCAGGAGAAAAATATTGCTTGAAGATTTCTACATCGCTCCGGAGAATCCGCTCGCCGTTCAACCGCACGCTGCGAATTGCGGGAAATGGGTCAGTGTCCGAAAGTGTGTTGGCGAGGCTGCGAAACAACGTAGGGGCCGATGCGTAAATGGTTATCCCTTCGCACCGCAGCCAGCGCGCGAGGGGCAGGGCCCCCGCCTCTCTTATATCGAAGAGCGCGAGCGTCGACCCGTTCAATAAAGCATTGAGCGACGCTTGGGACCCCCAGGCGGTGACGAGATACGAAAAAAGGGCGATCCGATCAAGCGCGCAGATGTGCAAACTGTTGGTATTGCGCAGAACCCTATGCAATTTGACTCGATGGCTCTGCATAATACCTTTGGGCTCTCCCGTGGAGCCCGAGGTGTATTCGATGTACGCGAGCGCATCGGGGCTGATGGGCACACACGGATTCTCCGCCGGCAAAGCAGCATGGATCTCGTCGTCCCAAACAACGGGCGACAATCCATCAGCAAGGCCCGTCAGTCGATCCCGGTTCTTTGTGCTGACCACTGCAGTCGCGGCTTGCGCATCGTTCAACGTGACAGCAAGCCTTTCACGAGAATGTGACGGATCGAGCGGCATGCAGATCTTTCCCGCCTTTAAGATTCCCATCATGGCCGCCACGGTTAGCTCGTCGTGCTCCGCCAAAAGCGCAACGGGCTCCGATTTATCGCCGCAGTGCTTCAATAAGCGATGGGCGATGCGATTGGCGGTCGCGTTAAGGGCTTCGTAGGTCAGAACCCCGGTCTGGCTCTTGACCGCGATCTGACCGGGGTACAGGCGCGCCATTTTCTCAAAGCGCGACGGAATGGACTGTGCGGTTTCGTCTATTGTGAACGCTAAAAATGAGCCGCTCGGGTGAAAACACTTTGCCCGTATGAGTTCCTGCTCGGGAGGCAGGCTGCCGGTGTGTTTCAAAAAATCGCTCATGATGTCTCTCGCGGCGTTTCTCTTTGAGCTAGCCTCTCAAGAGGATTCAAGGAGCGCCGCTTTAGGTCGAAAATGAAGCCAACGCATGTTATCGCTCTCCGGTCTCTTCATCGTTCCTTGCATGACTCGACAGCGTGCCAGCATTTTGGGCCGTCCGGCGCGATGTTTCAATTGCCTCCCAATCCTACCAAGGTGGGCGCATCGAGCAAGCCCCGTAGCGATATCTCCATCGCGAGCCGTAAGCAATTTGGCAAGGTTCGTTAAGCCCGCGGACGGTCACTCATTCTGAAAGAAATGGCGCGCCGGATCCAACGCGGGATGCTGCGTGCGGCGATATACCAGGGGAACGACCGGGTCAACATCACATCAAACAAACGATCGCTTCGTAGATAATACGCGTCTACCCGTTCGAGCGCATAGATATCGCTTTCTTTTGTGGTCAAGCCGAGTTTGTCGGAGCAGGCGCAGCCAAAGTGTTGTCGGACGATTTCGCGGCTTCGGCGATCGTAACGGCCATAGGGATAGGCGAAACACGTGACCGAAGAACCGAGCTGCTCTTCGACGATCGTCTTCGATCGGCAGATTTCGGCCGCCACTCTATCGGTCGGCAATCGCGTCAGATCGGGGTGGGTCAGCGTATGGGCGCCAAATTCGAATCCATACTTTGCCATCTCCCGAATCTCTCCCCAGCTTAGCATGGAGCGACCCCCCAGGGCGGGCAGTCGACTGGTTGATTCGGTTGTCGCGGTTTCTCCCACTGTGAGAAATACCGTGGCGCACATGCCGTACTCCCGCAGTACCGGGAGGGCCTGCTGATACACGCTGTGGTATCCGTCGTCAAATGTGATCACGAATGAATGGTCGGGGAGCGGTCGGCTGTGACGAAGCGTCATCACAGCGTCGGTCAAGGTCAGTGTCCGATATCCGTTCTCGTGCAATTTTCCCATGGCGCGGCGAAACACGGCGGGAGAGAACGAGATGACGTTTCCTTGATCGTCCAAGGAGTGAAAGGTCAAAATCGGCAGGGAGAGCATTGTGTGTAAAGCGCCGAGTCGCTAGCCGCGCAGCCATTCAAGCGATAAAAAGTACTTGAGGCGTAACCGGAGCACGACCTTCCAACGGATCCATCCGCGGTGCCAACGATAGCGGTTCCATCCGTAAAAACGCAGCCGATCGATGATGAATTCGAGCTTCGTCGGTGCCTTGATCGGAAGAATCCTGGGTTTAGTGCCGCTGAAATCATACCCCATCGCCTCCATCCCCATACCGCAAGCGGCTTCAACCCGTGTGATTTCGCTCTTGGACATTTCGCGAAATCTGCCGATATGACTGGCATCGATCGGCGTAAGAAGATCTTGGTTATATTTGATCCGCGCGAGTCGATCGGGAATGTGCTCGAAGAAGCGCAACATGCGAGGTTCGTAGCTCTCGCCGAGATGAGCACATAGGGCTTGCACACTTTCGGTGGGGTGGCGCACAAGCTCTTCGTATCGAACCAGATGAACCCGGCCTGAAAACTTTGTGTAAGTAAGATAGGCCGCGTTCCACAGGGCCGTTGCCCCCTTCAGACTGGTGCCGAATTTCTCGCGGATGGCAACCACGGTGTCGCGCGGGTCGCGCAAAAGGAAAATTACCGGGCTGTGGGGGAGCTGCGCGGTGATCTCTGCCAGATAACTGTGATGTCCGGGGGTCTTGTCGCCGCCGCGCAGCTTTCCATGCTGGCGCGCGTAAAGGCTCAAAACGGTTGCCAGCACACCGGCAAAAGTCGGCTCCATCAGCGCTGCAAGCAATTCGTCCTCTGTCGGTACGGTCATTTTTCTTTGCCGCTGGAGCACCTCGCGCACGTCGGTCAGGAAGCGGCGCAGATTGGCGGATTGCTCGAGATTCCCATAACGATGCAGATCGTGGCGCAGCAGGTGATAAAAGTGGCTTTCGTGGTAGACCGCAAGCCGTGAGTGGCTGTCCAGAATTCGTGAAATAAGCGTTGTGCCGGAGCGGGTGCAACCGAGGATAAAAAATGGGGCTGAAGGCGGGCTCAACCGCTCACCGGTCTTTGCGGCATGATCGCTGGCACTTCCCATCGCTATTGGGCTTTACGATTTCTCAGATCGGCGATCCAGTTATACATCCAAGCAATCGAGTAGCCAACCGTAAAACCGCAGATAAATCCATAGAAAAAGCCGATAAAGCTGCCCAGAAAAGAGACCCGATAACCGATGAAGAACTGCCCGAGAAGCGACAGATGACGTCCAACCGACTTGCCGCCTTTGAGCACGAGCCAGTTGGTGGCGATGAACAGCCCCAGGCCTAAGACGATGCCGGTGACCAGACCGTGAATTTTTGCGTTCAGGCGCACCAGGCGCGTCAATATGATTTTCTCAAGCTCTTTTCTCTCATCGATCATCGCCAGTTCCCCCTAGAGAAAATCGAAGATTCTACGCATGAGCCCGCGTTGCGCTTTTCGCTCCAACCACGCCATGTAGAAAAACATCGCCGCGTTGCGCAAGAACGCAAAAAGCCAGCCGCCGATGAATGCGCTGGCGAACGCGTATACAAATCCAATCACGCTGCCCACCGGGGTGACCCGATATCCCGGAAAATATTGACGCAGCAACTGGAGGATGCGCACAACGCCGTCGCCGCCCCTGATGACCAGGAAAAGTGTGGCTAAAAACAACGTTGCGCCCGCTACCGTGCCCAACGCAAGGGCGAAAGCGATTCGGTCCAACTTGGTAAAGACCCGCGCCAGAGCTTCTTCAACTGCGGTGTCTTCCAAAAGCGCTTCCTCATGATATTCCGATTCTGTATTAACGCTCCAAAGATCGTTGCGCTCGCCGAGAGCGAGATTCCTCGCCGCCAGCAGGCCGGTCATCATCGCATGATCCTGGTTGTTGTAGCGGTGCAAGCCATTGCGGCCGATGGTTTGAAAATTCTCCAGCCCGTCCAGGAATCGGCGAATGAGCGCGACATGGTCGCTATAACCGGCATCATAGATGGGATAGGCATGCGGCACCCGGATGACTTGCGCGTCCTCAACCTTCACTGCGAGCGCCAGACCGATCCGCTCGAGCTCAGATTTGCCGAGTCCGATGAGATCCGCGTCCGAAAGATTCCATAAGCCGTCGCCCGGCGTGCAAAAGTATTCCATCCCCAGGCTCGTCTTGCTGCTGTCGGGAACCATGTCCGGGCTCCAGTTCTTATAATTTTGAATCCGGCCCACCCGCACTTCGGGATCGTGAATATAAATCCAGTTGTCGGGGAAAAGATGGGCGTCGTTAATGATCAAGCAAACGACCAAGAGGCCGCGGTAACGCAGGCTCTTGGCGGCTTGGATCACGTCGGCCGGCGGCGGAGGATCGAGCTTTAGGATGAATTCGTTTACGGGTATGCTCGAGACGAACGCGGATCCTGGGATGACTTCCAAACGGCCGTCATGGGAAATCACGACGCTCTCGATGTGATTGTCGTTTCGGCGTATCGCAATCACCTGGCAATTCAGTCGAACCCCAGAACCGTCCCGTTCAATATGGTTTTTTACCGCTTGCCACATCATACCGGGACCGAGGCGGGGGTAGTGAAATTCTTCGATCAAAGTTTTGATCGTTTGCTTGGGCTTTGCGAACATGCTGATGAGCGCTGTTTTCAACGACAGGCCGCGGATACGCTGCGCGGCCCATTCGGCGCGCAGTTCCGCGCAGGAAAGCCCCCAGACCTTTTCCGTGTAGGCCTTGAAAAAGGTTTCAAAGAGCCTTTTCCCAAAACGGTTGGTTACCCATTGTTCGAAGGTTTCTTCGCGCCGGTGCGGGAACAACTGCCAACGCAAGTAGCTAAGCCCAATCAGCAGGCTGCGCCCCAAGCCGAGGCCGATTAGCGCGTTGAGCGGCTTGAGCGGATAATAAAAGAACCGGCGGTTGTAGTAGATTCTGGACAGACGCGGGCGGCGGAGAAAGTCCGCTCCAAGCACCTCCCGCCACATCGACTCGACCGCCGGCGCTTTCGTAAAGAAGCGGTGCCCTCCGAGATCGAAATAAAAACCCTTATAGCTTTCCGTGCGCGCCAGGCCTCCGACCATATTCTGCTCCTCGAGGACTAAGGTTGGGCGCTTGAGTTTGCTGAGTTCGTAGGCGGCCGTCAGGCCGGCCGGACCTGCGCCAATGATAACCGTGACCTGAGGATCCATTGGTTGCGAGATCAGGATTTCCCCGCCATTGAAATGGCTTTAGTGAGATTGAATGCCCGCAAAACGCAACGGTTCACGAGAAAACGGAGAGTGCCAATGCCGAACGCCAACGCACTATATAGAAAATAAAACCAGTGCCAGGGAATCGCCCAGAGGGTAAATTTCGCACCGCGCTTGCGGAAAAAAAAGCGATAGAGCGAAGCGTTCATACTCAAAAGCAAAAGCGCCAGGAGGGTAGCGATGCCGAGCGCTTCGCGCCTCCAAAAGGCCGCCAGCAGAGAGGTCGCAAGCGCGCAGGCCAATAGCGCGCTTAGACGGCTCGAGCGACGCAAGTTGAGGTCGTCGGGTAAATGACGGTCGCGCCAGGCGAGTTCGGTCCACGGTAGAGCGCGGTGAAGGAAATCCGATTTTAGTAGCGAGAGCGCTTCCCAGCGCTTCAAATGCGTGACTTGAATCTCTTTAGCTAAGCGAATTTTATGGCCCGCTCGCCTCAGGCGGTAACCGAGTTCGATATCTTCGATGGACGGTTTTCGATAGCTCTCATCAAAGCCTTCCAGCGCAAAGAAAATTTCGCGCCGGACGGCGCCGCAGGCGCCCCAAAAGGTGAAGCCCTCGTCGCAACCATTTTGATGAACATAATGGTGCAAGAGGTTTTTATATTGAGAGAGAAAATTCGCCTCCGCCGGTTCATCGTCATACGACCCGATGACAGCCGTGAGATGCGGTTCGCCGGTGAAAATGGCGGTGATTTTGCTGACGATGTCGGGAGGGACGGCTACATCGCTGTCGATGAAGAGAAGGATGTCGCCAGTGGCCGCGCGCGCGCCGTGGTTGCGCGCCCGCGCCGGTCCGCCCGTGACCGGGAGCCGGATCACTCGGGTCGCGTAAGCCTCCGCGAGCCGCCAACAACCATCGCTTTCACCGTCCGCCACCACGATTATTTCGTCGGGCGGAGGGGCAGCCTGGCTTAGGCTGTTGAGGCAGCGATGAAAATGTTCTCCGGCGTTGTGAACCGGCACGACGACGGAAACCGTTGGCAAGTTGAAGGAGCGCATATAGCGAAAGTTATGGGCGGCCTGAGATGTCCAAGGATCGGGCACAATGGAGGCGAAAAATCGCCGCCAAGCTATTCTTCTGGGGCATCATCGATGGAGTGGATCTTACTAGCAGGCGGAGATTTTCACAACCGTTGCGCGCGATTCTCAGAAGTGATTTGTCGCTGGGGATATGATAAGCAAACGTCCCATGGTTGACGTGGCGGCGAATCACCGCAGGGTCATGGAGCGCATAAGTCAAGCGGCGGCAAGGACCGGCCGCGATGCAGCGTCGATCAAGCTGCTCGCCGCTGCCAAATCTCAGGATGCGGAACTGATTCGCGCGGCGATTGCGGCGGGGGTCTCCCTGATCGGAGAAAATTATGTCCAAGAGGCGCAGGCGATGAAAGCCAGAATCCCTCAGGCGGCCGAATGGCATATGATCGGTCATTTGCAGCGGAATAAGGCCAAGAGCGCCATCGCGCTGTTCGATCTGATTGAATCCTTGGACAGCATTGCGTTGGCGCGTGAGTTGGATAAGGAAGGGCGCAAAGCGGGAAAGCGGGTCCGAACCTTTGTCGAAGTGAACCTCGCCGGAGAGGAAAGCAAGACGGGCATCGCCAAAGATCGGGTTTTTCTTTTGCTGCAAGAAGCAGCCAAGCTCACAAACATAACAATTGAAGGGCTCATGACGGTCCCGCCGTTTCGCGAGAACCCGGACGATGCGCGACCCTACTTTCGCGAATTGCGAGAGCTGCTTGGCCGCATGCAAGAGCTGCAACTGCCGAATATGGATCTCAAGGAGCTCTCGATGGGAATGAGCCACGACTACCCGGTGGCGATCGAGGAAGGCGCCACTATTGTGCGCATTGGCACCGCCCTCTTCGGGCCCAGGAAAGCCTAGGGGAAGATGTTTGTCGTCGTCAATCTGCTGATTGCAGTCGCCCAGGTTCTGGACTATATACTTTGGGCGTACATGTGGATCGTCATCGCCCGGGTGATCATCTCCTGGGTCAATGCGGATCCTTATAACCCACTGGTCCGCTTCATTTACGGCGCGACAGAGCCGGTTCTCGAACGTGTGCGTCGGGTCTTGCCGGTTTACGCGGGGGGATTGGATCTTTCGCCGTTCGTTGTCTGGATTGCCGTCCTCTTTTTGCAGCATTTTGTGGTCAGATCGCTTTACGATCTGGCTTACGCTTTGAGGTAAAGGGATGCTTTCGGAGGTCCACCGAATCGTAGCTACGTATAAAGATCACATGGATACAAAAAGAACCGTGTCGGTTCGTTCAGGTTTATAGTCAAGGAGGTTCTTGATGAAAATTTTTCTTGCAGGAAATTGGGTTGACAAGCCGAAGAAAATGGAAGTGCGCAACCCCTTCGATAACTCGGTCATCGACACGGTGCCTAAAGCCGATGCCGGTGATCTGGAGAAAGCGTTGGCGTTTGCCGAACGCGGCGCAAAGGTGATGGCCAAACTTACCGGCTACGAGCGCTGGAAAATACTGCGCAAAGCCGCGGACATGATGGCTGCCCGGAATGAGGAATTGGGACAGACGATCTCAAAGGAAGAAGGAAAAATTATTGCCGAAGGGCGGGGCGAAGCGAATCGCGCGGTTGAAACCATGATGGGATCGGCCGAAGAAGCTAAGCGGATACACGGAGAAACCGTCCCCCTGGATGCGGATCCGACGGGCGCAAATAAATTTGGCTTTACGCTGCGTATACCGTGCGGCGTGGTGGCGGCGATCGCGCCGTTTAATTTTCCACTGAACCTGGTCACACATAAAGTCGGCCCGGCCCTGGCGGCCGGCAATGCGCTAATTATTAAACCGGCGTCGGATACCCCCCTATCGGCGCTAAAACTTACCGAGATCTTGCTCGAGGCCGGGCTGCCGCCCGAAGGAATCCAGTGCATTACCGGTTCAGGCGGCGAAATCGGCGATGCTCTGGTGGCCGATCGGCGCGTGCGCAAAGTGACCTTTACCGGCAGCCGCGAGATCGGTGATCGAATCTGCCATATGGCGGGAATTAAAAAAGTCACGATGGAACTCGGCTCTAACAGCCCGCTGATTATCATGCCCGATGCGGATCTGAACAAGGCGGCAGCAGCGACCGCCTTGACCGGTTATGGCAATGCCGGGCAGACCTGCATTTCGACCCAACGGGTGCTCACCGCGAAAAAAATCTACGGCGATTTTCTCGACGCATTGAAGCCTAGAGTGGAAGCGTTGACCACCGGCAACCAACTCGATGAAAAGTCCAAGGTCGGACCTATGGTGAAGGAGAGCGAGGCCGTGCGCGTGGAGAACTGGATAAGCGAGGCGGTCGCGGGCGGCGCCCGATTGGTCGCAGGCGGCGGCCGGCGGGGAGCGATCTACACGCCCGCTGTCGTGGCCGATGTCCATCCTGACATGCGCATCTCCCGCGATGAGCTATTCGGGCCGGCGGTGGGGGTCACGCCTTTCGACACGATTGAAGAAGCGATCGCTTTGGCGAACGACAGCGTATACGGACTTTCGGCGGGTATTTTCACCGAGAACGTCGAATGGGCCATGAAATTTGCGCGCGAAGCGGAAGCCGGCAACCTCCACATTAATTGGGGAACCCAGTGGCGCGTGGATCTAATGCCGTATGGCGGGTTAAAGGACTCAGGCTTCGGAAAAGAGGGACCGCGCTACGCCATAAACGAAATGTCGGAACTCAAAATGGTCGTGTTCCACTTGAATTCCTAGCCCATGAGGAGCGACGGGCGAAAGGCGAAACAACTGCGGCCACTGTCGATCACGCCGAGCTATATTAAAACCGCCGACGGCTCGGTGCTGATCGAAATGGGCGATACCAAGGTGATTTGTACGGCGAAGCTAGAAGAGCGGGTACCCCCGTTTTTGCGCAACAGTGGCAAAGGTTGGATTACCGCGGAGTACGGGATGCTGCCTGGTTCGTCGCAGGTGCGGATCGGACGCGAGTCGGCGCGTGGTAAAATCGGCGGGAGAACCCACGAGATTCAAAGGCTTATCGGCCGAAGCCTTCGAGCCATCGCGGATTTAAAGAGTCTCGGTGAGCGCACGGTCTGGATCGACTGCGATGTGATTCAGGCCGACGGCGGCACGCGCACGGCTTCGATTACCGGAGCCTATGTGGCGCTAGTTGAGGCGATGCGCCGCTGGCTCAGCAAAGGAATCATCAATGTCGATCCGATCCGGGACTCGGTCGCCGCCGTAAGCATCGGCATCGTGGACGGCAAGATTCTCTTAGATTTGGCTTACGACGAGGATAGCCGGGCCGATGTCGATATGAATTTCGTCATGACCGGTTCGGGAAAATTCATCGAGGTTCAGGGAACGGCCGAAAGCGCCCCGTTTACGAAAAAACAAATGGAGCGCATGACGGAGGTCGCGCAGCAGGGAATCCGGGAGCTTGTTAAAGCGCAGCAAAAAATAATTGCGTCGATTTCCTGATCTTCCTTATTGTCACACGCACGATGGAGGTCGCGCAGTAGGGAATCCGGGAGCTGCTTAAAACACAGCAAGAAACAATCGCCAATTTCTTGATTTTATTTATTGTCACACGCCAGGATGGAGGTTGCGGAGTAGGGAATCCGGGAGCTGCCTAAAGCGCAGCAAAAAACAATCGCCAATTTCTTGATTTTATTTATTGTCACACGTGATTGAACTGCTGGTAGCTACCACGAATCGCGCAAAGTTTGCCGAGATTCAAAGCTTTCTCAAGAGTCTTCCCGTAAGCCTCCGCTCGCTTCAGAGCTTGGGGCAATGGCCTACGGTCATCGAGGACGGCGCCACGTTTGAAGAAAACGCGCTTAATAAGGCGCGGACACTGGCCCGCTACTCAGGCTGCTTTGCACTGGCGGACGATTCCGGACTGGAAGTGGACGCTCTTCATGGCGCGCCGGGAATTTACTCCGCCCGCTACTCGGGCGAAGAGGGCAACGACGACAAAAACAATGAGAAGTTGCTCAAGGAACTGCAGGACATTCCTGAACCGAAACGAACAGCAAGATTTGTTTGCGCCCTGGCGCTGTGCGCACCCGATTCGCTGAACGGCAAAGAGTGGTTGATTCGCAAATCCTGCGAGGGGCGCATCGCTTTGGAGCGCAAGGGAGAACAGGGTTTTGGTTATGATCCGATCTTTTTCTTTCCCCCGTTTGGCAAAACGTTCGGCGAAATCGACCGCGAAACTAAAGCAACTGTGAGTCACCGCGGCAAAGCCCTCAAGAAGTTGGCGGAGGTGTTGCCGTCACTCGTCGATTTGACCGCAAAACCTTGATTTCGTGACCTTCCCGTGTAGAATGGCTCTGTTCATTGACGGGGCGTAGCGCAGCCTGGTAGCGCACCTGCCTTGGGCGCAGGGGGTCGGAAGTTCAAATCTTCTCGCCCCGACCATCAAAGAGTGCTGAGGGGTGAGTTCTGAGCGCTGACTCATCCGGGCGGAGGAGGACTTTTTCCTCAGTACTCAGCACTCGTTACTTCGTTAGGCGCCAGTAGCTCAGCTGGATAGAGCAACGGCCTTCTAAGCCGTAGGTCAGGGGTTCGAATCCCTTCTGGCGCGCCAGAATGGTTTTGATGCGGTGAGTGTAGCTCAACGGTTAGAGCACTGGACTGTGGCTCCAGGGGTTGAGGGTTCAAATCCCTTCACTCACCCCAAGTTTGAATAAACCGGTAGAGCATGGAGGATGGCGCGTAGTGTAGGTTGCGATCCGCTCTCTTTTGTTCTCAATCGGTAACCGGTGGGGGCCGCTAGCTCAGTTGGTAGAGCAGCTGACTCTTAATCAGCGGGTCCGGAGTTCGAGTCTCCGGCGGCCCACCAAAACCTCTCACTTACAAGGCCAAAGGACCATCTTCTTCGTTAGGCGTTCCGAAGTGACCCAGCGTTGAATTGTTAATCGATTGTGCTACCTTGACGGGCAAGTTCGGCGCGGTAACCATTGCTGCAACGAGATCAGCGCAGTCGACCTTTATTGGCCCGCCCAACTTCTGAATCCCGCCCGATTGTCCACGAGGAATTCATCCCTCCTTGTAGATTTTGGCGTGAGCACGGAGAGCCAAAAATGGAAAGTCTTGGTGCATTTGAATATGCCATGGGAGTATACGGGGTGAGTCTTGTCGTGACCCTGGTCGTTTGGCTGGTTATCGTTGCGATTCGATGGGTCTCCAGGGATCGCCCTCGCGTTTAGGGCCCTTGGCTCGTTGCCGGATCGAGCGACTCAAACAAACGGGAGTAATATTCATTGTTGACACTTGCCGCACACGTTTTTGAAGGGCTATCGACGTTCGCCGAAATGGACACCCAAACGGTACTGGTCCGTTTGGCGCTCATGATCCTGGGTTTACTTCTGATCTACCTCAGCGCCAAGGATATTCTCGATCCTATGGTGCTGATGCCGATGGGTTTGGCGATGGTGTTGGTGAACGGTGCGACGCTGACGATTGAGGGAAAGCTCGCAAATCTGTTTGTGGACCCGATGCTAGCGGAGCCGGAGAAGGTCGTAAACAGCATGCAAATTTTCTTTCTCCAACCGATTTATAACCTCATGTTTTCTAACGGTCTGATCGCTTGCTTAGTGTTTATGGGGATTGGTGTGCTTACGCCGTTGGATTATTTGATCGCCTCGCCGTTAACGAGTCTCCTCATCGCAATCGGCGCCGAGTTAGGCTCGATCCTCACGTTTCCAATCGCCGTTGCATGCGGCTTCAACTACCGCGAAGCTGCCTCTATCGCGATTGTGGGTGGAGCCGATGGGCCCATGGTGTTGTTTACCTCGTTGGAACTGGCCAAAAAGCTGTTCGTTCCTATATCTGTCGTTGCCTACGTTTACCTGAGCATCACCTATGCGATTTACCCCTATATGATCAAACTTCTGATCCCGAAAAAACTTCAGGGAATAGTCATGGACTTGCATGCGCTTCCCAAAGTTTCTTCACGCCAGAAATTGATATTCGCCGTGCTTGCGGCCGCCGTGCTCTCAGTCCTTTTTCCCGTCGCTGCACCGTTATTCGCGTCGTTTTTTATCGGCGTGATGGTCCGCGAGGCCGACCTCCCGCGTTATCAGCGATTTCTCGACGAAGTTATGCTCACAGGCTCGACTTTTTTTCTCGGGTTTGTGCTGGGCGCACTGTTTAGCTTTTATGTGATCACGGATTCTCGTGTTCTGCTTATTATGGGTTTGGGACTACTTTCCATCATTCTATCCGGCCTGGGCGGCATTGTTTCCGGCCTAATTGCTTATAAGTTATCCAAAGGAAAGATTAACCCGCTCATAGGGATTGCTGGTGTTTCGTGTGTGCCTTCGACGGCCAAGGTCGCTCAAAAATGCGCGTTCGCCGTCAACAAGCAAGCCATTATTCTGCCTGTGGCCATGGGCCCCAATGTCGCGGGCGTCATCACCACCGCGATAATAGCGGGAATTTACGTCGGCCTGTTGCGTTAGCACAAACTTGCCGAGCTTTGCGAACCGCCTGACGGCACGGCCGGCGTCAGCGTCAGCCTTTGAGGGATTTTCTTGTTAAGCGTGGGCCATAATGAGATAATTATAATTGTTAACCGCGCGTACGGCGGAGGGAAACATGATGGCCGACGGCTTAACCTACAACATGCCATTGGAAGTGTATCTGCAAGCGGCCGTGGTCCGAGGCGTTCTAGAAACCAATCAAAGTCGACTGAGCAGCCACTTGATATTGCGCGAAGGTGACGAGGTTTTCTTTCTGCGGGCGGCTAGCCTGGAGCGACTTGACGGTCGTGTGGTTGCCGCGGGGTCCGACGAATATCTCATCTACATGCAGGAGATATTTCTAATTGCCGATCTCAGTCCTCAATCCGACCATTCTGTCAGCGAGCACCTCTTTGTGAAGAAGGAAAGCAGCAAAGCCTTGCTGAGCGTCGGGCCCTATTGGCTTCAGGGCAACATCCATATACTCCCGGGCGGAGCGCTTCACGAGTTGTTGCAGGCGAGGGCGCGCTTCATCCCGGTGACCGAAGCGACCTTGCTCGACCGCCCTGACCCGGGTTTTCGGACCTATCTTGTGAACCGGACAAAAATTGGCTTTATAACCGCTTTGAACGAAAGCCTGATTGAACTTTAACGGTTATGGCAGCATCGCCGTTTCCAACCGAAATTAATTACAATAGGGCTATGGGGGTCGTTCGGATTACTTGGAACGATGGTCACTTCGGGGAGTATGCAGCGGAATACCTAAGGGGGTACTGTCCCTGCGCGCTCTGCCAGGGGCACGGAACCGAAAGGCAATTCATTTCTGTACCGAACGCGCAGATCCAAGAAATTCAGGCGGTGGGCAATTATGCCGTTGAGTTTAGATGGGATGATGGCCACAGCACAGGAATTTACACCTACGATTATCTGAGAGCGCTATGCCCGTGCGCTGCATGCAGCAAAAGGAGTTCCGATCGATCTTGAGGAAAGCTCCTTGGCTACTCAATGCAGTTTTCAGGTTTCGCCTCGCGCCTTAATCACAGTCTTTGGCGCTTGACTTACCTAACCGTGTTTTTTACTCTCCTCTTCTAATCACGAGGGTTGATACGCTTTTGGCATCAAGGTGGTTGATGCATTGCGAGAGTGGCGGAACTGGCAGACGCACTAGACTTAGGATCTAGCGGGTAACCGTGGGGGTTCGAGTCCCCCCTCTCGCACCAAATGCAAGGTTAAAATATGATCCGATAGACGGACGAGAAAGGTTTAATGATCAGGTAAAGGTCAAGCGAACGCCACCGGTGAAATCACGGTTTAAAAAATTTGCTTCGTGGTGCTCAGAGCAAGGCCTTACACAAAACTATGAAAATCGATGTTGATGAAATAAACCCAGTGCAGCGGAAAATCCGCGTCGAGCTTACGCCGGAAAAAGTCGCGGGCGAGTTCCACAAAGCTTATCAAAGTCTTGGGCAAAGGGTGCGGGTCAAAGGATTTCGCGCCGGCAAAGCTCCACGCACCGTTCTCCAGGGTATCTATGGGGACGAAATCAAAGGGCAAGTGCGGTCACAGCTGGTGGAAGACTCTTTGAGTGAGGTCATTAAGCAGCGAGGTCTGCAGATCGTGTCCCGCCCGGAAATCGAAACCAATGAATTGCAGGAGGGGAGCCCGTTTTCCTTCTCAGCAGTTTTTGAAGTGAAGCCGGAAATCGAAATTAGAGACTATCTCGGGGTTCAAGTAGAGAAGGTCAAGCTCGCCATCAGTGAGGAACAAGTCGACGAGGCCTTACGGCGTCTTCGCGAAAGCCATGCGCGGCTAGAGCCGCTGGAAAATCGCGATACGGTAGAGCGCGGTGATTTTGTCGCTCTGGATTTTGAGGGATCGATTGGGGGAAAGCCGTTTGCGGGCGCCAAGGGTGAAAATTATCTTTTGGAAATCGGTGGCAAACAGGCATTGCCAGAATTCGAAGAAGCCATTGTCGGTTTTAGAATCGGCGAGCGGCAAGAGGTTCGGGTAAACTATCCTGAGTCCTACCCTAATCGTGAAATTGCCGGTAAAACGGTCGATTTCACGGTGATCGCTCGCGAAATCAAGCAGAAGGTACTTCCGCCGCTCGATGATGATTTCGCCAAGGACCATGGTGAATGTGCCTCTCTCGAGGAACTACGTACCGCGGTCCGTACGCGACTCGAAAATGAGCTCAAGCAGATTCAAAACGAAGCTTTAAAGGAACAGCTCGTTAGCCGGCTGATCGAAAACAATTCTTTCACTCCTCCTCCCTCGATGGTGGAGCGGCAAACAAGATATCTGATGGAGCGATCTCAAAACCGGAACTCAGGACAAAGGCGCTCAGAAGAAACCGAAGCGGCGGCTTCAAACGAAGAGACCCGCAAGAACTTGGAAGCCCGCGCGAGGCGCCAGGTCCAAGCAACCCTGCTGATTGAAAAGATTGCCGAGCGGGAAAAAATCGAGGTCTCGGACAAGGAAATACAGGACCGAGTGGATCATATGGTCCGGGCTGCCGGCGAGCGGTCTAAAACAGTGCGTGAATTCTACACCCGTCCGGACGCACACGATGAATTGCGTGCACAAATCGTTTTTGACCATACGCTCGATTTCTTACTTGAACGCGCCCAGATTTTAGAGGTCGATCCAGCGAAGTCTAAGGTTGATGAGCACGGTGAAAAAAGCTAGAATGCCAGTCGTGGTTGAGGAGTTTCCCTGACAATGAATTTCATCCCGATTGTCGTCGAACAGACGGGCCGCGGCGAGCGCGCCTACGACATTTACTCGCGGCTTTTAAAAGACCGTATAGTTTTCTTGGGATCGGTTGTTACAGACGACGTAGCGAATCTAATCACCGCCCAGCTTCTTTTCCTCGAGTCCGAAGATCCTGAACGTGACATTTTTTTCTATATTAATAGCCCTGGCGGCTCGGTGACCGCGGGCCTCGCGATCTATGACACGATGCAGTATGTGAGGCCGCAAATTTCGACCGTTTGTGTTGGACAAGCAGCGAGCATGGGTGCTTTGCTGCTGGCCGCGGGCAGCAAAGGTAAACGCTTTGCGCTGCCCCATTCACGGATCATGATTCATCAGCCTTTAGGGGGCTTTCAGGGTCAGGCGACAGATGTCGATATTCAGGCGCGTGAAATTCTGCGGATGCGCGAAGAGTTAAACAATATTTTGGTGCGGCATACAGGCCAAAGCCTAAAACGAATTGAAAAGGACACCGATAGGGATTTTTTTATGACCGGGAAACAGGCTCAGGAGTATGGCTTGGTGGACGAAGTGATCGCGAGCCGGCCCGAAGGCAGCCTGAAGAAGTAAAGGAATTTTGGTCAAGCGGGGGTTCTATGCCAAAGCACGGTGAACACGGGTCAGGAAATCTCGTCTGCTCGTTCTGCGGAAAGAGCCAAGACGAGGTCAGGAAGCTTATTGCTGGCCCAACCGTTTACATCTGTGATGAGTGCATTGATCTGTGCAACGACATAATTGCCGAAGAAGTCGATCACGATGAAAATTTGACCTCTTCGTCGAATGTGCCCAAACCTGCCGAGATCAAACGTGTGCTCGATCAATATGTGATCGGTCAGGAACGAGCAAAGAAAATCCTTGCTGTTGCGGTTCATAACCACTACAAACGCATCGATAGCCAAATGGTGACCGGAGACGTGGAACTGCAGAAGAGTAACATTCTCCTGTTGGGTCCGACGGGCTCGGGCAAGACTTTGCTGGCCCAGACGCTGGCACGGTTTCTTCAAGTCCCGTTCACTATCGCCGATGCCACCAGCTTAACGGAGGCGGGTTATGTCGGTGAGGATGTTGAGAACATCATCCTCAATCTGCTTCAAGCGGCGGATTACGACGTTGAAAAAGCTCAGCGTGGGATCGTTTATATCGACGAAATTGATAAGATCTCAAGAAAATCGGACAACCCATCGATTACGCGCGATGTCTCGGGTGAAGGGGTGCAGCAGGCGCTGTTAAAGATTATCGAGGGAACCATGGCCAGTGTTCCCCCCAAAGGTGGAAGGAAACATCCACAGCAGGAATTTCTTCAGGTGGACACGACAAACATACTCTTTATCTGCGGGGGTGCGTTTGTCGGGCTGGAAGACATTATCCGCAAACGGACGGGGCGCAAGCGAATGGGGTTCGGCGGTCAGCTTGAAGATAAGGATGGCAGGCGCACTACGGAGCTGCTGCACGATGTGCAACCCGAAGATCTGTTAAAGTTCGGTCTGATCCCGGAGTTTATCGGTCGCTTGCCGGTGATCGCGACGCTTGACGAATTGGATGAATCCGCTCTCGTGCGCATCCTTAAAGAGCCCAAGAATGCGTTAACTAAACAATATTCAAAGCTGTTCGACATGGAGACCGTTCACCTGAAGTTTACCGAAGAGGCACTGCGCGCGATCGCCCGCGAAGCCATGAAGCGAAAGTCCGGCGCACGGGGGTTAAGAGCGATTATGGAAAATATCATGCTGGAGATCATGTATGACATGCCTTCCCAGCCTAATATAAAAGAGGTGGTCATCTCCGAGGATGTGGTCAGCAAAAACGAACCACCGATTGTGGTCTACACCAAAGCGGCGGAGAGCGCTTAGGGAGGCAAAGCTATGTTATTTCGCAACGATAAAAGAGACGACCGGGAACCGGGGGGCGCTTCCAGAGTGCCATTGCTGCCGCTCAGGGATATCATTGTTTTTCCTCACATGGTGGTGCCGCTCTTTGTCGGGCGGCAACGCTCAATCAAGGCTTTGGAAGAGGCGACGCAGAAGCAGAGCCCGATTTTTTTGTCATCCCAAAAAGACGCCAAAACGAATGAACCCACGGAAGACGATATATACAAGATTGGCACGTTAGGCACTGTCGTTCAGATGTTAAAATTGCCTGACGGGACAGTTAAAGTTCTGATTGAAGGCAAAAAGCGGGCGAAGATTGTTAACTTCGTCAGCAACCCAGACTTTTTCCTGGTGGAAGTCGACGAAGCGCAGGAGATCGTTGAACGCAATACGGAAGTTGAGGCTCTCACTCGGGAAGTCCACGCGACTTTCGAGAATTATGTGAAACTAAAGAAAAAGATCCCGCCTGAAATGGTCATGTCGGTTTCAGCTATCGATGATCCCGGGCGGTTAGCCGACACCATTGTTGCGCATCTCGGTATTAAGATAGAGGACCGCCAGAACCTTTTAGAGACGTTCAATGCCAACGAGCGACTCGAGAAGGTGCTAGGGCACATGCGGGCCGAAATCGAGATTCTTGAGGTAGAGCGGCGCATTCGTTCGCGCGTGAAGAAGCAGATGGAGCGTTCCCAGAAAGAGTACTATCTGAATGAACAGATGCGGGCGATCCAAAAGGAACTCGGAGAAAAGGATGAGTTTAAAAACGAAATTCAGGAAATCGAAGAAAAGATAAAACAAAAGAAGCTTTCGGCTGAGGCTCGAGAAAAGGTAGAAAAAGAACTCAAGAAACTTAAGATGATGTCGCCCATGTCGGCCGAAGCTACGGTGGTGAGGAACTATATTGACTGGATTCTGAGTCTGCCCTGGAACGAATTTACCGATGATAAACTGGACATCAATGAAGCCGAGAGAGTTCTAGAAGAGGACCACTACGGACTGGAGAAAGTGAAGGAGCGGATTCTCGAATATTTGGCTGTCCAGTGTCTGGTGGGTAAGATCAAGGGGCCTATCCTGTGTTTGGTCGGCCCTCCCGGAGTCGGCAAGACATCGCTAGGCCGCTCCATCGCGCGTGCCACGGGAAGAAAGTTCGTCCGGGTGTCCCTGGGGGGCGTTCGTGACGAGGCGGAGATCCGCGGCCACCGTCGCACGTACATCGGTGCTCTGCCGGGGAAAATCATTCAATCAATGAAAAAAGCAGGCTCAAGCAATCCGGTGTTCTTAATGGACGAAATCGATAAAATGTCTACAGATTTTCGGGGGGATCCGTCATCGGCGCTTCTTGAGGTATTGGACCCTGAGCAAAACACCTCCTTCAATGATCATTACTTAGACCTAGACTACGATCTCTCCAAGGTCATGTTTATTACCACGGCGAATACTCTAGACCGGATTCCACGACCGCTCCAGGATCGTATGGAAATCATTCGGATCGCCGGCTATACCGAACTCGAAAAACTGAGCATCGCTAAGAAGTATCTGCTCGAGAAACAAAAAGAGGCAAACGGGCTCACGCCCGAAAACATTGCGTTCACGGACAATGCTATCCTGGGGCTCATCCGCCACTATACTAAAGAGGCCGGCGTGCGGAATCTTGAACGGGAGATCGCCGCGGTGTGCCGCAAGGTGGCGGTGGAAGTGGTGAAAAAGGATCGAAACACGCATATTCAGGTGGGCACAAAGAGCCTGCACAAATATCTGGGTCCGATTAAGTTCCGCTACGGCAAGGCGGAAGGCGAGCAAAAAATTGGGGTTGCGACCGGTTTGGCCTGGACAGAACTGGGTGGCGAGCTTCTGGCAACCGAAGTGACTGTTATGCCAGGTAAGGGCCAATTGATTATTACCGGGAAACTCGGTGATGTCATGCAGGAGTCAGCGCGGGCGGCGATGAGTTATGTTCGCTCGCGCGCTGCGGAATTGGGTATGGAAAAGGATTTTTATCAAAAGCTGGATATCCATATTCACGTGCCCGAGGGCGCCATACCGAAGGACGGACCGTCGGCGGGTATCACCATGGCAACATCGTTGGTCTCTGCATTGATTAAAGTTCCTGTCCATAATGATCTCGCTATGACCGGAGAGATCACCTTGCGCGGGACGGTCCTGCCGATTGGCGGTCTGAAAGAAAAAGTCTTGGCAGCGCACCGAGCCGGCATTAAGAGAGTTTTGATCCCGTCAGAAAACGAGAAAGATATTGAAGAGATTCCCGCCACGGTGTTGAAAACCGTTGAGTTGATATTGGTCTCGCACATGGACGAAGTGCTCAAAAAGGCGCTAGTCACGGCAGATCCCGATCACCTTTTCAGTAACTTTGCTGTCCCGCACGAATCGAAAGTGGAACCGACTCCGTTTCCGGATAAGGACGAAGAGGCTCCCGGACCGGAAATTTTGCCTCAATAGTATCCTGGCGTAGTGTGCGGGCGCCGCGCGGTTTGACAGCGGGCATTGCTGCTGTTATAAAGACGCATTGCCCTGTCAACGGTTGGACAAGGGGATGAGGGGACAATGACCAAGGCGGAACTAATCGATTCATTTGCTAAACGAAGCGAACTCTCTCGGCCCAAAGCGGAAGAGCTGGTAAATGGGTTATTTGACGACATTGTTCTCGCGTTGAAGAACGGAGACAAAGTAAATATATCGGGATTCGGTACATTTTCTGTTTCGCAGCGCAAAGGAAGAATCGGCAGAAATCCTAAAACCGGAGAGGCTATCGAGATTGCTCCCTCTCGTGCGGCAAAATTCAAGGCCGGGAAAACCTTAAAAGATTCCCTCAGCTGATTGTATCCTAACACTATCAAGCTTAGCTCCGGCATAGAGCTGTAAGGTGTTTTCGAGCTGGGGCTGAAGGCGTGGCTTTTCAGCCGAGGGGGCGGTTAGCTCAGCGGGAGAGCATCGGCCTTACAAGCCGGGGGTCACAGGTTCAAATCCTGTACCGCCCACCAGTGGTGATGATTGCATGTCGGGGTCGTAGTTCAGTTGGTTAGAACGCCGGCCTGTCACGCCGGAGGTCGCGAGTTCGAGTCTCGTCGGCCCCGCCATTTAATTTTTAGAGTAAGAAAGACTGGCTTTAGAGGATAGTTAAATGAAAACCGAAGACGCGCTTGCGCAGCGACAGTGGTTTGTTGTGGACGCGCAAGGGATGGTCCTGGGCCGCATGGCCAGTGAGATTGCTAAAGTCTTGCGCGGCAAGAATAAACCGATTTTTACTCCTAACACTGATGCGGGTGATTTCGTGATCGTAATAAACGCGCGGGGTGTTCGACTTACCGGAAAAAAGCTAGAGAAAAAAATTTACTACCGACATACGGATTATCCCGGCGGGATTCGCGAAAAATCGGCAGCCAAGATGTTAGCGGACAAGCCTGAGGACGTAGTTCGGCTCGCTGTTAAGGGCATGCTGCCGAAGAATCGGTTAAGCAGGAGACTAGTAACCAAATTGAAGGTTTATGCAGGTCCTGAGCATCCGCATGATGCTCAGAAGCCTCGGCCTCTGGCGATTAAGCCGTAGGAGTAAGACTAATGGCCGACAAAGTGATAACCGCAACAGGAAGAAGAAAAACTTCAGTAGCGCGTGTGTTTCTCAGGCCAGGCAAGGGCAGCATCGTGATTAACGCCCGATCCTTAAATGAATACTTCGGCCGTGAAACTGCTCGGATGATCGTCCTGCAACCATTCGATGTTACTCAGACATCGGGGACTCTCGACATCGATGTGAACGTTAACGGGGGAGGTAGCTCCGGTCAGGCCGGGGCCATACGTCATGGCATTGCCAGAGCCCTCATTCAGTTTAATCCGGATCATCGGTTGCCGCTAAAGAAAGCGGGATTTGTTACACGCGATCCCCGCGCCGTCGAGCGAAAGAAATACGGGCGCCACAAAGCGCGCAAGCGTCCTCAGTACTCGAAGCGTTGAATCGGAAGGAACCAGTCCGCCCCGGCATTGCATGATGACGGGGGGATGGTTCTGATTCACTCCTCCGCGGTAAAAAAGTACAGCCCGATCAGTGCGAAAATCGAATTAGGCAGCCAACCGGCAATCCATGGCGGCAATGCTGCGCTGTGGCCTAACGAAATGCTAAAAGCCGTCAACACCCAATATCCAAAACCGATCAACATCGCCACGCCAAAGCTGAGCGCCATGCCACCCCCCAGGTGCCGTTTCAGAGCAAAAGGTACGGCTAAAAGAATCATGAGTGGCGAAATAACCGGAATCGCAAGTTTGGTCTGAAGATCCACCTTGTACGCGGTTGCGTCCAACCCTTTGCTTTTCATATCTTCAATTTGCTTTTGCAGATCAAAGAAGGTGAATTCTTCGGGATCGCGCGCCAACAATCGTAAGTCGTCCGGAGTCTCGGAAATCGGCGGTAACACGACCTTGCTTTGTTTGGTTATTTGGCCGTCCGCGGAGAAATTCCACTCGGTTGCATCCTTGCTTTCCCAGCCTTTTCCCGTCCAAAAAACGCTGGGAATTTCGATAAGACCACGCAAGCTGAAGTCGCGGTTGAGTCGAAAGATAGTTACACTCTCAAGCGTGTTCGTCTTAGTGTCGAACTTGTCAATATTAATAAAGGCGTTCTCGCCGCGTATCCATATGTCGCTGGTGCCGAATAGGCTCTGCTGTTGTTGATTCCTGACCTCAGTGAGGTAAATCGTCTGTGCGCGGTGCGAGAAAATAGGAACCAGAGTTTCGTTCCAAAAAAAGTTGCCGGCGCAGATCAAAAGAGACACGAAAAGCAAGGGTGCCGCGATCCGTTGGACGCTGATTCCGCTGGAACGCATAGCAGTAATCTCTTGCCCCCGTGCCAGCATGCCCAGGCAAAACAGTGTAGAAAAAAGAGTTGCAAAACCAATCACGCGAGAGATCGAAAGAGGCGCTTTGTAAAAGAAGTAACGCACAACAACGCCAATCGAAGTTCCCGAGCCGAGAAATGCCGCCACCCGATCAAAAAAATCCACGATTAAGTAAATGGACGCGATGCTCAGGAGACTGACAAAGAAAATTCGCAAAAACGCTCGCATCAAATAACGATCGAGAATAGTTCCCATGGGTAGAGATCTGAATTGCCCTCGTGTTTCCATCATGCTTACTTGGGGGCTCGTTGGCGGCGAGCCCAATGTCGAGTCGCCCAGGTCCATGCGCTTTCAAATCTCATTTGCAGATAGAGAGGTGATTCGCGAACGGCTTTTGTATATAGAAAAATAGCGATTCCACCAACGAGAAAGTTGGGCAGCCAAAGCGCAGGAACGGGGGGCAAAACGCCGTTGTCGCCGAGAGCTTTGCCGAGAGACAATAACGCGTAATAGGCGACAAGCCAGAACAAGCACAGCGCAAATCCCCACGAGCGGCTAGCGCGCGACGATCGCGGTAGCAACGTCAACGAAACCCCCAGAAGGCAGAAAACAAGAGGTACAAAAGCAAAAGAGAATCGCTGTTGTAACTCCATCCGTTCGGCAATGGCGTCGCCGCCCGCGGCCTGTTTCCTGCGAATCGTGTCAAGCAGGTGTTTAAGAGACGATTCTCTCGGAGCCGTGTCTCTTTTCTTGGCTGTTCCGATGAGATCATCAAGGTCAAGCTTAAAGTCGTAAATATTGAAACGGGTCTGGCTAAAACCCGGCCGGTTTTTTTCTCGCTCGTAGATCGAGCCGTCAAAAAGTCTCAGTCCCAGGGTATTGGTCTGCTCATCGGTTGAGATGAGGGCGACTTTCCCGAGTATGATATCTTCCTTTACGCGATCCCTCTTATCGACTATTAAAATCCCTTGAGCGGTGTTTCCTGGTGGAATAATTTCTTCGACGTAGATAAGTATCTTGGGAAAATCCGTGTTAAAAACCTTTTCTTTGAGAGCCGTTCCGACCCGGTTTTTGGCTATGTTATACAATTCCTTCCTAAGCGCAAAATTGGCCGCCGGCCGGGCGAACAGAGTTAGGAATAGGGTGATGATCGCAACCACCACCGCAACGGCCCCCACGGGCCAGAGGATCTGTGGCGGGCTGATTCCCGACGCCTTCATGGCAAGAATTTCTTGGTCATTCGAAAGTCTGCCAAGCCCCAGCAAAATGGCCAGTAGGAAAGCCATGGGGACCGTCAGTTCGAAAAAAGTCGGCAAAATCATGGAGAGTAGCTTGCCAATTTGAAGCAGCGGAACTCCACGCGTGACCACGAGCTCGATCAGCTTCACAATGCGCGCGATCACGAGAATGAAAGTGAAAGCCATGAGCCCCAAGAAGAAAGGAGGCAGAATTTCAGCAATAAGGTAGCGGGCAAGCGTTCTTTGCATGACAATAAGGTCATGTTATCTGTTGGGTCTTTTTTTGTAAAATCCTTTTACGGGTAAAAGGAAAGTCTGCGCATGAAAATTCACAGTGACTTTGTCTTCGGAGTAAATCCGGTTATGGAAAAATTGCGAGCATCGCCGGATGAGGTGGCGGAAATTCTGCTGGCAGACGGGCACCGGCGGTCAGGTTTGCGAGCGATTGAGTTCGAAGCCCGACGGCTGGGGGTGCGAGTGACTTATGCGCATCATAAGGCATTGAATCGCCTCGCTGCCAGCGATAAGCACCAAGGAGTTATTGCTAAGGTCGCCCCCTATCTATACGCACAATTCTCCGATTGGTTTCAGAACGATGCTCCCCCATCCTCCTCCGATGAAATTCTCGTCCTGGACGGACTCACCGACCCGCATAACTTCGGAGCTCTTTTGCGAACAGCGGAGGCAGTGGGTATTCGCAGGGTTATCATCCCCCAAGACCGCTCCGTCGATGTTACGCCAACTGTCGCTAAGGCCTCGGCGGGAGCGGTTCATTATCTGCAGATTTGCCGAATCGCAAATCTCAGGCGAGCGATGACGGCGCTCAAGGAGAAGGGATATTGGCTGGTAGGGCTGGACGATCAAGCGTCGGAGCAAATTTATGATCGGGTTTATCCTGAAAAGTTAGGAATCGTTCTTGGCAGTGAAGGAAGGGGGATTCGGCCCCTAATCTGGCGAGAGTGCGATTATCGGGTTTCAATTCCTATGTTGGGCAAGATATCTTCGCTTAACGTTGCCGTTGCTGGCGCCGTATTTCTTTATGAAATCCTGCGACAGAAAAGGAGCATTGACAAAAATAGGCTTAAGAGATAAGAGTTTTTAAGGCTAGTCTCATGGGGGAACAAGCGCTTCCAAGCCTCATCTGTTGACACTAAAGGCCGTAAGTGCTTTAAATAACCGTTTGCGATGGGGGAAAGCACTCCAGCGCCGTCGTGTGCCGTAGCGGGTTAGGATTCATAACCATAAGCTGTTGATTGAGTACTCTTTTCAACTGCCGATTTCTAGGCGCTTCCAACCTTTGTCGGCATGTAAAGATGTTCACAGAAACAAAACAGGCTGGCGTAGCTCAACGGCAGAGCAGCTGATTTGTAATCAGCAGGTTGTAGGTTCAAGTCCTATCGCCAGCTCCAGGCGAATAACATAGGCCGCGAGCCTTACCGTTTCCATGGGCTTAGCGATTGTACGATGAAGGAGAGAAGAGGAGAGGTTCCCGAGTGGCCAAAGGGAGCAGACTGTAAATCTGCCGGCTATGCCTTCGAAGGTTCGAATCCTTCCCTCTCCACCACAATAGCAAGTTGCGGGAATAGCTCAGTTGGTAGAGCGCGAGCCTTCCAAGCTCGGGGTCGCGGGTTCGAGTCCCGTTTCCCGCTCCAATTTTGTTTAGATGGCGGGAGAAGGCGGATGGCCGCTAGGGTGCCACAAAATCTAACGAGTCAATGCTAGAAGCGATCGACTGATATGCCCAGGTAGCTCAGTCGGTAGAGCACGTCCTTGGTAAGGACGAGGTCAGCGGTTCAATCCCGCTCCTGGGCTTTCCCCGATACCGGTAAAAAGAGCTATATCGAAATATAGCGCCATATAATGATTGATGGGCTAATAGGAGGAAGAGATGAGCAAGCAGAAGTTTGAGCGGAAGAAACCGCACCTTAACATTGGAACAATCGGCCACGTCGACCACGGCAAGACCACGTTGACCGCCGCGATTACCAAGGTGCTGGAAAAATCAGGCGGGGCTAAATTCATGGCCTATGATCAGATCGATAAGGCGCCGGAAGAAAGAGAGAGGGGTGTAACCATCAATATCGCCCACGTGGAATATGAAACGGCTAAACGCCACTATGCGCACGTCGATTGCCCGGGGCACGCTGACTACATTAAGAACATGATCACCGGGGCGGCGCAGATGGACGGCGCAATCCTGGTTGTTTCTGCCGCTGATGGACCCATGCCGCAAACTCGGGAGCATATCCTTTTGGCCCGTCAGGTCGGAGTCCCGGCTATTGTCGTCTTCCTTAATAAGGCAGACATGGTGGATGACAAAGAACTTTTGGAGCTTGTCGAACTTGAGGTGCGTGAACTCCTTACCAAATACAAATTCCCCGGCGATGATATCCCGATTGTGATCGGCAGTGCATTGAAAGCGTTGGAGGGCGATACCTCGGAAATGGGTGAAGGCGCCATTCTGAAGCTGATGGATGCTGTAGATTCATTTGTCCAGGAACCGGTTCGCGACGTCGATAAACCGTTCATCATGCCGGTGGAAGACGTTTTTACCATTAGCGGCCGTGGCACTGTGGTTACCGGTCGGGTTGAACGCGGAATCATTAAAGTCGGAGAGGAAATTGAAATCGTTGGTTTTCGGCAGACGCAAAAGACCGTTGCAACGGGCGTTGAAATGTTCCGCAAGTTGCTTGACGAAGGGCGAGCGGGCGATAACATCGGCGTGCTGCTGCGCGGCACGAAGCGCGAGGACGTAGAACGAGGACAGGTACTGGCCAAACCGGGCAGTATCACTCCGCACACGAAATTTAATGCCGAAGCTTATGTTCTGACCAAAGAAGAAGGTGGCCGGCATACTCCATTTTTTAATGGTTATCGGCCGCAATTTTACTTTCGAACGACGGACGTTACCGGTGTGGTAAAGTTGCCTGAGGGCACTGAAATGGTCATGCCCGGCGATAATATCAATGTAGAAATTGAGTTGATAACACCGGTGGCTATGGAAGAGGGATTGAAGTTCGCAATCCGCGAAGGCGGTAGAACAGTCGGCGCCGGTGTGGTCACCAAGATCATCCAATAGCGCTGCGCGAGGGAGGCTGCGGCTATGCGGGAACTCATAGGATTTGCTTGCGACCAATGCAAGCGAAAGAATTACACGACGACCAAGAATAGAAAGAAGACCACGGAAAAACTATCGTTTAAAAAGTTTTGTTCTTCTTGCCGGACCCATACCCTGCATCGCGAGGTAAAAGTCTAACGGAGATACAGGGGTCAGTAGCTCCAATTGGCTAGAGCGCCGGACTCCAAATCCGGTTGTTGCAGGTTCGAGTCCTGCCTGACCCGCCATCTCATTCGTTGGAGTCTTCATGGTGCAATGGATGCAAAAGGCGCAGGAGAGCGTTCGGCATCTGGCCGAGTTTTTCGAGGAATCGTGGCAGGAGCTTAAGAAAGTTCATTGGCCCTCGCGCAAAGAGACCTATGCCGCGACCCTTGTGGTCATCGTATTGGTGATATTGATTTCTATCTATCTCGCAGTCGTGGATTTGGGGCTGACCAAAGCCATTCAGGCCATCATCGACTAAGTCTTTAGGGTCTCCGCTTATGGCGAAACAATGGTACATCGTTCATACCTTCTCCGGGTATGAGCAGAAGGCGAAAGCGGCTCTCGAGGAACGCATTAAGGCGCTGGGCAAACAGGACTACTTCGGGGAAATACTGGTCCCGGTGGAAAAAGTGGTCGAGCTGGTCAAAGGCAAGAAAAAAACCTCGTCCCGGAAATTTTTTCCAGGCTACATTCTCGTGCAAATGGAATTGAATGACGATACCTGGCACGTAGTGAAGGAAACGCCAAAGGTCACAGGCTTTGTCGGGGGCAGTACAAATCCGCCGCCGGTGACTGATGAAGAAGTCAGAACGATTACCCAGCAGATGGAAGAGGGAGCGATTAAACCTAAACCGCGAGTTCTTTTTGCCGTGGGTGAAAACGTTAAAGTGATTGACGGTCCTTTTGCCGACTTCAACGGTGTGGTTGAGGAAGTGAGGCCGGACAAGGGAAAGCTCAGGGTTCTAATTAGTATTTTTGGGCGAGCAACCCCAGTGGAATTGGAATTCGTTCAGGTTGAGAGGAACTAGATACTTAAGGAACGAGAAAATGGCGAAAAAAGTCATAGGGGAAATCAAGCTTCAAATTCCAGCAGGCCAGGCGAATCCAAGCCCGCCTGTGGGTCCCGCCTTGGGTCAGCGCGGTGTCAACATCATGGAGTTCTGCAAAGCGTTCAACGCGGCTACCCAGACGCAACAGGGTATGGTAACTCCGGTGATTATCACGGTTTATGCGGATCGGTCGTTTACCTTTGTTACCAAAACGCCGCCGGCTTCGGTGCTGTTAAAAAAAGCCGCGGGAGTTGAGAAAGGTTCCGCAGAACCGGGAAAGGTAAAAGTCGGCAAGGTTACGCGCGCGCAGGTGAGACAAATCGCCGAGTTGAAGCTTAAAGATCTTACGGCCAAAGATCTGGCTGCAGCGGAAAAGTCTGTTGAAGGCACCGCTAGAAGTCTGGGCCTGGAGATTGAAGCATAAGCAAGGTGGCTGGGGGTTGTTCTCGGGCGCGGAGATTTATTGAAAAGCTAAGCTTGAGGTAAGCCATGAACGGGAAAGGAAAAAGTTATCGGGCCGCTTTGGCCAAGGTGGATAGGGCGCAACGCTACTTGTTGGAGGACGGTCTTCGTCTGGTGCGCGACACAGCGCGGGCGAAATTCGATGAAACTGTGGAAATGGCAATTAGATTGGGCGTCGATCCTCGGCAAGCCGATCAAAATGTTCGGGGTACCGTAAGTTTGCCGCACGGTATGGGAAAAACTGTGCGCGTTCTAGCATTTGCTAAGGGGGAAAAGGAAAAAGAAGCGCAAGAAGCAGGCGCCGATTTTGTCGGGAGCGATGAACTAATCAAGAAGATAAGTGAGGGTTGGTTTGACTTCGACAAAACGGTCGCCACGCCGGATATGATGGCCGCCGTCGGCCGTATCGGCAAAGTCTTGGGTCCGCGCGGTCTTATGCCGAATCCCAAAATCGGTACGGTAACCGTCGATATTGGTAAGGCGGTCAAAGAAATCAAAGCGGGGAAACTTGAATTTCGCGTTGATAAGGCCGGCATCATTCATGTCCCTGTTGGCAAAGCTTCCTTTGAGGCGGACAAATTGATCGATAATGCGCGGGCCGTTCTGATGTCGATCTTGAGGGCGAAGCCAGCGTCTGCCAAAGGCAACTATGTGCGCGGCGTGACGATCTCGACGACCATGGGCCCCGGCGTTAAAGTTGATCTGGCTCAAATTAGAGCGATGGCGGCTTAGTTGGAGCGAAGCCGGCACGAGTGGTAGGTTAAAAGCTTTCGGTCGGTGGATTAGGGAGAAAAGGATGGTGGAACTGGAAAATGCGCGTGCAAGTCACGCGGAAAAGGCCGAGACCGTCGCAGCCGTTCATGAGCGGTTCAGGTCGGCCAAGATGGCAATCGTTACAGAATATAGGGGCCTTACCGTGGCGCAGATTACTCGCTTAAGGCGAGAGATACGTCAGGCCTCGGGCGAATATCAAGTCATCAAAAACACCTTGGTGCGGCGCGCGCTCAAAGATACCGGCTATACGGACCTCGAGCGCTTGTTGCAAGGGCCCAATGGCTGGGTTTTCGCCTACGACGATCCGGTCGTATTGTCGAAAACGTTAGTCAAGTTTGCCGACGATAACGAAAAGATAAAAATCAAGGGCGGAGTCTTCGAGGGCGAATTCCTCGATCCAGCCAAGGTTAAGGTTCTGGCTCAAATGCCTAGCAAACCTGAACTGCAGGCCAAGTTGCTGGCGACCATTCAGGCGCCAGCAACTCAGCTGGTTCGCCTCATGCAAGAACCTGGCGCGCGGGTGGCGCGACTGATTGACAGTATCCGCAAGAGCAAATCGGAATAACATTGGATTGCGAATCAACTCAAAGGGGGAAGTTATGGCAGAGATATCGGAAGAACAGTTTATAGACTACGTCAAGAATATGAGTTTGATGCAGGCCGCGAAGATCGTCAAGCGGCTGGAAGAGGAGCTCGGCGTGAGCGCGGCGGCGCCGGTAGCTGTGGCCGCGGCGGCGGGTCCCGCAGCGGCGGCGGCCGAGGAGAAAACTGAATTTAATGTGATTCTCGCCGAGGCGGGTGAAAAAAAGATTCAGGTGATCAAAGTCGTGCGCGAGCTTACGGGTCTCGGTTTGAAAGAAGCTAAGGATCTGGTTGACGGCGCGCCGAAACCGGTCAAGGAGGGAGTTGCGAAGGCCGAGGCCGAGACAATCAAGAAGAAGCTTGAAGAGCAGGGCGCAAAGGTCGAAATCAAATAGCCGTTGTGGGCGGTGTTGCCGGTTACTGATAAAATGATGACCGTCCTAAATAGCTGAAGAGGAGCAAGCATGGCATTTCAGGTGGCCAATAATTTGCGATTTCGCCGTAGTTTCGGGAGGATCAAAAAGATCATTGACCTCCCCTACTTGATTGAAATCCAAAAGAACTCCTATGATCTTTTTTTGCAGAAGGATGTCGCTCAGGCACAGCGTCAAAATCTCGGCCTTCAAGAAGTTTTCAAATCGGTGTTCCCCATCAAGGACTTTAATGAAACCGCGTCCTTGGAGTTTGTTAGCTATGCCTTAGGCGAACCGAAGTACGATGTTGAAGAATGTCACCAACGGGGCATGACCTATGCCGCCCCTCTGAAGGTGACGGTGCAACTGGTCTTATGGGATGTCGATGCACAATCCGGTTCTCGCAGCATCAAGAACGTTAAAGAGCAGGAGGTTTATTTTGGTGAAATGCCGCTGATGACACGAAACGGCACATTCATGGTGAATGGAACCGAGCGTGTCATCGTCAGCCAGCTTCATCGCTCTCCGGGTGTTTTCTTCGAACACGACAAAGGGAAAACGCATGCGAGTGGAAAACTGCTCTACTCGGCGCGGATTATTCCGTATCGAGGATCGTGGGTTGATCTCGAATTCGACCCCCGGGATATCCTGTATGTGCGCATTGACCGACGGCGTAAATTTCATGCCACGGTCTTGTTGCGCGCATTGGGGATGACCGCCGAAGATCTGCTCAACTATTACTATAAGAGCGACACGGTTGTTTTCGAGGGGCGCAAACCGGCATTGGTTTTCAACGCCGTCCATCTCCTTGGCGCAAAAGTGGGATCCGATGTGCGCGATCCCAAGACCAACGATCTGATCGTCAAGGAAGGCAAGAAGTTTACCCGGCCGGTGTTGCGCCAAATGGAAGCGGCCAAGATCAAGCACGTACCGATTGGCTGGGAAGACATTCTGGGTCGTGTCGCGGCTCATGACATTGTCGATCCTCAAACCAAAGACGTCCTGGTTGAGTGCAATCATGAGATCACGCAGGATAAGTTGGAACTGAT
>Ga0316628_100000101_pt1 | contig 49755 bp, 35 predicted proteins | sample OWC_Aug_M2_C1_D5_FD_207648 | JGI IMG/M metagenome (GOLD analysis project Ga0316628, IMG submission 207648) | Wetland soil microbial communities from Old Woman Creek delta, Ohio, United States - OWC_Aug_M2_C1_D5_C | ecosystem: Environmental > Terrestrial > Soil > Wetlands | place: USA: Ohio...
CGGAGAAACGCCCGGCTGTCGAGCAGCATCACCCGGTGCCCCTGGCGAGCCAGCTGTCGCGCCGCGGTGGCTCCAGCCGGCCCCGCCCCGACGACGACGGCGTCCCACGGCCCGCCTCCGGCCGGGGCGGGGTCTCCTGCCGCGGTGGCGTGGCGTTCTTCCGCGTCCACGGGAGATCCCGGATTGTAGACCGCACTGCAGCCGTTGCCGATTCCGCCCCCCGGCAGATGTCGGTCCTCCCGCGCGGGCGAAGAGCGGCGACGCCGGTCCCGGCGCTATGATCGCGCACGATCCGGAAGGGGCGCAGGTGCACCGATGGGCGATGCGGTCGGGTGGATGGCGTTGCTCGCGGGTTTCGGGGAGCCCGGCGGGAACCGGCTCCCAATCCCCGCGTACTCCGAGTTCATGCCGCCGCCGCGGCTGGGACGCAAGCCGTACGGCGAGCCGGACATGGACCTCTTCTCCCGGGACGACCCCTGGGGCTGGCGCGTGTCGGAGGCGGAGCAGGCGTGGGAGCTGAACCCCGGCCTCGAGCACATCGCCCGCGAGGTCTTCGCCTCGCTGCTCGCGCTCGGCCAGGGGCGCGATGAGCACCTCCTGCGCGGGCACCGGGGGCGCAACCTCGAGGGCAACCCCTACTGGCCGCCGGAGCTGGCAGCGGCGGCCGGGCAACTGGCACACGAGCGCTTCGTCGCCCTGCTTCCCCTCGCCCTGTCGCGCACCCAGGACGACAAGGGCCGGGTGCGGTGGACGTTCCTCGGGGGGAGCGAGCTCGGCCCCGAGCGCGCCTTCTGGGGCGGCTTCCGCCGCGAGCCGGGGAAGGACGACGGCGAAGCCGCGTTCGCCTTCCTGTGCCGGCTGCTCGGCGAGGGCTTCCGCGAGGAGGCCTCGGGCGCGGAGGGCTTGCGGGCGCGCGGGCTGCGGGTCCTGGGCGGCGGCCGGCACCCGCGGCCGGAGTGGCGGGTTGACCCGCTCCCGGAGTGGGCCGCCGCCCTCGCGGCCAGCGAGTCCGGCCCGTTCGACGAGGTGCGGTACCTTCTCACGTTCCGGCCCTTCGCCTCGCTCCCCGGCGAGGTGCGGGCCCGCTACCTGCGCGGCCAGCTGCACCTGCTGCCGTTCCCCGGGAGCCTGACGCCGTGGGGCATGCCGACGTTCCTCCGCCTGGCGGACGGCCTGCCCCAGGCGATGCAGGTCCCCCTGCTGCGCCTCGCGCGGCGCCACGGGGGGCCCGGCATCCGCATCCCGCAGTCCGGCTGGCTGCACGAGCCCGGTCCCCGGGAAATCGCGCGCGACCTCCACGAGGCGTACCTCGCCGAGGCGTTCCAGCGCACGCACCGGTGGGACCGGGTGCACCGCCACGAGGACGAGCTCGCGGTCCTCAAGCGGGCGGAGAAGGTCGTCCGCGTCCTCTTCTCGACCGAGCCCGACGCCATCGGCCTCTACGACAAGCCGATGGCGCGCAACGCGCAGATCTGGACCGACGATTTCCGGCCGGTGCTCGACGGGCCGCGGGCGACCCCCGAGGAGATCACGCGCGCCCGCGATGCGGTCCTCGACGGCGGCACGTTCGGGTACCGCTTCGTCTTCCCGGCGATGCGGGTGGGCCGCTGCGAGGTCACCTGGCACCGCCCGCTCGCGGCGCTCGTGAGGCCCGGCGAGCGAAGCCCCACAGTGCTGGCCGACGGGCCCCCTGGCTTCCTCGTCGCGGTCGGAGCGGACGACCCCGCCGCGCCGCCGGCCGCGGAGCTGTTTCCCCGGCTGCTGCGGCGCCCCCTCGAGACGGCCGCAGTGGCGCTGCGCGGCGCCGACCATGCCGGCCGCTTCACGGCCGAGAACCTCCTCGCCCTCGCCACGGCGTGGCGGGGCCTCGGGGAGCGCCCGCTCCCACACGGCTTCGCGCGCCGCCTGCTCAAACTCAGGAAGGACGAGACGCTCGAGGCGTGGGTGGCGGCGGTCGAGGCGGACGCTCCCGAACGCGGGGTCGCCGAGGCCGTGCGGAAGGGGATGCCCGGCCTGGTCCTGCCAAGCGGCGGCGAGGGCGCCGGGGAGCCCCTCACCTACAGCCGGACGGCCACCCGGGCCTTCGAGGAGGCGTGGTGGCGCGACGTCGCGCTGCTCGCCCACGGCTCCTACCTGACCAAGGACAACGCCGATTGTGCGCTCGACCCGGTCTCGCAGGCGCACCTCGCCCACGCCTGGCGCGACCTCGACCCCCTCGCCGACTACCTCGCCGAGCGCCACCGGGCGGCGATCGCCGCGGGCGGCATGACTGGCACGGCGCTGTGCGGGGAGCTGCCGTTCACCTGGCGCACCGACTTCCCCTTCTCGCTCTTCGGCGGCTGGGTGGCCAACCAGGAGGGGCGGGCACACGAGCGCGACGTGCTCGTCGTGATCCCGGGGAAGGGGCGCGGCGAGGCCGTGGTCCTGGCCGACCACTACGACACCGCGTACATGGAGGACGTCTACGACACCTCCCGCGGGGGCTCGGGGGCGCGGCTGGCGGCGCGCGGCGCCGACGACAACTGCTCGGCCACCGCGACGCTCCTGCGGGCGGCGCCGGTGTTCCTGGATCTCGCCAGGCAGGGTCGCCTCGAGCGCGACGTGTGGCTCCTCCACCTCACGGGCGAGGAGTTCCCGTCCGACTGCATGGGTGCGAGGGCGTTCTGCCAGGCGCTGATGGAGAAGGCGCTGGTCCTCCGGCTCGAGGGCGGGCGGTCCGCGGACCTCTCCCCCACCAGGGTCGTCGGCCTCGTGGTCATGGACATGATCGCCCACAACCGGGCGAGCAACCCCTACGTGTTCCAGATCTCCCCCGGCGACGGATCCGGGTCGCTCCGGGTCGCGCTGCAGGCCCACCTCGCCAACGAGGCGTGGAACCGGGGCGCGGAGAGGTGGAACGCCGGCCCGGAGCGGCGCGGCCGAGGACACGGGCTGCGCAGCTCCGACCCGGCCGCGGTCCCGGCGCCCGCCGAATTCCCTCACCTGCGTGGGGAGGTGCGACTCCACTTCCAGTCGCGCAGCGCGCTCTACAACACCGACGGCCAGATCTTCTCCGACGTCGGGGTTCCCGTTGCCCTGTTCATGGAGGACTACGACATCAACAGGCAGGGGTACCACGACACCCACGACACGATCGCCAACGTGGACCTCGACTACGGCGCCGCCGTTGCCGCGATCGCCATCGAGACCGTCGCGCGCCTCGCCGCAGAGAAGACCGGGCACAGGGCGTAGGGCACCGGAAGAAGCGACGTGATCGGTGGTCAGTGGCCGGTCACGACCACAGCAACGGAGGCCAGCGCCGGTGCAGGGCCGCCGCGTATGGCGTGTAGCCCGCGCCTCCAAGAGTGGGCCAGATGCTAGGAGGGCGAGGCGGGAGGACCGGAGCGTACCCGGAGGGTACGTGAGGATCCGAGCCGCCGAAGGCCGACAACGCAGATGGTCCGCTATCGGAGGCGCCCCTGCGGTAGAATCCGCGGCGGGGGGACTTGGTGCAGCCTACGGAGATCCGCACCGCGCTCGAGCGCATCCTGCCCCGTGTGCAGAGACCGGGGCGCTACCTGGCCCTCGAGCGCAACCGTGTCGTGAAGGACTGGGGGGCGGCGCGCGTCCGCCTGCTCCTCGCGTTCCCCGACGAGTACGGGATCGGGATGTCGCACCAGGGAACCCGCATCCTCTACCACATCGCCAACGCGCGGCCCGACGCCCTGGCGGAGAGGGCGTTCGCGCCGTGGCCGGACATGGCGGCGGCGATGCGCGCGGCCGGGCTCCCGCTCTACTCGCTGGAGTCGCTGCACCCGGCCCGCGCCTTCGACGTCGTCGGCATCACCCTCCAAACCGAGCTGAACTACGCCAACGTCCCCTACCTGCTGGACCTCGCCGGCATCCCGCGCTTCGCCGGCGAGCGCGGCGACGGCGTGCCGCTGGTCGTCGGGGGCGGCCCCTGCATGGCCAACCCGGAACCGGTTGCCGACTTCTTCGACGCGCTCGCCATCGGCGACGGGGAGGTGCTGCTGCGGGCGCTGCTCGACGCGGTCGCGGCAGCGAAAGCGGGGCGAGTGCCGCGCCGCGAGCTGCTGCGGACCCTCGCCCGCATCCCGGGGATCTACGTGCCCCAGCTTTACGCCTGGACGCCCGCGGCGACGCCCGCCGGGGGTGGCGCGTTCGCGGCCCTCGACGCCGGGGCGGCGATCCCGGTGACGCGCGTCTTCACCGAGAAGCTCGACCCCGCGGACGTGCCGGTTGCCCCCGTCGTCCCGGCGGTCGAGGTCGTGCAGGATCGCCTCGGGATGGAGGTGGTCCGCGGGTGCACCCAGGGGTGTCGGTTCTGCCAGGCGGGCTACTGGTACCGCCCGGTGCGCGAGCACGACCCGGCCACGGTCCTTGCGACGATGGAGGCGCACGTGGACGCGACCGGGTACGAGGAGGTCGGGCTGCTGTCGCTCTCGACCGCCGATTACTCGCAGATCGAGCCGCTCGCCTACCACCTCGCGGAACGGCTGGCCCCGCGACGCGTGGGCGTGTCGCTCCCGTCGCTGCGGGCGGAGTCGTTCTCGGTGGCGGTCGCCGACGCGGTGAGCCGGGTGCGTCGCTCGGGGTTCACGTTCGCGCCCGAGACCGGCTCGGATCGCCTGCGCCGCGTGATCAACAAGACGTTCACCAACGCCGACATGATCGCCGCCGCCGAGGTCGCGTTCGCCCGCGGCTGGAACCTCATCAAGGTGTACGCGATGATCGGCCTCCCCACCGAGACCGACGGCGACCTCGAGGAACTGGCGAGGCTCGCCGAGGGGATCCTCGAGGCGGGGCGGCGGGTCGGCAACCGGAAATCGTCCGTCAAGGTGTCCGTGGGTCCCTTCGTGCCCAAGGCGTGGACCCCGTTCCAGTGGGAGCCCTTCGTCGCGGTCCCGGAGCTCTCCCGCCGCATCGCGCTGCTGCGCGAGCGCTTCCGGCGGATCAGGTGGGCGAAGCTCACCTGGAACGAGCCCGGCGAGTCGCAGCTGGAGGCGCTTCTCTCCCGGGGCGATCGCCGCCTCGGGAGGGTCATCGCCCGGGCTCACGACCTGGGGGCGGTGTTCGACGGCTGGGGCGAGTGGTCCAGGCCGGACGCGTGGCGGCAGGCGATTTCCGAGAGCCGCCTCGATCTCGACGCCGAGCTGGGACCGCGTGACCTTTCGGCGACGCTGCCGTGGGAGGTCATCGCCGCCGGCGTGCGGAAGGGCTTCCTGAAGGCGGAGCGCCGGCGGTCGCTCCTCGAAGCGGAGACCCCGGACTGTCGGTGGGGCGACTGCATGCACTGCGGCATTCCCGGGGACGGCATCGACACGAAGCTGGCGCTCCCGACGCTGCCCGTCGTCGGCGAGGCGGCCCCCAGCGCGGCGACGGCGAAGAACGCAGCCTACCGTCTGCGGCCCCTGCCGAGGGTGCACCCGCCCGCCGCACCGCTGCGCCAGCCCGAGCGCCTCGCGCGCTACCGCTTCACGTTCCGCAAGGTCGGCGACGCCCGCTGGCTCTCGCACCGCAACGTGATGGACCTGCTCGAGCGGGCGCTGCGGGCGGCCGCGGTTCCGGTTCGCTACACCGAGGGCTACAACCCGCACATCCGGCTCTCGATGGGGCCGGCCCTCTCTCTCGGGTACGAGGCCCTGGCCGAGCCCTTCGAGGTGGAGTGCCACGCGCCCGTCGAGCTGGGCATGCTCTCGCACGCAAACCGGGTCCTGCCCGAGGGCCTCGAGCTGACCGGGTGCGAGCGACTGGACGAGGACGCGCCGGGCCTCGGCAAGGCCACCGCCGCGTGCCGCTATCGCCTGCGCCTGCCGAGTGGCGTGGCCTCGTGGCCTGTTTCGCCTCGCGCCCTCGGGGACCTGGCGGCGGGCATCCTCGACTGGGCCTGCGACGGAGACGAGCTGGCGGTGACGTTGAACGCCCGCCCATCCGCCGGGCCGACGCCCGGGGTCAAGGCGCTGCTCGGCGCACTCTCCGTGCCGGAGGACGCCTGGCCGCTCGTCGCCGTCACGCGCGAGCGACTGCTCCTCGCCCCGGCAGCCGCGGCGGCCGCTTAGAGGGCGCGGCGGACGACCATGAGCGTGAGGTCGTCCGCACGCGGCGCGCCGGCCATGTGAGATGCCAGGTCGCCCATGCAGGCCTCGGCGATCTCCCGTGCCTGCCGCTGTCCGCCGGTGGAAAGCACCTTCGCGATCCTCTCGGATCCGTACTCGACGCCGCCGGCGTTGCGCGCCTCGGAGATACCGTCCGTGTACAGCACCAGGGCATCGCCGCGCCGCAGCGTCAGCTTCCTCGAGGTGTAGGTGGTGGAGTAGAAGGTGCCTATCGGCAGCCCGGTGGGCTCCACCGCGGTGACCCTCCCGTCGGAGACGACGAGCGGCGGCCAGTGCCCGGCGTTGCAGATCTCCAGCTCTCCCGAGGGCGCGGCGCGACCCACCACGAGCGTCGCGAAGTAGGGGGACAGCGTGCTCTCCCGGAAGACGCGGTTGGCGCGCTCGACCAGCTGCCCGACCGAGAACTCGGCCGCGACCAGGCTGCGGAACGTCGCGTGCAGGTGCGCCATCAGCAATGCCGCAGGCACGCCCTTGCCGGAGACATCGCCGAGCAGGAAGAACGCGTCACCCCCGTCGCCCTGCGGCCGCACGAGGTCGCAGTAGTCGCCGCTGACCGGCCCCGCCGGCTCGTAGCGGTAGTGGAACTCCCACCCGCCGTGGACGGCGTCGCGCTCGGGGAGGAGCCCCCGCTGGATGCGGCCCGCCACCTGCAGGTCCTGCTCGAGGGCCCGTTGCTCCGCCTCGGAGAGGTGGTCGAGGCAGAAGCGCACCAGTGGGTCCGCCATGAGGCGGTCCTGCTCGACCGGGTCGTGGCAGACCTCGCACAGCCCGTATGTCCCGTCCCCGACCCGCGCCAGCGCCGCGTCCACCTCGGCGAGCAGACGCGCGAATTCAGGACCACCCTGGCCGCGCCGCTGTGCGGTCTCGAGCCGCTCGCGGCGCTGGGTCAGCTGGCTGCGAACGATGTTCTCGGTCACGCTGGCCATGGTCTCGATCTCCCCACCTTCCCGGCCTTTTACGGTTTTCGCGTCGGTGTGTTTCGCGGCTGGAGCGGGCCGCGACTCAGCGCTGGGCCGCGCAGCTCTCCAGGCGCCAGTAGTAGTCCTCGCCCTCGTGGAGATCGACGTAGCGGCGCTCGATCAGCTGCTGCATGTCGTCCTTGGCCTCGAGGATGTGCCGGCCGGAGCCGACGTTGTCCACGGTCTGGCTGGCGCCGTGGCGGATGGTGAAGGCCTCCCAACCGTCCACGAACACCGCCAGGTCGCAGTGGCTTTCGTTCAGCACCACGACGTCGGTTTCGTCGCCGAACAGACGGTCCCGGCATCCGGCCGCCCCGGCGACGAGCGCCGCGACGAGAAGCGCGACAGCCCAGAGGCGGGCCCTCATGCCATCAATCTAGGCCAGCGGGTGCGGTTGCGCAATGTGTTTTGCATCACCGACCGGCATCCTGCGACAAACCCGGCTTGCCAGGCACGGCAGTTGCCGCAGCACGGGCTCTCCCCTCTCGTCCGACGGTCTTCATTGCGATCACAGGGCCAAGGCGTCCGTGGGGTCGCTGCCCCAGGTTGCCCCGGTCAACGCTGACGCCCGCGGCTTTCCTTCCCGCCGGGCATTGCCGCAGCCAGCCGGCCGGGTCGCCCGACCGCGCGGAGGAGATGCGGATCACGCCGCCCGCTGGGTCCTGCCCCCGGCGATCGCCCGGTCGAGCGAGGCGCACCCGCTCCCCAGGACCATCACCGCGATCGCGATCCCCACCATCAAGATGTGGAACTCGAAGCCCTCGCCGGCCTGGTGCCCCGACCAGTTCATAAAGAACCCGTTGGCGACGTGTCCGCCGACAAAGGCGGCCACGGCCATCGCCACCCCGACGCCGAATGCCGCAACCCTGCCCAGGAAGCCGAAGATCAGGCCGAGTGCGCCTGCGGACTCCGCCAGGATCGCGAGCGCCGCGAAGATCGCCGGGATGTGCGCCTGGCCCGTCATGTAGCCCCAGGTTCCCGAGAGGCCATAGCCTCCGAACCAACCGAGCACCATCTGCAGGCCGTGCGGAAGCATCACGATCCCGGCCGTCAGACGCAGCACCAGTCCTGCTGCCCCCCCATCCGTCTGCATGAGCTTCCTCAGCATCGCCGCCCTCCGTTCGCCCAGCCGGGCGCCTGTAAGGCCGCCGCGGCACCCCACCTCTCACCCTCGCAGCTGAGTCTGGTTGGCCGTACTCTACAGCAAAGTCCCGATCGCGGAGGGGTCATTCCGTTCCGCCGCCCGCGACCGCCGACGTGCCCGGCGGGGACGAGGACGTCGCCCTCGCCGCGTGAAGACGCCACCCGCACGCGCGGCGGGGCCGCCCGAGCGCGTCCGTCGGCTGCCGGGGAAATTACCCCCGGCCCGGCGAAGGTTGTCCGGGGAGGGCCGTCCGCCCGCGAAAACGGAGGTGAATCGTGGCGAGCTCACCCATCGAGAGCATCTACGAGGTCGAGCAGATCGAGCGGCTGCCGCGCCACCTCAAGCAGCACATCGTCGAGCAGCACTACGACCGCTACACACCGCTGGACCACGCGGTGTGGCGGTACATCATGAGGCAGGCTTTCGAGTTCCACTCGCAGCACGCGCACGAGGCGTACGTGGAGGGACTGCGGCGCACCGGAATCGGCCTCGAGCGGATTCCGCGCATCGAGGAGATGAACGCGATCCTCGGCCGGATCGGCTGGGGCGCCGCACCTGTGGACGGCTTCATTCCGCCGGCGGCGTTCATGGAGTTCCAGGCTCACCGGGTGCTGGTGATCGCCGCGGACATGCGGCAGGTCAACCACATCGAGTACACCCCCGCGCCCGACATCGTCCACGAGGCCGCAGGCCACGCCCCGGTCATCGCCGACGAGGACTACGCGGAGTACCTGCGACGCATAGGCGAGATCGGTGCTAGGGCGCTGTCCTCCCGCCAGGACTTCGAGCTCTACGAGGCGATCCGTCACCTCTCGATCCTCAAGGAGGCCCCGGGTACCGCGGCGGCGGAGATCGCGGCCGCGGAGAAGGACGTCGCCGACAAGCAGGCCAACCTCGGCGAGCCGTCCGAGATGGCGCGCCTGTCGCGACTGCACTGGTGGACCGTCGAGTACGGCCTGATCGGGGATCTCGAGCACCCCAAGCTTTACGGAGCCGGACTGCTCTCTTCCCTAGGCGAGGCAGCGCACTGCCTGACGCCGGCGGTCAAGAAGCTTCCCTACACCGTCGCGGCGGCCGACGTCGCGTTCGACATCACGACCTTCCAGCCGCAGCTGTTCGTGACGCCGAGCTTCGCGCACCTCAACGAGGTGCTCGAGGAGTTCGCGGCGACGATGGCGTTCCGCCGGGGCGGCCTCGAGGGACTCCGCAAGGCCCAGGAATCGCGCAACGTCGCGACCTTCCAGTACTCCTCCGGCCTGCAGGTCTCGGGCGTGATCGCCGAGGTGCTGGAGGGCGGCGCTGGCCGGCCCGTCTACGTCCGCACCTCCGGGCCGACGGCCCTCGCCGTCGCCGGCAAGCAGCTGCCCGGGCACGGCAGGGAGGCCCATCGCGACGGCTTCTCCTCGCCGGTGGGCCGCGTGCGCGGCCACGATCGGCCACTGGAGGTCCTCGGCGACGCCGACCTCGCGAAACTGGGCATCGCCGTCGGACGCGAGACCGTGCTCGAGCTCGACCACGCGGTGATCGTATCGGGACAGGTCGAACGCCTCACCCGCAGCGGCGGCAAACTGGCGCTGATCTCGTTCTCGGGGTGTCGGGTCACACGCGACGGTCGGGTCCTCTTCGACCCCAGCATGGGCACCTACGACATGGCGGTGGGCACCGACATCGTCTCGGTCTTCCACGGTGCCGCCGACAAGGACGCCTACGAGCAGGTCGCGCTGGCCCCGAAAGAGCGGACCATCAAGGTTCGGGTGGACGACCGGGCCCGCCGTCTGCACGCGCTCTACGGATCGGTGCGTGAGATCCGCGAGGGCGGCGGCGATCCGGAGCGGCTGGCCGAGGTCTGGCGCAGGCTGCGCGCGGAGTACCCGGAGGAGTGGCTCCTCCCGCTCGAGATCCTCGAGGTCCTGGCGACCCGGGGCCTCGAACCCCGACTGCAGGGTGACATCCGCGGGTTCCTCGAGCGGAGGGCGATCGCCGAGCCGGGTCAGGCGAAGCTCATCGCCAACGGCCTACGCCTGCTGGAAAAGCGCTAAAGATCACGGCCAACAGGCAGCGAGGCGGGACGGGAACCCGCAAACGTCTGCGGCCTCCTGCCCCGGTCCCGTTGTCCCCTTTGCACTCTACACTTTGCACTCTTCACTGCTTCTTACAGCGGACCCGAGATGTCGCCGACCTCGACGGTCTCGACCAGAACGCCGGGCGGGCGGGAGAGGGCATAGGCGACCGCCTCGGCGACTTCCTCGGGTGCGAGCATGCGGTCGCGCCGCCACGAGCCGGCGACCGTGTCCCACAGCGCGGTGCGGGTGGCCGCGGGGTAGACGTTGATGACCCGGATGCCGCGCGGTCGGACCTCCTCGCGCAGCGCGCGCGCGAAACCGTCGAGGGCGGCCTTGGCCGCGCAGTACGCGCTCCAGCCGGCGAACGGTCGGCGCGCCGCGATCGAGAGCAGGTTGACGACGGCCCCGCCGGCCGCCAGGCGCGGCAGGAGCGCCTGCACGAGCAGGAACGGCGCGGTGAGGTTGACCGCGAGGCTCTCCTCCCACTCCGCGAGAGAGATCTCGGCGACCGGCTTGACCACCGCCCCGCCCGCGTTGTTGACGAGGGCGTGCAGCGGGCCGCCGCCTGCGGCGGCGGCGAGACCCAGGACCTCCTCCGCGATGGCGAGATCGGCGGTATGGACCCGCGCCCCGGCGCCGCGCCGGACGACCTCGTCGCGAACTTCGGCGAGAGCATTGGTGTCGCGGCCGTGGAGGAGGATCTCCCGTCCGGGCTCCGCGAGGCGCTCGGCGACGGCGCGGCCGATCCCCCGGCTCGCCCCCGTGACGAGGATCCGTTCCACTAGGCCTCCACCGCCCTGCGCCCGGTGAAGCGGTTGTTTTCGGTCTCGATGAGCCGCAGCCGGGTGAGCCGACCTCCGAGGAGCCCGTCGAGGCGGGGCCAGAGCACCGTGACTATGTTCTCGCCGGTGCTCGGGCGCTCCCGGAACTCCGCCGTCTCGCGGTCGAGGTGCCGCCCGTCCCACTCGGCCAGCACGGCCTTGAGCCGGGCGTCGAACGCCGGCAAGGCGGCCGCGGTCCCTGAGCGCTCGTCCAGCTCCCCGCCCACCGTCGCCTGCACTGCGTAGCGGTGCCCGTGTCCGTTTGGGTTGGCGCACGGCCCGAAGAGGCGCGTGTTCTCCTCGTCGCCGAGATCCCGCCGGTGCAGGCGGTGGGCGGCGGAGAACGCCCGCTCCAGCCCCAGCCCGAAGCGCCTGCCGTCGTACTCGGCGAACAGGTCGCGGGTCTCGTGCAAGCGCACCCGAGCCACCGGTAGGGAGGCACGCAAAGCACCGAAGACGAAGCGCGCCAGGCACTCGGTGGTGACCGGTCCCGCCGCGAGCTCCGGCACCTCGAGATTGAGGTTGGTGTGGTCGAGCCTGTCGCGCAGGTCAGCGAGTGCGGCCGCCTCACCGGCGTGCGGCACGATCACGCCGGTGTCGGATTCCACCGGCCCCGCGAGCACCACCCTCAAGCGATAGCCGTGGCCGTGCCCGGCGACGGAGGCCGCCCGCCCGAAGAGCTCGCGGTTCTCCTCCTCGGAGAGGTGGGGCGACCGCGTCCGCCGAGCCGCCGAGAAGTCGAGCCACGCCTCCCGCTCCACGCATCCCGAAGCGTACGCCGTGGCGCCCCGCTGTGGCGACTCCCGCAGATGGCAGGCCACCGGCCGCGCCGAGAGGCCTCGGCATGCCGCCCGCGCCTCGTCGAGCATGGTGACCGCCAGGTTCTCCGCCGACGGCGGCAGCGCGTCGAACGGGGGCGTGTCCAGGTTGAGGAAGCGGTGGTCGTAGCGCTCCTCGATGAGCCCACGCAGCGCAGCCTTGACCTCGGCGAGGTTGACGAGGAAGCCCGTGTGCGGGCTCACCTCACCCGCGAACACCAGATGGACCTGGTAGTTCTCGCCGCTGCCCCAGTCGCCCTCCCGCCCGGCGCCGTAGACGCGCTCGCTCTCCTCGCGCGCCCATGAGGCGCGCGCGAGGCGCCGCGAGGCGCAGAATGTGAACCGGCGATTGGCGGTAAGGACCATGTCGGCGCGTCACCCGGGCCGTGAGACCTAACGCCCCCCCGCACCGATCTCTTCCTCGCCCTTTGAGGCGTCAGGAGGCGAGGTGCCAGGTCGCGGCCGCGAGGACGCCGAGTTCCTCGCCCGCGAACGCGAACAGCTCCTCCGCGAGCTGGGGTCCGCCCGCGAGGCGCCAGAGGCCGGGGCCGTGGGCGAGCGCCACCAGGACCACGAGGGCGGCCACCAGGAGGAACGACGCGTGGCCGTCCATCCGTGTCGCCACCCAGGCGACCGCCGCGAACCCCCCTGCGCCGCAAGCCGCTCCGCTGAGCGAACGGATGGTCCTGAGCAGGCCCATCGACTTGGCCTCGCGCACCGGACCCGCAAGCGGCAGCGTCACGACCATCAGGCAGAAGCGCGTGAGCCACGCGGCCACCGGATAGACGGCGAGCGCCGCGAGCCAGGCGAGAGCGATCAGCACGGCGCCACGCTCGGGGGTTCGGCCCGGTTTGTCAAGGCCGCGGCCACTCGGCCCGCGATCCCGGCGTCAGCCGGCGCGGAACCGGAAGTCGAAGCCCACCCGCGGCGGCTCGTGGGCGGGGTCGCAGCGATACTTGGCGAAGTCCGTCACCCCCTCAGCCCGCAGCAGGTCCTCGTCGATCAGCGCGTGACCAGAAAAGCTCCTCGGTTCTCGGGAGAAGACCGCGATAGCGGCGTCGGCGACGATCTCCGGGCGCCGCCACGCCGAACGATCGCCGAGCGCGAAGTTGATCGTCGCATAGCTCTCGATCAGGGTAGCGGGCCAAAGGGCGTTGCACGCCACGTTCCGCCCGGCGAGCTCTCCGGCCAGACCGTGGGCGATCATCGTCATCCCGAACTTGCTGACCGCGTACGCGACCTTCCCCGCCGCGGCGCCAGGGTCGACCGGCGGCGACATCATCAGAATGTGGCCGTAGTCCCGAGCGAGCATCGCCGGGAGCACCTCGCGCGTGCAGGCGAACGCACCCCGCACGTTGACACCCATGACCCGGTCGAACCGCGACATCGGCGTCTCCTCGACCGTCTGCCAGAAGAGCGCGCCGGCGTTGTTGACGAGGAAGTCGACGTGACCGAACGTGGCGAGCGCGGCGGCCACGGCGGCCGAGACCGCCTGCTCGTCGCGGACGTCGAGCCGCACCGGGAGGGCGCGCCGGCCGAGCGCCTCCACCTCCGCGGCGACCGTGTGGATGGTGCCGGGCAGCCGGGGGTTGGCCTCGGTGGTCTTGGCCGCGACGACGATGTCGGCACCCTCCCGCGCGAGCGCCAGGGCGAGGCACCTGCCGACGCCGCGCGACGCCCCGGTGATGAAGGCGACCCTGCCGGCGAAACGCATGGCCCGAGGATACACAGCGCGCGCGCAGCGACCAACCGTTCACCGCTGCACCGGCTCGCGCTCGCGGGGAGCGCGGTCGGCCGGAACCCGGAGCCTATAATCGCCGCGACGCCCTGCCAGGCCGGCTGGCGGTCGGGCGAGGGTCGGGGCGGGCCCGAGACGGTCATGGGCAGGCCCGGAGGGCAGGCGGACCGCGGGATGGATCCTGCGAACGTGGGCGGTGCCAGGGTGGCGCTGGTCTCCGAGGTCCTCGACCGGCTGCTCGCCGAGCAACGGGGCGACAGCCCCCGGCGCGCGGCGCTCTACCAGGCCGCCCTGCAGGCGTGCGCCGAGGAGTCGCGCCGGGTCAAGCGGGGAGGCTCGCCCGCTCCGGTGGCGGTGCTCGTGGAGCGCGCACGCGCGATCCTCGTAGCGCCGTCGAGGCCTGGGCCGAGCACGACGCCCGTCTCGCCGGCACCCCCGCCGCCTCCCCCGGCACACCCGGAGGAGCAGAGCGGCACGTCCGGGGAGGACCTGCCCTCGAGGTCGCCGGCCGAGCTGCTCCCGGAGCGGGCGCCGGACCCCGCTCCCCCTGCCGGATCGCGCCGCACCTCGCGCGTCGCGCTCCTCGCGGGCCTCGGCCCGCTGATCCTGGTGGCGGTCGTCGGCTACCTCTTCCTGCGCGCACGGATGGCGCCGTTCGGGGGCAGGCAGCCCGCCATCACCGAGATCGCTCCCCCGCCGGGTATGGCCGCTCGTGACACGGCGACCCCGGCGCCCTCCGCCCCGCCCACCCTCGCGCCTCCCGCGCCGCCCGTGATGCCGGCCGAGGCCGCGGTCGCCGGCGCTCCCCCCCAACCGCCGCCGACCGCAGTGGCCGGCGGCAGCGGGGAGGCTCCCGCGGCCCCGATCATGACGTCGTCTGAATGGTCGGGGCGGGCGCCGACGTTCGTCATCCACTTCTCGTCGTACCGCGAAGCGGAGAAGGCCCGGCGCGACGCGGCCGAGCTCGCGCTCCGCTACCACCTGCCCGCCCGGGCGGTGCGGGTGGAGCTGCCGGGCGGGGCCTGGTATCGCGTGCTCCTCGGCGACTTCCCCTCGGCTGCCGCAGCCCGCGCGTTCCGCGACCAGCTCGCCGCCGCGGGCACACCCGAACTCGGGGGCGTCTACGTGATCCAGGCGCCCTGACCGCCTCGCGGTGGGCGGGAAGGGGCTGCTATCCTCCGGCCATGGGCAAGGCGGTCCCGGGGCTGGCGGCGCTCGCGTTGCTGGCGGCCGGCATGGAGCTCGCGGCGTGCGGCCGCCCACCATCGCGGGAAGGCGCCCCGCTGCGCCTCGGCCATTTCCCCAACGTCACGCACGCGCAGGCTCTCTACGGCCGCGCCACCGGCAGCTTTGCCAGGGTGCTCGGGTGCCCGGTTGAGTGGACGCAGTTCAACGCGGGGCCCTCGGCGGTCGAGGCGCTGTTCGTCGGCGCGGTGGACGCTTCCTACATCGGGCCGAACCCCGCGATCAACGGGTTCATCAAGTCGCAAGGGCGCAGCTTCGTGATAGTGGCGGGCGCCGCCTCCGGCGGAGCGGCGCTGGTGGTGCGGGCGGAAGCCGGGATCTCGTCGGCGTCCGACTTCCACGGGAAGACGGTGGCGACGCCCCAGCTCGCCAACACCCAGGACGTGGCCGCGCGCCTGTGGTTCGCCGACCACGGATACACGACCCGCGAGAAGGGCGGAGACCTCACGATCCTGCCGCTCGCCAACCCCGATCAGCTGTTGATGTTCCAGAAGCGGCAGATAGACGCCGCCTGGACCGTGGAGCCCTGGGTTTCGCGGCTCGAGAGGGAGGGGGGAGGCCGGGTGTTCCTCGAGGAGAAGGACCTCTGGCCGGGCGGTCGGTTCGTCACCGCGTTGCTGGTCGTCCGCCGTGAGTTTCTCGCCACCCACCGTGAAGTGGTGAGCCGGCTGCTCGCCGCCCACGTCGAGGCGACTCTCGCGATCAACGGCGGCAAGGAGACCGCCGTGCCGCTGCTCGCCGCCGAGATCCGCCGCGAGACCTCCAAGGAGATGCCGGAGGCGATCCTCCGCTCGGCGCTCGCCCGCATCGAGTTGGGGTGGGACCCCCTCCCCGGGCCGCTGGCCCGCGCTGCCGAGGACGCCCACCGGGTCGGTTTCCTGCGCGAGAGCCCGAACCTCGAGGGGATCGTCGAGGTCGGGCCGCTGAACGAGGTGCTCGCTGCGCGGGGCCTGCCGGCCGTGGCGGCGGGGGTGCCGCGTTGACGGCCGAGGCGGCCGCCGGCCACGCGGCTCCCGCGCGGATCACGCTCGCCGGCGTGAGCAAGCGCTTCGTCACGCCGCGCGCCAGCGTCGACGCGCTCGGCCCGCTCACCCTCGACGTCCGCGAGGGCGATTTCGTCGTCCTGGTCGGGCCCTCCGGCTGCGGCAAGACCACGCTCCTCAACCTGGTGGCTGGGTTCGAGGCGCCGACCGAGGGCGAGGTCCGCGTGGACGGTATCCGCGTCGGCGGGCCGGGCCCGGATCGCGCGATGATCTTCCAGGAGCCGGCGCTCTTCCCGTGGCTGAACGTCGAGGACAACGTCGCTTTCGGCCTGCGCCAGCACGGCGGCATGTCCGCTGCCGAGAGACGCGCGGTCGCCCTCGAGTACCTCCGCCTCGTCCACCTCGAGGGTTTCGAGCGTGCCTTCGTGCACGAGTTGTCCGGGGGGATGAAGCAGCGCGCCGCCTTCGCGCGCGCCCTCGCGCCGCGGCCGCGGGCGCTGCTCTGCGACGAGCCGTTCGGCTCCCTCGACGCGCTCACCCGGGAGCGCCTGTATGCCGAGCTCCAGGAGCTGCACGCGGAGACACGCCGGACCACGCTGTTCGTGACCCACAACACGCGCGAGGCGGCGTGCCTCGCCGACTGCGTCGTCGTCCTCACGGCGCGGCCCGCCAGGATCGCGAGCGCGCTCGCCGTCGAGCTGCCGCGGCCGCGCAGCTTCTACGACCCGCGCGTCAGCGAGCTGGCCGGGGAGATTCTGACGAGGCTCCGGGCCGACCCGTCCAGCCTGCCGGGACGACGCAATGCCTGAGGTAGCGCCGCTCCGCGGCCGCAACGTCGCCCTCCTCGCGTTTCTCCTCCTCCTGCTCGCCGTCTGGCAGGGTGTGTGGAGCCTGGGCGTACTGCCCGGCTACAGCCTCCCCTCACCCGCCCAGGTGGGCGGACGGCTCGCCCAGCTCGCCGGCGACGGCACCCTGTGGCCGAGCGTGCGGGCTTCGGTCGTGCGAATGATCCTCGGGTTCGTCCTGTCCGCGGTGCTCGGCCTCGCCCTCGGCCTGGCGATGGGCCTGTCGCCGATGACGGACTCTTGCCTGCGCTCGCTCTTCCTCGGGATGCAGACCCTCCCCTCGGTCGCGTGGGTGCCGATCGCCCTGCTGCTCTTCGGGCTCGGCAACGCCGCGATTTACTTCGTCATCGTGATGAGCTCGGTGGCGGCGATGGCGATCGCGACGGCCGACGGGATCGCCCACATCCCGCCCCACTACCTCCAGGCGGCGCGCAGCCTCGGCACCTCGGGAGGGGCGCTCGCCACCCGCGTGGCGCTGCCGGCCGCGCTTCCCGGCATCGTCACCGGGGTCAAGCTCGGGTGGACGCTGGGCTGGCACGGGGTGGTCTCCGCCGAGCTCATCAAGTCGAGCATCGGCCTCGGCTTCCTCCTGCACGCCGGCCGCGAGCTCAACGACGCCGCGCAGGTCGTCGGGATCATGCTGGTGACGATCTTCCTCGGCCTGCTCCTCGACCGCCTGCTCTTCGCCTGGGTCGAGCGCCGCATCCGCGTCCGCTGGGGGTTCGCGGCGGCGTCCGAACGCGGCTAGCGCCACGCGGGCCCCGTCCCCCCGACGGCCGCCGCACCCGGCAGGCACGATCGGCGTTTGCGCCGGCGCGACCGCCACACGGCGACACCCCGGTGACAGTCGGGCGCCGCCGCGTAGGCGCCAGGCGAGCCGCGGGAATTGCGGTGCGTCAGGTTCGCGGTATCATCCGCGCGGGAGGTCTCTTGGACTATCTCTCACGGATGGAGAGCGACAGCATTTACGTGATTCGCGAGGCGTACAGCCGCTACTCGCGCCTGGCGATGCTCTGGTCGATGGGGAAGGACTCGACGGCGCTGCTGTGGATGGTGCGCCGCGCGTTCTTCGGCAAGGTCCCGTTCCCGGTGATCCACATCGACACCAGCTACAAGTTCCCCGAGATCTACGCGTTCCGCGACCGCCTCGCCAAGGAGCTGAACCTCGACCTGCGCGTGGCGCGCAACGAGGAGGCGCTCGCCGACGGGATGGGCCCGAAGAAGATAGACAAGTTCGCCTGCTGCAACGCCCTCAAGACGACCGCGCTCAAGCAGGCCATCGCCCGCATGGGCTTCGAGGCGTTGCTCCTCGGCATCCGCCGCGACGAGCACGGCGTGCGCGCCAAGGAGCGCTACTTCTCGCCGCGCAAGCAGGACTTCACCTGGAACGTCGGCAGCCAGCCCCCCGAGCTGTGGGACCTCTACGCGACGGTCGACGAGGCGGCGCACGACCGCATCCACCCCCTCCTGCACATGACCGAGCTGGACATCTGGCGGTACATTAGGCGGGAGAACATTCCGGTCAACCCGCTCTACCTCGCCAGGGACGGCAAGCGCTACCGCAGCATCGGCTGCGCGCCGTGCTGCATGCCGATCGCGTCCAACGCCGCCACCGTGGACGACATCATCGCCGAGCTCGAGGCCTCGCGTGAGCCCGAGCGGGCAGGGCGGGCGCAGGACAAGGAGAACGCCTTCACGATGCAGAAGCTCCGCTCGCTGGGGTACATGTAGCGATGGCCGTCAGCACGAGATCCGAAGAGAAGCCGGTCCTTCGCATCGCGATGGTCGGCCACGTCGATCACGGCAAGTCCACGCTGATCGGGCGCATCCGCCACGAGCTATCGTCGCTCCCCGGCACCTCCGCCGTCGACCCCTCGATCGGCGGCAACTGGGCGTACGTGGTGGACCAGCTCCAGGAGGAGCGCGAGCGGGAGATGACCATCGACACCACCCAGACGTTCCTCGAGACTCCGGCGCTGCGCCTCATCTTCATCGACGTGCCGGGCCACCAGGAGCTGATCCAGAACATGCTCACCGGCGCGACGCGCGCCGAGGCCGCCGTGCTGGTGCTTGCCGCCGACGAGGGGGTGCGGGTGCAGACCAGGCGCCACGCCCTCCTCCTTTCGATGCTCGGCATCCACAGCGTGATCGTGGCGGTCAACAAGATGGACCTCGTCGGACGCTCGGAGACAGCCTTCCACGCCCTCGCGGACGCGATTCTCGCCGAGCTGGGCGTGCTGGGGATCACCGCCTCGGCGACGATCCCGGTGGTCGCCCGCGACGGCGACAACGTCGTGACCGCTTCGGCCGCGATGCCGTGGTACGCGGGAGCCTCGGTGGTCGAGGCGCTCGGCGAGGTGGAAACGGTCGCCGCCGACTTCGACGGGGTGCGCTTCCCGGTGCAGGACGTGTACCGGCACGATGTGCCCACCGTCGTCGGCAGGCTGCTGTCGGGGTCGATCGCCGAAGGGGATGCCCTGATCGTGTGTCCTGGGGGCGCGAAGGTGCGGGTGGCCGCAGTCCGTCGCTTCCCCGAGAACCACGCCCCGGTCGAGGCGGGCGAGTCCGTGGGGCTCGTGCTCGAAGGCGAGCTCCCGAAGCGCGGCGACGTGCTGGCCGCCGACGACGACCTCCCCCGCTCCTCGGCGGAGCTGGCGGGACGGGTGTTCTGGCTCGCGTCGCAGCCGCTCGCGGTCGGCGAGGAGCTGGCTTTGCGCTGCGGGACGAGGTCGGCGACGGTCCGGGTGGCGGCGGTGGCCGACCGTCTCGACTCCGCGACCCTCGACCCCCTCCCGGGCACGGGGCAGCTCGGCAGCATGGAGCTGGCGACCGTCACGTTGAGCGCCGGGACGCCGCTCGTCGTCGAGCCGTTCACGCGCCTGCCCGGGCTCGGGCGGTTCGTGCTCGAGCGCGGCGGAACGCCAGCCGGCTTCGGAATCGTGCCGTGACGCCGGGACCCGCGACGCGGAAGCGAGGGACGTGAGAGACATGTTCAACCTCGGGTATATCGACCCCGGCTCCATCTACACGGTGTCCACCGGTCTGGCCGCGATCGTGGGCTTCGCGCTTTCCGCCCTGGCGGTGGTGGCGGTGTTCTTCCACAAGGCTTGGCTCTTCGTCCGGCGCCACTGGGTGCCGGTGACGCTGGTGCTCGGCATCGCCGTCGTCGCGGGCGCGATCGCCCTCTTTGTCGGCGGCCAGAAGGATGGGGGCGCAATGGCGGCGAACGTCGGCTCGAAGCGCATGATCATCCTCGGTCTCGACGGGCTTTCCCCCGAGCTCCTCGAGCCGATGATGGCAGAGGGAAAGCTCCCCAACTTCAAGCGGCTCGAGGAGCTCGGCGGCTACGCGCACATCGGGACGACCACGCCTGCGGAGTCCCCGGTCGCGTGGACCGCGTTCGCCACCGGCCGCAACCCGGGCACCAGCGGCGTGTACGACTTCATCCGCAGGAGCCCGAAGAGCTACCTCCCCGACCTCTCGCTCACGCGCCTGGAGGGCAACCGTTCCCTTCCGGTCCGCCACGGCAAGGCGTTCTGGCAGTACTCGCGCGAGGCCGGCGTGCCGATGACGATCCTCGCGTGCCCGGTGACGTTCCCCCCCGACGAGATCAACGGCAGGATGCTCTCCGGTATGGGCGTGCCCGACCTGCTCGGCACGCAGGGCACCTTCTCCTTCTACACAACGGCACCGGAGACCGTGACCAACGACACCGGCGGCGAGGTGCACGTCGTGCCCGAGGCCAACCCGCTCGAGCTGCAGCTGCTCGGGCCGCAGAAGCAGGGGCTCACCGGCAAGGTCGAGCGCCTGGCCACCCCCTTCTCGGTGCGCGTCAGCGACGACCGCACGGTCGCCACGATCTCGCTCCAGGGCAAGGAGCTGACCATGGGCGTCGGCGAGTGGAGCCCCTGGGTCGAGGTGCAGTTCAAGGCCGGACCGATGAGCCGGATGCAGGGAATCCTCCAGTTCAACCTGGTCGCCCTCAAACCGTACCTCAAGCTCTACGTCAGTCCGATCTGCCTCGACCCGCGAAAGCCGTGGTTCCCCATCTCCTACCCTGAGTCGTACAGCCGGCAGCTGGCGGCCGATCTGGGCCTCTTCTCCACCAGGGGGATGCCGTTCGACACCTGGGCGCTCAACGAGGGGAGGATCTCCGAGGACGCCTTCGCCGACGAGGCGGACGAGCTGTACAAGGAGCGCCTGGCGCTGATGGAGCACGAGCTGAAGCGCGGCGACTGGGGCCTCTTCTACTGCTACTTCGAGTACCCGGACATCATTCAGCACATGTACTGGCGCTTCCTCGACCCCAAGCACCCCCTCTACACCGCCGACGCCCCGCCGCGCCTGAAGGGCATGATCGAGGAGTGCTACCGCAGGATGGACCAGGTGGTGGGCGTGGGGCTCGCGGCGCTGCGCCAGGGGGACACGCTGATCGTGCTCTCCGATCACGGGTTCACGACCTTCCGCCGCGCCGCCCAGCTCGACTCGTGGCTGCAAGAGAACGGCTACCTGGCCCTCAAGAACGGCGCCCGCGAAGGGCGGCCCCTTTTCCTGGATGTGGACTGGGCGAGGACCCGCGCATACGCCCTCGGCTTCGGCGCCATCTACATCAACACCAGGGGACGGGAGCCGGAGGGCATCGTCGCCCCCGACGCCGGCCGCGAGGCGCTCAAGCGCGAGATCGCCGCAAAGCTCAGGGACTGGGTGGACCCCACCACCGGGACCCACGTCGTGCGGAACGTCTACCTCAACCAGGAAATCTTCAAGGGACCCTATGCGTCGGACGCGCCCGATCTCTACGTCGGGTTCGAGAACGGGTACCGCGCCTCCTGGCAGACAGCGCTCGGCGGCTCCCCGGCCGCCCTGCTCGAGGACAATATGAAGGACTGGAGCGGCGACCACCTGGTGGACCCCTCCCTCGTTCCCGGCGTCCTCTTCGCCAACCGACGGATCACGCTCCCCAACCCGACACTGTACGACCTCGCGCCCACGGTCCTCCGCTTCCTGGGGTTCGACGACGCCCGCCTGGCGGCCGAGGACCTCGACGGCAAGCCGCTCTTCTGAGCGACGTTCGCGCCCGAATCCCCAGCCGGCAGGCGTCCCTGCGGCCGGCATGCACCGCCGAGACGTCCGTTGCCTCCGGCGAGGCGCCATACTAGAGTTGTCGGGGGAGGCGCACGTTGGACAGGGAGCAGGGCGGCAACCCGGGGGCTGGGACGGCCCCGAGAGCGACGACCGACTTCTCGCAATCCAGCACGGCGACCGCGAAGAGCCTCATCGACGCGGGCCAGTACCGCAAGGCGCGCCTCATGCTGGAGGGGCTGGTCAAGCAGACTCCCGAGGCGGAGGCGCTGCTCCTCCTCGCCCAGCTCGAGCTCGACAACCCCAAGCGGCACCCGATTGCGCTCGAGCACCTCAAGCAAGCCCTGGTCATCGCGCCCGATTACACCGAGGCGTGGCTCACGCTGGCCAACTACTGGAGCCTGAAAGGCCAGCCGGACAAGCAGAAGCGCTGCCTCGAGAAGGTCCTCACCTACAACCCGGCCAACAAGGATGTGCGCCTCGCCCTCGAGCTGCTCATCACGAAGAAGTGACGCCAACCAAGAGACGTGGTCCGTGGCCGGTGGCCGGTGGTCGGAGGGAACTGCGCCCGCGGCGGGGTTCGGGGCCGGACCTCGCAGGAGGTGGGCCACCCCGCTGGGCGACCGGAAACCCCGGCGGGCCGAAGGGAGATGCATGGCGGATACGGGCTTCTGGATCGAGGAGTTTCCGGTCGCAGTGACGGTGACCGATGCCGAAGGTACGATTCTGGCGATGAACCGCCGCTCGTGCGAGGCGTTCGCCGCGGAGGGCGGCGCCGCGCTCGTGGGCTCCAGCATCTTCGCGTGCCACCCCGAGCCGGCCCGCTCCAAGGTGACCGCCCTCTTCAAAGGGCGCTCCGCCAACAGCTACACGATCCGGAAGTGCGGCCGAAAGAAGATCATCCACCAGACCCCATGGTATCGGGACGGCGTGTTCGCGGGCTTCGTCGAACTGTCGATCCCCATCCCCGACGAGCTACCCCACTTTGAACGACAATGAAGAATGGAGAATGTAGAATGTAGAAACAAAGACTGGAGCGCGACTCCGCTACCGCATTTCATTCTACATTCTGCATTCTACATTTTGCATTTCTTCTAGTGGGTGGTGTCCTCCTGGTGGAGCAGGTATCTCTTGATCTTCTGCGTGGTGGTCTTCTCGAACTCCCCCTCCCGGATGCGCACCTTGCGGATCTGCTTGTAGAGCGGCAGGCGGCGGTTGAGCGCCCGGATCTCGCGGTTGATCAGATCCTCGATCCACTCCCGGCTGACCTGCGTCCCGGACTTCTCGGCGTGCTCGTAGACGGTCTCCGCGTTGGGCACCACCATCGCGCAGATCTCCTCGCTGCCGTTGGCGGTCCTGGCGCCGTACACCGCGGACTCGAGCACGAAGGGGATCGCGTTGACCTGGTCCTCGAGCTCCTCGGGGAAGACGTTCTTCCCGTTGGCCGCCACGATGACGTTCTTCTTCCGCCCGGAAACATGGAGGAAGCCGTCGGCGTCCAGCCAACCGTAGTCGCCGGTGGCGAACCAGCCGTCCCGCAGCACCTGGCGCGTCGCCTCCTCGTTCCGGTAGTAACCCATCATCACCGAAGGCGCCCGCACCACGATCTCGCCGCGACCCTCCTCGTCCGGTTCCTCGATGCGGATCTCGACGTTGGGGAGGGGGATGCCCGCCGCGTCGTCCTTGAACTTCCGCAGCCGGTTGAGGGTCAGGATCGGCGACGTCTCGGTCAGGCCGTAACCCTGGATGAACGTGAAGCCGAACGAGCGCAGTCCCCGCGCGACCTCCGGGTTGGGGGCCGCTCCCCCGGCGATCAGGATGCGGATCGAGCCCCCGACCTTGTCGTGGATGGCGTGGAATACCCTCTTGCGCAGACCTTTCACGCCGAGCGCCTCGCTGAGGCTGGCCACGCCGGAGAGCGGGCCGACCAGGAGGGAGGCGAGCCTCTTCTCCTCGAGAGCGGCGGTGATCCGCTTGTAGATCTTGTCGTAGAGGAGCGGCACCCCGAGCAGGATCGTGGCGCGCACCTTCTGAAGGTCCTCCGCCACGGTCTTGAGCGAGCGGGCGTAGTGGACCGATGAGCCCGCGGTCAAGGGGCACAGCAGGCCGCAGGTGCACTCGTACGTGTGGTGGGTCGGCAGCACCGACAGAAAGCGATCCTCGGGGAGCAGCTCGATCATGCTCAGCATCGCCATCAGGTTCGATGTCAGGTTGCGCTGCGACAGCATCACGCCCTTGGCTCGCCCCATCGCCCCGGACGTGAAGACGATCACCGCCACCTCCTCGGGGTTGACCGCCGGGAACGACGCGTTCGCCACCGCGGCGCTCTCGGCCCTGATGATCTGCATCATCGAGTGGGCCCTGCCGTCCCTCTCCGCGAGGTCCATGTCGACGAAGACCTTCAGCCCCTTCACCGCGTGCGCGAGCGAGAGGATCGTGTCGCGCAGCCCCTCCGAGTAGACGACCGCCTTGGCGTCCGAGGCGTGCAGGATCGTGATGATCTCGTTCTCCTTCAGGCTCTTGTCGATCGGCACGACGACGTAGTTGAAGGCCACGCCCGCGAGGTAGGCGATCGCCCACTGCACCCGGTTCTCGCCGATCACCGCGACGTGGTCGCGCTCGTCGAGCCCGAGGTGCTTGAGGGCGAGCCCGAATGCGACCACGTTGTCGCGCAGCTCCCGGTAGCTGACCCGGCGGAGCGGCGTCTCGTTCAGGTCCTCGAGAGCCAGCTTGTCGCCGTGCCTCTCGGCGGACCCGCGCACGACGTCCTGGAGCGAGTCGAGGTGAGGCACCTCGAACAGCGGGTAGTCCTCGTTGGGCGTCTTCATCCCCGCCTCCGTGGTCTTGTCGCAACGCGCTGCCTAGCGAGCTTAGCACAGACCGAAAAATGCAGAAGGTAGAATGCAGAATGTCGAATGGAACGATATAGAACCAAGTGAGAAGGAACCCGAGGGCGGTTGGGCAGGCTGAGTCGCACGACTGAGACCTCCACCCCCTGTGGTGTGTCTTCATTCTGCATTCTACATGTTGCATTCAAGAAGAAGGGGGCCCGAAGGCCCCCGCGCCTTTCCAGGGAAGGGAATCTAGAAGTCGTAGCGAAGGGCGAGCTGGAACGTACGCACGTAGCTGGTCGGAATGTTCGCCTTGTCGAAGTTGGGCAGAGGCGTCTGCCCGTCGCCCCACGTCGTGCTCGAGACGGTCCAGTTGGCGTTGTTGGAGCAGTTGAAGCACTCGACGATCACGCCGATCTTCCCGGGGCCGATGTCGAAGGACTTCTGGAGCCGCAGGTTGATGGCCGACGAGTCCGGGTAGTGGTAGCTGTCGCGCCCCAGGTGGGCGCCGTTGACCGTCGGGCGGTCGGTGAAGTTGCCGTCCTTGTTCGCGTCGCTCGTGGTGTACGGGGTGAAGGGTGAGCCGGTGTTGTAGTAGTAGGTACCGGAGAGGCTCAACCCCCACCACGGGGTGTTCCAGACGCCGTTGAGCCCGATCTTCCACCTCTGGTCGCGCACCGAGTAGGCCCAGTTCTTGCCGATGACGTACTGGTCCTCGAGGGTCGGGCCGCTGTAGTTGCGCTCGTTGGAATCGTTGTCCTTGTCCATCGAGTAGGTCAGCGCCAGGAACCCGAACAGCCGCTCGGTGAAGCGGCGGCGCAACGTCATGACGATGGCCCGGTAGTCGGAGGACGCGTCGGACACGTACTCGCGGACGTTGCCGTAGTAGTGGTCGGGTCGCGCCGACGGGGAGGTACCGGTGAACAGCGGCTGGCCGTTGATCGGCGAGAGCTTGACGCTGCCGTCGGGGTTCGTCGCGTACTGCAGGTTCAGGTCGGTCAGCCGCTCGAGCTGGTAGCCCTTGGCGTAGGTGGCGTCGAAGCTGATCACCGTGTCCTTGAGGATCTGCTGGTCGAAGCCGAGCGTCACGCGGTCGGTGTAGGGGTTCTTGAAGTTCGAGGCGATCGTGAACACCCCGAGCCCCTTCGGGTTGGGCACCTTGCTGAAGTCGATCGGGGCGAGGATCGTCGGGTCGAAGGCGGCGCCCCACCCCGGCGAGAGAGGGTCGGTAGGCGGCACGCCGGCCGCGGTGGAGATGCTGTACTGCGTCCCCCTCAGCCCGTTCGACGAGTAGAGCTGCGAGAACAGGAGGCCCGGGGTCCGCGCCCAGAAGCGCCCCGCCGACAGGCGCAGCACGGTCTCGCCGGTGTTGCCGGGCGACCAGGTGATCCCGAAGCGCGGCGACCATTGATTCTTGGTGTCGGGGATGTGCCCATCAAGCGGGCGCGAGCCGTCGGGGTTGACGACGTCCGGGTTGAGGATCGGGCCGTTCGGGTTGTCGAGGTTCTCCCACCGCACGCCGAGCGACGCCGTCAGGTCGGGCGTGATGTACCACTGGTCCTGCACGAAGAGGGCCAGTTCCTTCTGGCTGAACTGCACCTGTCCCGCCTGGTCGGCGGTGAGGCCGTTGAGCCCGCCGAACTGGCGGAACTGCGTCCACTGCCCGGCGAGGAACGCCGCCTGGTTCGGGAAGATGTACACGCCGCGCCAGTTCCCCTTGAAGATCTGGTTCACCGAGGTGTCGTTGTACTCGACGCCGCCCTTGAACACATGGTTCCCGTACAGGTAGGTCAAGCTGTCGGCAAACGTTTTGCGCTGCACCTGGGTGGGGTCGATCGGCAGGAACGACACGCCCCCGAAGTCGGCGCCGCCGGAGAACACCTGGATCTCGGGGTACTGGTTGTTCTTGGCAAGGCGCGGCGTGTCCTCGATCGCCCACTGCAGGTTGGCGTCGTCCAACCAGTCGTTGCCGAAGGTGCCCGAGTAGGAGACCACCGTGTCGCGGAGGAGCATGCGTTCGATCCCGTTGTGGCCGGTGGCGTTGTAGGAGGCACTGGAAGTGCCGTTGTCGCCTGTGTAGTCCGCGTAGTTGGTCCGCCCGGTCAGGCGCTGCGAGCTTGCGACCTGGTAGTCGAGGCGACCGAACACGACCTTGCCGTCCTGGGTCTGGTTGAAGTTGGTGCCGGAGGCGAAGTACGGGTACTTGGCGGCGACCGCCGGGTCATAGCCGGAGGCCAGGATCGGGAAGTTGGTGCTCTGCTTCTGCTGGTCGAAGCTGGTGAAGAAGAACAGCTTGTCGGTGACGAACGGCCCCCCCAGCGAGAGCCCGTACTGCTTCTTGCTCTGGTCCGGCAGGCTCGAGCCGTCCACGCGATTGGCGACCAGGCTCTGCGGTTGCTGGTAGTAGAAGGCGGACCCCTTGTACGAGTTCGTCCCGCTCTTGGTGATCACGTTGACGAAGCCGCCGCCGGAGTGGCCGAGCTCGACCGAGGCGCCGTTGGTGAGCACCTGGAACTCCTTGATCGACTCCTGCGAGATCTGCAGGGGCGCGCGGTTCTCGGCCTGCCCGAGGGCGCCGCCGAAGAACGGGTTGTTGTCGTCCACCCCGTCCACCACGATGCTGGTGTTGATCCCGCGCTGCCCGGAGATCGACATGTAGTTGCGCTCGTTCGAGGTCGTCGTCTCGGGCATCGCCAGCACCAGGTTGGAGAAGTTGCGGCCGCTCGACGGCAGCTGCTGGATCTGCTCGGTCTGGATCGTGGTCGAGGCCGCGGTGTTGGCCACCTCGACGAGCGGCACCGCGCTGGTCACCGTGACGCTCTCGCTGGCGCCGGCGAGCTGCAGCGTGAAGTCGACCGTCAGCGCCGAGCCGAGCAGCAGCCGCACCCCCGAGCGCTTGGCGGTCGCGAAGCCGGCCAGCTCGCAGGTGATGTCGTAGCGCCCGACCTCGAGGTCGAGGATCCTGTAGAAACCCCGATTGTCGGTCACCGCCTGCACGACTCGCCCGGTGTCGAGGCTCTTGACCTCGACGGTGGCGCCGGGCAGCGCGCCCCCGTCCGGGTCCTTGACCGTGCCCGCGAGACGGGCCGTCGTCACGTCGGTCTGGGCGAGCGCCACACCCGCCAGGCCGAACACGAAAAGGGCGGCACACGCAGCCGCCGCCCACTTCAGTGGAAGACCACCTTCCTTTCGCATATCGGACCTCCCCCGGTCGCTGGGTCGAGTCTATCCACGGCCGGGGGCGGCCGCAACCCCCAAGAGCCCGCTAAGCTTTTTGAGACGAACATTTTAGGGAGGCAGTATTCGCAGGTTCTGGTGGCAACCTGCGAAACGCCGACCGACCCACCCACCGTGCCGAGGAAAGGAAAAGGCCGCCCGGAGGCGGCCTTCCCCGACTGCCGTGTGACCGACGGCTAGAAGTTGATCTTCACCGCGAGCTGGAACTGCCGCGGGTTGACCTCGATGCTGTAGCCCTGAACCTTGCCGAAGGTGTACACCTTGTCCCCTCCGACCGTGTTGGTGTACTGGGTGATGAGGTACTTGCCCTTGTTGCCGGAGCAGCTGCCGGAGGTGTTGTTGCAGTAGGTGACCCGGAACAGGTCCTGGTTGGCGCCGGTGACGACGTAGGCGTTGTGGTTGAAGACGTTGAACACCTCGGCGAGCACCTGCAGCTTCACGCCGCTGATGATGTTGAAGTTCTTCGAGAGGCGGAGGTCGGCGCTCCACACGCTGGGCTGGCGGTAGGCGTTGCGCTCCTGAAGGCGCGCGTTCTGCCCCGACAGGAAGGCGGAGAACTCGGGCAGCGTCATGCCGTTGGCCTGCGTGATGTCGATGACGTTTCCACTTCCGTCCACGAAGACCGGGGTATAGGTCGCCGCCTGGCTGGTCTGGGACTGTCCGGTCAGGCTGGTGGCAGGGCAGCCGCTGCAGGTGAAGCTGATCGCGCCGGTGTACGGAAAGCCGCTGTGCCAGAACGCGATCGCGGACACCTCGAAGCCCCACGGCAGCTCGTAGGTGACGTCGCCGACGACGCGGTGCTCGATGTCGTTGTCGCTCGGCCCCTCGCTCAACTTGGGGTTGTTCGGGTCGATGAGGAAGGTCGTCGAGGTCGAGCGGGTGTTGGTCTCGTAGTCGACCGACTTGGAGTGCGTGTAGCTGAGATCCCACGACAGCTTCGAGCCGCCGGTCGCGAACTTGTGAACTTCGAGGGTCTGCGCGTTGTACCAGGCCTTCTCGGGGCTGGTGAGCTCACGGATGACACCCATGTCGTTGTACGGGCGGTTGGGGTTGCTGTTGCTGCTGTAGTCGTACACGGGCATGTTGCCCAGGTTGAACCCCGAGTAGACGAGGTTGATGTTCTTCGTGCCCTGGATCTTATCCAGCTGCGAGTAGACGGCGCTGATCCCCACGCTGTAGCTGTTGCCGAGGCGCTGCTCGTACTGCAGGCTAGTGCGCCACGCTTCCTGCGCCTCGTAGTCTTTGCCGATCGTCACGATGTCGCTCGACAGCTTCGACTTGGCCATGAAATCCTCGGGCGACAGGAGGTTCGGGTAGGTCGGGCAGGGGTTCGATGCCGTTGTCGTGCAGGTGAAGGTGGTCTGCGTCAGCGCCCCGCTGATGCCCTGCAGGGGGCCGGCAAGGAGGATGTCCGGCATGTACTCGTAGAACCTTCCGCTGCCGCCACGCAGGACGGACTTCCCGTTGCCGAAGACGTCCCAGGCGAAGCTCACGCGGGGAGCGAAGTTGTTCGAGTCGTTCCTGATCTGGCTGAGGAACTCCGGGTGCTGCGGGAACGCGTTGGAGGAGGGGCGAGGGATGGCCTCGTAGTCGTAGCGCAGGCCGAGGTCAAGCGTCACGCGCGGGGAGATGTGCCAGCTGTCGTTGAGGTAAAGACCCCAGAGGTCGGTGTTCCACTCGAGGTCGCCGTTGTTCGGGCCCCACGCCTGGCGGAATGTGTTCGGCTTCTCGTCGAGGTAGTTCTGCAGGTTGCTGTACGAGTAGTAGCCTTTGACGTAGCGCGGGTAGGCGTCGAACAGGTTGCGGTGCAGGTAGTCCACGCCTGCCTTGAGGGAGTGTCTCCCCATCTCGAACTGCAGGGTTTCCTTGAACTGGAGCTTCTTCTCATCGGCCGTGCTCGGGGTGGTGTCGTTGAAGCCGAAGTACTGGGTGGTGCCGAAGTTGATGGAGAACTCGGTGCCGCCGTACGCAGTGGTGACCGGGTTCTGGTCGCGGCCGTATTGGCCGATCAACTGGTTGAACAGGTTGTTCCCCAGTACCGAGTCGAGCTCGACGACGACTTGGTCGGACTTGTCGACCCGGTTGGTCTGGTTGAGGCCAAACGTCGACGTGCTGCCGCTGTTGGTGGTGTTGTACCTGGTGATGTTGTCGCGCAGCAACCAGTGGTGGTTCGGGCCCAGGTAGCCGTCGAGCTTCACGAGGTAGGTCTTGAGGTCGTCGTTCACGCTGTAGTTGAGGCCCGCTTCGTACGGTGCACCGACGGCGTTCTCGATCTTCGACAACACCGCCTGCTGGTCCTCCGCCGAAAGGGCGAGAAACTGCGAGTAGGTCCGCATGTCGTTGCCGATGACGGCGGGCTGGCTCTGTTTCATCGAGTCGTAGCCGACGAAGAAGAAGAGCTGGTCCTTCAGGATCGGTCCGCCGAGGACGAACCCCGGCTGCTTGACGGTCTTGGCCAGGTAGCTGTCGGAGATCTGCAGCGGGTACGTCGTGCCGCCGATCTCGGTGTCGATCGTGGTCGAGCGGGAGGAGGCCCACGACTCGTTGCGCTGGTAGTAGAACGCCGAGCCGTGGAAGTCGTTGCTCCCGCTCTTGGTGATCGCGTTCACCGCGGCGCCCACGCCGCGGCCGTACTCGGCGTCGTACTGCGTGCGGATGACCTGGAACTCCTTGATCGCCGCCTGCGAGAAGCTGAACGGCGCACGGTTGCCGCCGGTCTGATAGCCGTAGAAGTCGTTGTTCGAGCTCGCGCCGTCGATGTTGTAGTCGGTGGACAAGGGGCGCGCGCCGTTCGCGGTGATCGCCTGACCGGTGTAGGAGTCGATGGTGATGCCGGCCGTGAGCGTGGCCAGGGAGCGGAAGTCCCGGCCGAGGAGCGGGAGGGTGTCGATCTGCTGGTTGGTCACCGACTGGGCCATCCCGGAGCGCTGCGTGTCGATGATCGGCACCTCGGCCGTGACGGACAGGCTCTCCGAGACCTGAGGCTTGAAGTCCAGGTCCGTTCTCGTCGCGCTGCCGAGGAGCACCGTCACGCGGGGGATCTCGGACTTGCCCAGTCCCTCCAGCTCCGCCACGACCTTGTAGTCGCCCGGCGTCAGCAGCGTGAAGCCGTACGCTCCGCCGCTGTCGGTGTAGGTGGTGCGGATCACGCCGGTGTCGAGGCTGGTCGCCGTGACGGTGACACCGGGAAGCCCGGCGCCGGCGTTGTCGCGCACGGTCCCGTTGATCGAGCCAGTCGTGTAGTTGCCCGACTGGCCGAACGCTGCGGAGCCGATGAGCAGCACGCCCAGCAGCACCGCGAGCATCGGCCACACACGAACGGGCCTTCGTGGAAAACAGCTTGCCTCACACATGGGGGTCCCTCCTCCCAAAGTTGTCAACGCGGAGTCTAGCAGAGACCTCGAAGGGTGCAAGCACGCTGGAAACTGCGTCTTCTCACATTCGGCCCTCGATCTTGTGACAACGTCACGACAATGCCAGAAAGAGCATCTTCTCATCTTCGCGCCATGAGGCGCGAGTCTCACTGTGCGCCGCTTGCAGAGACCGCTTCGCCGCCAACGATACTGGGCAAAAGTCCAAGCCGCTGAGAGGGCTGCGCCGCGGCGGCACCGCGGGTGAGGGGGGATCGTCCCCGTATACTCGCCGCGATGGACCCGGTCGTGATCGGCGCCCTGGTCGCCTACGCGCTGGCCCTGCTCCTGCTCGGAGCGCGGAGCCGGACGCGGGGGCGGCTCGAGTACCTGCTGGCCGGTCGGCGGCTGACCACCGCTCCGTTCGTGGCGACGCTGGTCGCGACGTGGTACGGCGGGGTGCTCGGCGTCGGCGAGTACTCGTACCGCTTCGGGATCTCCAACTGGCTGGTGATGGGCGTGCCGTACTACCTCGCCGCCCTCGCGTTCGCGTTCCTCTTCGCGCGTCGGGCGCGGGCGTCCGCCGCGCTGTCGATCCCCGACCAGCTCAAGGAGGCCTACGGGCCGGCGGCCGGGCGGGTCGGGGCGCTCCTCGTGCTCCTGATGGCGGTCCCGGCGGCGTACGTCCTCATGCTCGGCGACCTGCTGGGGATCTACCTCGGCGTGCCCCTGCTCGCCGCGATGGTGCTGGGAACGGCGTTCACGATTCTCTACGTGGTGGCCGGCGGGTTCCGCTCCGTGGTCAGCACCAACGTGCTGCAGTTCGTCCTCATGTACCTGGCGTTCCTCGTCGTGCTCCCGGTGGCCCTGCACCGTGCCGGTGGTCTCGGGGCGGTGTGGGCGGCGCTGCCGGAGGCGAGCCGCCGCTGGGACGGCGGACTCGGCGTGCAGGCGGTGGTGGTCTGGTACTTCATCGCCATGCAGACGCTCGTCGAACCCACCTTCTATCAGCGCTGTTACGCCGCCGAGTCGCCGGCGGTGGCCAGACGCGGAGTGCTGATATCGGTGGCGTTCTGGGTGCTGTTCGATTTCCTGACGACCTTCTCCGGGCTCGCCGCCAGGGCACTGATGCCTGACCTCGCAGACCCGGTGCTCTCCTACCCGGAGCTCGGACGCCTGGTCCTGCCGCCTGCGGCCAACGCCCTCTTCGCCGTCGGCCTGTTCGCCACCGTGATGTCCACAGCCCACTCGTACCTCTTCCTGGCGGCGGCCACGGTCGGGCACGACGTGGCACCCGGGCTCGCCGCGCGCGTGGACGAGCGGCGGTGGACGATCGCCGGCCTCGTCCTGGTCGGCGCAGCCGCCGTGGCCCTCGCCATGGCGCTGCGCAGCGTGGTGGCGATCTGGCACGACGTCGGCAGCATCGCGACCTCGGCGCTGCTTCTGCCGGTGGCCTTCGCCCAGGGCCCGGAGCACCTGCGCTTCCGCCCGCGCTGGGCCGTCGCCGCGATCGCGTTGACGGCACTGGTGGCGACCGTCTGGATCCTGGCGCGCGAAGCCGGCCGCTACCCTCTCGGCCTCGAGCCGATCTTCCCGGCGCTCGTCACGTCAGCCGCCCTGTGGGTGGCCGGCCGCCGCCGCCGCGTGGTACGGTAGCCAGCGAACCGAGTTCATGAGGTGGTTTCGACGAGAGGAGGCAGACGAAGATGCGAGCACGGACTCCGGCGTTCCTGGGGGTGATGGCCGCCGCGCTGGCCGTCGCGATCCCGCCGGCATTGGCGGGGAGCGTTGCGAAGACCGTCCCGTTCGAGCTGGGGGTGTGGACGACCCTCGACGCGGTGGACGCCCCGGTGACCCTGCACCGGATCCGCGTCGTCGAGCAGACGGGCACATTCACCAAGTCCAACATCTTCCGCCCGGGCGGTTCGCCGTACCAGAAGGACGTGCAGATCCAGCTGGAGTACTCGAATACCTCGACCCACGGCTGGGACGCGAACATCGTCGCGGAGTGGCTCGATGCGGACGGCAAGGTGATCGACGGCTACAAGGGCAAAGAGGGCCTCGACAGCAAGGAGGATCACGACGTCGACACGATGACGATCTCGACCCTCAAGTACGGGATCGAGAAGGCGAAGACGCTGCGCGTCTCGATCGAATTCGGACCCTGAGGGCACGCGGTCCCCGGGGGGCGGCGGGCGCGCCCCGCCAGCGGGCTCCCGCCGGGTGCCTGCCCGGCTACTCGATCAGCCGCACCCGGTCCACGTAGTAGGGGGTTTCGGCGAACACGGTCGTGGGCACGCCCCGGTGCTCGGTGTAGTGCAGGCTCACCCGCCTGCCCGCCGCCGCCGCCACCTGCTCCGCGACCCTCGGGTCGCGGACGCTGAAGTCCCAGATCGTGGGCGTGACCCCGGGCACGATCGACATCGCGAGCTCGCCCTCCCACGTCTTGAACACCCACCCCTTGTGGGAGAACTTCTGCACGATCCCGGCCCGCTCGCCCTCGGAGTAGCTCCAGTGCAGGACGAAGGCGAGGTAGCCCACGACCAGGAGCACGACCACGACCAGCGCCCCCAGCAGCGCCAGCACGATTGCCCCGCGCGTACCGCTCGCACCTTCCCGGCGTTCCCCTGTCGTCTCGCTCATGGCGAAGCGATTCTACCCCCGGCGGGCGCCGCAGTCCGCCGGGAAGCGGCGCCGCCCCCTCGATTGACCCCCGGGTCCGCCTCCCACATAATCGCGCCCGGGCGGTCACCGTCGCCCCTGAGGGAGACCCGGTGCACTCGCTCGTCACGCTCCTGGCCGAGAACCAGCTCCTCCTCCTGTTCGTGACCATCGGCCTGGGCTACCTGATAGGCAGCGTCCGCGTCGCCGGTTTCCAGCTCGGCGTGGTCGCCGTCCTCTTCGTCGGCATCTTCTTCGGGGCGCTCGATCCCCGTCTGGAACTGCCCGAGTACATCTACGTCATCGGCCTCGTCCTCTTCGTCTACGCGATCGGACTGCAGTCGGGGGCGGGGTTCTTCGCCTCCTTTCGCAGGCGCGGCCTGCGGGTCAACCTCATCGCCACCGCGCTGCTCGCCGGCGGCGCCGTGCTCGCGGTGGTGCTCGGGCGATTGCTGTCGCTGCCCGCGCCGACCGTCGCCGGGCTGTTCTGTGGGGCCCTCACCAACACGCCGGCACTCGCCGCCACCGTGGAGACCGTCAACGGCCTCGCCGCCGGCATGCCCCCCGAGGCCGCCGCAGCGTGGGCCGGCAGCCCGGTGGTGGCGTACGGTCTCGCCTATCCCTTTGGTGTGCTCGGCGTCATCCTCTGGTTCTTCGTCTTCCGCCGGCTCTTCCGCGTCGACCTCGAGCGCGAGCGGCAAGTGCAGCCGGACGGCGAGCCGCCGGCCGCGATCGTGAGCGCCACCTTTCGGGTCTCCAACCCCGGAGTGTTCGGACGCACGCTCGAGAGCGTGCTCGCGACACTCCCGAATCGCGCCTTCTCGGTCTCCCGGATCAAGAAGGGCGAAGAGGTCTCCGTCGTCACCCCCGAGGCGACGCTCGACGACGGCGATCTCATCGTCGCCGTCGGCGGTGAGGGCGAGATGGAGCGCGCCCGGGTGCTGTTCGGCGAGCGCTGCGAGGAGCACCTCGAGGAGAACCTGTCGCGCATCCGTTTCCGCCGCATCTTCGTCTCCAACAAGGACGTGGTCGGCCGGACGATCCGCGAGCTGAACCTCGAGCGCCGCTTCACCGCGACGATCACCAGGCTGGCGCGCGGCGACGTCGAGTTCGTCCCCACCCCGGGGACGGTGCTCGAGCTGGGCGACCGGGTCCGCGTCGTCACGCCCCGCGAGCGGCTCGTTGAGGTGAGCTCCTTCCTCGGCGACTCCGTGAAGGCGATGGCCGAGACCGACTTCCTCTCCCTCTCCCTGGGCATCGTGCTGGGGGTGCTGGTCGGCATGGTGCCGATCCCCATCGGCGGCGGCATGAGCTTTCGGCTCGGCTTCGCCGGCGGTCCGCTGGTCGTTTCGTTGATCCTCGGTCGGCTGGAGCGCACCGGGCCGATCACCTGGGGTCTGCCGTTCAACGCCAACCTGTTGCTCCGCCAGGTCGGTCTGGTGTTCTTCCTCGCCGGGATCGGCTCGCGCGCCGGTATCGGCTTCGCCGAGACGGTCAAGGCGGGCGGCGTGACGCTGATCCTCGCGGCGGGGCTGGTCACCACCGCGGTGTCGGTGGCCGGCATCGTCATCGGCTACAAGGTGCTCGCGCTGCCGATGGCGGCGGTGATGGGAATGATGTCCGGGGTGCAGACCCAGCCCGCCTGCCTCGCCTACGCGAATCAGCAGACGGGCAACGACCTCCCCAACGTGTGGTACGCGACGGTGTACCCGGTCTCGATGGTGGCCAAGATCCTGCTCGCTCAGGTGATCGTCACCGCTCTGCTGCGGTGAGCGGCTGGGGAAGCGGGTCGCGGGGTCACGCGGCGTCGCCGCGCAACTCGGCGAGCTTGGCGCGGACCTTCTCGGCGTGCCCGGCGGCTTTCACGTTGGGCCAGTGGTGCGCAACGACACCGTTCGGGTCGATCACCACCGTGGAGCGGATCACGCCCATCGACGTGCGCCCGTACATTGTCTTCTCGCCCCATGCCCCGTACGTTTTCATCACCGATCGATCAGCGTCGGACAGCAGCGCGACCTTCAGGCCGTGCTTCGCGATGAACTTGCGGTGGCTCTCCGGGGTGTCGGCGCTGCACCCCAGCACAACGACGTCGAGTCCTTCGAACGCCCTGATCCCGTCCGTGAACTCGCACGCTTCCGTGGTGCACCCCGGCGTGTCGTCCTTCGGGTAGAAGTAGAGCACCACCCAGCGGCCCGCCAGCCTCGAGAGCTTCACGGGCTTGCCGTCCTGGTCCGGCAACGCGAACTCCGGTGCCCTCCTCCCGACCGTGATGGCGGCTTTCGCCATGACTGTTCCCTCCCTCTCGACGAGCCCGCCAGCATCAACGCGTCCCGTCCCCGGACCCTTCCCGCACGGCGCGGGCTTGGCCGTGGCCGACAAAAGGACGGGGCCGGCGTCGCGCCGGTCCCGTCCGTCACCGCGCGATCCCTCGGACTGCGGCGCTACGGCGTTGCCGGCGCCGCCGGCTTCTTGAAGAGGTCCTCGGAGAAGCCCGCGTTGATCTTGACGGAAGAGAGCTTCGTGGAGGCCTTAACCTCGCCGTTCACCTTCTGCGTGCGCTCGAAGGGCACTCGCAGGCCCGAGACGACCTGGTAGCCGGCGAACGACTCGACCACCTCGGCAGGGCCCTCCTGGGTCTGCGCCGTCTGCTTCACGCCGAGGATCTCCCCGGCGTCAGGCGTGAGGTAGATGTGGAACGGCTTGTCGCCCACGCGCACCAGCACGTCCTCGGCGTTCTTGCCCTCGAACTGCACCTTGCCGAGGGCCTGCGCCTGCACCTTGCCCGCCATCGCCTCCTGGAGGAGCAGCGCGCAACCCGCCTCGGTGTAGAGACCGCGCCGCATCTCCGCGACCGCGCTCTCGGGAAGGTCCTGCCGCCCCTGGCCCATTTTGATCCAGGCCTTCTCCCCGTCCACCACCTGGACCATCGCGCCCATCGGGGTCGTCATCTCGTTGTGCAGGCGGTCCGGGAGTACGAACGTGCCCTTCCGAGTTAGTTCCATGGCGCCCATCGGCGTGTTGGCCGTCGTCACGCCGTCGGTCGTGATGTCCTTGAGGTTCTTGAGCGCGGCCACACCGACGGCGTCGGCGACCTTGAGGAGCAGCTGACTGCCGCGCGCCAGACTCTCAGGGGTGGCCTCGACGGCGGCCTCCTTGGGTTTCGGCTCGGGAATCGTGATGTCGATGGTGGTGACCTTGCCGAAGGTTGAGAGCGGCTTGTCGAACTGGTCCTGCCGGCCCACGGCCAGGATGGTGAGCGCGTCCGGGTTGAGGTACTTCTTCGCCACCCGCAGGACGTCGTCCGCGGTGACCTTCTCGACCGCGTCGCGGACCCTCGCGTTGAAGTCCGCGGGGTACCCGTAGAACTCGGAGACCGCGAGGCGGACGACGATCTTCCCGGTGTCGTCGTTCTCGAACGCGTAGCCGTTGAGGTAGCCGTCCTTCGCACGGCCGAGCTCCTCGTCGGTCACCGGAGCCTCGCGAATCTTCCTGATCTCCTCGAGCATGGCCGCCAGCGTCTCGGCGGTCGTGGACGGCTTGGTGGAGCTGAAGAAGACGAAGACGCCCGGGTGGTCCCACGCCGGGATCATCTGGCCGCCGGCGCTGTATGCGAGCCCCTTCTCCGAGCGGACCTTGACGAAGATGCGGGAAGCCCACCCGCTCCCCAGGATGTCACTCAGAACCCGGACCGCCGGGTAATCGGGGTCGTCGATCCGCAGCCCGAGCTGGCCGGCGATGATGAACGTCTGCTCGACGTCCCTTTTCTCGATGTAGGCGAGCGCGGGCGGCTGCGCAACGACGACCGGCAGCGCGATCTTGGGCGCGGTTCCCGCGACGCTCCAACCTCCGAGGAGCCGCGCGAGCTTCGCTTTCATCTCCGCCGTGTTGAAGTCGCCCCACACCGCGAGGATCGTGGCGTCGGGCCGGTAGTACGCCTTGTGGAACGCAACCAGGTCCTCGCGCGTGAGGCGCTCCACGTCCTGGTACTCCACCTGCCGCGCGTACGGCGAGTGCGCGCCGTATACCAGCTTGCCGATCTCGCGGAACGCGATCCGCATGACGTCGTCGTTGCGCCGCGCGATCGCCGAGCGCATCTGCACCTTGGCGAGGTCGATCTTGTCCTGCGCGAACGCGGGCGCGGTGAGCACCTCGGCGAACACCGGCAGGACCCTGTCGAGGTCCTCGGCGAGCGCGTTGCCGCCCACCGTCCCGTACTCCCCCTCCACGGTGGTCCGAACATCGGCGCCGAGGCCGTCGAGAAGGGCGTCGACCGCGTCGCCCGTCATCGCGGACGTGCCCCCGGTCCGGTGCACCTCGCCGAACAGCTCGGCGAGCCCCATCTTGCCGACCGGTTCGGCGATGGCGCCGCAGCGCACGAAGGCAGCGAACTTGGCCTGGGGCAGGTCGTGGTCTTCGACCAGCAGAATCTTGAGGCCGTTCGGAAGCATCTCGCGCGTCACCGGCGGGGTCTTGATTTCGTGCAGTCTGGGGTAGACGAGCTTGTCGATCGTCCGTGGCGCGGATTTCGCGGCGGACTCCTGCGCCGACGGCTGCGCCGCCACGGCCACGGCGGCGAGCCCGGCGAGTAGCGAGAGAGCGGACAGTGTCCTTCTCATGGCATCCTCCCTGAACCGGCTTACTTCGCCGCCGGCGGCGGCGCCGCGGCCGTCTCGATCGTCCCGACCGTGCGGTTCGACTTCACGAACGTCGCCTTGGCCACGCGCTGGATGTCTGCCGCGGTGACCTTGTCGATCTTGGCCAGGGAAGTGAAGATCTCGCGCCAGTCGCCCTGGAGGTTCTGAGCGTGGGCGAGCGCCATGGCGAGCCCCATGCTGGAGTCGATCGACCCGAGGAACTTCTTCTTCTCCTTGGCCTTCACCGCCCGCAGCTCGTCGTCCGACACCGGCTGCGCCTTGAGCTTCTCGAGCTCCTCGTAGATCGCCGCCTCGCACTCCGCGTTGGACTTGCCGCGGTTGGGGACGGCAACGAAGACGAAGAGGCCGGGGTACTTCTGGCCGAGCCCGGTGAACGCCCCCGCGTCCAGGGCGAGCTTCTTGTCGATGACCAGCGACTTGTGGATGCGGGACGAGCGGCCCTCGGCGAGGACGTCGGTGATCGCGGCGTACACGGCGTTGTCGGGGTCGCTGATATCCCCCTTGTGGTAGCCGATCAGGAGGAACGGCTGCGAGGGATCCTCCATGACGATGCGCTTCTCGGCGCGCTGCGGCGGCTCCACCGTCACGACGGGACCGGGCTTCTCTCCTGTCGGGATGGTGCCGAGCGTGCGCTCGAGCATCGGCATCGCGGTCGCCGGGTCCACGTCGCCGACGATCACCGCCGTCAGGTTGCGGCCACGGTAGTACTTCGCGAACCACGCCTCCGCCTGGGCCCGCGTGGTCGCCTGGAGGTCGCTCATCCAGCCGATGACGAACGAGCGGTACATCGCGGCCTCGTACGCGACCGGCATGAAGTCGATGAACAGCCGGCCGGTCGGCTGGCTCTCCGCCATCCGCCGCTCCTCCATGATCACGTCCTTCTCCTTGTAGAACTCGCGCAGGACCGGGTGGGTGAAGCGGTCGGCCTCGAGCGTCGCCCACAGCTCGAGCCTGTTGGATGGCAGCGAGCAGATGTAGACGGTCTGATCGAAGCCGGTGAACGCGTTCAGCCCCTGGCCGCCGGCCCGCTCGACGATGTCGCCGATCTCGTTGGGCACGACGAACGCCCGCGCCTCGTCCTGCGCCTTCGTGAACGCCTCCTCGAGCGCCCTGAGCTTCGCCCCGTCGGGCTTCGGCCGGCGCAGGCGCTCGGCGCGCAGGGCGAGGAACGCCTCGTCCTCCTTCTTCATCGCTTCCGCTTCCTTGGCATAGTCCTTGGTCCCGACGGTTGTTGTGCCCTTGAACGCCATGTGCTCGAAGATGTGGGCGAGCCCCGTGGCGTTCTGGATCTCGTCGACGCCGCCCACGTCGGCGTAGGTCACCATCGAGATCACCGGCGCGACCGGGCGCGGCAACAGGATCACCTTGAGTCCGTTGGGCAGGGTCTTCTCGACGACCTTGTTTTGGAGTTCGAGAAACCCCTGGGCTCCGGCGGAGCCGACCAGGGCCAGGCCAACGGCCAGTGCTGCCGCCACTGCAATGAACATCCGTTTGCAGACCATCAAACTCCTCCTCTCAGGTTCCATGCGGGGACCAGGGGAACGCTCCCCGCAGCGAGATCCGGGCTTCGGCCGCAGCCCAGATTTCGAGATCCTGGATTTCACGGTCGCCCATGTTAGTCCAGCCTTCAGATACGTCATGTCCCCGGCCCGGTTCGTGCCCGCCGCGCTTTCTCGGACGTGGACCCAGTTGACGTGTTAACGTTCGCGCCGTGACCACGGCATGTTGCTCCGGCGCGGCGAGGTGCGGCAGCGCCGGCATCCGGCCACGCAGCGGGTTCTGACAATGGAAAGCCCCCTCGGCCTCCTCGGCTTGCTGGTGGCCTCCGTGGCAGCGGGCGTCATCAACTCCGTCGCGGGGGGCGGCAGCCTGATCTCGTTCCCCTCGCTGATCGCCTTCGGGGTTCCGGCGATCCCCGCCAACGCGAGCAACACCGCGGCGCTCTGGCCGGGGAGCCTGTCGAGCGCGGTCGCGTACCGCCGCGACACGCTCTTCCACCGTGATCTGCTGCTGACGCTGCTGCTCCCGAGCCTGGTGGGCGGCCTGCTCGGCGCGGTGGTCCTCGTGGTCACGCCGCCCGACATCTTCGACCGGGTGGTGCCGTTCCTCGTCCTCTTCGCCACCCTTCTCTTCGCGCTGAGCGACGTCGTGGCGCGGTGGACGGGGGCGAGGCCGGACGGTGAGGAGAGGGTGACCACGTTCGGCCGGGTGTGGGGATTCCTCTTCCAGCTGTTCGTCGCGACGTACGGGGGCTACTTCGGGGCGGGGATCGGCATCCTGATGCTGGGCTCGCTCTCGGTGATGGGGCTGCGTGACATCCACCGCATGAACGGACTCAAGACCGTCCTCGGGACCCTCATCAACGTGGTCGCCTTCGTGTTCTTCGCGGTCAAGGGGCTGGTCGTCTGGCACCTGGCGGCGCCGATGGCCGCCGGCGCGATCGTCGGCGGATGGATAGGGGCTCGCTCGGCGAAGCGCATCGACCAGCGCTGGCTGCGGGCGTTCATCACCGTCGTCGGCCTCGGCGTGTCCGCCTGGCTCTTCGTGCGGGTCTAGTTATCGGGGATCCCCGTACCGGCTCCCGTCTCGGCCGCCCTCGGTCAGGACGCCGGACGTCGAAGGGGGTGGCGCCGGGACGCTGCAGCGCCCCCCAGGAAAACTACGTAGTCGCTTGCGGGAAACCCACCTTGACACCCCTTCGTTTGGTGCTAGAATCTCCTGAGACCTACTCTCAAATAACATGCCGCGAGCATTGCGATCGTCGCTGGTGTTGGGAGCCGCGTTGGGCGCCGCGATCGGGGCCCAGCTCGCCTGTCGGGGGGCGCACGCACCCGCCACCGCACGAGACTTCAACCTGCTGCTGATCACCGCCGACACCGTGCGTGCGGACCACATCGGCGCGTACGGCTACGCCAAGGTGGCCACGCCGAGCTTCGATCGTCTGGCCTCCGAAGGCGTGCGGTTCGCCGAGGCCGACTCCCCGGTCCCTCTCACCCTCCCCGCGCACTGCACCATCCTCTCGGGCCTTCTCCCGCCGAGGCACGGCGTGCGCAGCAACGGCGGTGGCCGCTTCCCCGACGCTCCAGCCACCCTCGCCACTGCGCTTGCCGCGGCGGGCTACCGGACCGGAGCGTTCATCGGCGCGTTCGTGTTGGACCGGCGGTTCGGGCTGGCGCGCGGATTCGACCGCTACGACGACGACATCCCACGGGAACGGGTTGCCGACCTGGATGCCGAGCGTCCGGGCCGGGTGGTCGCGGACCGGGCGCTGGCCTGGCTCGAGGAGCGGAGTCAGAAACCTTTCTTCGCGTGGGTGCACTTCTATGACGCACACGCCCCGTATGATCCCCCCGAGCCGTTCCGCACGAGGTACGCCGGCCACCCATACGACGGCGAGATCGCCGAGGTGGATGCCCAGGTCGGTCGCCTGCTCGCCGAGCTGGACCGCCTCGGGGTCGCGGACCGAACGGTGGTGGCCGTCGTGGGTGACCACGGCGAAGAGTTGGGCGAGCACGGCGAGCTGACCCACGGTCTCCTCGTCTACCAGCCGAGCCTGCGCGTGCCACTGATCATCCGCGCCCCCGGCGTGCTCCCCTCAGGCTGGGTCGTCCCGACCCCTGTGAGCCTGGTGGACGTCGCGCCGACCCTGGCGAGCGTCGTGGGGCACCCGTTCACCGCTTCGCCTGCGACCCCGCTCGACGGGCACGACATTGCCGCGCTCCTCGCCCGCCGGCAGTCGCCGCCTGCGGAGGATCTCTACGCGGAGTCGCTCTTCGGGACCAGCTTCAGGTGGAGCCCGGTGTTCGCGTTGCGGCGAGGCGACTTCAAGTACATCGACGCTCCGAGGCCGGAACTCTACGACCTCTCCCGGGACGCGGCGGAGCGGGACAACGTGCTCACCGACCGCCCGGCGCAGGGCAAGCAACTGGCGGAGCGCCTCACCACCATCATCGAGAAGGGGAAGTCCGCAGGGACGCCGGTGTCGCTCGACGAGGAAGCCCGGGCCAAGCTGCGCTCGCTCGGGTACCTGGCGGGCGTGACTCTCGGCACCAACAGCAGCGTCGTCGGAAGGGACCCGAAAGACGCGGTCGTTCTATACCGAGCGTTCGAGGACGCGCACACGCTCCTGGTTGCGGGACAGCTGACGGAGGCCCGGGCGCGGTATGAACGGCTGGTCCAGGACGACCCCGGAAACCCCGTCTTCCTGGGCCAGCTCGCCGAGATGGACAGGCGGAGCGGCGATCCCCGTCGCGCCGTGGAGCTCTACCGGCGCGCCGCTGCAATCGCGCCCGAAGACCGGGACGTGCGCTACAACTTAGCCGTCACGCTCGAGGAGGCCGGTGACCGCGAGGAGGCCTTTACGGCCCTGCAGGAGGCGATCACGCTCGACCCCGGTCGGCCCGAGGCACACAACGCGCTCGGTGTCGCACTCGCCCTTCGCGGCAACCTCGAGGGCGCGCACCAGCAGTTGGTTCAGGCCGCCGAGCTCGATCCGCACAACGCGCGGACGTTCAACAACCTCGGCAACGTGCTCCGCGACCTGAGGCGGCCCGAGGAGGCCGAACAGGCGTACCGACGCGCGGCGGAGCTCGCCCCCGACTACCCCGACCCCCTCAACGGCCTCGGAACAGTCGAGGTACAGCGTGACCGGCCCGCCGCCGCGGTCCCCTATTTCGAGCGTGCCCTTGCCCTCGCCCCCACGCAACACGAGATCAGGTTGAACCTTGCCATCGCGAAAGGGCTGTCTGGCGACCGGCAAGGGGCGATCGTCGCGTTCCAGGACTTTCTTGCCCGCACGAAGGGAAACCACGAGTACCAAGACCAGCGGCAAGCGGCAGAGAAGCTGCTTGCCGGGATCCAACGTCCGACCTCGGAGAATGCGGAGCGTTGATGACGAAAGGAGGCCGCGCCGACATAAACCTGTTTTCCACCGCAGCGAGGGAGCCATGGCCTTTCAACCGGGTGTCCGCAAAAAGAGGAGGTAGGTTCGATGATGCGAAACGATCTGCGCAACTCTGTTGTGCTGGGGCTTGCGGTTGCCTGCCTGCTGGTCCCGGCGTTGGCCCGCGGGCAGGCAGCCACCGGCGCAATCAACGGCACCGTCACAGACGGTACCGCGCCGGTTCCCGGCGTCACAATCACGGTGACCAACCCGGCGACTGGCTTCACTCGGTCAGCCGTCACCTCCACCGACGGGAGCTTTCGTTTCCCGGGACTGCCGGTCGGAAGATACACCCTGAAATCGGAGCTGTCGGGCTTCGCCACGGTCACGACCGAGGGCGTTGATGTGTCCGTTGCGACCGAGAGGAAGATCGATGTCACGATGAGACCTTCGAAGGTGGCGGAGCAGGTCACCGTCACGGCGGAGGCCCCGCTTGTCGAGACCACCGCGGCGATCGGCACCGTGGTGAGCCAGGAGGCGCTGCAGACCCTGCCGCTCAACGGTCGGCAGTTCGCCAACCTCGGCGTGCTGGCGCCCGGCACCATGCTCGGTTACAACACCGACCCGACCAAGCCCAACCAGCTCGTGGTCCAGCTCAACGGCGGCAGCGGACGAAACGTCAACTACGTTATGGACGGCGGCGACAACACCGACGACACGATCGGCGGCGCGCTCCAGAACTTCAACCTCGACGCGGTTCAGGAGTTCAAGATCCAGACGATGCAGTACAAGGCCGAGTACGGCGCCTCGTCGGGTGGCGTGCTCACCGTGATTTCCAAGACCGGTACGAACGCCTTCCACGGCGGCGTCTGGGATTACGCCCGCCGCACGAATCTCAACTCGGAGACCTACGCCGAACAGCAGGCCGGCTCGGGCAAGGCGGACTACACGCGGGACCAGTACGGCGTCTCGATCGGCGGTCCGATCGTCAAGGACAAGATCCACTTCTTCGCCACCTACGAAAAGACGAAAATCGACCAGAGCTTCATTATCGATCCCGGCGGCGGGACGGAGGACCCCGCCCTTGCCGCGGCTATGCGGGCAACGTACCCCGACCTGGTCGGTCTTTCGGTCCCGAACCCGCAGCACGACAACCTGGGGACTGCCAAGGTAACGTGGAACGTCAACGCGCAGAACTACCTTCAGGTGCGCTACGGGTATCAAAAGAACGACACCAAGTACGGCCAGAGTTCCCTCGCGGCCCCGTCGAATCTCGGCACCGTCAACAACAAGTACTCCTCGATCCTGGGCGGCTGGACAGCACAAATCTCAAACGATACGCTCAACGAATTCATCTTCCAGTACAGCAAGTTCAACAACACGATCACCGCCGACTCGGCGGATCCCCTGCTCTACTACCCGAACGGATTCTCGATCGGTCGGAACGTCTACCTGCCGCAAGCCACGAATCAGGAGAAATACCAGTACAAGGACGACTTCAGCTTCTCGAAGACGATCGGCAGCCAGACCCATGACTTCAAGACCGGCCTCGCGTTCGTCAACGAGCCGACGCTCAACGGCAACCTCACCTCTGGGTTGAGCGGCCAGTACAGCATGATCCCCGGTCCGCCGGATGGCCCGACCTGGGTGGTCGGCGACATCACAAAGTACGGCGGCTTCAACGGGCAGTCCACGCCCACCAAGCAATACAGCGCCTACTTCCAGGACGACTGGAAGGTGAGCCCGCACCTGACGCTCAACCTGGGCCTGCGCTATGACTACTACGATGCCCTTACGCTCGATCAGTCGACGAACACGTTGTGGCAGATGCTTTCCACCCAGACCCTCTACAGCTACCCGGAACTCGAGCCCTTCAAGAACGGCGGGGGCAGGGTCCTCCAGAATGCGAAGGACGACTGGGCGCCGCGCCTCGGGTTTTCGTGGGACATCAACGCCGACGGGCGCAACATCCTGCGCGGGGGCCTCGGCCGCTTCTACGCCTTCCCGTACATCAACGCGACAATCCTTTGGGCGGCTGGAGTCGTACAGTCCGACTACGGGGTGATCTACGAGGTGACCGACCCGAACGGGATCAAGAACGCGGACGGGTCGTTCTTCCAGCCGGGTCAGCCGTTGCCGCCGTGTTCCGCGTACCCGAATGCGACGTGCGGGTTGTCCTCAAGCACACCAGGTGAGGTCGCCTCGCCGAACCTGAAACCACCGCACACCGACCAGATCTCCCTCGGCTACTCCTGGCAGGTGAGTCCGTCGGTGGGTCTCACGGCCGACGCGGTGAAAGTCCAGTACCGCGACCTGCCGTACCGGGTTCGGGGCAACCCCATCGTCGACGCCGAGGGGAATCGCCTCTTTACGCCGCTCGGGTTCTCGAACAACTTCCGCATCTGGACCGGGGACGGCTTCGCCGACTACGAGGGGCTGGACATCGGGATCCACATGCGTGGGGAGAAGTTCGAGTTGCAGGGCTTCTACACCCTGTCCCGCGCGACCGGCAACATTCTTGGCGGCGCCGACGAGTTCCGCATCACTCGGACCGAGTACCAGCCCGACCTTGGCGCGTATAGGGATCAGTCGGTCAACCCGTACGACCCGGCCTGCAGCGGCCCTTGCGTCGGGCCGCTCGACACCGACGCACGTCACCGCGTGACCCTCGCAGGGAGCTACCAACTCGGGCTCGGCTTCACCGTCTCCGGCATGTTCCGGTACCACAGCGGCACGCCGTACACGATCTTCATCCAGGGCGCGCCGATGATCACCCTTGCGCCCGGCGTCTCACACGCGAATAGCGGAACCGGTGCGAGCTTCTCCCAGCTCGACTTGCGGCTCGCGAAGACGTTCAACCTCGCAAAGGACATGGGCTTCGAGCTCTACGCCGAGATGTTCAACGTGTTCAACTCGAAGAACCCGGCCAACTTCACGGCCACCGGAACGGCGACCGCGTGGGCCGGCGACCCGTATCAGGGAGAGCAGCGTCTGCTCCAACTCGGCGCCCGCTTCTTCTTCTAGAGATCGGCTTTTCCGCAGCCTTCGGGGCGCCCAAAAAGGCGCCCCTTTTCCTTGCCCCTTTGCCAGAAGGCTAGCGGGAGGGGGGCTTGCCGGTCGGTGCCGGTAACGGGAACGCTTTCACGACGCTCGCGCCGCCCTCGGAGGCTGTGATCCGGGCCGCGCCCTGTTTTTCCACCTCGTCGATCCGAACCACGGAGTGCATGGGGAGAAACACGCGCTTGACGCCCGAGAACTCGGTCTTGAGGTGTTCTTCCGACGAGTCCACGATCAGCTTGGAGCGCTCACCGAAGAGCAACTGCTCCACCTCGATGAACCCGAACAGCTCGCCCTGGGTGACAGTCGCCGCGTAGATCTCGTACACCTGCCCCTGGTTAGTGAATATGACCTTGTAGATGTGCTCCGCGGCCGGCTTGCGCTTGGTCATCGGCGCCGCTCCCGAGCCGACCATAGCACAGGGAGGCCGCACTGGCCGCTGAAGCTGAAGGCATCGTCAATGCCTGAGGCCATCGTCCTAGAACCGAGTGGGTCTCGCACCGCGACCCAGGCGCGGGGCGCGCCGACGGCGGGCGCCATCAGCGGAGCTCGTCGCGCAGGGCCGTCAGGTCGTTGTCCACGCGGGCCTGTTGGGCGAGCTTCGGGTTGAGCTGAATCGCACGCCGCACCGCCGCCAGCGCCCCCGCGCGGTCGCCGTTGGCCAGGCGAATCACCGCGAGGTCGTAGGTGACCTCGGGGAGCATCCCCGGCTGGGACTCCGCCCGCGCCGCTGCCCGCTCCTGCCACTTGAGCGCCTCGGCAAAGCGCTTCTGGGTGAACGCGGTCCAGCCGCGGTTCCAGTCGTCGTTGACCAGCGCCATCCCGAGCAGCCGCGCGATCTCCTTCATCGGCTCGGGGTGGTCGTCCACACGGACGTCGATCGCGCGGTCGCCGAAGCCGTTGTACCCGCCGCCCGCCCGGCACACCAGGATCGCGGCGGACTGGTGCCCGCGGCTGTCGCCGCCGGCGTCGTCGCCGGCCTTGAGGGCCGCGAGGAGCCGCTCGCCGAGGGGCTTGCCCGCACTCGCCAGAAACGAAGCCTCCATCGCCGCCACCACCTGCTCGCCGGCGAGGATGTTCCCCTGCACCGCGTACCCGGGCCCGCTGCGGCCCCCGGCCCAGGCGTTGCACCCGGGGCCGGTGGATGTCGCCGACGCGCCGCTCGCGCTCACGATGCCAATCTGCCTGCTGTTCACCGAGTCGCCGCGGCGGAGAACCTTGAGCGCCTCCTCCGGTGTCAGCCCGAGACCGAGAAGCTCGAGGCCGCACGGACCGAACGACACGTTGGCGTTCGCCTGGGTCGCCACCGCCCCTGCCCCGGCACGGGCGTAGGGGACGACCGCGCCGACCGCGAAGAAGCGGCTCGCCACCGCCACGCCCACCTCCCCGGCGGCGGGATCGGCGGCGACGATCGAGAACGTCGCCGGGGCCGGCGGTGCCGCGAGCGCCCTCCCCCAGGGCCCGACCGCCGCGAGCGCGGCAGCCGCGACGAGTGCCAACCCTGTGCGCATGGCTCCCCCTTCGACGACGGCGGCAATCATACGCCGCCGCGCAGGCTACTCCGCCGCCGCGACCATGAACTGCTCGAGCTTGCCGTCGGGCGTCGTGAGCGTCGTGACGTGCACCGTCCGCGTTGGAAGCCCCACCCGGTAGATCCGCAGCGTCATGCCGCCGCGCAGCGACTGCCCTCGCTGCGTGAACTCCTTTGGGGCGCCGAGCGGCGCGAGACTCGCGGCGAAGTCCGCGAGCGCCCGGTCGGTGAAGTAGGCGTTCGCGTTCGCGGTGAACAGAGACCGGTCGATGCGGCCGCGCTGCAGCCCTTCGAACACCCGCCTCGCCGGCTCGACCGACGGATCCGTCCCGGCGTCCGGTATTTCGAGGATCAACCGGCCGACCTTCGTGGCGATCTGGCCGGCGGCGTTGGTGGCGTCCTGGTTTGCCAGGACCACGACCGCTGCCCGGTCGTCCGGATAGACCGTGTTCCGCGCCGTGAAGCCGGACACCCCGCCGCCGTGCGAGAGAAACCGGTGGTCATCGGCCATCCCCACCGAAACGCCGAAGCCGTAGCCCGTGCCCACGCCGCGTGCCGTTCGGACCTCGGCCTCCATCTCGCGGTAGGAGCCGGGCTGCATCACCGCCTCATTGATCATCGAGATGTCCCACCTCGCCAGGTCGCCCGCAGTCATCGCGAGCCCGCCCGCACCGAAAACCCAGCCGCGGCCCACCTCGGGCGCGGCGCGCAGGGGACCGAGCGCGAACCGCAGGTAGCCCTCTGGGTCTGCGGGGCCGAGTGCCGACCGCTCGGTGTCGGTCACCGTGCCCATTCGCAGAGGGGTGAACACACGAGCGTTGAGGTAGTCGAACAGCGACGTCCCGCTCGCGTTCTCAACGATGAGCCCCAGAATCACGTAGTTCGCGTTGCTGTACTGCCACTTCGTCCCAGGCTCGAAGTCGAGCGGCTTCTTCGCCCAGCGCTCGACGATCGCGAGCGGCGCCACCGGCTCGAGCATCATGGGCATCACGTAGTCCTGCGGCCAGAAGTCCTGGTACCCCGACGTCATCGAGAGGAGCTCGCGCAGCGTGACGTCGCGCGCCCGCGTCAGGTCCGGGAACCACCGCACGAGGCGGTCGTCAAGTGAGAGCTTGCCCTCCTCCGCGAGGAGCAGGACGGCCGTCGCCGTGAACTGCTTGCTGATCGAGCCGATGGCGTATCGCATCTCAGGCGTCGCCGGCAGCCGCGGCTCGAGGCGGGCGCTGCCGTAGGCGCGGACGTAGGCGATGGCCCCGTCCCTCACCACCGCGAGCGAAACGCTCGGGACTCCGGTCTTCGCCATGACCTCCGCGACAGCTCGGTCGATGCCGCCGCTCAGCTGGGCGGCACCGGCCTCCCGCTGCGGCGTCTGCGTGTCGGCAACGGCGACCGAAGCGAGGACGAGAGGAAGAACACCAAGCCTGGACCTCGATGCCGGTCGCATGTACGCCCTCCCGGATGGCCGATGCCGCTGTTCTTACGCGCTTGAGGTTGCGCAGGTTCCAGGGCCAGGGGCGGCGGATCGGCGCGAACCACGTCGGCACGGCGCCGATCCCGTCCTCGTCGCCGCGCTCCTCGGGATTACTTCGACCCGTGCGGGCGCGGGACGCACGCTCAGCGCAGCGCGGTGAGATTCTTCGCTCGTCCCGTCCTGTCCTGCAGGACGGGGCTTGCTCAGGATGACGCCAACTCGCGGACCCGGTGAACCCCCTGCAAGCCCTGCCTGCGGCGGAATCC
>Ga0316628_100000102_pt1 | contig 48838 bp, 42 predicted proteins | sample OWC_Aug_M2_C1_D5_FD_207648 | JGI IMG/M metagenome (GOLD analysis project Ga0316628, IMG submission 207648) | Wetland soil microbial communities from Old Woman Creek delta, Ohio, United States - OWC_Aug_M2_C1_D5_C | ecosystem: Environmental > Terrestrial > Soil > Wetlands | place: USA: Ohio...
TTCATGAAGAATCTCGGCAGGTATTCGAGAACCGTCATCTCGTTATCGGCGGCAACAAAGCGCGAGAGCCTGTGCATCGCCTCCTCGGCTGTCAAGCTTCCGATCTTGATGACCTTCTTTCCACACGCCCCTTCATACTTTTTCGAGATCGATCTGATATAGAGGCCGTCTTCGAATGGATAGAACCCGACAGGATAATACTTGTAGTTCTTTCTGATTTCTGCGAGTCCCGGCGAGGATGACACCGGCGTACAGAACGTATGGAGGTTTTTGATATGAGCCATCAGCTCATGGATGCCGATGATCATTTCATTGGTGGTGGAACTGGATATTTTATTTCGCAACTTCTCTGCATAACCATAAAAAGCTTTTTTGGTCACATTGCCATATAGGTTCGGGTGCATGATCTCAAGACGCTTGATCAAATAATCCAAGTCCTCGTTCCATTCTTTCACAAAGATATCGCCCGGACGTCCCGGTTCGGATCGAGCGCCAATATTTTGGGCGGGTCTTCCCTGCCCCTCTCGCTTTTTCCCAAGGAGCTCGACGCCTTGAGTTTTCATCATACATCTATCGATCTTGCCGGCCTCATTCCGGAAAAATTCAAGTTCATAAAGCTGGCCGGTGGTCGAAACGGCGAGTTTGAACTTGAGGGGATTCCCCAGCACCTGAAGGACCTCCTCAGGGCTTTCCCCTGGAGAGGCGCCGAAGAGCTTTCCGTCCTGTTCGAAGAAGTTGACGGTCAGGGCTTGCCCCTGGTATTCGAAATCATAGTCCCCGGCGATCTCGGCGAGCACCTTCTTCACGTCCGCAGAGTTGGTTCCGGCCGGCGATTGGGCCGTTTGAGCCCGCCCCCATAAACCTGGGTTCAGAAGCACGCTCGCGACAATCAGAGCAATAAGCCTTTTCACGGTCATCTCCTCCGTCCTTTTCTGCTCTATGAAGAAGGACGAAACCGGCCTGATAAGGGTTGCCTTCTTCCGGCCTTTCCCCTAAGCAGCGGGTCGGGGGTTCGAGTCCCTCCAGGCGCGCTCTCCCATTTCCCGAAAAAAAATGGCCATTTAGACATCATTCGAAAATATCATCAGATACGTCGACTGTTTTTCCCGCGAGATCAAACACGTCAGCCACGAAGACGCGGGGCACGGATCGTTTCTTCCTTACCTCATCACGGCCAATACGGCGCCCATCAACGGAGGCTCCGACCAGGCCAACGCCGCCGCCGGCTTCAATTCCTGGAAAGAGACCGTCGCCTTCCTCCGGAAGCATCTAGGGCGATGACGACGCCCTCGCTCGCGCGGCTGGAGGGACCCGAACTGCTTTTTCTCTGGCCGCGAAAGGATTCGAACGCCAGACTTTCGGTAGCGTCGTATCAAGCGTTCGCGGGCGGAATGAGAGTCCCGGCCGCAAGACCCTGCCAGGGAAGCGCGTTTACGTTATAATGAGGCCATGAGCGGTAGAAAGAAGGAGCAGCATGCCTTCCTCGCCTTCACGCTGTTCGTCTTCGCGGCCGGGGCGGCCTTCGCCCATCAGCCCCGCCTCGTCAACGACCGGCCGTCGATCATCGTCCGCGACCCGGAGATCTCGCAAGCTTTCTACGCCCGCTTGGCCGGGAATCCCCAGACGTATTACATCCGGAGCGATGCCCCGCTGCGTCTCTACGTAAATCTCCTCGTCCCCGACATCCCGGGCATCGAGACCGACTACGAAGCCGTGGTCTTCCGTGAGACGGGCGGGAAGCAGGAGCTCCTGGTCCGCCTCGACGGGAAGACGTACGCCTGGCGCCCGTTCTACGAGCCCTTCGCCGGTGACCGCTACCTGCTCGGGCCCGAATACGACGAGCAAGTCGCTGCGGGCGCCTACACCGTCGTCGTCAGCAGCCCTGATAATATCGGCAAGTACGTCCTGGCCGTGGGCAAGATCGAGAAGTTCCCGCCGAAGGAGATGGCCCGGACGATCGTCGCCCTGCCGAAGCTTAAGCGCTACTTCGGCAAGTCGCGGTGGACGGCCTTCTTCAACCTGTCGGGCGCGTTCCTGCTGGTCGCGATCGGGGTGGTCGCGGGCCTGGCGGCGCTCTTTTTTCTGATCCGGCGCCGGCGGCGCCGACGCGCGGCCGGCGCTTAGCTCCCGGGAGGGATCAGCGGGACGGCGCCCCCCCCCCGCGGCGGATAGGGATTCCGGGGGCGGACTCGGAACTGGCGGGAGCCCTAAGCGGGAGCCCTAAGGATGAGAAAGGAGGCGCAAGATAAGAGAGCGATCAAAAAAAGCTGCCGGCTCTTCAACCATCCTATTATAAACGTGTTGCTCACTCCTCCAGGGTTGATATCCCTTCTTTTTCGTACGGACTTCCATTTTGTCGATAAATCTGCTTCGAATTAATCCGATGCGGGCCGAAGAATCGAACGGCGGCATCCTTTTTCCTTCGCCGAGCGTCTTTAGGGCCGAAGGATTATTTAGGCAACGACAAGATGTTCTATTTAACGGAGGGCGATATGAAGACAACGTTTCTAAAGTCCCGGGGAAATGCCTGGCTTTGGAGCCTGGTGGTCATTCTGCTGGCGCTTCCCGTGCTGTCGGCAAACTCGGCGGCCGGCCAGGATGCTGCCAAGAAATACGAGAAGTATCTGGGCAAATATGAGTTCAACCTGAGCTCGGAGGGCCTGGGTACGCGCGTGTTCGAGTTCTATATGAAAGACGGCGCGTTCTGGATCGAATACGGATTCACCTCCCCAGGGGAGCTGAAACCGACGGAAGGAATGGCCGACCAATTTTCGTTCACCGATCCCGATGACGGCCTGACCAAACTCACATTCCAGAAGGACGAGGCCGGGGAATACACCAAGGTTCGTCTCGTCTGCGAATCAATCAACTTCGATATCGTCGGCACCAAGGTTAAATAGAGGAAAACGAGCAAGCGCTGGGCCATAATCAAGCCGAGGCCCGAGCGGGGTAGAAGCTAAAATACGCAAAAAGCGCCTAAAAACTCCTGCTCCTCCTACTAGTGCCTAAAGGTAAAAGACGGTCTATATGGGGAGGAATGGCGGGGCCGACGCGGCTCGAACTCGCGACCTCCGGCGCGACAGGCCGGGATTCTTTCATAGCCCTTCAGCCTGGCTATCCCACCGTGCTAAATGTGTGCTCAAATGTGTGCTCTACAGATGCCTAAAACGGTATAAAGGTGTACAAAATTGCGACAACTTTGAGGCCCCGAGACAATGCCTGAAATAGCGAATTTCTCGGGGAAACAGGGAGCGCGCCTGGAGGGACTCGAACCCCCGACCCGCTGCTTAGAAGGCAGCTGCTCTATCCACCTGAGCTACAGGCGCGTCGAGGCGAAGAGGCGATATCGGGGAGAGCGGATTTGAACCGCCGACCTCCTGCTCCCAAGGCAGGCGCGCTAGCCAGGCTGCGCCACTCCCCGTTCCGTTCAGCCGATGTATCTTAACCGACGGGGCGACGGGGTGTCAATTTTGACCAAAGGGGACCAGACAAGAAGGTATCGGGTCTACGCATTGCGCATTTCACCTGGTGGCGCGTAATGCGTAAACCCAGTACCTTCTTATTTACGGCCCATGCCCTTGTCGATGACGGATTTTTCGACCCGGACGACGATCGGGCGGCCGTGGGGACAGAGGGCCGGCTGGGAGGTCTTGAAGAGCTCCTCGACGAGGTAGCCCATCTTCTCTCGCGTCAGGGGCTCGCCGGCCTTGACGGCCGACTTGCAGGCCATGGTCGCCAGCAGCCGCTCGCGCCGGTCCTCGGCCTTGGCCGCTCCCGCCTCTTCGAGCAGGGCCAGGAGGACGTCCTTGGCTTCCTCGGCCTTGAAGAGATCGGGGTATTCCTTGAGGGCGTAGGACCGTCCGCCCATCGGCTCGACCCGGAAGCCGAGGTCCTCGAGCAAGGCCGCGTTCTCGTCGAGACCGACTGCCGCCGAAGGCGAGAGCTCGATGATCGGAGGGATGAGCAGCGTCTTCCGCGGCCACAGCTTCATCCGGTCGATCTCGCTGTACTTGTCGAAGAGGACGCGCTCGTGGGCGTTGTGCTGGTCGATGACGAGGAGTCCGTCGTCGCCCGACGCGACGATGTACATGCTCGCGAATTGGCCGAGGACGACAGGGCCCTTTGCGCCCGGCGCGAACGCCGGGCCCGCGCTGGAGGCGGGTGTCGAAGGCGGGGACACGTACCCCGGGTACATGTCCCCTTTCCCGAAGGCCAGCGCCTGCGGCGCGTATTCGGCCTCTCCCTCGGCGATCCCCGGCGCCGCCGCGCGAGGCCCGGCCTCGGGAACGACCTCCTTGATGACATGCCCTCGCGCCGCGCCTTCGCCGACCGCCCGCAGGACGAGCCGGAAGACGAGCTGGGTATCTCTGAACCGGACCTCCGCCTTGGCCGGGTGGACATTGACGTCGACGTCGGCGAAAGGCAGCTTCAAGAACAGGAAGGCCTCCGGCGAGCGGCCCTTCTCGAGGATTCCCGTGTAGGCCTGGCTCAAGGCCGCCATCAGGATGCGGTCCTTGACCGGGCGGCCGTTGACGAAGAAGTGCTGGACCGATTTGTCGGCCCGTCCGGCCAGGGGCAGCGAGGCCAGCCCTTCGAGCCGGGCCTCGCCCTCTTCCGCGGCCACCTCCATGAGACCCTCGATCATCGTCTTGCCGAAGATCTGGAAGACCCGCTCCCGGAGGGTCGCCACGGGCGGGCAATCCATGGTCACCCGCGCCCCGTGGATGAGCGTAAACCGGACGCCCGGCGCGCCGAGGGCGGCCTGGGTGACGTATTTCGCGACCGGCCCGAGCTCGGACTGGCCCGAGCGCAAGAACTTGCGGCGGGCGGGCAGATTGAAGAAAAGGTTCCGGACCTCGACCGTCGTGCCCTGCGGGAAGGCGATGTCCGTCACGGCAACGAGCCTCTCCCCTTCCCGCTCGATCATCGTCCCCCGGTCGCCCTGGCCGTCGAACGTCCGCAGCGTCAGCCTCGACACGGCCGCGATGCTGGCCAGGGCCTCCCCGCGGAAGCCGAGCGTCGAGATCCGCTCCAGGTCCTCCTCGCGCGAGATCTTGCTCGTCGAGTGGCGTCGGAAGCAGAGCGCGGCGTCCTCGCGGTCCATGCCCGCGCCGTTGTCCTGGACCTTGATCAGGGCCTTGCCGCCGTCGAGGAGCTCGATGCGGACCTCGGTCGCCCCGGCGTCGAGCGAGTTCTCGACAAGCTCCTTGACGACCGAGACGGGCCGCTCGATGACCTCGCCCGCGGCGATCTTTTGGGCCACCTCATCGGCCAGGAGATGGATCTTCCTCATGCCACGATCTCGCCTTCCGTCCGGCGCGGCAGGGCACTCCCGATCGCCACCCGGACAAGCTCCCGCTCCCGGACGTTGCCGGCGGGGACAAGGACGCGGATGAAGTTGCCCGTCAAAACGTCTAGGCCGTCCTTCCTCCGGCCGATGACCACGGCCTCGAGCTCGCGGCCGATGAAGCGGCGCCGGAAGCCGAAGTCCTTGAGGGCCGCCAGGCGCCGCAAGGCCTTGGCCCGCTCCGTGACGACGGCCGAAGGAACCTGCCGGCGTTTGCCCGCCGGCGTTCCCGGACGCGGCGAGTACGAGAAGACATGGGCATAGGTCAGCGGCGACCGCTCGATGAACGCCCTGAGCTCGTCGAAATCGTCCTCGCTCTCACCGGGGAAGCCGACGATGAGATCGGCCCCCAGCGCCGCTTCGGGCGAGAGCCGGCGCATCTCCCGGAGCAATGTCTCGTATGATCCAGGCTCGACGGGGCGGCCCATCAGCCCGAGGATGCGGGCCGAGGCATGTTGAAGGGAAAAGTGGAAATGCGGGCAAAGGCGCGGGTCCGAAGCGATCTGGCCCATGAGCGCGCGATCGGTTTTCCGCGGGTCGAGCGAGCTCAGCCGCAGGCGGGATGGGCCGGCCGCTTCGACCAGGTCGCGCAACAACGACGGGAGCGACGTCCGCGGCTCGAGGTCCTTGCCATACGAGGACAAATGGATCCCGGCCAGGACGATCTCCCTGAAGCCGCGCCGGGCGAGATCGCCGCTCTTTCTCATGACGTCCGTGGCGGGGACGCTCCGGCTCGGTCCCCGGACGCTCGGGATGATGCAATAGCTGCAGCGCTCGTCGCAGCCGTCTTGGACCTTCAGCCAGCCGCGCGCGCGGAAGGATGGTTCAACGTCTTCGCCGCAGAGCGCGGTCACGGATGGCATGGCGATCGTCTGCTCAGCTAAAGTCGAAGCAATGCACGTTGGAGGGCTCGACAGGATCGCCCGAACCGGGGGGACGGCCCCCCCGATCGCCAGTACCCGCTCGGCCAGTTCGTCCTTCGCGCTCTGCGGCAGGACGGCCGCGACCCCGGGCAGGGCCGCGATCTCTCCCGGCGCCCGCTCGGCGTAGCAGCCGGTCACGACGATGCGGGCGGCCGCGTTCCCGCGATGGACCGAGCGGATGAACTTGCGCACGTCGCGCTCGGCCCGTCCCGTGAGGGTGCACGAGTTGACGACGACGACGTCGCTGCGGCCCCAGTCCTCGTCGAGGCGCAGGCCCCGTTCGCGGAAGGCGTCCGCCCAGGCGAAGGCCTCGGCTTGGTTGGCCCGGCAGCCGAAATTGCGGACGGCGAAGGAGGGCATCGCCCCAGGCTAGAGCTTGTCCTTGAGCTTGGCCGAAGCCGTCTCGACCTTCTCGGCCATCTTGGACCTGAAATCCGCCAGCTTCTTCGCCAGCGTCTCGTCGCCCAAGGCCAGGATCTCGACGGCCAGGATGGCGGCGTTGGTCCCGCCGTGCTTGCCCAGGGCCATCGTGGCCACCGGGACGCCTTTGGGCATCTGGACGGTCGAGAAGAGGGCGTCCATGCCAGCCAGGGCGTCGCTCTCGACGGGAACGCCGATGACGGGCTTGACCGTGTGGGCGGCCACGACGCCGGCCAGGTGGGCGGCCTTGCCGGCCACGGCGATGAAGATCGCGGCCCCGGCCTGCTCCGCGGACTTCACAAGGCGGAGCGTGCGCTCGGGCGAGCGATGGGCCGAGGTGACCTCGATCCCGTAGGGGACGCCGAACTCCTTGAGCACCCCCAGCGCCTCCTCGATCGTCCCGGCGTCCGACTCGCTCCCGAGGAAGATCATGACCTTCATGTCCGCTCCTCCTTGATCGCGCCGATGTCGCGGCGATAGTACATGGCCTCGAAGTGGATCCTCCCGCAGGCCTCGTAGATCTTCTTCATCGTCCCGGCCAGCGTATCTTCCGAGGCGCAGACGCCCAGGACGCGGCCGCCCGTCGTCAGGAGCTGCCCGTTCTCGAACTTCGTCCCGGCGTGAAAGACGGTGACCCCGGGCACCTTCTCGGCCTCCTCGAGGCCGGTGATGACCTTGCCTTTCTCGTAGCGGAGGGGGTAGCCTCCCGAGGCCACGACGACGCAGCCCGAGGGCTTGGCCGACCAGCGGACTTCGGCCTTCAGGATGTCGCCGTCGATGGCCGCTTCGAGGAGGTCGACGAGGTCGCTCTCGAGCCGGACCATCTGGGGCTGCGTCTCTGGGTCGCCGAAGCGGCCGTTGAACTCGAGGACGCGCGGCCCGTCCTCGGTGATCATCAGTCCCGCGTAGAGGACGCCCCGGAACCTCCGCCCTTCCTCGAGCAACCGGGTGACCGCCGGCCGGATGACCGTGGTCATCACCTCGTCGAAGAGCCGCTCGGTCATGAGCGGCGAGGGGGAGATAGCCCCCATGCCGCCCGTGTTCGGCCCCTTGTCGCCGTCGTAGGCGGCCTTGTGGTCCATGGCCGTGACGAGGGGCTGGACGCGCACCCCGTCCGAGATGACGATGAACGAGACCTCGCGGCCGCGCAGGAACTCCTCGATGACGATGCGCCGCCCGGCCTCGCCGAACTTCTTCTGGACGAGCATCTCGCCGGCCGTCTCCTCGGCCTTCTTGGCGTTGGCGCAGACGACAACGCCCTTCCCCGCCGCCAGCCCGTCGGCCTTGACCACGACCGGAAAGCCGAACTCGCCCGAGGCCAGGATCTTCCGGGCCTGGTCGAAATCGTCGGCGACCTTGAAACGGCCGGTCGGGATGCGATGGCGGGCCATGAACTCCTTAGCGAAGACCTTGCTGCCCTCGATCTCGGCCGCCTTCTTGGACGGGCCGAAGACGCGCAGGCCGCGGCGCTCGAACTCGTCGACGAGTCCCATGGTCAGCGGGACTTCGGGTCCGACCACGGTCAGGCCGATCTTCTCGCCCTCGGCGAAGCTGGCCAGCCCGGCGATGTCGGTCTCGGGCAAGGGCAGATTGTCGGCCACGAGGCGCGTCCCGCCGTTGCCGGGCGCGCAGTAGATCTTCTCGATCCGAGGGCTCTTCGAGATGCGCCAGGCCAGGGCGTGCTCGCGGCCGCCGGAGCCGATGATGAGGACCTTCATCGTCAGGCTCCCGCCGCCCGGCGCAGGTTCTCCACGAAGGCAGCCGCGTAGCCCGGGTCGGGGATGACGCTGGCCAGGATCCCGGCCGCGAGGGGCAGAGCCTCGGCCGGAGGCAGCGTGAAGCCCATCTTAAGGAAGTTCTTCCGGTACTTGGCCACCTCGGGCCCGGCCGCCTTGCCGCGGATGATGATGTCCGCCATCAGGCCGGCCAGGGCGTCGAAGTCCTTCTCGACCATGCCGAACCGGGTCATCTCCTGGACGCCCAGCCGGATGCCGCTCGACTCGAGGAAGGTCGCGTCGTCGGGCAGGGCCTGGTAGTTCGTCAGGACGTTGTTCGTCTCGAGGCGCCGGGCGATCTCCATGCCGGGGCCGAACGGCTTGACCCGGATGACGACCTGGTGCGTCTCGGTGTAGCCGTCGGCGGGGTCGCCCTCGACGGGCACGCCGTGGTCGTGAAGGGCCTTGGCCAGCGCCTTGGCGTTGGCCCGGACCTGCTTCTGGAAGGGCTCTTTGAAAGCGTTCATCTCGTACGAGGCCATGAGCAGGCCGAGGAGGGTCCCGAGATGGTGGTTGCTCGTCGAGCCGGGGAAGGCCCGCCCTTTGATCTCGACCCACAGCGGCCGGAAAGGCGAACCCTTCGGGATGTTGCCGGCCACGACGCCGCGCTGGGTGCCGAAGAAGGTCTTGTGGGTGCTCCCCGTGACGACGTCCGCGCCCTCCGCGAAAGGGGCCTGGAAGGCGCCGTAAAGCCCGAGGACGTGGGCCATGTCGTACATCAGGACGGGCCGGTCCTTCCAGCCGCGGACGGCGTCGGCCACGAACTGGACCGGCTCGCGGTAGAGGAACATGCTCTTGCCGAAGATGACGAGCTGGGGCTTGTGGGATTCGAGGATCGCGGCCAGGGCGTCGAGGTCGGCCTTGTACGGATTGTCCTTGCGGACCGGGAAGTTGACGACCTGCTCCTTGCCGGTCGCCGGATCCTCCTCGACGAAGTTGAAGAGGGCGCCCATGGGCTGGGCGCTGAGGTGTCCGCCGTAGATGAGCTCGTTGTTGAGGACGAGGCTCAGCCGCCGGGCGGGCGTCCCCTCGGCCCGGCCGCGGTTGGCGAACTTGACCATCCCCTTGAAGACGACCTCGTTGGCCATCTGGCCGCTGATCGGCCGCAGCTCGACGTCGGTGCAGCCGAAATAGGCGGCCAGCTCCTTCTGGCACTCGACCTCGACGTCGCGGACGAAGTCGGTACCCTGGTAGAAATAGACCTCCTCGCCCTTCATCGAGCGGTGCTCGGCGTAGCGGCCGGAGGGATCGGCGATCTCGCACATCTTGACGAGGAGAGAGGGCGTCGCCTCCGACGGGATGAGGTTGAAGCAATCCTTCTGGCGCCAGGCGCTGTTCCGTTCGGTGCGGGCGGCCAGGTCCTTGGCCTTCTCGGCGAGTGTGGGCATGGAGCGTTCCTTATTTGAAGTTCTCGGCCTCAAGGGCCCGGATCTTGTCGACGCGGCGGCCGTGGCGGCCGCCCTCGAAGGGCGTCTCGAGCCAGATGCGGACGATGCGCCGGGCCAGCTCGAGGGTCAGGGTCCGGCCGCCCAGGGTCAGGCAGTTCGAGTCGTTGTGGGACCGGCTGACCTCGGCCGCGTACTCGAACGCGCAGGGGGTCGCCCGCAGGCCCTTGAACTTGTTGGCCACGATGGCCATGCCGATCCCCGTGCCGCAGACGAGGATGGCCCGGTCGCACTGCCCGGCCAGGACGGCGCGGGCGGCCTTGGCGCCGTAATCGACGTAATCCACGGATTCCCCCGGGCCGCAGCCGAAGTCGACGAACTCGACGCCGAGGCTCTTGAGGTATTCGGCGAGGCCGGCCTTGAGATCATAGCCGGCGTGGTCGGAAGCGAGAGCGATCGTCATTCCCGTCTCCTTTCCCCGGTCCCCTCGGCCGCCGGCGTCCCCCGCGCCCGGGCCTACTTCATCTCGAAGAGCTTGGTCGCTTCGGGCATGACCTCGATGGCCTTGCGGACGACCGGATCGCTCTCCCGGGCGGCCTTGATCCCGGCGTCGAGGCCCCAGATGGCCCCGGTGATCTCGCGCTCGAGCTCGCGGCGGATCTCCGGCTCGGCCTCGAGGAACGCCGGCTCGTCATACGTGACTTGGCGCGAGGCGAGGTACTTCCGGAAATCGGCCACGACGTCGGCGTTGACGACGAAGGTCGCGCCGATCTGGATCTTGCCCGCGGCGGCGGCCCCGGTCTCGCGGGGCTCCTGCGGGAAGACCATCCGCTGGCCGAGATCGGTCTGGTGCTGGACGAGCTTGCGGGCATAGGCGAAGAAGGCCCCGCTGACGCGAAGCCGGCCGGTGAGCGGCTTGAGCAGGGAGTCGACGGCGTAGTCCGGGGTGATGCCGCCTTGCCCGAGGACCTTGCGGCCGTGGTCGGTATGGAAGACCTCGCGGCTCGTTTCCGGGGCGCGCTTGCCTATCAGGTATTCGTCGAGCTCGCTGTAGTCGCGCTGGATGGACCGCCCGCTCGGCGTCAGGTACTTGGCCACGGTCAGGGCCACGGCCATGTCCGGGGCCAGGCTGAAGACCTGCTGGACGAGCCCCTTGCCCCAGGAATCTTCGCCGACGATGAGCCCGCGGTCGTGGTCCATGACCGCGCCGCTGACGATCTCGGAGGCGGAGGCGGTGCCCTGGTCGATGAGGATGACGAGCGGCAGCTTCTCGTACTGGCCGTCGAAGTAGGCCCGGAACTCGCGGTCGAAATCGGGGTTGCGGCCCTTGGTCGAGACGATGAGCGAGCCCTTGGGCAGGAAGAGGTCAGAAACCTCGATCGACGCCGCCAGCGCCCCGCCCGTGTCCAGGCGTAGGTCGAGGATGAGGCTCGTCATGCCCTCGGCGGTGAGCCGGGCCAGGTGGTCCTGGAGCTCGCGCGGCGTCTCCTCGCCGAAATTCCGGATGTAGATATAGCCGACGCCGCCGTCGAGCAGGAACGCGTAGGGCACGCTGAGGAGGGGGATCTGCTCCCGGGTGATGGTCAGGTCGAAGGGCTTCTCGCCCTCGCGGACGACGGTGATCGTGACCGGGGTCCCCTTCTCGCCGCGGAGCTTCTGCATGGCGTCGTAGCTCGAGATGGGCACGGTCGACTCGCCGTCGATCCTCGAGATGACGTCGCCGGACTGGACGCCCAGGCGGTAGGCCGGGCCGCTCTCGATCGGGGCGATGACGACGATGGCCTCGCCCTGCTTCTGGATCTGCAGGCCCACGCCGTAGTAGCTGCCGGTGTAGTCCTCCCGCATCCGGGAGAAGCTCGAGGGGTCGAGGAAATAGGAGTGGGGATCGAGCGTGTCCAGGGTCCCCTTGATCGAGGCCACGGCCAGGGTCTGGTCGTCGAGGGGCTTGAAGTAGCTTTGCTCGAGGAGGCCGGCGATGGCCCGGGCCTTGCCTTCCGCGGCCGACCAGAGGTCCTCGTCCCGCGACGTGGCGGGAAGGAGGACGAGCAGGGCCAGGATCAGGGCGAAAAGGCCTTTTTTCATAGACTTCACGTCCCGGTAATTTTACCATTCGCGGCCCGGTGCTGTAAAGCCGACCCAAACCTCCTTTGGCTCCCCTCTGAAGGCCGTGCTATAATACCGCTTTGAGATAGCCATGTTCGGCAGCATCGGACCCGCGGAGCTCATCCTCATCTTTGTTATCGCCCTGCTCGTCTTCGGCCCCAAGAAGCTCCCCGAGATCGGCCGTTCCGTCGGGAAGGCCCTCCGGGAGTTCAAGAAGACGTCCGAGGAGATCAAGGGCCGCATCGAAGAGGAGATCGAGGCCTCCGAGATCAAGGACATCCGCAAGGACCTCCAGACCGGCGTCGACAACCTCAAGTCGAGCGTCAAGTCCATCACGGACGACGTCACCAAGGACACGGAGCATCATGAGAGTGGGGAAGGCCCGAAAGTCTCCTGACGAGATGACCTTCCTCGAGCACCTGGAGGATCTCCGGAAGCGGCTCTTCTATTCCGCGATCGCCCTCTTCATCGGCGTCGTGCCCGGTTGGATCTTCGCCAAGGAAATCTACGGGATCCTGGCCCGCCCGGTGACCAAGTACCTCCCAGCGGGGACCAAGCTCGCCTTCACCGGGCTCACGGCGCCCTTCATGCTCTACATGAAGGTGGCCTTCCTGGCCTCCCTCTTCGTCATGTCGCCGTTCGTCTTCCTCCAGCTCTGGTACTTCGTCGCCCCGGGGCTCTACCAAAAAGAGAAGCGGTACGTCATCCCCTTCGTGCTCATGACGACCTTCTTCTTCGCCCTGGGCGCCGCCTTCGGCTATTTCATCGTCTTTCCCTGGGCCTGCCGTTTCTTCCTGACCTTGGGCCGCGACTTCCAGCCGGTCATCAGGGTCGACGAGTACTTCGGCTTCGCCCTCAAGGTCCTGCTCGGGATCGCCCTCGTGTTCGAGCTGCCGACGCTCATCTTCTTCCTGGCCAAGATGGGACTCATCACGTCCCGCTGGATGATCCGCAATTTCAAGTACGCCGTGTTGCTCGTGTTCGTCATCGCCGCCGTGATCACGCCGACGCCGGACGTCATCACCCAGAGCATCGTGGCCGTCCCGATGCTGGCCCTGTACGGCCTGGGCATCCTCATCGCCCTGGTCGTCGGCAGAGGCAAGGAAAAGGCCCGGCGGGCGGAAACCGAGCGCGCCGGCTAAGGGAGGGACGCCCATGGACGGACGCCTCATCATCCGGAACGAGCGCGTCGAGACGGGGACCAAGATCGTCTCCGAGAACCCGGCCACCCTGGCCCCCGTGGGCGAGGTTTCGGTCGCCTCGCGCGAGCTCTGCGCGGAGGCCGTCCGGGCCGCTAAGGACGCCTTCCCCGTCTGGCGCTGGCTCGACCCGCGGGAGAAGCGGGCCATCTTCAAGCGGGCCGAGAACATCATGGCCCGGCGGGCCTCCGAGGCCGCCCGGCTCATCGCCATGGAGAAAGGCTCGCCGTATCCCGAGTCCCTGGCCGTCGAAGTCTTCGGGGCCCTCCAGTCCCTCAACTACTACGGCCAGAACCAGGGACGCCTGCTCCGGTCCGGCCGGGCCGGCCATCACGCGCCCCTGTTCTTCCACAAATCAGGGGCCTTCCACTTCCATCCCCTCGGCCCGACGCTCATCATCTCGCCCTGGAACTTCCCCTTCCTCATCCCGGTCTGCGACATTCTCAGCGCCCTGACCGCCGGGAACACGGTCGTCCTCCGGCCGTCGACCTCGACGCCGCTGACGGCGCTTCTCGTCGGCGAGATCTTCGCCGAGGCCGGCCTGCCGCCCGGCGTCCTCAACGTCGTCGTCTGCCGCGTGCCCGAGGCCGAGGCCATGATCGTCGACCGCGGCATCCAGAGCGTCATGTTCACGGGCAGCGTCGGCACCGGGCGGCGCATCGCCCGGCTCTGCAGCGAGAACCTGACCAACGTGACCCTCGAGCTCGGCGGCAAGGACCCCATGATCGTCCTCGAGGACGCCGACCTCGAGCGGGCCGCCCGGGGCGCCGTCTGGACGGCCTTCATGAACTGCGGCCAGAGCTGCGGCTCGATCGAGCGGGCCTACGTCGCCCGCGAGGTCGCTGAGCCGTTCCTGGCCCGCGTCGTCGAGCTGGCGCGCGAGGTCCGGGTCGGCGACCCGCTCGACGACGGCGTCGATATGGGCCCCATGGCCACGGCCGGCCAGCTCAAGGTCGTCGAGGAGCACATCGCCGACGCCCGGGCCAAGGGCGCCAAGATCCTCGTCGGGGGCGGCCGGGTCGACGGGCGCCCCGGCTACTTCATCGAGCCGACCGTGCTCGTCGACGTCGACCACGGCATGCGCTGCATGACCGAGGAGACCTTCGGGCCGACGCTGCCGATCATGACCTTCGACGGCGACGAGCAGGCCGTGGCCCTGGCCAACGACAGCGACTACGGGCTGACGGCCTCGGTCTGGACCCGGGACAAGCGGCGGGCGGCCTGGTTCGCCGAGCGGCTCGAGGCCGGGTCGGTGACGATCAACGACCACATGTACTCGTTCGTCGAGCCGCGGGCGATCTGGGGCGGCATCAAGCAGACCGGCATGGGCCGCTCGCATGGGCCGTTCGGCCTGCACGAGCTGGTCAATATCAAGTACGTCGGCATGGACTTCCTGGGGAAGAAGTCCCAGACTTGGTGGTTCCCCTATGACCGCAGCCTGAGCGGCATCATGGAGAAGGCCATCACCCTCTTTCACGGCGCGGGCCGGGCGGACAAGCTGCGGGCGGCCTGGGGCCTCAAGTCCGAGATCCGGCGCCTCAACGACACGAGCCCGCTCCTGAACTACGTCCTGGCCCTGCCGAGGATGCTGAAGAAGTGAGCGCCAAGGCGACGCCGCGGCTGATCGGCCTGACCGGGACGAACGGCGCGGGCAAGGGCGAGGCGGCCGCCTATTTCGCGTCCAAGGGTTTCGCCTGCTTCTCGCTCTCCGACGTCATCCGGGAGGAGCTCGGGCGGCGGGGCGAGCCGGTGAGCCGCGACAACCTCATCCGGACGGGCAACGAGCTGCGCGAGCGCTTCGGGGCGGACGTGCTGGCCCGCCGGACGATGGCCAAGATCGGCCCGGACCGGCGGGCGGTCATCGACAGCATCCGCAACACGAGCGAGATCGCCTATCTGCGGCGGGAGAAGGGCTTCCTCCTGCTGGCCATCGACGCCCCGGCCGAGGTGCGCTTCGCGAGGGTCGCGGCGCGGGGGCGGGACGAATCGGCGGCCGACCTCGAGTCCTTCCGGAGGAAAGAGCGGGAGGAGCGGGCGGGCGGGGCCAAGGCCCAGCAGCTCGAGGCCAGCATGGCCGCGGCCGACCGCCTCATCGTCAACGACGGGACCCTGGAGGAATTCCACCGCAAGCTCGAGGAGGTCGCATGACGGCGCGGAGAACGTCCAAGGACCTGTACTACCTGGGCATCGCCAAGGAGGTCTCGACGCGGAGCACGTGCTTCCGCCGGGCCATCGGGGCCATCATCGTCCGCGACGACCAGATCATCTCCACGGGATACGTGGGCTCGCCGAGGAAGACGAAGGACAGCCTCGAGCACGGCTTCTGCCTCCGCGACAAGCTGGGCATCCCGCACGGCCAGCGCTACGAGCTCTGCCGGAGCGTCCACGCCGAGCAGAACGCGATCATCAACGCCGCCCGGGCCGGGGTCAGCCTGCTCGGAGGCGACATGTACATCTACGGCAGCGACCCGGCGGCCGGGAAGCCGATCAACGCGTTCCCCTGCTACATCTGCAAAAAGATGCTGGTCAACTGCGGGTTGAAGCGGGTCGTCTGCTCGGCGGCGGAGGGCGGGGCCCTTATCTTCCAGGTCGAAGACTGGATCCGGGATTGGCAGGAGCGCGACATCCTCGACGACGAGAAGCAGTACGGCAAGGATTGAGCGGTGTCGAAGAGAGCGATGAAGCGGGGCGGGCTGGCGATCGTCGCGGCGGCGCTCATCGTCGCGGGGTCCCTGGCGGCCGGAGGAAGCGCCGGCGCGGCGGGGCAGGAGGCGGCCCAGCCGGACGCGGCCAAAGGCGGGCTGCTCAAGCTCTTGGGGATCGAGCCCTCGGCGGAATCGATCGACTACGTCCAGACCAAGACGCAGTTCCAGCTGCACACGCTGCTGACGGAGCAGCGCCATCAAAAGACGTGGTACCTGGGCGAGCGGATCCGGGAGGACACGCTGGCCGGCCTGAAGATGCTTTCGGCGGTCGATGATGACATCGTGGCCCGGATGGACGCGCTCGCGGCGGAGCCTGGGGCGGTCGAACAGGCGGCCCGGGCGGTCGAGGCGGCCATCCTCGGCGGCCGGAAGATCTACGTCTACGGCTGCGGCGCGACGGGGCGGCTGGCCAAGCAGATGGAGAGCACGTTCTGGCGGCCGTTCTGGCGCCGCGTCAAGGCCGACGGCCGGATCTGGCGAAAGGCGGCGGCGCGGCTGCCGGCGGGCGCGGCGATCGAAGAGAGCCTCATCGGTGAGATGACGGGGGCCGACCGGGCCCTGATCAGCTCGCTCGAGGGCTTCGAGGACCTCCAGCTCATCGGCCGGCTGCAGCTCCACGACCGGGGCATCGAGAGGGGTGACGTCGTCATCTGCGTCACCGAGGGCGGCGAGACGTCGTCGGTGATCGGGACGGTGCGGGCGGCGCTTGACGAGTGGAAGGGCGAGCCCGGCTACGACCCCGCGGAGAGCCGGAAGAGCCTCTACTTCGTCTACAACAACCCGGATGACCGGCTGATGCCGTTCGAGCGGAGCCGGATCGTCCTCACCGAGCCGGGCATCACCAAGATCAACCTGACGACGGGGCCGCAGGCCATCACCGGCTCGACGCGGATGCAGGCCACGACGATCGAGACCTACGTCGTCGCGGCCATCATCGAGACGGCGGTCGAGCGGGTGCTGGCGCCGGCGCTCGGGGGGAGGGACATGGAGCGGCTCGGCTTCGGGCGTGGGAGCGCGGAGCGGGGCGGGATGGGCGTCGCGGACAGGCTCCGCGAGTTCGAGGGCGTGCTGGCGGGGGCGCGGGCGGCGCTGGGCGATCTCGCGGCGCTGACGGACGTCGAGGCGGCGGCCTACGCGGGAGGGCATTTCTCGACGTACTACGCCGAGAAGGGGCTCATCACGGTCTTCATCGACAGCACGGAGCGGAGCCCGACGTTCCGCCTCTTCCCGCTCGACACGGTCAAGGAGCCGCGGCGGAGGTGCTGGATCCAGGTCTGGACGGACGCGGCGACGCCAGCGGACGCGTGGCGGGCGTTCCTGGGACGGCCGTTCCGGGGGCTGGACGAAGGGACGTACCGGCAGCCGTTCGAGACCGAGGTCGAGGACCCGTACCTGAGAAGGGCGGCGCTCGAGAGCCTGAGGAAGGCGGGCGACGATCAGGCGGACCTGTATGATTTCTCGCTCTCGGCTTGGAACACGGAGGGGCGCGCGCCGGGGCCGAGCGACCTGTGCGTGATGGTGGCGATGACGCCGGAGGAGCGGGCCTTCGCGGCGGAGGGGGCGGCGTTCGGGAAGGTCTTGAAGCTGGCCGCGGCCGGGGGCGCCGACGCGGCCGTGATGATCGTCACGGACCGGCCGTCGAAGGAGTTCCCGGTGCTCGCAGAGCAGGTGCGGCGGCGATGGGCGGGGGCGGCCGGGCGGCTCGTCGTGGTGCCCGTGTCGGTGCGGACGGCGGGAGACCCCTTCCGCATCCGGCAGCAGATGGCGGCCAAGATGCTCCTCAACGCCCACTCGACGGCGGTCATGGCCAAGCTGGGCAAGGTCATCGGCAACACGATGACGAACGTCAGCCCGAGCAACCTCAAGCTCATCGGCCGGGCCACGTACCTCATCCAATCGCACGTCAACGACGTCCTGGGGAGGCCGGAGTGGGTCAAGACGAACGGGCCGCGGGACCCCATCCGCTACGGCGAGGCCAACGCCGTTCTCTACGATTCGATCGCGTACCTCAAGGACCGGCAGGCCGAGGCGGGGCAGACGGCCGAGGTGGCCTTCTCGATCATCCGCATCCTCGAATCGCTCAAGCAGAAGCGCGGCCTCAGCCACGCCGAGGCGCTGGAATTGGTCAAGTCCCCCGGCTTCAGCTCCTACCTCTCCAGCATCAAATAAGAAGGGGTCAAACCTTTAATTCTTTAATTTTCTCCTTAATGTGAGATTCTGAGCCCGTTCGGGCGTCTTTATTAGGGGCGAGAATCCGGCCTCGGACGGCATGCTTCTTATGTCTAGGCAACCGAGAATTGCATATCCCGGCGCTTTCTACCATGTCTATTCCCGGGGGAATCAGAAGCAGCAGATCTATTTTTCTGATGACGACCGGTTCTTCTTCCTGAAAATCCTCAGAGACGCTGATGAACGGTTTTCGGCGATGTGGCATCTGTACTGCCTCATGGAAAGCCACTATCACCTGGGCCTGGAAACGCCGAAGGCTAATCTCTCTCAGATCATGCACTTCATCAATTCGGCGTATTCCGTCTACCTAAACACGAAGTACAAAAGGTGCGGCCATCTCTTTCAAGGTCGATTCAAAGCGATCCTTGTTCAAGCCGATCTTTACGCCCGGACCCTGACAAAGTACATCCATGCGAATCCCGTACGGAGGGGCCTTGCTGAGAGGCCAGAGGACTACGAGTGGTCAAGTGGCCAGGTTTATTTCGGCATCCGCCCTGCGCCCTCCTGGTTGAGGACGCAGACGATCTTAACCTGTTTCGGAAGTTCCGTATCGGCTCTGAGGAAGGAACATGAAGCTTATCTCGCTTCCTCAGAGGATCTATCGTTCGGTAAGCAACTTCATGTTTCCTCCAGGACCGGCATTCTGGGCAATGACGATTTTGTGGATAAGATCCGCCGGTCATTCCTGAAGGAACCTCTTGAAGCGAACGATTACGAGCTCGCCGGGCTGAGAAGGCTCCGAATCAGACCGGGGCTCAAGAGGATCCGGGATGAAATCCAAAGGGAATTGGGAGAAAAGAATAGGCTAACAAAGAAATGCACCATCTTTTTTGCTCACCAATACGCGAGCTATAAACTCAGGGAGATCGGAGATTTTTATAAGATAGGCTCGCCCGCGGTTTCGATCGCCTTCCATACGATAGAAAAGGCCGTCATCGCCAACGAAGCCCTCCTGGGCGCTTTCGAGAGGATCAAAGAACGGCTGGTCAGCGAGGACCAAGGCTCGGACGGCGAAAGAAATTAAACTTTTAAAGGTTTGACCCCTTCTTAAGGCAAGGGGGCGCCGTCGAAGCTGTAGCAGGGCGCGATCGAGGGCCGGGGCCGCCGCTTCGGCTTGGGCTTGACCTGCGGATAGATGTACAGTTCGCCGGCGTAGTTCCTCAGCACGACCTGCTCGTCGGTGATCGACTGCAGGTACTTCGGCAGGACAGGGATCTTGCCGCCGCCCCCGGGCGCATCGATGCAATAGTAGGGCACGGCCAGCCCCGAGGTCCAACCCCTGAGGTTCTCCATGATCTCCAAGCCCTTCTCGACGGTCGTCCGCAGGTGCTCCGTCCCCGACACGTAGTCCGCCTGGTAGATGTAGTACGGCCGGACCCGCGCGGCCAGGAGCTTCTGCATCAGCCGCCGCATGACCAGGGGATCATCGTTGACCCCCTTGAGGAGCACCGTCTGGTTCCCGAGCGGGATGCCCGCGTCGGCCAGCAAAGCCAGCGCCCGCGACGATTCCGGCGTGATCTCGTCGGGATGGTTGAAGTGCACGTTGACGTAGAGCGGATGATACTTCTTCAGCATGGCCACGAGCTTCTCCGTGACCCGCTGCGGCAGGACGCACGGCACCCGCGTGCCGATGCGGATGATCTCGATGTGCGGGACAGCCCGCAGTGCCTTGACGATGGCCTCGAGCCGGCGGTCGCTGAGCATGAGCGGGTCGCCGCCCGAGATGACGACGTCGCGCAGCTCGGGATGCCGCTTGATGTACTCGATGCCGTCCTCGATGTAGCGCGGGTGGATCTTCGACGGGTCGCCGACCTTCCTCTTCCGCGTGCAGAACCGGCAATACGAGGCGCAGCTGTGCGAGACGAGGAACAGGCAGCGGTCCGGGTAACGGTGGACGATGCTCGGCACCGGGCTGTCGGCGTCCTCCTCGAGAGGATCGGCGACCCCCGTGTCTTCCTTCAGCTCGGCCGCGTCGGGGACCATCTGGCGCCACATGGCGTCCCCCCGCTCCTTGATCAGACCGGCATAGTACGGCGTGATCTGGATCTTGAACACCTTGGCGATCCGGCGGACCTCCTCGACGTCCAGTCCGAATTTCTGGGCGATCTCCTCGGGTTTCCTCAGAGCGCCCCTGAGCAAGCGTTGCCAGTCGTCCATCTCCTGTGCTCCTAACGGAAGTACTTCGCGTAGATGACGCGATCGTCGCCCGCCCGGTAGAAGTCCGGCACCCGGGCGACCTCCTTGTAGCCGAGATCGAGATAGAACCGCCGCGTGCCGTGATACTTCGGCTGCGACGACGTCTCGATGATGATGACCCGCCCGTTCCGCCGCCCGACCTCGGTCTCGAGCCAGCGCACGAGCTCCTTGCCCCGCCCCTTCCCCTGCTCCGCCGGCGCGACGGCCATCCAGTAGAGGTCGTAGGCGTCCTCGGCGAGCGGCGTCGGGCCCCAGGTCATGTAGCCCGCGGGCGCGCCGCCCCCGCCCTCTCCCTCGACGACGACGACCTCGTAGTCCTTCTGCTCCGGCCGGCCGAGGTAGATGTCGATGAGCTCCTCGGCGATCACGACCTCGTCCGCCGTGAAGAACCCCGTGGCCCGGACGAGCCCGAGCACCGCCTCCCTATCGCGCGCCTGCATCCGCCGGATCATTGACGACTCGTCTCGCGAGGGCGTTCCCGACCATCGCGCCCCAGAACGCGGCATATTCGATCCCGGCCGCCTTGAGGGCCCGGGCGTAGCCCGCGTTGGTGCTGATATCGGGATTCGGATTGACCTCGAGGATGAAGGGCCGGCCCTTGCCGTCCATGCGGAAGTCCACCCGGGCATAGTCCCGGCAGCCCATCGTCCGGAAGGCCGCCGCGGCCAGCCCCTGGAGCCGTGCCCGCAGCTCGTCGTCGATCGCCGCCGGGCAGACCGGCGGCGTCTTCTGATAGAGCGGGTTGTCCTCGAACCACTTCGCCTCGTAGCCCAGGATACGGGGCATGTCCTTGGGCATGGCCGAGAAATCGATCTCGGAGACGGGCAGCGGCACGACCGCCCCGTTCTCCATGACCGAGACGTTGAACTCGCGGCCGTCGATGAAGGCCTCGACGAGGACCGGCTGCCGGTAGTTGTCGAGGCAGCGCCGGACCTGCCGCCGCAGCGACTCCTCGTCCCGCACGACCGAGTCGGGGTAGATCCCCAGGCTCGCGTCCTCGGAATTGGGCTTGACGATGAGCGGGAAACGCAGCTCGACCGGCTCGGTCCCGTCGTGCATGAGCTGGGCCGGCGCGGTCGGCAGCCCGGCCGCCCGGAGGACGGCCTTGGCCTTGAACTTGTCCTGGCACAGGGCCAGGGTCTTGGCCGCGTTGCCGGTGAAGGTCAGGCCGAGCAGCTCGAAGATCCCGGCCACGTTCGATTCCCACTGCGGCCGCCCGTAAAAGCCCTCGCAGAGGTTGATGAGGGCGTCGGGAGCGAGGTCTTTGACCCGGCCGAGGAAGTTGAGCAGGCTTCTCTGCAGAGGGACGAGCGTCGCCCCGATGCCGACCGAGCGGACCGCGTCGTGGGCCTGCCGGGCCATCTCGGCCACGGACTCCTCGGACAGGCGCTCGCCCGTCGCCGTCGGTCTCGGTTCGTAGGCGTTGAAGACGATGGCGATGTTCGGCGCCGGATTCATGCCCGATCCGAGAGGACCGCCGGCCGTTCACTCGTCGCGGGCCGGACGCGCGTTTGACGGAGGCCGCAGCGCTTGGAGGCCTCCTCCACGACCCTGTGGATCAGGTCCGAATAGGAGTACCCGGCGGTCCGGGCCGCCTTGGGCAGGCAGGAATTGTCCTCGGGGTTGGGCAGGATGCCCGGCAGCGGGTTGACCTCGAGGATGTGGGGATCGCCCTTCTCGTCGAGCCGCACGTCGACCCGGCACCAGTCGCGGATGCGCAGGACGCTGCAGGTCCGGGCGACGACGCTCTCGATCTTGGCCCGGAGGACGCCGGAGACCGGCGCGGGGCACTTGAAGATCTCGAGGGGCTTCTCGGGCGTGTCCCAGAGCCACTTCGCTTCGTACGAATAGATGGGCGCGGCCCCGGCCGGGAGCTGGCCGTGGTCGATCTCGACGATGGGCAGGATCTCGTAGGCGGGGGCGTTGCCCAGGACGCCGACCGTGAACTCGCGGCCGGCCAGGAACCGTTCGACGATGACGGGCTGCTTGTAGGTCCCGACGACCTCCTCGATCCGCTCGTAGAGCTCGCCGAGGGTGTGGACCAGGGCGTTGTTCTTGATGCCCTTGCTCGAGCCCTCGAAGAGCGGCTTGACGATCGCCGGCAGCCTCACGCCCGCCGGGATGGCCGCCGCCGACTCGATGATCCAGAACGGCGGGTTCGGGATGCGGTGAAACGTCAGGATTTCTTTGGCCCTCGACTTGTCGAGGCAGAGGCCGAGCGTCAGCGGATCGGACCCGGTGTACGGAATGTCGAGCATCTCGCAGACCGTGGGGATGTGCGATTCGCGGTTGGGCCCGACGACGCGCTCGGCGATGTTGAAGACGAGCTGCGGCCGCTGGCGTTTCAGACGGCCGTAGGCTTTGTCGTCGGACTCGATGAAAACGACCTGGTGCCGTTCTTGGAGGGCCTGCCCGACCGCTGCGATCGTCTCGTCCGAATCGCATTCGGCGAGCATGTCGACAGGCAGTGGAGGCTCGTCCTCCTCGTCCTTATGCTCCTCGGGGCGACGAAAGAGCGTTGCCTCCATCCCCGCCTTCGAGCTATAAAGCAAGGCTACTTTCATCGCTCGATTCCTCTTTCAACTCAGACTTTCGTAAGTTCCTAATGCTGTGATCATCGAATTCAATTTTCATTTTATTTATAGAGCATTCTAACCAATTGTCAAGTCTTTTCTCTGCGCCGACCACTTTTTTTTGTAGAGGAGGCTCCCGACGACACCACCTGTAGTGTCCTTTGGAAGGGCCGCAATATCGTCCACACTTGGACGCCGCGACTCACGGCGGCTTTCGGCGCGCGCGGCCGGGAGATAAGCATACTGGATGTTCATCGAGAGGGTCCGCGGACGGTCTACCTGAAGAAAATCAAGGTCACAACGACGAACAGGGGAATGAGAATGCCGCATGAATAGGCCATGTAGCCGAAGAAGGAGGGCATCTTCAACCGGTACTCCTCGGCGATGACCTTGACCATGAAGTTCGGTCCGTTGCCGATGTAGGAGTTCGCGCCCATGAAGACCGCGCCAGCGCTGATCGCCTTGAGCACCAGGGTCGGGATGCCCATCATCGGGCCGTTGAGGCCGAGGCCCTGGGCCAGGGAGAAGAAGGCCAGGTAGGTCGGCGTGTTGTCGAGGAAGGACGAGAGGGACCCGGTGGCCCAGAAGAACTGCCAGGGCTTGGCGATGCCGAGCTCGGCGCCGCGCGCGTTGAGGATGAGCAGGGCCGGGACCATGGTCACGAAGATGCCGGCGAAGAGGACGGCCACCTCGATGATCGGGTTGTAGGTGAATTTGTTGTCCGTCCGGCACGCCTTACGGGTCGTCAGAAGCGACAGGATGGTCATGAGGACCAGGATGCCTTCGCGATAAGGGAAGGGCAGGAAGATGGCGGCTACGACCCCCGCGATCCAGAGGAAGTTGACCGTCCCGCTCAGGCCCAGGGGCACCACGCGCCGGCGGTCGCGGATGAGGTCTCGCGCTTCCTCCTTGGCGTACTGGGCCCGGTCGTAGAGATAGAAGATGAGGAGGACGCCGCCGACCATGACCGCCCAGAGCGGGAAGAGCCGGAGGGTCCAGAAGAAAGGCACGCCCTTGATCAGGCCCATGAAAAGCGGCGGGTCGCCGAGCGGCGTCAGGCAGCCGCCGATGTTCGAGACGAGGAAGATGAAGAAGATGGGCACGTGAATGGTGCGCCGGCGCTCGGAGTTGGTCTGGAGCAGCGGGCGGATGAGGAGCATGCTGGCGCCGGTCGTCCCGACGAAATTGGCCAGCACCGCGCCGATGGCCAGGATCAGCGTGTTGACCTCGGGCGTCGCCTTGAGGTCGCCCTTGAGGACGATGCCGCCGGAGATAACGAAGAGGGCCGTGAGCAGGAGCAGGAACGACGCGTAATCCTTGATCGAGAGCAGCAGCTCGTGAGGCGCGTTCAGGAGGAAGTACGCGGCCACCGGCAGGGACCATAGGAAGGCGACCAAGCCCTTGTTCCTGTGGCTCTCCCAGAACCGCGGCGCGCGGAGCGGCAGCAGGGCGATGGACAGAAGGAGCCCCACGAAGGGGACGACGGCCCACAGCGGCAGCGTTCGTCCGAGCTCGTGCGCGTTCATGGAAGGCGTATTTTAGCCGGATGCCCCGCTCACGGCAAGAACGCCGTGGAGAGCCAGAAGGCGCGGGCCGGGAGCCTTCGCCGGGCCGCCTTTCGCTCGATCGGGCGCAGAAGCGACCGGTCATCGCTCGGCGGCGTCTGGAAGAGGAGGACGGCCCCGGCGTTCCAGAGCTCCTCGAGGAGCTCGAGCTCGAGGCCGCGCTCGATATGGACCACGGCCCGCGACCCGGCCGCCGAGGCGGCCCGCGAGATCTCGACGGCGAGAGCGGCGGACGCGCCGTCCTCGATCGAGGCGTCGGAGAAGTGGAGCCAGGCGCTGGACGCGGCCGGCGCGGCCAGCCCGGCGGCGAGCGGACCGACGTGGTAGACGACGGAGAACGCCTTCCCTTCGGCCGCGGCCCGCGCGAGCGCCGCGAGCGCCTCCGGCGGACGCGGCCTGGTCCGGTCCGAGACATGGAGATCCAAGCCGCGCCGAAGAAGGTCCTCGAGGGCCCGGAGCGAGATCGGGGTCGAGCCGTCGGGGGCCGGAAGCGGGCCGTTCCAGAACACCGCGAGGTGCGTCCCGGCCCGCCGGCAGGCCTTTTGCAGGATCTCCCATTCGCCGGGCCGCGGCCGCGCGTCGTCGGTGGTCAGGATGCGCGACCCCGCCAAGGCCAGCGACTCGACCTCGTCGAGGCCGAACCGGCCGGTATCGAGGACGCTGAGGCCTATGCCGCGCCGGTCCGCGTACCGGGCCGCCTCGAGGAGGGCCGCGAAGTCGAACTGGTCGTCGCGGATGACCAGGTCCCGGCGCATGCGGACGCGGTCCAGCAGCTCATAGATCTCGACGACGCCGGCGATGCCCTTCTCGATCGGATGTTCGTTCATCGGCGGAATTTCAAGATTATCATCCCGGTCCAGGGGTGTCAAACCTCGTCCGGCGCCTTGATATTCCGTAGGGCGTCCATTATCATCGGGTCGGAGCCATCGCCGATGAGATCCTGCGTCGTGCTGTTCTCAGGAGGCCTCGACTCGACGACGGCCCTCGCCTGGGCCCGCTCCCGCTACGACGACGTCCGGGCCCTGACCTTCGATTACGGCCAGCGGCATCACCTCGAGGTCGCCATGGCCCGCCGCGCCGCCCGCCGGCTCGGCGTCCCGCACGCCCTGCTCAAGGTCGACCTGCGGCAGATCGGCGGCTCCGCATTGACCGATCGCCGCATCCCTCTCCCCCACCGCGCCCGCGCCGCTTCTTCCCGGCCGGGCCCTCCGTCGACCTATGTCCCATTCCGCAACGGGATCCTGCTTGCCTTGGCCGCCGCCTGGGCCGAGACGCGCGGCATCCGCGATCTCGTCTGCGGCTTCCACATCGCCGACTCGCCCGATTATCCGGATACGACCCCGACGTTCGTCCGGGCCATGGAGAAGGCCGTGCAGGCCGGGACCAAAGCCGCTTTCGGCGGCCCGAAGGCGCGCATCCTCGCGCCCCTCCTGGGACTGAGCAAGGCCGACATCATCCGCCTGGGCCTGCGCCTGGGGGCCGATTACGCCCATTCGGTCTCCTGTTACGCCGGCGCGGAGCGCCCCTGCGGGACGTGCCCGGCCTGCCGCTTCCGGGCCCGGGCCTGGAAGGCCGTCGGCCGCGAGGACCCCTTGATCGTTCGTCTGCGGAAGGGAGGAACCCGATGAGCTGGACACTCAAGATCCGGGACAAGTTCTCGGCCGCCCACTTCCTCAAAGAGTACAAGGGCAAGTGCGAGAAGGTCCACGGCCACACGTTCCAGGTCGAGGTCGCCATCGGCGTCCGCGAGCTCGACCGGACCGGCCTCGGCTACGACTTCGCCGAGATCAAGAAGGCCCTGGCCGCGGCCCTGCCCGATCACACCCTTCTCAACGACGTCTTCCCCTTCAACCCTTCGGCCGAAAACCTCGCCCGTCATCTCTTCGGCGAGCTCAAGAAGACCTACCCGGTCCGATCGGTGACCGTCTGGGAGTCCGACGATGCGTCCGCCACCTACGCTGAAGACGATTGAGATCTTCGCCTCGGTCCAGGGCGAGGGCCTGCGGCAGGGCGAGCCGACGATCTTCGTCCGCCTGGCCGGGTGCAATCTCCGCTGCGGCTTCTGCGATACGAAGCGGGCCTGGCGCGGGGGCCGGGAGAGGCCGGTCGGCGCGATCGTCGAACAAGTTCTGAGGCTCAAGGAGGATTACCCGACGACCTGGGTCTGCCTCACCGGCGGCGAGCCTCTGGCCCAGGACGTCCGCCCGCTCGTCCTTCGCCTCCACGACGCGGGCCTCAGGGTCCAGGTCGAGACGAACGGGACTTTCCCCCCCGCCCCGCTCGCCGACTGGCACTCGGTCTCACCCAAGCCGCCCGATTACGCCGTCCACCCCGGATTCCGGACGAAGGCCCGCGAGGTCAAGCTCGTCGTCTGCCGCGGGCTCGGCCTCGACGCGATCCGGACGGTCCGGGGGGCCGTGCCGCTTCCGGTCCCGATCATCCTGCAGCCCCAATCGAACGCGCGCTGGAGCGTCGAGCGTGCCGTCCGCCTGCTCAAGGACGCGAGCCGCGCCGGGCTCGAGGGGATCCGCCTCTCGGTCCAGCTCCACAAGGTCTACGGGCTGCGATAGAGACGGCGGACGGACGGCCGCTCAGGCCTGATAGCTCTTCCAGAGCGCGCCCCACTCGGTCTTCATGAACTCCCGGATGCGCGACTTCCCGATGGTGGGGTACCAGACGAGATCGTGATAGATGTTGCTGGCGAGGGGCGCCCAGAAGACCAGGGGCGAGTGCAGGAGCAGGCGCTCGAAGCTCCGCAGGAAGCCCTTGCGGATCATCTGGTCCCCCCAGATGACCAGGCTGCGCTTGGTCCGGAACCCGAGATCGAGCCCCGCGACGTCGTCGCCGACGACCTCGATCTCCTTCGGATCGCCGACGCCCAAGCCGCGCTCGTGGGCCATCCGGATATAGGGGATGGTCAGCGGATCGAAGCCCATGATCCGGGCCGCCACGGCGTCGATGGCCACGGGATCGCCGGAGGCCAGGATCAGGTTCTGGATGCACGGCCTCATCGTCCGCGGCCCGGCCCCGTCGCCGCACACGGTCCCGTCCATGACACAGAATTGCCCGGGGTGGATCTCGCGCTGCATATAAAGAAGGTCGACGAGGACCTCGTGGATGTGCTTATGGGCGTAGTGCCGGACTTCTTTGAGGAGCCCGCCGAAGGCGTTCTTGACGGCCCCGGTCGTCGTCGAGTGGCCGTGGGTCTTGACGGTCGGCAGGTGGAGGACGCTCTTGCCGACGTACATGGCCGGGATCTCGATCCCCTCAGGGAAGATCTCGTTGAGCTTCAGGAGCGGGCTCTGGAACGGGTGGACGGTCCACTCGACCTCGGGCAGGGCGAAGAACGGCAATCCGTACCGGTCGAGCACGGGCATCCAGCGGTTGTTGCGGGCGCCCTTGCGGGGATTGGTGACGACGGTCTTGTTCTCGACCGGGAATAGCCGGCCCTTCGGAAAGCCGGACCGGAGCAGACATCGCAGGACGCCCTCGACCTGCCAGGGCTCGCTCGAGCAGGCCGGGAAATACTTAGTCCAGGACAGATTGAGCTTGACCAGCATGTCCCGGTCGGCCGGCAGGAACGTCCGCCACCCGGCCATCTCCATGAGCCGGGCGTAGTCGTCCAGCACCCGCTCGGGGCTCGTGCGCAGGACAGCGACTCGGGAGCGGTCCATCGGCGTCACCTCAGCTGGAGGATCAAGGCGGCGGCGAGGACCCACAGGAAGATGTCGATGAGCAGGGGCTTGTCCCGGATGACGAGCGCCTCCGGGGTCCCGCCCTCCTTTTTCTGATGGATCAGGTAGAGGTAGCGGAAGATCCCGTAGAGGACGAAGGGCACGGTGAAGATGAGGTTCTTGGTGCCGAACTTCTCCACGGTCTCGGCCGAGACCGTGTACAGGCAGTAGGCCACGAAGGTCGAGGCCGTGACCACGGAGATCATCTGATCGAGGAGATAGGGATTGTACTCCTTGAGGATCGGGCGGTGGTCCGCGGCCGCGTCCTGGAGGAGGGTCAGCTCGTACCGTCTCTTTCCCAGGGCCAGGAAGAGCGACAGGAGGATGGTGCAGATCAGCAGCCAGGACGAGATCTCGACCCGGATGGCCAGGCTCCCGGCGATGACGCGGATGAGGAACCCGGCGGCGATGATGAAGACGTCGAGGATCACGACGTGCTTGAGCCAGACCGTGTAGAGGACCTGGAGGACGAAATAGCTGGCCGCGATGAGGAGGAAGGCCCGGTTGATCGTCGCCGCGACGAGGATGCCGCCGATGCCCATGCCGATGAGCAGCGCGACGGCCGCTGAGACGGTCATCCGCCCGGAGGCGAGGGGCCGCTTCCGCTTGACCGGGTGGGCCCGGTCCTCGTCGAGGTCACGGATGTCGTTGAAGACGTACTGCGCGCTCGAGATCATGCAGAAGGCGACGAAGGCGCGGATGGTGAGGAAGAGGAGGGGCTTGTTGGTCAGGTTCTGGGAGAAAAGGAGCGGGGCGAAGACGAACAGGTTCTTGATCCACTGCTGCGCCCGCAGCGCTTGGAGCAGGGCGATATTGCGCATGGCGTCTCGGCTATTGTAGCGAAAGGCCCGCCTTCATTTCAATGCCCGGGCGCCGCGCGGCTCGAAGAAGCGGTAGCCGGAGCGCGTCAGATAGACGCCGGCCAGAGTGACGGCCGCTCCAAGGGCCTGCACGGCGGCCAAGCGCTCGCCGAGGACGAGGGCGGCGAAGACGATGGCCAGGATCGGCGTCAGATTGCTGTAGATCCCGGTCTTGGCGCTGCCGACCTCCTTGACCGACTCGTACCAGAGCACGAAGCACAGGAAGATGGCCACGAGCCCGGAGTAGGCGATGGCTCCCCAGCCCTGCCAGGGGATGCGGGACCATTCGACGCGGGCCAGGTCGCGGGCGGCGAACGGCAGATAGACCGCGGTGCCGAAGACCGTGCCGACCGCGGCCAGGGGAAAGGCGGCGTTCCGCGCGAGGAGAGGCTTGGAGAAGACGGTGTAGCCGGCCCAGCAGGCGTTGGCCAGCAGGATCAGCACGGCGCCGCGCCAGGCGTCCCAGGTGAAGACCAGCCCGCCGTTCATCCCGGCCACGACGAGCAGGAAGCCTCCGAACGAGAGGACGATGCCGGCCCAGCCCGCGGGCGAGATGCGCTCCTCGCCGACCGCAGTGGCCAGGAGGGCGATGAAGATCGGGCTGGTGCCCATGATGATCGAGGCCGTCGAGGCCTCCATCGTGCTCACGGCCTTGATGAAGAAGACCTGATAGAAGGTGATCCCCAGCAGCCCGAGGGCGGCGGCTTTCCATCCATCCGCCTTTCCGGCCACCCGGCGGGCGCGCGGCCGGACGATGAGGACCGCGGCATAGGCGAGCGCGGCTAGGCTCAGGCGGATGGCGTTGAAGCCGTGCGGCGAGAGGGCGCGCAGGCCGATCTTGATGACCGAGAGATTGATGGCCCAGAGAAGGATGACCAGGACGATCAGCAGATCGGTCCGGCCCAGCCGTGAGCCGTTGGTGGGTCTGTCCATGGAGGTCTCGGGGCGTCCTTTCTCGGTCGGAGATTCGTTCCGCGCCGCGTTCCGATCAGGACCGCCGCTTCCGCGGCCGCGGGTAGCGGGCCTCGACGACGGAGCTGAGGCCGCCGCGCGGATTGAACTCGCCCCGGACGAGGGCGCTGGCCGGCCGGCAGGCGCGGACGACGTCCTCGAGGATGCGGTTGACGACGTTCTCGTAGAAGATGCCCAGGTTCCGATAGGCCAGGAAATATTCCTTGAGGGCCTTGAGCTCCAGGACCCGGCCGGCCGGGACATAGCGGAGGGTGATGGTGCCGAAATCCGGCAGGCCCGTCTTCGGACAGACGGAGGTGAACTCGGGGAACTCGATGGCGATCTCGTAGTCCGGGAACTGGTTGGGGAAGGTCTCGAGCGGCGGCAGCTTGGCGTCGAGGCCGGCCTTGGCCTCGCGCTCCGTGTATCCGGGCATCTCATTAACTCCTTGAACCGGGCTATGATACCCGAAATCTCGATGCCCGGCAATGCCGGATCATGAGACGGCTCCTCCCTCGGCGCCACCCCCCATCCGTCCTCCAGCGGGGAGCGGAGTCTTCGGAGCGGACCTGCAGGATCGGGCTGAGCACTCGAAGCCCGATTCTGCGAGATATCTGAAATGAGCTCTTTGTTTCGGATATTCACTTTCCGAAATTGAGATCTCGAGGAGGACAACAAACGCATCACGAGGATCGTTTCCCATAGGACCGGGAATCCTTATAATAGAGGGGAAATCTCAAAGAAAGAACTCCAATGAGCGAATGCAAGAGCGCGAAGAACACGGCCCGCTGCAATTGCAGCTACGAGCCGTGCAGCCGCAAGGGCGTCTGCTGCGACTGCCTGTCCTACCACTGGCGGAACGGTGAGCTGCCGGCCTGTCTTTTCCCCAACGCGGTCGAGCGGACCTACGATCGCTCTCTCCGGCGCTTCATCGAGGTCTACAAGGACAAGGCCTGATGCCCGGACGCCGCTACGTCTACGGTCCGGTCGCCTCACGGCGGCTGGGCTTCTCGCTCGGCGTCGACGTCATCCCTTACAAGACGTGCACCCTCGACTGCATCTACTGCCAGCTCGGCTCGACCGGCCGGACGACGGTCCGGCGCGGCCGCTGGTTCCCGGCGCGCGAGATCCTGGCCCAAATCAAGGAGGCCCTCGACTCCGGCCGGCGGATCGACGTCATCACCTTCTCCGGCTCGGGCGAGCCGACGCTCTGCCGGGATCTCGGGCGGCTCATCCGCGCGATCAAGAAGATGACCCGCGTCCCGGTCGCCGTCCTGACCAACGCGACGCTCCTCACCCGCAAGGAAGTCCGGCGCGAGCTCGCGGCGGCCGACATCGTCGTGCCCTCCCTCGACGCCGTCCCGGCGCGGGTTTTCCGGCGCGTCAACAGGCCCCACGCCGCCCTCGACAACCGGAGGATCGTCGAGGGCCTGGTCCGCTTCCGCCGGGAATTCAAAGGCGAGCTCCGGCTCGAGATCATGCTGGTCAAGGGCCTCAACGATTCCCCGGCCGATCTGCGGGCCCTCGAGGCGGCCGCGGCCCGCATCCGTCCCGACAAGATCGAGCTCAACACCGTCGTGCGCCCGCCGGCCGAGCCCCGCGCCGCCCCTCTCGGACGGGCCGCCCTGGCCGGGATCCGGGCCCGGCTCGGCCCGCGGGCTGAGATCGTCGCTTCGTTCGCGAGAAGAGGCCAGACGCAGGCCGCGTCCGAAGGCCTGGAGGACTCGATCCTGGCCACCGTCGGCCGGCGCCCTCAAACCGCCGCCGACATCGCCGCGGCCCTCGGGCGCTCCCGCAACGAGGTGCGCGCCGCGCTGATCCGCCTCGTCCGTGCCGGCCGCGTCCGCCGTCTCGCCCACGGCGGCGCCGCCTACTTTGCCGGCCCCCGGGTCCGCTTTACATGACCCGGAGGCTGTGGTAGCATGGGACTTGACCAATCCGAAGCCGGAAACCCGATCTTCTGACGAGGTCGTGTCTTCTATAAGCAAGGTTCGGTCGTCCCTTTGAACCCCCCCGGACCCGTCCATCGCGCGGGATGACGTCCGCAAAGGAGAACGCCATGTTCCTCAACACCAATTTCCCCAAAGCCAAGAAGTATTGGTATGAAGGCAAGTTCTACGATTGGTCCCAGGGCGGCTTCCACCCGATGATGCACGCCCTTCACTACGGGTCGTCCGTCTTCGAAGGCATCCGGGCCTACAGCACGCCGAAGGGGCCGGCCGTCTTCCGCCTGCCCGAGCACAACGACCGGTTCCTCCTTTCGGCCGGGGTGGCCAAGATGAAGTGCCCCTACACCAAGGACCAGATCACCGAGATCATCAAGCAGACCGTCCGCGAGAACGAGCTCGACAGCTGCTACATCCGGCCCCTGCTCTTCTATTCCTACGGCAACCTGGGGCTGGTGCCCAAGGCCTGCCCGGTCGAGCTGGCCGTCAGCGCCTGGGAGTGGGGCGCCTATCTCGGCGAGAACGCGGCCCGCGGCGTGCGCGCCTACATCATCCCCTGGCGCCGGGTCCATCACACGCAGTTCAACATGTCGGCCAAGCTCGGCGGCGTCTACGTCCAGTCCACGATCGCCGGGCTCGAGGCGCGCGAGCAGGGCTTCGACGAGGCCATCTTCCTGAACATGGAGGGACGCATCGCCGAGGGCCCGGGCCAGAACGTCTTCATCGTCAAGAACGGCACGCTCGTCACCAACGGCCGGCTCGAATCGGCCCTGGAGGGCATCACCCGGACGAGCCTCCTCGAGATCGGACAGGACCTCGGCTACAAGACGGTCGTCGGCCCCATCACCAAGGAGGACTTCTTCGGCGCGGACGAGGCCTTCTACTGCGGCACTGCGGTCGAGGTCATCCCGATCGTGTCCGTGACCGACGGGTCCGACCCGACGGCGCCCCGAACGACGCACACGATCGGCACGGGCAAGCCGGGCCCCGTCGCCCTGCGCATGGTCGAGGCCTTCGGCAAGGCCGTCTCGGGCCGCGATCCGCGCTACGAGAAGTGGCTGACCTACGTCGGCAAGTGAGGCCGGGCCTCCGGCTGCGGCCGATCGGCTACGTGCGGTCGTCCGTCAAAGAGCCCGCGGACCTGCCGCCGCCGGCCTTCGCCTCGCCCCGGTTCTTCGAGCGCGCGGTGGGCGAGATCGAGGTCCTGCCCGCCTTCGCCCCCGGGCTCGAGGGCCTCGAGGGCTTCTCCCACGTCATCGTCCTCTTCCATTTTCACCGCGCCGCCGGGGCAAAGCTGCGGGTCGTCCCTCCGGGCCGGACGAAGCCGCGCGGCGTCTTCGCCACCCGCTCGCCGCACCGTCCCAACCCGCTCGGTCTGAGCGTGCTCAAGCTGCTCGGCCGGGAAGGCCGCGTTCTGAGAGTCTCGGGGCTCGATCTCATCGACGGCACTCCGGTCCTCGACATCAAGCCGTATACCGCGCGGGACCGGAAGTCGCGCATCCGGACGGGCTGGATCCGGAAGAGAACGCGCCCTCTCAGGCCTTGAGGACCTCGGCGGCCGCCGTGGTGATGACGTCCCAGGCCGTGCGGACGTGCCGTTCCTCGGTCGTCCGCTGCCCGACGACGAAGCGGATCGTGTACCGGCCCCGAAGGGACGTGTGGGTGAGGAAGATCGGCCCGGCGGCGTTGATCCGCTCGAGGAACCGGCGGTTGAGCTCGTTCAGGGCGGCCTCGTCGCGGCCGTCTTTGAGGCGGAAGCAGACGAGCCCGAGGTCGACCGGCGCCAGCAGCTCGAAGCGGGGATCGGCCTCGACCCATTCCTTGACCAGGCCGGCCAGCCGGATGTGCTCGCGGACCATGGCCTGAAGGCCCTCGACGCCGTAGCTGCGGATGACGAACCAGAGCTTCAGGGCCCGAAAGCGCCGGCCCAGCTGGATGCCCCAATCGCGATAGTTCTTGACCTTGGCGTCGACGCCCGTCTTGAGGTACTCGGGATGGATCTCGAAGGTCCGGACGAGGGCCGACGGATCCTTGACGAAGTAGGCCGAGCAGTCGAAGTTGGTGAGCATCCACTTGTGGGGGTTGAAGACGAGGGAATCGGCGAGCTCGGCGCCTTCGAGGATCCAGCGCTTCTCCGGGAGCAGGGCGGCCGTCCCGGCCCAGGCCGCGTCGATGTGGAACCAGAGCCCGTGCCGGCGGCAGATCTCGCCGACGGCGCGGAGGGGGTCGATGGCGCCCGAAGAGGTCGTGCCGATGGTGGCCATGACGCACGCGGGAAGGAGGCCGGCAGCCTTGTCCCGGACGACGGCCTCCTCCAGCCGTTCCGGGACGAGGGCGAACCTCTCGTCGGTCGGGATGCGGCGGAAGTTCTTCCGGCCGAAGCCGGCGATCTTGACGCCCTTGTCGGCGCTCGAGTGGACCTCCTCCGAAGCGTAGACGGTCAGGGGCTGGCGGACCCCCGACTCGTTCGACTCGAAGCCGGTGGCCCTTTCCCGGGCCGAGAGGAAGGCGCACAGGGTGGCGGTCGAGGCCGTGTCCTGGATGACCCCGGAGAAGCCGGCCGGGAGGCCGATCATCTGGCGGAGCCAATCGCAAACGACCTCCTCGAGCTCGGCCGCCGCAGGAGACGTCTGCCAGACCATGCACTGGGCGCCTATCCCGGCCGTCAGGAGCTCCCCAAGGACGGAGGCCGGACTGTTGTTGGCCGGAAAATAGGCGAACCAGCCGGGGTGCTGCCAATGGGTGATGCCCGGCATGACCACCCTCTCAAAGTCGCGGAAGATCGCCTCCATGCCCTCGCCGCGCGCCGGGGGGACAGCCGGGACGAGGTCCTTCACCGCGCCGGGCTCGAGGCGGGACAAAACGGGGTATTTCTCCACATTTTCAAAATAATCGGCGATCCAGTCCACGAATTGGTGGCCTGAGCGCCTGAAATCGTCGTTTTTCATGCCGATCTCCTGGCTCTGGGGCCAAATCGAACCCTGAGGAGCGCCCTTCAATATACCTCTTTCCAGGGGAAACGGCCAGACGGAAGGCAGCCGGAGGCGATTTTTTGAAAAAGCGTCGGGAAAGCATGTTTTAGGCCATAAAAGCGGCCGGTCAGAGGGTCGCAAGCCGATTTTCCGGAAAGTGGGCGAAAACTCTTGCCCTGAGCCGAGGTTTATGGTATAATTCGGAATGGTCATCGAGGGGGCCGGAAAAAAAATCCAAAAAACGGCTTCCCCTGTTTTCTGCCTGCCTGGATCCCTCTCGGAACATCCCCGGCCTAGGCCCGGAACGGCGGGACCCGCCATGATCCCGTCTCGTGCAACGGTCTCCCGGGTCCCATAGTTCTAGACGCTGAGTGAGAGAAATGGCGGACCAAGACCTCCTTTCGAACTTCCTCGATAAACCCCATTCCCCCACCGAGGCTGCCCTGATCTAAAGGCCGGATCAGGGCAGCCTCCTGCCTACGTGAGCCCCGTAGGGGGCGGACGTCAGAAGCGCGGACCGCCTCTCCGCAAATCCGTCGAAAAAGAACCGGGGACACGTACAAAGAGTACATGTCCCCATTTCTGGTTGACCGGGCCCGCCGTTTGTTCTATCATGCCCGCAGGCTCATTTCGAAGGGAAGTCCGTCCGATGCGGACACAGCCCCCGCTACTGTAACCGGGGACGAATCCCGAGAGACGCCACGGCCGCAAGGCTGGAAGGCTCGGGAGGAGGATGATCCGGGAGTCAGGAGACCTTCCGTGAGCCTCGGTCGGCCGGTCTTCGGGCGGAAGACGAGGAACGAAAAAGCGGCGGGGGCGCTGCGGAGCTCCTGCCATGACCTCGAGAACGATCGCCGTCGCGGCCCTGGCCGCGCTCATTCCCCTTTCCGCCGCGGCCCAAACCCCGCAGGACCAAGCCGTCCCGCCGATCCGCCATGACGTCGTCGTCACGGCTACGCGCCTCGTGACGCCGGAGAAGAAGGTCGGCAGCTCCGTCACTGTCGTCTCCGCCGAAGAGCTCGTCCGCACCGGCAAGTCCTTCGTCCTCGACGCCTTGGAGGCGGTCCTCGGGCTCTCGGTCGTCCGCAACGGCGGCCCGGGCGCGGCCGCCTCGGTCTCCATCCGCGGCGCCAACAGCGAGCACACGCTCTTCCTGCTCGACGGCCTGGAGCTCAACGACCCGATCAACCCCTCGCGCTCCTACGATGTCTCTCATCTACCGCTGAGCCGGGTCGAGCGGGTCGAGATCCTGCGCGGCCCGCAAGGCCTGCTCTACGGCTCGGACGCCCTCGGCGGCGTCGTCAATATCATCACCCAGCCGGGACGCGGGAAGCCCCGCCTGTCGTTCTCTTCCTCGGCCGCCACGCTGAGCTCGCTCGCCACGGACATCTCCCTGGCCGGCTCGGGCCGCAAGACCGACTACGCCCTCTCGCTCTTTCACGAGCGGACGGCCGGGATCTCCGCTGCCGCCGCCTCGTACGCGGGAAACACCGAGAAGGACGGCTACCGGAACCTGAGCCTGGACGCCCGCTTCGGCTATGCCCTCTCGCCCGCGGACGGCCTGACGGTCACCGTCCGGGCGGCGCAGGCCCGGACCGAGCTCGACAACTTCGGCGGACCGGGCGGCGACGATCCCAACAACGTCCAGGATTACGGCAGCCTCCTCGTCCGGGGCCAGTACCGCGGCCTCTCGCCGAGCGGCCGCTGGGAACGGACGGTGTCGCTCGCCTGGCTCGGCGTCCGGCGCGACAACGACAATCCGACCGACGCCGCGCATCCCGTCGACAGCGACCGCGGCCTCTATCGCAGCGGTCTCCTCAAACTCGACTGGCAGAACAACTTCTTCCTCCGCCCGACCCATACCCTGACGGCCGGCTTCGAGCTCGAGAACGAGACGGGCCGGTCCGACTATGTCTCCGAAAGCGCCTACGGCCCCTACGAATCGAGCTTCCCTTCGGCCCGCGCCGGCTCGGCCGGCCTCTATCTTCTCGACCACTGGGAGACAGGGGGCCGCTTCTTCGTCACGGCCGGGGTCCGAGCCGACCATCACAGCCGGGCCGGCACCGCCGTCACATTCCGCGTCGCGCCCGCGTATCTCATCAGCGCGACCGGGACGCGGCTCAAGGCGAGCCTCGGCAGCGGCTTCAAGTCGCCCTCTCTCTATCAGCTCTTCGCCCCGGCCACGTCCTTCGGCCCCGTCGGCAATCCCCTCCTCCGTCCCGAACGGGCCCTCGGCTGGGACGCGGGCCTCGAACAAAGCCTGGCCGGAGGGCGCGCCTTGCTCAGCGCCACGTGGTTCGAGAGCACGTTCCGCGATCTCGTCGATTTCGATTTCGCGGCCGGCTACGTCAACGTCGGCCGGGCCCGCACCCGGGGGCTCGAGATCTCGGCGGAGGTCCGTCCCGGCGGCGGCTCGCGCTTCGGGGCGGCGTACACCCTCCTGTCCGCCCGCGACCTCGGGGCCGGCACGGAGCTTCTGCGGAGGCCGCGCGACAAGTTCTCGGCCGAGGCGGGCCTTCGCCTCTTCAGCCGGTTCGATCTCGCCGCCGATGTCCTCTGGGTCGGCCGGCGCCTGGACCGCGACTTCAGCACTTTCCCCTATCCGACGGTGAGCCTTCCCGGCTACTGCCTTCTCGACGCCGTTCTCACGACCGCGATCGGCCCTCGCTTCGAAGTCTTCGCCCGCATTGACAACATCCTGAACGTCCAGTACCAGACCGTCTGGGGCTACGGCTCGCCCGGCCTGACCCTCCGCACCGGCTTCCGCCTGACCCTCTGATTCTTCACTCCGGGTGTCAAGGCCTGGATGTCGCGTCGATCCGCAAATTCGTGCTTTCCACTGCAGGGTTTAGCATGGCTTCTTTCTTTCCGGGCCGGTTCCTGACGAGGGGGTAAGGCTTCATGCGACCGTCGTGAGGCGGCGGGGGATGTCGCGACAAGGCCCCCATAATGGAAGGGGGGCCCGGCCGCAGGCTGGGGGAAACCAGCGACAAGGTTTCCGGGGCGTGGGGGCAAGGAGCGATATCCCGAGACAGCCGAAGAGACCGGAGCTTGAGATCGGGATCTGGTCTTGAAAACGTTTCCTCCATCAGCGAGAATGGAGAGTCCGATGGACATCCAGAGCCTCGACAAGATCTTCAAGCCGCAGCGCATCGCCCTCATCGGGGTCAGTCCCAACCCGAAGAGCGTCACCGGCCGCATCCTGGCCAACCTCGTCGGCGGGGGCTTCCGCGGCGTCGTCTACCCCGTCAGCCCGACGGTCGAGGCCGTCATGGGCATCCCCTGCTTCCCTAACGTCGGGGCCCTGCCCAAGACGCCCGACCTCGGCATCATCGGCGCCGCCGCGGCCCAGGTCCCGGGTCTTGTCCGCGAGTGCGGCGAGGCCGGCGTCGGCGGCCTGATCATCGTCTCGGCCGGCTTCCGCGAGACAGGCCCGGCCGGCCTGGCCCTGGAGCAGTCCGTCCTGGCCGAGGCCCGCCGCTTCGACGGGATGCGCATCCTCGGCCCCAACTGCCTCGGCATCATCTCGCCGGGCCGATCCCTCAACGCCAGCTTCGCCGGCTCGATGCCACGCCCCGGCCACGTCGCCTTCGTCTCCCAATCCGGCGCCCTCTGCACTTCGGTCCTCGACTGGGCCGCCGAGGAGAAGCTCGGCTTCTCCCACTTCATCTCGACCGGCAACATGCTCGACGTCGACTTCGGCGACCTCATCGACTACCTCGGCGAGGACGAGGCCACGAAGTCCATCCTTCTCTACATCGAATCGATCTCCGACGCCCGCAAGTTCATGACCGCGGCCCGGGCCTTCGCCCGCATGAAGCCCATCGTCGCCTACAAGGCCGGCCGCTTCCCGGAATCGGCCGCGGCGGCGGCCTCCCACACCGGGGCCCTGGCTGGCGAGGACGCCGTCTACGACGCCGCCTTCCAGCGCATGGGCGTCGCCCGCGTCTTCAACATCGGCGAGATCTTCGACGTCGCCGACCTCGTCGGCCGGCCCAAGATTCCGAAGGGCCCGCGCCTGGCCATCCTGACCAACGCCGGCGGGCCCGGCGTGATGGCCACCGACGCCCTCGTCGCCTCGGGCGGCCAGCTGGCCTGCCTCTCCGAAGCGACCATGGCCGAGCTCGACGCAAGCCTGCCTCCGCAGTGGTCGCGCCGCAACCCTGTCGACGTCCTCGGCGACGCCAAGTCGAAGCTCGTGGCCAAGGCCGCCCAGATCGTCCTCCGGGACCCGGGCGTCGACGCCCTTCTCGTCATCGTCACGCCCCAAGCCATGACCAACCCGACGGCCGTAGCCAGAGAGGTCTGCGCCCAGGCCGGAGCGACCTCCAAGCCCGTCCTCGCCGCCTGGCTCGGGGGCGCCGCCATGCGCGAAGGCACGAGCCTGCTCAACGACGCCGGCATCCCGACCTACCAGACCCCCGAGCAGGCCATCAGGGCCTTCATGACCCTCGTCTCCTACGCCCGCAACCTCGAGACGCTTTATGAGACGCCCAAGGACGTCCCGGTCGGCCGGCCCGTCGACCGCAAGGAGCTGCGGTCCCGGTTCGCCGGCCTCCTCGCCGCGGCCGAGGGCCCGCTACCGGAGACCCTGTCCAAAGAGCTCCTGGCCGCCTTCGGCATCCCGGTCACGCGGCCCGTCCCGGCGGCCACCGCCGAAGAAGCCGTCCGGGCCGCTGAGGCCTGCGGCTATCCGGTCGTGCTCAAGATCCTGTCGCCGGACATCACCCACAAGACCGACGTCGGCGGCGTCGTCCTCGACGTCGCCGATGGCGCTGCCGTCCGGGCCGCCTTCGCAACCATGCTGGAGACCGTGTCCCGCAAGGCTCCCGGGGCGCGCCTCGAGGGCGTTACCGTCCAGAAGATGATCAAGGCCGGGGACGGGATCGAGATGATCCTCGGCATCAAGAAGGACCCGACCTTCGGCACCGTCGTCATGGCCGGCATGGGCGGGACCGCGGCCGAGATCTACGGCGACCGGGCCATCGGGTTTCCTCCCCTCAACGAGAGGCTGGCCCGGCGCATGCTCGAGGAGCTCCGGATGCGGCCGCTCCTCGAGGGCTACCGCGGGCGTCCGGCGGCGGCCGTCGACAGCCTCGTCGAGACCCTCATCCGGCTGTCTTATCTGGCCGCCGACTTCCCGGAGATCGCCGAGCTCGACATCAACCCGCTGCTCGTCACGGCCGAGGGCGTCACGGCCCTCGACGCCCGCGTTCTCGGCGACAAGAACGCCGCCGAGGACCCCAAGCGGCCCTACGCCCACCTGTCGCTCCGGCCCTATCCCGAGGAGTTCGTCAGCCGGGCGCGGATGAGGGACGGGACGCCGATCACGCTCCGGCCGATCAAGCCCGAGGACGAGCCGCTGTGGCTGGCCCTGCTCTCGAGTTGCTCGCGCGAGTCCATCTACTCACGCTTCCGCTATTTCTTCTTCTGGCAGTCGCACGAGGTGGCCAGCCGCTACTGCTATATCGACTACGACCGCGAGATGGCCATTGTGGCCGAGGCGGGCGAAGGGCCCGAGCGCAGGCTCGTCGGGGTCGGCCGCCTGGTCGCGGAGCCGGGTCGGACGTCGGCCGAATACGCCGTTCTCGTCCAGGACGCCTGGCAGGACAAAGGCCTGGGCGGTCTCCTCACCGACTACTGCCTCGACATCGCCAAGGCCTGGAGCGTCCGAACGGTCACCGCCATCACCACGACGGACAACCCGCGGATGATCGCCGTCTTCGAGAAGCGCGGCTTCCGCATCGTCAACGACCTCGAGAGCTCGCTCGTCGAGGTCTCCAAGGATCTAGTCTAGCGTCTTGAAGCCGCCGACCGCCGGCGGGGCCTGGACGTGGAGGTCGAAGACGACGATCTCGTTCGTCCCTGGCTTGAGGAACGGCGCCGGACAGAAGAGCCGCTTCTGCGGCCCGATCTCCCAAAAGCGCCCGAGGTTGTGGCCGTTGACCCAGACGACGCCCTTCTTCCAGCCGCCGAGGTCGAGGTATGTGTCGCCGGCCCTCTGGATCTCGAACGTGCCGCGGAAGAAGTTCCCGGGGCGCTCGGCGGGGCGGCGGCTGAACCTGAGCCGCGCCAGATAGTCCTCGTCCATCGGCAGGGGGAAGACCTCCCAGGTCATGAGCGTCATGTTGTTCAAGGTCACCCGGTCGGTGATGCCCTTGCGGTCAATGAGGCGTGGGCCGTAGTTGATCCGGCCCATGGCCTCGACGAGGAGGTCCATGGTCTCGTTGGCAGGCTCGGACGTCGGGATGTCGATCGCCGTGAGCTCCCCTTTCGTCCGGTCGATCGCGCCGACGTAGCGGCCGTCGACGAAGACGGTCGCGTAATCGTGGAGATCGGTCGCCACGAGCCGGCCGCCGCGGTGCCCCAGGAGCTTCGTCCGGTAGAGGATGAAGCCCGAGCTCTGGCCGTAAGATTCCATGGGGCCGGGCTGGGGGCTGCGGACCGCCGGCGGCAGGTTATCGAAGACCGAGGCGCTCTCGTCGAAGCGGACGGCCGGGATGGTGATCGCCGCCAACGGCTCGGGCAGGTCCGGGAGCGGAGCCCCTTTCGGCTGGTACTTCCTGAGCAGGTCGCGGATGGCAAAATATTTCTCCGTCGGCCGGCCGGCCTCATCGAGCGGGGCGTCGTAATCGTAGCTCGTCACGTCGGGCTGGTAGCGATCGCTGAAGTTGGCCCCGGCCGTGAAGCCGAAGTTCGTCCCGCCGTGGAACATGTACAAACTGAAGGATTTGCCGTTGTCGAGGAGCCAGCGCAGGCCGGGCAGGAACTCCTCCGTCTTGACCCGCGCCCAGGGCTCGCCCCAATGCGTCAGCCAGCCCGGGTAGAGCTCGCTGCAGAAGACCGGCACGCCGCGCTCGAGGCGGGCCGCCTCGGCGAACTCCTTGTCGCTCGTCGCCGGATCGAGCCCGATCGCGGCGCCCGGGATGGTGCCGGCCTCGAGCATGGACGGCGTGGCGCCGTCGGCCGTGTAGAGGGGCACCTCGAGCCCGGCCTTGTCCCAGAACCCCCTGAGGGCGAGCAGGTAATCCCGGTCGTTGCCGAAGCTCCCGTATTCGTTCTCGACCTGGACCATGAGGACCGGGCCGCCGCGATGGACCTGGAGGTCCCGGAGGACCTCGCCGAGCTTCATGACGTACGACTCGCAGGCCCCGAGGTAGCGCGGGTCCGAGCAGCGGACCTTGATGTCGGGCGTCCGCAGCAGCCAGGCCGGCAGTCCTCCGAAGTCCCACTCGGCGCAGGCATAGGGGCCGGGCCGGACGATGACCCAGAGCCCCAGCCGCTGGGCGGTGCGGATGAAAGCGGCGAGGTCGTTCGCGCCGCTGAAGTCCCAGTGGCCGGGCTCGGGCTCGAGGGCGCTCCAGTTGACGTACGTGCCGACGGTGTTCAGCCCGGCCGCCCTGAGCTTGACGAGCCGGTCGGCCCAATATTCGCGGGGCACGCGCTGGTAATGGATCTCGCCGGCCATGATCCTGAAGGGCCGGCCGTCCAAGAGGAAGTCCTTGTCTCCGAGCCGGAAGCTGCGGGTCTGGGCGACGAGCCCGGGGACCATGGCCAGGGCGGCCAGGAGGACGAGGGTTCTTTTCCAGCCGGTCATGTGGACCTCCGGGACGGTCGGACGATCGGGGCCCGACGATTCTATCACACATTGACTTTCGGGCCCCGGCCGTTATAATCCCCTGTTAACCATGACGACACGCCGCCTCTGGATATTCGTTCTGGCCGCCGGGCTCTGCGCCGCCGCGGCAGCGCCCCCGGCCCTGGCCCAGGCCTCGCCGAAGCCGCCCCTGTTCAGCCTGGCCGTGTCCGGGTACGTCAAGACGGACATCTTCTACGATACGCGCCAGACGACGAGCCTCCGCGAGGGCCATTTCCTGCTCTACCCCAAGGGCCCCGCCACCGACCCCGCGGGCGTCGACGCCAACGCCCGGGGCTCGCTCAACATCCTGTCCATCCAGACGCGCGCCGCGCTCAAGATCACCGGGCCGGACGCGCTCGGCGCCAAGACCTCGGCCTACGTCGAGGCCGAATTCTTCGGCACGAGCGACGCCGACCTCAACGGCTTCCGCCTCCGCCACGGCTACCTCAAGCTCAACTGGCCGCGGTCCGAGCTCATGATCGGGCAGTTCTGGCACCCCCTGTTCGTCACGGACTGCTTCCCCGACGTCGTCTCGTTCAACACCGGCGCCCCGTTCCAGCCGTTCAACCGCAGCCCGCAGGTCCGCTTCACGCAGACGTTCGGCCGTCTCAGCTTGGCCGCGACGGCCCTCGCCCAGCGCGATTTCGCCAGCAATGGGCCTGAAGGGACGGGCTCCGTCTATCTGCGCAATGCCTCCCTGCCCGAGCTTAACCTCAAACTCCAGCTCACGGCCAGGAACGACGAGCGAAAGACCGAGACCGTAGCCGGGGCCGGCTTCGATCTCATGAGGATCGCCCCCCGGATCGCCACGGCCGCGGGCTACGCGACCGAGGAGAGCCTGACCGGGCTCGCCGCCATGGCCTTCTTCAAGCAGAAGTGGCCGGCCTGGACCTGGAAGGCCGAGGCCGTCTGGGGCCAGAACCTCCACCACCTGACCATGCTCGGGGGCTATGGCGTCCGGGACGTCGTCGATCCGGTCCGGATGGACTGGGCTTACACGCCGGTGGCGACGTTCTCGGCCTGGACGGAGGTCCAGACGAACGGCCCGACGTGGCAGACCGGTCTTTTCGCCGGCTACTCGAAGAACCTCGGCGCCCGCCGCGAGATCACGGGCGATACCTTCTCGCGCGGACCCAATATCGACACCCTGTACCGCCTCTCGCCGCGGCTCGTCTACAACGCCGGCAAGCTGAGGTTCGCCGGCGAGGTCGAGCTGACGGCCGCGTCCTACGGCACGCCCGACCTTTTCGGCAAGGTCCTCGAGGCCCGGTTCGTGCGCAACGTCCGCCTGCTCCTCGCCGCCTATTACTTTTTCTGAGACGGCCGGGCCCGCCTCGAGGGCTTGCTTTTCGCCGGGTCTTTTGCTTAGGATACCTCCCGTACGCCATCCTCGAGAAAGGGAGGCCGCCCATGTCCATCAAGCCCGTCAAGCCCGTGCCGAGCGATATCGACATCGCCCAGGCCGCCGAGCTCCTGCCCATCGTCAAGGTGGCCAAGGGACTCGGCCTCGGCGAGGACGACCTCGACCTCTACGGCAAGTACAAGGCCAAGATCCACCTCGATGTCCTCGACCGGCTCAGGGACCGGCCGCTCGGCCACTATGTCGACGTGACCGCCATCACCCCGACCCCGCTCGGCGAAGGCAAGACGACGACGACGGTCGGGCTGAGCCAGGCGCTGGGCGCCCACCTCCGCCGGAAGGTCATGACCGTCGTCCGCCAGCCGAGCATGGGACCGACCTTCGGCATCAAGGGCGGCGCGGCCGGCGGCGGCTATTCCCAGGTCGTGCCCATGGAGGACTTCAACCTCCACCTGACCGGCGACATCCACGCCGTGACGGCCTCTCACGACCTCCTCGCCGCGGCCATCGACGTCCGCATCCTGCACGAGTCGAGCCAAGACGACGAGAAGCTCTTCAACGCCTTCTGCCCCGCCAACAAGAAGGGCGAGCGCCGCTTCTCGCCGATCATGCTCCGCCGGACGAAGAAGCTCGGCATCGCCAAGACCGACCCGAACGACCTCACGGCCGAGGAGAAGCGGCGGATGTTCCGCCTCGACATCGACCCGGCCAGCATCACCTGGAACCGGGTCATCGACATCAGCGACCGCTTCCTGCGTGTGATCAAGATCGGCCTCGGCCCCGAGGAGAAGGGCATGGTCCGCGAGACCGGCTTCGACATCTCGGTCGCCTCGGAGATCATGGCCATCCTGGCCCTGACGACGGGCCTCGCGGACATGCGCGAGCGGCTCGGCCGCATCGTCATCGGCACGAGCAAGGCCGGCGAGGCCGTCACCGCCGACGACCTCGGCGTCGCCGGGGCGCTGACCGTCCTGATGAAGGACGCCATCATGCCCAACCTCATGCAGACGGTCGAGAACACGCCGGCCATCGTCCACGCCGGGCCGTTCGCCAACATCGCCCACGGCAACTCCTCGATCATCGCCGACCAGATCGCCCTGCGCCTGGTCGGGAAGGACGGCTTCGTCGTCACGGAGTCGGGCTTCGGCGCGGACTGCGGCATGGAAAAGTTCATGAACATCAAGTGCCGGGCCAGCGGCCTCACGCCGAGCTGTGTCGTCATCGTGGCCACCATCCGGGCCCTGAAGATGCACGGCGGCGGCCCCAAGGTCGTGGCCGGCAAGCCCCTGGCGCCCGAATACACCGACGAGAACCTGGCCCTGCTCGAAAAGGGCCTGCCGAACATGGCCGTCCACATCGGAAACGCCCGGCGCTTCGGCGTGCCCGTGGTCGTGGCCGTCAACCGCTTCGCTTCGGACACGGACGCCGAGATCGAGGTCGTCCGCAAGGCCGCCGTGGCGGCCGGGGCCGAGGACGCGGTCATGTGCGATCACTGGGCCGAGGGCGGAGCCGGCGCGGTCGAGCTGGCCAAGGCCGTCATCGCCGCCTGCGACAAGCCGACGGACTTCCGCTTCCTCTATCCGCTCGAGTGGGACATCAAGAAGAAGATCGAGACGATCGCCAAGCAGATCTACGGCGCCGACGGGGTCGACTACGCGCCCGAGGCGGAGGCCAAGGTCGAGCTCTATACCCGTCTGGGCTTCGACAAGCTGCCGATCTGCATGGCCAAGACCCATCTCAGCCTGAGCCACGACCCGGCGCTCAAGGGCGTTCCGAAGGGCTACCGGCTGCCGGTCCGCGACATCCGGGCCAGCGTCGGGGCCGGCTTCCTCTACCCGCTCTGTGGCGACATGCGGACGATGCCCGGCCTGCCCACCCGGCCGGTCTATTATGACGTCGATCTCGACCTCGAGACCGGCAAGGTGAAAGGCCTGTTCTGATGGGCTTCAAGTCCCCGGCCGACGTGGTCGAGGTCATGGGGGCGGCCTGCGATGTCAAGACCGGGCTGCGCTGGCCGAAGCTTCTCGTCTCGGGTTTCCTGGCCGGGGCCTACATCGGGCTCGGCGGCCTCCTGGCCATCGTGATCGGCAAGGGCATCGCCCCGACGGTCGTGGGCGACATCCGGTACGCGGGGCTGGGACGGTTCCTTTTCGCCGCCGTCTTCCCGGTCGGTCTGATGCTCGTCGTCATCGCCGGGGCCGAGCTGTTCACGGGCAACACGGCCATCCTCGTCCCGGGCATCCTTTCGGGCCGCTCGCCCGCCCGGGGCCTCGTCCGGAACTGGACCCTGTCCTACGTCGGCAACTTCGCCGGCGGCCTCTTCGTCGCCTTCGCCCTGTCGTATCTGGCCGGTCTGTGCGCGGCGGAGCCGTATCTCGGCGCCGTGCGGGCCATGGCCGTAGAGAAGACGGGCCTGTCCTTCATGGCCGCGTTCTGGCGGGGGGTCGGCTGCAATTGGCTGGTCTGCCTGGCCGTCTGGCTGGCCTGCGCCTCGGAGGACGTGGCGGGGAAGATCCTGGCCATCTGGTTCCCGATCATGGCCTTCGTCGGCCTCGGCTTCGAGCACAGCGTGGCCAACATGTTCTTCATCCCGAACGGCATGCTCTACGGGGCGCCGGTCGGGATCGGCCGCTTCCTCCTGAGGAACCTGCTCCCGGTGACGCTGGGCAACATCGTCGGCGGGGCCTTCTTCGTCGGCGTCATCTCCTGGTGGCTCTACAGGCGGCCCGCGGCCCCGAAATAGGCGGGGCCAGACCGGGGGCATGTCCTCTTTGTACGTGTCCCCGGTTTGTTCAAGAGGGACAGTCCCCTGCGGGGACGGTCCCTATCGATGATTGGGGCGGATGACCTGTCCCTTGACGCCGGAGACGTTGACCTCACCGCTGCCCGTGCTGATCAGGCGGACGTCCTTCTCCACCTGCTCGACGTCGATCGAGCCCGAGCCGTCGTCGATCGTCACCGTCCCGCCGATCCGGCGGATGATGATCTCGCCCGACCCGTCGTCGACGGTGACGTCGCCGGTGACGTCATTGACCTCGATCCCGCCCGAGCCGTCGTCGATCCGGACCTCTCCGGCCACCCGGTCGACGCGGATCGAGCCCGAGCCGTCGTCGATCTTGAGCGAGGCCACGTCCTCCACCTCGATCCAGCCCGAGCCGTCATCGATAGCGATGGCCAGGCTCTTCGGGACCGAGACGGTCAAGTTGATGACGGCCTCGTCACCGAAGCTGAAGATACGGACGCGTTCCCGGACGCGGCTGATCAGGACGGCGCCGTCGCCGCGCTTCTCGAGGACGAGCTCGACACGGTCGTTCAGGAACTCTTCCATGTCCTCGTCCCGGACGTGCCGGGCGACGATCTCCGCCTTGACCTCGATCGAGGTCAGGCCTTCGCGGCCGACGACCTTGAGCGAGCCCGCCCCGGCCCTGATATCCAGGTCCTTCAGGCCCGCGGCGGAAAGCTCAAGGGTCTTCGTCGTCTCGGACGCGGCCAGACTTCCGACGCACAGCGCGAACAACGCGGCCAGAACAATCGATTTCTTCATGGACACCTCCAGGCTATATCCCTATAGACGGAGGCCGGCCGCCGGAAGTTCCCCGGCAGTCTTCCGCAGGGGACTGTCCCTCCTGCCCCAGGGGTACGCGTCCCCGTTAAAAGTAATATAATGTCCCGTCGAGAGGTATGATCCATGCGCAAGCCGCTCAAGATCACCCGCCGCGAGTTCTTCCGGGCCGGGGCGGCCGCGGCCGCCTCTCTGGCCATCGTGCCGCGCCGCGTTCTCGGCGGCCAAGGCTATCTCGCCCCGAGCGACACCCTGACCAAGGCCGTCATCGGCGTCGGCGGCATGGGCCGGGCCCACCTGGGCTATCCCGGCTCGGTCCTGCGGGCCGTCTGCGACGTCGATCGAAAGCACCTCGAGTCCGCGCTCGAGATGGCCGGGCCGGGCGTCGACGGCTACGCCGATTTTCGCGAGGTCCTGGCCCGTCCGGACATCGACATCGTCCATATCGCGACGCCGCCCCACTGGCACGCCCTGATCTCGATCGCCGCGGCCGAGGCCGGCAAGGACATCTGGTGCGAGAAGCCGATGACCCGGACGATCGCCGAGGGCCGGGCCCTGGTCGAGGCTGTCCGGCGCACCGGCCGCGTCTTCCGCGTCAACACCTGGTTCCGCTTCACCGACCGCTTCTACGGCTTCGGGACCGAGGTCAAGCCGCTCAAGAAGGCCGTCCAGAACGGTCTCCTGGGCTGGCCCATCAAGGCCACGGTGAGCGCGACGACCGGCTTCGAATGGAAGTTCTATTGGAGCGGCCTGACCTACGCCCGGCCCGAGCCGGTGCCGCCCGAGCTCGATTACGATTTCTGGCTCGGCCCGGCGCCCGACAAGCCTTACCACCCCCACCGCGTCCACGGCACGTTCCGCGGCTACTGGGATTACGACGGCGGCGGCCTCGGCGACATGGGCATGCACTATCTCGACCCCGTCCAATACATCCTCGACAAGGACGACGAAAGCCCCGTCGAGATCGCCGTGGACTGCCCCCAACAGCACCCGGACGCCTGCGGCAGCTGGCGGCGGATCGAGATGAGATATGACGACGGCTGCCTCATCGTCCTCGACGGAGAGGACCGCGACAAGAGCGCGCCCTTTCTCGAAGGCCCAAAGGGCAGGATCTATCGCGGCTTCGAGTCCGACATCCCCGGGCTCAGGGACGCCCTGGCCTCCCTGCCCGACCCAGCGCCCCAGGTGACCGATTTCTCGGAGGCGGTGCGGACCCGCGTGCGCTTCGCCCTCAACGAGACGAATGGTCACCGGTCGTGCACCCTCGTCAACCTGGCCAAGATCGCCGTCCAGCTCGGCCGGCCGCTGAGGTTCGACCCGGCGACCGAGACCTTCCCCGGCGACGAGGCGGCCAACCGCCTGGCCAGCCAGCCCATGCGGGCACCCTGGCACCT